>Ga0138256_10006960_pt1 | contig 11951 bp, 13 predicted proteins | sample KNB2016incub_MG_FD_105486 | JGI IMG/M metagenome (GOLD analysis project Ga0138256, IMG submission 105486) | Active sludge microbial communities from wastewater in Klosterneuburg, Austria - KNB2014incub_MG | ecosystem: Engineered > WWTP > Activated sludge > Unclassified | place: Austria...
AAGGCGGCTTCATTCATTCGCATCACCATGGCGGGTATGAAGGAGAGCCATCCGCACGACGTGTTCATCACGCGTGAGGCGCCGAATTACAGCCACCATTAGCACCTCCTTCTCTTCAGAACCGGGTGAATAGACCCACCCGGAACCGGGTGCTGTTCCAGTCCAATTTCAATGGTATGCCGGCGGCGTCCTCAATAGCTTTGCCGTCGTAGTCGGTAACGGTAACCGAGGCACCTCCGGTGTGTTCCACACCAGCGAAAGCACCCAGCGTTCCGCTGAACGAGCGCAGGTAACGCACTCCAAGTGCAATGGTCCCGGACCGGCCTTTCAATGGCAAGCTCGAACCTGTTGAGAACAATGACATGATGCATGGACCGATCGCGATCTGCGTTTCCAGGGCAGCGCGCTCATGGTTCATCGGCCTATAGGTCAGGCCGATGAGGTAGGTGGTGAACCGAATGCTTTCCACGCTGTTGTCCACGCGGTCAGTGCCGATGCGGTCATAGTGGATCCCGACCGAAAGCTTTTGGTTCACGGCCACATCAAAAGCGAACGCCACGGAACTGCATGCTTCGAGTGCGGTTCTTAAGCTATCAGGTCCTTGGCTGATGGTCAACTGTCCTGCGCCCCCACCAAGTGAGGTGATCAAGCGCTTGGCCTCGATGAGTTGACCGCGCACGGTCGTTCCAAGAACGACAAAGGCCAAGAACAGGATCAATGGGCGCCTCACTGGGGCGAAGATCGCGCTTGCTGGGCCGTGCCCCCGGTAACTTCGTGGCATGCATTGGCTCGTCGGTGTGATCGTGGTCGTGGTGTTGGCCTATGCGGGCGTATGCCTGTTCTATTACCTGTTCCAAGAGCGTTTCATTTTCATCCGGTTCAAGCTCAGGAAGAGTTATCGCTTCCGCTTCTCGCGTCCGTTCAGCGAACATTGGATCGTGCGGCCGGATGGTGCGCGCCTTCACGCGCTTTGGTTCAAGGCATCCTCCTCTCGTCAAGTGGTCTTGTATTTCCATGGGAACACCGGCAGTTTGCGGCGATGGGGGAGATATGCCTCCCAGCTTACCGACCTCGGTGTGGATGTGGTGATGCCGGATCCCCGAGGCTATGGAAAGAGCCGCGGCAAGTTGAGCGAAGTGCAATTGATCGAAGACGCCAAAGTTTGGTTCGACCATGTGAAAGAGCTGACCGGAACCGCTCCGGTGGTCTATGGTCGTTCATTGGGAAGCGGCCTTGCTGTTCCGGTAGCGGTGGATCGGAACCCGCCGTTGTTGATCCTGGAAACGCCGTTCGCGAACTTGATCGATGTGGCGCGCGCCTACCTGCCCATTCTACCTTATCGTTGGCTCCTACACTATCGGTTCCAGAATGATGAAATGGCGACTCGGTTGGCCTGTCCCACATACCTCTTCCATGGCAAGCGGGACCAGACCGTTCCCTACGCAAGCGCCTTGAAACTCTACGCCGCATTGCCATCCACCATTCAGCGGGAGCTGATCACCATTCCGGATGGTGGTCACAGTGACCTGCATCTCTCGCAGGAATTCCGCACTCGCATGGCCGAACTGCTTGGCGCCGCGGACCAGTGAGCAGGACTGGTTCGGGGTTGCCTTCTAGCGCCATGTGCTGGCGTTGATCCCGATCAGCCTACCTTTGAGTGACCCGGAAAATTTTCAGGTGGCGCACAATAAGGGCGCATCGAGCAACGTTTGCACGGGTAATTGCGTCTAATTTGCGTTGAGAAGGGCTTGCCATGTACAAGTCCGAATTGAACCCAAACCCGAACAGCCGATAGCAAGACCTCTACCCTAGACGTTCTCGATCCATTACGGACCAAAACGGGTAAGGCCATGCTAAAGAAGCTGAGTTGCCATACGGCAACGGGTTCCATCAACGATCAGGATCTGGTCGCGAAATATCTTGGAGGCGACGAGTCCGCCTTTGAAACGCTCTTGCACCGCCACAAGGGCAAGGTGTGGTCCCACATCAACCTGCTGGTGCGGGATCGCGAACTCACCGAAGACCTCTTCCAGGACACCTTCATCAAGGTGGTACATAAGCTGAAGAGTGGTCGGTACAACGAGGAGGGGAAGTTCCTGCCATGGATGATGCGGATCGCCCACAACCTGGTGATCGATCACTTCCGATGGAACAAAAAGATGCCGCTCACCCGGAGCACTGACGAATACGATGTCTTCGCGAAGCTCGCGCAGACCGGCAGGAACGTGGAACAGCGGATCGTGAACACCCAAGTGGATGCGGACGTGCGTAAACTGATCGATGGTCTATGCGACGAACAACGGGAAGTCGTGATCATGCGCACCTACTTGGGGATGAACTTCAAGGACATCGCAGAACATAGCAATGTGAGCATCAATACGGCCTTGGGGCGGATGCGGTATGCGTTGATCAACATGCGGAAGATGATCGCAAAGCACGAAATGGTGCTGGAACGGGAGTAGGGTGGAAGGTGGGTCCTGTTGCGGCGGGTGCATTCGTGCCCGCCGCTACTTTTTGTACCTCATACAATACGGGCCGGGAAGTGGCGTTAGGGTTTCATTCAACCACTTTACTCCATTCCATGGCCAACGTTACTCTTCGGAAGAATTCCTCCCGCCGCGCACGCAAACCCATGCCCCTTGACCTCCAGCCCGGTCCGCGCGAAGCCAGCATTCGGTTGATCCTCGGGTACTCCCGGGCTTTACAAGTGGTGAATGCACCGCCGGTCGGGCACGTGGATGTGATCCTGAACTGACCACCCCCGGTTCGCTGAACCGGTGTAGGCGAAGTTCCTACGGACGATATCGGCGACGAAGCTCGCGTCGGGTCACCATGCGCTGTAGCGCAGGATCCCATGCCTTCAGGCGGAAGCAGGCGATCACATCCCACAGACGCAATGACGTGTGCTTTGCGGTGGTCCGGAGTTCCGGTATGGCCTTGAACACCTCCGGCAAGCGATAGAATGGAATGTGCGCGTTGAGGTGGTGGATATGGTGGAACCCGATGTTCCCCGTGAACCACTGCATCACCGGATTCATGCGCATGTAACTGCTGCTGTCAAGTGCCGCTTTCACGTAGCTCCAGCCGTCCTTGTCGGTGAAAACGGTCCCCGGGAAGTTGTGCTGCGCGTAGAAGAGGTAGCTGCCCAATGCGAAGGTGACGATGAACGGCAGGAAGAAGCCGAACACGAGGATCTGCCAACCGAAGAAGTACCAAGCCGCCCAGCCCATCGCCGCATGCAGGATCAAGGTCATAAGACTATCCCAATGCCGACCACGGTTGCTGATGAAGCTATTCACGCACATACCGATGATGAACACGAAGAGGTAGCCTAGGCCGATGGCGAAGGGGTGCCGGATGAGCAGATAGGCGAAACGTTGAGGAGCGGAAAGGGTCTTGTACTTCTCCACGGTCACCACCGGGAATGACCCGATGCTGCTCGTGTACAGTTTGCTGTTGTGCTTGTGGTGATGGTCATGACTGCGCTTCCAGATGCTGGGCGGGCTGAGCATGAACACACCGAACGAGGCGAAGAACCCATCGGCTATCCAACTGCGGATCAGGATGGTCTTGTGTTGATGATCGTGATAGAGGATGAACAGACGGACCAATGACAATCCAGCCAGTATGCCGAACAGGGCCTTCATGATGATCGGCTCGAACAGGAAGATGCCGAAGTAGCATGCCACGGTCACCAGCACGGATACGCCCAAGTGCATCCAACTACGCGCACGGACCTCGTGTGCAAAGGGCCTAGTGGCAATGATCAGGTCCTTGCCTTCCGCCGGTTGGCGGACTATTACACGAGGGGGCGCTTGTGCTTCCATCTGCGGTGGGTCCAGAGCCAAAGGTCGGGTTGATCCCGGATATCCCGCTCCAATCGTCGCGAATGTACCTCCGTGATCTCCCCTTCCCGCGTATTCCGCGGATCCGGAACGATCACCTCAGGCTTCATGCGATAGTAACCCCGGCGTGGCCGAACGATGCTCATGTAGATCACCGGATAGCCCAGTTTCCTCGCCAACGCCTCGGTTCCAAGAAAGACGGGCGTGTCCTGGTGGAGGAAATTCAACCAATAAGCGCGGTCGGGTGAGGGCGTCTGATCGGCAATGAAGGCTGTGGCGGTATTCAGATGGCGGTCCCGGATCATGCTACGGCTGGTCTCCTTCATGGTGTAAAGCCGCGTGCCATAACGGGTGCGCATGTGATACATCAGCCGGTCGAAGTGCTTGTTGTGCAACGGGTGATAGATGACGTACGGATGGGGGATCGATCCCTCCAAGCTGAATCGCGCACCAGCGAGTTCCCAATTCCCGAAGTGCCCGAGGACAAGGATCACGCTCTGCTTCTTGTTCGCATAGTCCTCCAGAATACCAACCCCGTCGAATCCGACCCGCTTGCGCACTGTGTTCTTCGAGATGGTCAAGGTCTTCAGCGTTTCCAACGTGAGGTCGCAGAACCAACGGTAGAACCGCGCAGCGATGGCGCGGATCTCCGCTTCGCTCTTCTCCGGAAAACTGTTGCGCAGATTGGTGAGGACGACATCCTCACGATAGCCCAGGACCCGGTAGATGACCACGTAGAGTGCATCACTCAACAGGTACAGCAACGGAAAGGGAAGAAGCGAGATCCCGTAGATGAAAGGAAGTGCGATGTAGTAGCCGACGGTGCCCATGCAGGGACGCAAAGGTCAGGCGAAGAGTTCCTTCCGGCCGATCACCGAGCAGATCGGGCACTTCCGTGGGTCATGGCCCTTGGCCGGACAGTGCTCGCGGCCGAAGTAGATGATGCGTAGATGCAGGTCCGCCCATTCTTCCTGGGGGAAGAGTTTCTTCAGGTCGGCCTCGGTCCGCTCCACGTTCTTGCCCGTGCTCAAGGTCCAACGCCAAGCAAGGCGGTGGATGTGCGTGTCCACAGGGAAGGCCGGTACACCGAAGACCTGCACCATCACCACGCTGGCTGTCTTGTGTCCCACGGACGGAAGCGCTTCCAATGCGCTCATGGTGTTCGGCACCTTTCCGCCATGTTCGTCCAGAATGATCCGCGAAAGCCCGTGGATGCCTTTCGCCTTCGCCGGTGCCAAACCGCATGGGCGAATGATATCCTCGATCTCATGCACCTCCAACTTCACCATCTGTTGTGGTGTACGCGCCTTCGCGAAAAGCAGCGGTGTGATCTCGTTCACCTTCTTGTCCGTGCATTGCGCGCTAAGCACCACAGCGACGAGCAACGTGTACGGATCCTCGTGGTCAAGCGGGATGGTCGCGCGTGGGTACAACTCGGCGAGGGTGCGAGAGACGAAGGCGGCTTTCTCAGAGCGGGTCATCACCAAGCGAACGTATGCGGCTGCGACCCCCTGATGAACGTATGCGACCGCGTCGGCATCTTCTCGCCTTCCACATGCACGAGGTTCTGCTGCTCCGCGAATACATCCTGCAAGAGCGTGCAAGAGACCATCAACCCGTTGGGCGTTCCGACGTTCTCAACCTGCAAGTAGCAATAGAGCGTCTCACCGTCCAACTCCTTCCCGATCCATTTCCAACCCAGCTGCTTGTCCTCTTGGAAGAGCACGAGGTGTTCCATGAGGTAGCGGTTCAGCAAGCTATCGGCCTTCGGGTGTTCCTTCTGCGATCCGAGCTTCAGTTCCGCTTGGTTGGATAGGGCGTGCTCGATGTCGTGTGCCGTCATCCGCCAAGTGAGGTCGAGGGTTTGCTCTTTGGTGTTGTGATGGATGGTGAGTGTGGAGAAGAAGAAGTCATGCACCATCGGTGCCATCAGTAGTGAACCGGCCAGAAGAAGCGCTTTCATTGGTGCGAAGGTCGCGTGTAGATCCTTTCACCGCCAAGACGCCACGGTTTCGCCACGTATTCGTGCATTCGTTGCGGGTCCTTTGCGCCCGTTGCGTCTTGGCGGTGAAAGACCTCGTTCTACATTCGCCCTATGCTTCACCAGCGTACCCTCGTTGCCTTTGGCGTCCTCGCCGTCATCGGCGTCTCCGCCCAGGATTCACCACGTTATGGTCGTGACAAGTTCCGCCAGCTCGATCAGGAACTCCCGACGCCGAATGAGCAGCGCACGGCGAGCGGTGCTCCGGGCCATGCCTATTGGCAGATGAAGGCCGATTACGACATCAAGGTGGAGATCGACGACCCTGCTGCTAGCTCAGGGCAAACACCCAAGTTGACCGGCACCGAAACGATCACCTACCACAACCAAAGTCCGGACAAGCTCGATTACCTCTGGCTGCAATTGGACGGCAACATCTTCGAGCCGAATAGCGATGCCAACACCACGCGCACCGGAACGATCCCCGATAGCGTGTCCATCGAACAGATCGGCAAATGGGTGAAGCCCTTCGATGGCGGCTTCCGCATCACCAGCGTTACAGATGCAGCCGGAGCGAAGCTGGATCACACCATCAACAAGACCATGATGCGCATCGACCTGCCAAAAGCCTTGGCGCCGGGTGCGGTCTACAGCTTCAAGATCGGTTGGTGGTTCCCGATCAACGACCGCATGAAGGTGGGCGGGCGCAGCGGCTACGAGTACTTCGAGGAGGAGGACAACTACCTCTACACCGTCGCGCAGTTCTACCCGCGCATGTGCGCCTACATGGATTACAGCGGCTGGATGCACAAGCAGTTCCTCGGTAGCGGCGAGTTCACCCTCGATTTCGGCGACTACAGTTTGAGCATCACCGTTCCCAGCGATCACATCGTCGGTGCCACGGGTGTGTTGCAGAATGAAAGTGCTGTGCTCTCCACGGAGCAACGGAACCGTCTCGCCAAAGCCCGCACGGCCGACAAGCCCGTGATGATCGTCACACCGCAGGAAGCCGCCGAGGTGGAGAAGAAGAAGGCCACCGGGAAGAAGACGTGGGTCTTCAAAGCACAGAATGTGCGCGATGTCGCTTTCGCCAGCAGCCGCAAGTTCATCTGGGATGGGCAGAACCAAGCGGTCGGCAAGCACAACGTGTTGTGCATGAGTTTCTATCCGAAGGAAGGGAATCCGCTGTGGGAACAGTACAGCACGAAGGTGGTCGCACACACCATCAAGACCTACAGCAAATTCACCTGCGATTACATCTATCCGGTGGCGATCAGCGTGCACACGGATCGCATCGGTATGGAGTACCCGATGATCTGCTTCAATGGCGGTCGGCCAGAGAAGGACGGCACGTACAGCGAACGCACGAAGTATGGCATGATCGGCGTGATCATTCACGAGGTCGGCCACAACTTCTTCCCGATGATCATCAACAGCGATGAGCGGCAGTGGACGTGGATGGATGAAGGCTTGAACACTTTTGTGCAATACCTCACCGAGCAGGAGTGGGACCACGATTATCCGAGCTGGCGCGGAAAACCGCGCAACATCGTGGATTACATGAAAGGTGATCCGAACGCCGAGCCGGGCAAGGTGAAGGCGCGCATCGAACCGATCATGACCAACAGCGAGAGCATCACGCAGTTCGGCAACAACGCGTACGGCAAGCCGTGTACGGCGCTGAACATCTTGCGCGAGACCGTGATGGGTCGCGAACTCTTCGACCACGCCTTCAAGACCTACGCGGAGCGTTGGAAATTCAAGCACCCCACACCAGCGGACTTTTTCCGCACCATGGAAGATGCCAGCGCGGTGGACCTTGATTGGTTCTGGCGCGGCTGGTTCTACACCACGGATCACGTGGACATCGAACTCGCCAACCTCCGTTACAAGCGCATGGATCCGCGCGACCCGATGCTCGCCGAAAAGTTGAAGCGCGAGGACAAGGCGCGTGAAGTGCAGGACCTCAGCCGCGAGCGGAACATGACGGCCGTCTCCACCGTGGTGGACCGCGATCCGGCCACGCGCGATTTCTACAACACCTACGATCCGCTTACCGCCACCGAACGCGACATGACGGCTTATGAGAAATGGAAGAAGGCCTTGAAGCCCGAAGAACTCGCGCTGCTGAACGAGGAACTACACCTCTATGAATTGCAGTTCAAGAACATTGGCGGCTTGGTAATGCCGATCATCCTCGAATGGGAGTATGTGGATGGCACCAAGGAGGTGGAGCGCATCCCGGCGGAGATCTGGCGCATCAGCGACGACATCTCCAAGGTCTTTGTGAAGCGAAAGGAAGTGAAGAGCGTGACCGTGGATCCCTTCCTCGAGACCGCCGACTGCGACCTGAACAACAACAGTTGGCCTCCGCGCATGGTGCCCACCCGCTTCGATGTCTTCAAGGAGAACCAGTGGCGCGCACCGAACCCGATGCAGATCGAACGGAACAGGTTGACGGGCGGGGAGATGAAGGGGCAATGAGGTTGGAATTTGACAGTGTTGATGAAGCGCATGACGCACGATACCTTTGGGCATGCTATACAGAATACGCGAGGGTAAATATGACCTACCGATTGCACGATTAGGCCAACCCGTTAGCGGCGTTTACGAAGCAATACTGATGACCTTAGATGGAGGTCTCGATATAGTCGAACTTGTTACAGAGGGAATGATCCAATCTGAAAGTTCCGAAGTGAAGGAACTTGCGCTTCGCAATCCAGAGGATTACAGGCCGAGTATTGAGGATGTGCGTAAGAAGTTCCTCCCAAGAAACGGTTCAAATTGAGACGAGATGGCGAACTTTCGATTCAGTTCTCAAATACGCGCCTGGCATTTCCGCGCTTTGTCTAGGCTCTGGACTGTCACGGGGATTTTCGCCTTGGGGGGGAGCGTTCCTACTAGTGTAATCGCACAGAGCCCAACGTTCATTCAACATCAGCCTCTACAACTCGATCTATCCCCGATGCAACGTTTGGAAAGTGAGCGTATGGAGATGATGAGAAGTATGGGGGACGAAGCCGCAAGACGGAGAATTGAGGCTAGTCGAGCCGAACGAGAAGATCAAAGAGCACGTATTCAACAAGTCAAGCAGTACTACGCGCAATTCGCCTCCTATCCTCTAGTGATTGAGGATGGCTGGCATGATGTGGTGGTGGTGGATGAGGTTGAAGGCTATTGCTTCGATGGTGTTGTCGAGGTGATTGGGAACAAGGTAGTCGCTGTTCCGAACGAGGATACCCATGTGTACCCGGCCATAGTCAGGGATGGAAAGGTCATAACTAGGTTGCGACTAAATGGGAAGGATTACTATTGGACGAACTACTTTCTGGATTACATCGCGTCGAAGCAATAGCACTTGAGTTCGGCAGGCTCTCGTCTTCGGACCGTGTTGCGCACAAACGAGTGCCTCTAATTTTGATTACCAACGCAATCTACCATGGGCACTTCCGACCTCAAGCTCGACCTTATCCAGCGCGTGCTTCTCACGGATGAGGTGCATGTTCTTCGCTGTCTTCAAGCAGTGCTTGACAAAGAAGCCGGTGCGCTGGATGACTTCACTGATGAGGAGATCGCTGAACTGAACGAGCTCCAGCGCATGCGCAAGGAAGGTCTTGAAACTTATCTGCCCTTGGACGAGGCTATGCGTATGACCCGGGAGGCTCTCAAACGCAGATCCGAGTAGGTGCTTAGCAAGCGCTTCGGTCCTTGATCGGGGATCACCCCACCACCCAAAGTCGCTTCGGCTCCAGCCTGAAGTGTACTTCGTTGCCGACCTCCAGTGGTTCGCCGTCCAAGTGTGCCACCGTTCCTTCCTGCCATACCTGCGCGGCGATGGTCGGGATGTTGTGGATGTATTTGCTCTCGTCGGCTTTGCCGGTATAGATCTGTATGAAGGCCTTGATCAACGGGAAGAAGGGCGGCTTGGTCACAACGCGCAATTCGGCGAGGCCATCATCGGGCAATGAGCCCGGACTGATGTTCGCGCCGTTGCCGAACTCCCGCGTGTTGCAGAACACGACCATGAGCACTTTGGATTCCGTGGTCGTGTGGTTCGCCTTCACCACCACGCGCATCGGCGATGCACCGAAGATCTCCTTGATGATGATGCTCGCATACCCGAACATGCCGCGGCTCTTGCTCTTGTCAAAGCGGTGCGCCACGCGTGCGTCGAAGCCGATGCCAGCGTTGCCGAGGAAGGGCACGTCGTTGAGGTAGCACACATCCATCTTCCGGGGCGTGCCTGTGAGCCCTTGGATCAACGCCTTCTCCGGATCAAGCGGCAGTCCGATGCTGCGCGCGTAGCCGTTCCCGGATCCCATTGGCACGATGCCCATGGGTACCTCCGTGTCGATGAGTCCTTGTGCGATGGCGTTGTTCGTGCCATCACCTCCCACACTGATCACGCGGTCCATTCCTTTCGCCACCGCTTCACGTGCGAGATCGGTCCCGTGGCCCGGCCCTTCGATCGCGCGCAGGTCAAGGTCCACACCGAGTTGAGTGCGCACCCTTGCCGCGATCTCCAGGATCAGCGGGGCTTTCTTCTTGCCCGATCGCGCATTGTAGATCACCATCGCCTTCATGGCAGCACGAGTTCGTTCTTCAAGAGGTGGTTGTGGAATTGCTGCACGGCGGCTTGTAGTTGGCGTTCCAACGAATCCCTGCGCGCGTTGCCGCTCGCGATCTCGCCGTCGTTGAGTTGCGCACCTGCGATCTGCACGGCGCCTTCTTGATCAATGATCAAGTACGTCCCGGTGCTCGCCGTGACCATGCACGCCATGCGTTCGTCGCGCAGCGCGCTCTTCCCAAAGCTGAAGAAGGGTTTGTCGTAGCCAACGAGATCAAGTACGGTCGGTAGGATGTCGATGTGCTGCGTGACGCGTTCCTCTGTGCGTGGTTGGATGTGCGAAGGCATGAAGTACAGCAAGGGTACATGGTAATCCGTGGCCTCGGAGTAGTGCTGTCCGGTACGCTCGATGTCCGCCGTATGATCCGCGGTGATGACGAAGAGCGTATTCGCGAACCAGGGTTGTTGCGCGGCGGTCGCGAAGAACTCGCGCAGCGCATCATCCGTGTAGCGCAAGGAAGCATGGATCTTCAATGTGCCTCCTGCGAAACGTTTCTCATCCTCCGGAAGCAAGTGGTAGGGGTGGTGCGAGCTGAGGGTGAACACGGTGCTGAAGAAGGGCTGTTGCTCCCTGCCCAATTCCTTGGCGAAGAACTGCAGGAAGGGTCGGTCCCAGATCCCCCATGAACCGTCGTAGTCCTTCTGGTCCGGGTATTCGTTCAGGCCCACATACCGCTCGTAACCTGCGCTCTTCGCGAAGCCATCAAAACCCATGGTGCCGTTGCGACCGCCGTGGAAGAAGCTTGTGTGGTAGCCTTCACTTCCAAGTACGTTCGCGAGCGAGGTGAACTTGGTCTGGGCGTAGGCAGAGGTGATGAACGCCTCGCTCATCAATTCCGGGATCGCGGCTGTGATCGCAGGAATGCCATCGATGCTTCGACGTCCGTTCGCATAGGCCTTGGTGAAGGTGAGACATTGCCGCATGAGCGAATCCAGGAAAGGCATGTAGCCTGTGCCACCGGTGAGTTCGGCGCTGTACGCAGCGGAAAAGCTCTCGAGGATGATGAGCACCACATTCGGTTTGCTCCCGGCCATCGAAGTATTCTTCACGCTATCCGACGGTGATGGAATGTCCGACATGACCATGATCGGTGCGTATTGATGTCGCACCGGCCAAAGCCGATCGGCTTCATCCTGCGTCATGTAATCCTTCGCTTCCACCACCGGTTTGCCGATGGTCATCATGATGGTGAACGGCGTGTTCAACACCACAGGGAAGTAGGCCGGGGCGACGTGGTCTGCCGCGTTCATCACACCCAAGGGGATCAGTTGGGTGCCACCACGCGAGAGCAGAACAACGATCGCGATGGCCACGATCCGCCACGTGATCCGACGCATCGTGGAAAGCGGTTGTTCACTCATCAGCCACTTCGCACCGCGATACCCGAGTTCCGCGACCGCGATGCACACGAGGAAGATCAGCAGGATGTACCAGTAGTCCACCACGAAGGTGCCCGCCAAGTTGCCGGTATCGCCGCCGCCGGACATGATGCCGAAG
>Ga0138256_10006961_pt1 | contig 11951 bp, 9 predicted proteins | sample KNB2016incub_MG_FD_105486 | JGI IMG/M metagenome (GOLD analysis project Ga0138256, IMG submission 105486) | Active sludge microbial communities from wastewater in Klosterneuburg, Austria - KNB2014incub_MG | ecosystem: Engineered > WWTP > Activated sludge > Unclassified | place: Austria...
AGAAAACATCCTGCGATCAATGCATCGTGGTTTGGGGATAAAATTACCTATCATAAAGATATAAATATCGGTGTAGCAGTCGCTGTAGAAGATGGTCTGCTGGTACCTGTAGTCAATAATGCAGATCAAAAGTCAATGTCATATATCAATCAGGAGGTAAAAGAACTGGCAGGTAAAGCAAAAACTAAAAAACTGACTCCTCAGGAAATGCAGGGAAATACCTTCACCATTTCAAATCTTGGAATGTTTGATATCGAAGAATTTACTGCAATCATAAATCCACCTGATGCATGTATACTTGCAGTAGGTTCGATCATAAAAAAACCAGTGGTTAAGAATGACGAGATCGTAATCGGCAATATGATGAAAGTGACCTTGTCCTGCGATCACAGGGTAGTAGATGGGGCCACAGGTGCTCAGTTTTTACAAACGCTAAAAGCCTTGCTGGAAAATCCGGTATTAATGATGGTATAAAAGTCCTGGTGTCAAGCTAAAATAAAAGAGAACATATTGAGTGGTATCAATATGTTCTCTTTTTATTTTTTACCTTTTAAATCCTTATATTTATATCAGGCATAACTTTATATGTTCCAGGTGATGACGGCAGTGCCAGGAATATAAAGCGGCGGCATCATACAAACTAAAAAACCTGCCTGTTTCTGGGTGAAAATATCCCTTTTCCCAATCAGAGTCTGTCATTTGCTGCATGATATGTGCCCATTTAACATGCAAACCTTTGAGTATCCACAAAGCGGAATCAATAGGTAAGCTGTAATCGGCAAGCATGGCATATTTTGACTCAATATATGGTTTTATAGTAGGTTTGTCTTCTGTTAAAGACCATTTGAATCTGATGAGCGCATGGCTGTGGCTATCCGCAATATGGTGAATCACTTGTCTTGCTGTCCATCCTTCAGGTCTGTAGGCTGTATCCAGTTGTTCGGTAGTCATCCCGCTGACCACATCTTCCAATCGATCATGAAAATTTATGATAGTTTCTTTCCATGACGCCAATTGATCGGCTTCATGACTCACCGGGAAACTAAATCTGCCTACCGGATATTTTAAATGTTCCATACTTTGAAATTTATTCGTGATAAAATAAAAAAAGGACTGAAACAGTTTATCCGCTCAGTCCTTTATATAACATTATTACAATTTTAATTATGCTTTTGATTCTTTAACTTTATTCTTGCCTTTTAGACCGGCCGCATAATTTAACGCCTTATCCAGATTGACAACTCCACCACTGACACTCAGTTTAGAAAAATTAACTTTATCCGTTTTGCTTCCAGGCAATTTTACATCATCGGTCACAGGGGTTACAGACTTCATCAATACCTCTTTGACCTGCTCTGCTGAAAGTGCCGGAAAGACCGATCTAATTGTGGCAGCTACACCAGCTACTACCGGAGATGCCATACTGGTACCTTGAAGTGGTGCATATTCATTATTAGGCATGGTACTGTATATTTTCATACCCGGTGCAAATAGATCCACTTCTTTTATACCATAATTAGAAAAAGGAGCAGGGGCATTTTCACCTCCTTTGTAATTGAGTGCACCTACTTCTACCCAATTTTTTGCTCTTTTCTGCTTTTTGCACAAAAATCCACTTTTCTTTTCAAAATTAGCATTTGGAAAGTTAGGCGTTATATCATTATTTTCGCCGGAGTTACCTGCTGCATGCACCAGAAGCACATCCTTTTTAGCAGCATATTTTACCGCTTCGTCTACCAGATTTTTGTGGGTGCCAAATCCTTTTCCAAAACTCATATTGATCACAGTAGCTCCATTATCGACTGCATATCTGATGGCATTGGCTACATCTTTATCTCTCTCATCCCCATCCGGGACAGCTCTTACTGACATAATTTTTACATTAGGAGCTACACCGTCCATGCCTATTCCATTGTCCCTCACTGCACCAATAATACCTCCTACATGTGTACCATGAAGGGGATCTGGTCCTTCTACATCATTGTTACCATATATTCTTTCTGTTGCGTCAGCATAGTTATCTTTTACAATAGTTTTCCTCGGATCAAAATCAATATTAAAAGCATAATCCAGTTTATCCTGAGATGACTGTTTATCCTGAGCTATTTCACCTTTTATTATTTCCTTTATCCCATCTATCGTTTTCACTTCCGAAGCGGTAAGATACTGCGCTGCAATATTTTTTGCCATCGTAAGTTCCTGATTTCCTGTGGCATCGATGGATTCAAGACCAGCCAGGTCAAGTGGTTTGTCACCCAAGGCCTTTGCTAGTGCATCTATTCCTGACATCACTTTAATTTCCACATTTTCTAATTGAACAATAGCAGCTTTGGCTTTTTCGGTCTCTTTTTCTACGTTTTCTTTGGCTCTGAGGTAGGTATCGTATTCCTTTTTCTGATCTTTATTCAATGTTGCGACATTGGCGTTCTCATATTTGTATTTCAAACTACCATACACACGAGTTGCTTCATAGGTATCCGGGCCCACATTCTTACCATCAGGACCGCCAATAAAATTCCAGCCGTGCACATCATCTATATAGCCGTTTTTGTCATCATCTATACCATTGTCAGGTATTTCACCGGGATTCACCCAGATATTTGCAGCAAGATCTTCATGTTCTATATCAATGCCTGAATCAATGACTGCGACGACTACTGTTTTGGTCTTTTTATTTTTTAAAAATTCATTGTATGCTTTTCTCATAGAAATGCCGGTATATCCTTCTCCGGGACTACCATAATACCAGTCATTAGGTACTGCAGTTTGGCTAACTAAAGCCGTAAACGAAAGAAAAAAAATAACTAATACATTAAAATAAGTCTTCATGTGTTATGAAATTTAAACAAACATATATACTTTTGTGAAATATTTAAGTAATATATTATTGGTTTTGTTATAAAATATTGTGTTAAAAGCAATGTTGGTAATACAACTTCCGTTAAATTAAAGTTTATAAATGCAATAATTGTTTTGTAAATCTTAATTTTTCGGCAAACATTTTTGAGTTCAGATGTATTTAAGTCAAAGAATTTTCGGTCTTCTTTGCATTTAAGTTCTGAAAAGTATATTTTAATAGGGTCATCAAATTAAGAAACCAGTGGGTCATTTTTTTAAAATATTAAACAAATGAAGTCCATTTTTAAAATCAAAAAGATGAAAAACATCTTCCAGGTCGTAATGACCATCTTATTTAGTCTGTTTTTTATTAACAAAAACAATGCCCAATATTCCGAATTTGGAGTTGGGCTTGGATTTTCTACCTATTGGGGTGATCTGAATGGTCCATCTTTTGGTACCAATCTAACAAAAAACAGTGGTCTCGCTCTGCAATTAAATGGCAGAAAATTATTTAGTAAAAATGTAGGAATAAGAGCTTCCTTTTCATTTGGAAATGTCAAAGGTAATGATGCCAATTCGACCATTGACTGGCAGCAAATCAGAAATCTAAGCTTTAAGTCGTCCTTGGTTGAACTGGCGGTTATGGGAGAATTCTATATTTTTGGATTTGATACAGAACCGGGCAGCAGTATTTTTTCACCATATTTTACAGCAGGACTGGCAGGATTCCGGTTTAACCCAAAAACTGTATATCGAGGCAATGAATATAGTTTACAGCCTCTGGGAACTGAAGGACAGGGCATGCCTGGTTTCAGAGATAAATACAGTCTGTACAACATAAGTATTCCTTTCGGAGGAGGAGCCAAAATTATCCTTTCGGAAACCATGAACATTGGCATTGAAATGATCATTAGAAGGTCATTTACAGATTATCTGGATGATGTTAGTACCAATTATGTAAACTATGATGACCTGAATGCCGGAAATGGCACACTTGCAGCCAATCTAGGCAACAGAATGAACGAGTTTTTGGGTCAGGCTGAACCGGTACAATTGCCTACAGGGGATCAAAGAGGTGGAGCAAAAGTGAAAGATTATTATTTTTTCAGTATGGTTTCTTTCAATTTTATGCTAACAGATAGTAAAGGGAAAAAGCGTTTTGGCAGAAGCAAAGTCAATTGTCCCTCATTTTAACCCACTTAATGAGGAGTCTTCTTCACAAAGTCAAAATAAAATGCCAAAAAGAATTCAAGACTCTACAATTCACAAAGAAAATACTACCTATTTAAAATCCGTGATTTTTTGTGATTTTGTGCCTTTGCGGCAAAATTATACTTTTCGGAGCGAAATCAATGAAACAGTAATTGGAAGAAACTAAATCAATATTACGCCAATATTGGGGTTATGACGATTTTCGTCCGCCACAGGAACAGATCATTAATGCAATACTCCAAAAAACTGACACCATCGCTTTGTTGCCCACAGGCGGCGGAAAATCTATATGCTTTCAGCTACCAGCCCTGATCTTACCAGGTAAAACGCTGGTAATATCACCACTCATAGCATTGATGCAGGATCAGGTAGATAACCTTTCATCCAGAGGTATTGTGGCAAAATCACTCAACGCCAATCTAAATTACAGAGAAATAGATGTTATACTAGATCGGTTTGTGTACGGAGATCTAAAAATCCTGTACATATCACCGGAAAGGATTACTTCTGAAGTATTTTCCGCAAGGATTGAAAAAGCCAAACTCAGCCTGATCGCTGTAGATGAAGCCCACTGTATTTCTCAATGGGGATATGATTTTCGTCCGGCGTATTTTAATATAGCTAAGCTACGGGAAATACATCCGCTCGTACCCATCATAGCACTTACCGCCACTGCCACCGATAAAGTGATATTGGATATCAGCGAAAAACTGGAACTAAAGAACCCGGAAATTTTCAAAAAAAGCTTTGCAAGAGACAATCTGAGTCTTACAGTGCTGAATACGGACAATAAGCTCAACGAATTAGTGCAAATACTCGGGCGCGTAAAAGGATGTACCATCATCTACGTGCGAAATCGAAAAGAAACCATCGAAATAGCTCAATGGCTCTCACAACAAGGCATTTCGTGTGGATCCTATCACGGCGGGATGGACAAATCCACCAGAGAAAAAAATCAGCAGGCCTGGATGACCAACAGGGTCAGACTCATGGTTTCGACCAATGCATTTGGTATGGGCATTGATAAACCTGACGTGAGAATAGTAATCCACCTCGATGTCCCGCCGAGTCTGGAAGAATATTATCAGGAAGCAGGCAGAGCAGGAAGAGACGGGAAAGAATCTTATGCGGTTACTATTATAGATGATGCGGATATAACAGCCGCAAGAACAAATTTTAATGATCAATTTCCGTCCCTGGAGATCATAAGTAGTGTATATGACAGGCTGTGCAGATACCACAAAGTAGCCTATGGGTCAGGAATGATGGAAAGTTATGATTTTCATATCCTCGACTTTGCACAATACGTCAATCTGCCGGTCAAAAAAGTCTATCATATACTTAATATCCTGGAAAAAGAAGGCTGGGTGGCATTTTCTGAAGCATTCAAAGTGCCTTCAAGACTACAAATTTTGGCCAATCATGATGAACTGGAATTTTTAGAGCAGGTACCCACCACTAAAAGTAAAATTCTGGTCCATTTGCTGCGAAAATATGAAGGATTATTTGTCGATCCTGTAAAAATAGATGAGCCCAGAATTGCCCAGGAAATGCAAATCGAAGAAATACATCTGGTACACCACCTAAATCTGCTAAAATCAGAAGGAATCATCGCATATTATCCAAGAGCTTCCGAACCACAGATCACATTTATGCAACCCAGACCAGGAGCTGATGGATTCAGCATAGATAAAAAGTCATACATGCAAAGAAAAAAAATGGCAGCGGACAGACTTGATGCTATGATCCTTTATCTGAGCAATGAAAAAAAATGTCGCCAAAGAGCAATCGTGGAATATTTTGGTGAAAAAGGAACAGACTGCCGCAAATGTGATATTTGTAACGGAGCTTCAGAAAACACACTCAACTCAGAGCAAATTAAGAAAGTATATTTGCATTTACAAGAAACTGTCCTGCAACAATCGATAGACATCAAAACTTATGCCGGCATTTATCCATTTAATAAAAGAAAAAGAATCATCCGAGCCATCAAGGATTTTGAATCCGAAGGTTTGATCAGCATAGACAATACCGGTTATATAAAATTGGTAAAAGTATGACCGTGCGTAAAACCATTTATTGTACAGTCACCAATGATCTGAATCAGGATCAGCGTATGCACAGGATATGTTCATCACTCACCAAAATAGGATATGAGGTCTGTCTGGTAGGTAGAAAAAAGCCTTCATCGCCTACCCTGCTCGACATGCCTTTCCGGCAGATAAGACTAAGATGTTTCTTCAATAAAGGATTTCTGTTTTATGCGGAATACAATATGCGGCTTTTGATATTTCTGTTGTTTCGGGTCAATCCGGATATCATCTACAGTGTCGATACAGATACTTTGGCTGCCTGTGGTCTGGCAAAACGATTGAAAAGTAAAAAAATGGTATTTGATGCACATGAATATTTTACAGAAGTGCCGGAAGTAATACACAGACCTTTTGTAAAATGGATTTGGCAAATGATAGAAAAAAATTTTATCCCAATGGCGGATGAGTGTATAACCGTCAATCAAAGTCTGGCAGATCTTTTCAGTAAAAAATATGATAAACCATTCATCCCGATCTACAACGTACCGGAGAAATCAGAGAAACACAAAGCGGTTAAATCAGATATCAAACCTTATCTTTTATATCAGGGCATGCTGAACTACGGAAGAGGACTCGAAGAACTGATGGCGGCAATGCCATACATTAACGATATGGATTTAATAATCATAGGTGAAGGTGATATATCGGAGAAACTTAAAAGGTTGGCTAATGAAAGTCCAGCCAAAGACAGAATCAGATTTACCGGATGGCTGAAGCCTGATGATATCAAAGTCATCACTGCCGGCGCTACCTTGGGTATCAATCTGCTGGAGCCGGGCAGCAAAAGTTATTATTTTTCTTTGGCCAATAAATTTTTTGACTATATGCATGCGGAAGTTCCATCCGTCAATATGGATTTTCCGGAATACCGTGCTATCATTACAAAATATGGTGTGGGTGTATTGATTTCTGATTTGGATAAAAATGAAATTGCTGACAACATTAATCTTATGCTGAGAGACCAGGAAAAATATTCATCCATGAAATCGGCCTGCGGAACAGCTTGTGATTTTTATAATTGGGATCATGAAGAAAAAAAGCTGGGAAAACTTATGGAAAGTCTTTCAGAAAGGACTTAGCGAGTCCGGCATAAAGATAAAACATGTGGAGATACAAAGATTGTAGGATAATTGATGAGAAAAGTATTTTTTTTTCATAGAAAAAAGTGTTATGACCGAACAGAATTAGTTTGTCTAAATTACCATAAATTAAAGGTAAATATTACTATTATTTGATAAAAATGAGTTTTTATGTCCGCTCGTATTTTTTTTAAAGACGAAAGTGAAATAATGCCTTCTCATACAGGTGATGATGTAGTTAATCATTTTATTAATGTCAGAACACCTGTTAAATTTTTATGTCATTTTGCACACAATTTTTTAATTAATAATAGTGAGTTTTTAACAAAGCTTAACAAGGAATTTAGACTTGTTTTTGAAAATTGGGCTAATAAAAAAATTGGGTGGAAAAAAATGAGTTTAATTATTTTACCTTGTGATTCATATTTACATTTGTATAAGGATGTTAAAACTGGTCATTTAATTTATAATTTATATTGTTGCGTAGGGCCGGTTATGGGCATTGTTGAATGGTATATTAATCTACCTAATTTTGAGATCGATATGTACAATACTTCTAAATTAAAGGAAGAAATCAATGTAAAATGGATTCCTGATCGTATTTACAGTCAAAGAGTAATGGATGAAATACCCAAATATGAAGAAATAATTTCAAAGTTAAAATTTAAAACAAAACCAAAATTTCCAGTATTCTCATGGTTAGACTCCATGCCCCACGAAGGCAAGTTTGCCATAACTTTGTTGAATACAAAAGATACAGATATAGTAAGTACTTCCCTGGAGAAGACACGAAGTGATTGGAATAAGCAAACAGACAAATCCAGAGAAACCGGAGATGAATCATTGGAAAGAGGATACTGTCATGATATTGCATTTGATGGATTGGATGATAAAGTGGGGTACTGGTATGTAGATGCGGGTTCAGCCCACGATGGTATCCATGAGTTTTTACTGAAAGGACTTAGTGAGTCCGGTGTAAAGATAAAACATGTGGAGATACAGGGATTGTAGAATCATTGCGTGACAAAAATTCAAATTAAAAACAAAATAACTTATGATCTTGTCATCGACCCAAAATACATTGACTTTTAGTTTTATTCAATCCATTTATTTATTAGCAAATTTGGCCATTAAACAACCATGTTTTTTATTTCTTTAGAATATTTACTTTTCGGTTTGTATATTTGTATTTTTACAAATGAAATGAAAAGAACAGCAAAAATTATTCATTAAACTTTAAATTTTTTATAATGAAAATTAATTTTACTTTGATATTAAGCATCATCAGTTTTAGTATGCTTTTTGCTCAGGATAGCTTTCGACTTGATTCCATCCGTATTAAAGCTGTTATTAACCCCACAGCAGATACATCATACAGAGGTTCGGACAATATATATGAAGACGGAAAATTAAAAAGATTGAATAACATCGTTTACACCAATGGAGTTAAAAATATTACCACCTTCCGGATATATGATGTTGAAATCGGTGGATATAAATCTTGTCAGCAATTTTTTAATACATCTGGTACATTACAAAGCTTCTCATGCACTTATGACACGATAGTTAATAATAAAGCTGGTGTTTGTTTTGTTTTTTTTGAACAAATGGGGCAAACCACTGTAAAAACATCATTTCAAATAAATTTTAAAAGAAAAGATAACAAAGAAAACCTATTGGCTGATAGTACATTAATATTTGATCCCGTTTCAAAAACACTTACAGAGACTAATGTTCATTGTTATACGTATGACGAAAAAAATAACCCGATCGAGTTGATTAGAAAAATAATAACCGGAACTACAACTTTTTATGGGGACAAAACAGATTACAAAATTGTATATAACAATCAAGGTAAAAAGGAGAGTGAAGTGATTACCTGGACTTATCTGTTGGTTAAACGATCAGTAGATTCTATTTTTTATTCTTATGAAAATGATCTGATTACAGAACAAAAGTATTTTCTTTTTAGTGCAGGAGGCAGTCCCACCATTGAAAAATCAATAACCTTAAAAGATAAAAAAGGAATTTTAAATATTAAACAGTTTAAAAAAAGTTCATCAGTGACAGGGTTATATTTAAGCTCAAATGCAGATTATTACTATTCAGGTAACCCCACATCAACTGACAACATTCCATTGCAATCAATTCAAATATATCCAAATCCTGCATCTGATATTTTAAATATTGATACTTCAATATCTCTATATAATATTAAAGATGTCAATGGAAGGAGTGTAGCCAAAGGAAATAATGTAGATGGACAAATAGAAATCCAAGATTTAACACCTGGTATTTATTTTATAGAAGCAACTGGAAGCACAAAGAAATTCAAAACAAACAGATTTATCAAGCAATAATTTGGATCAAGCAATAAATCTCTATAAAGTTTTAAACAGAGTTTTGAATTTTAAAAGATCAGAGAAAAAGATGTTACTGTTATGTGGATGCGGGTTCAGCCCACGATGGTATCCATGAGTTTTTGTTGCAAGGACTTAGTGAGTCCGGCATAAAGATTAAACATGTGGAGATACAGGGAATGTAAAATGTTACCATTTAAATCAATATAATAAACAAAAAACATGCCTATTACTTCCCCGAATACCAGCTCTTTACATCATCTGAAAATTTTGTCAGGGATGCTTTTTCTATGTACATCATATGTCCGGCAGGATAATATTTCATCGTGATGTTTTTCTTAAGTCCGGCAGGTAAAAACATGTGGTCCATCGTATATTCTGAAGCAAAAAACGGGGTGGCAAGATCAAAATAGCCATTACAAACCAATACTTTCATATACGGATTTTTGACCATAGCTACTCTAAGATCTTCAGAGACATTCAGGTACTGATTCTGAACATTGTCATAATTCCACGGTCGTGCTCGTCCCGTAAGGATTTCATAAGGCATATCAATATCCACTTTCAGATTTTTTTTCAGATGGTCATATAAAGCTACCGTATAAGGACCATAAATCGTAGCATCATAACTCGGATCAAATTCAGTTCTTTCTCCGGCATCATTGTAGTCATGGCCTGTAAAACGGCTATCGAGTCTCCCCACTGTAAGACTTTCACTCCTCCTCAATTCCTTACAAAACTGCTGAATATTGATGCGAAGATTTGTTCCTAAAATATATTGTTTGGATAGTCCGGTGTAGATGGATAGTTTTTCAGCAATGAGATTTTTGTCACTTGAACTTAACTTATCGCCAAGGGTCAATGCATTGTTGTACTCGCCAAAAGCAAACTTACGCACTTCATCCATCAGATTTTCAAGATTACCAAACTGTGCATTTAGTTTTTTATGATACCACGCAGTAGCTGAATAAGTAGGCAAAAAAAGCATATATGGCAGATCATTGCCTATTTCAAATCTTGCCGTCTGAAAATTGGTGATCTGCGAAATCAGCACCACTCCATTGAGAAACATACCATATCGGGAAATGAGGTGATTGCTTAATCCTGCTGCTCTGGTCGTGCCATAACTCTCTCCTGCCAGATACTTGGGACTGGCCCACCTTCCATTTTTACTGGTGTATAACTGGATGAACTGACCTACTGACTCTATATCTTCTTTATAACCCAAAAATTCCTTTTTGTCCACACCTTCAGCAGGTCTGGAATATCCCGTCATGACCGGGTCGATAAAAACAAGATCAGTGTAATCGAGCCATGAATGTTCATTGTCCACCACCTGATAAGGCGGCGCCATAGATGCACCATCATCTTTCATCATGATTCTTTTTGGTCCCAGGGCTCCCATGTGAAGCCATACTGAAGATGAACCCGGTCCTCCATTGAAGGTATAGGTGATGGGTCTCTCCCCAACATTGGCAACCCCATCTTTCACATATGCCGTATAAAACATTCTTGCTTTGTCTTTGCCTTCTTCTGTTTCCAGCAGCATGTATCCGGAAGTGGCTGTGTAGTTGACCGTTCTGCCGTTCTTCAGAATTAAGGTGTGTTTTGTTATTGACAAGGGTGGTAATAGCCATTCCGTTTTCTCCTTTTTCTCCTTTTTCTCTTGTGCAACAAGGAAACTGAATGATATACAAAGAACCAAAAGAAATAATGAACGCATCATAGATTTAATGTTTTATAATTTTGAAAGAAAACAACTTGGCATCTGTGTAGACATTTAGAATATACAAGCCATCCGAAAAACCTGAGAAATCAATCAGAGTATTATTTTTTTCTGTTTTACTTATTTTTTTACCCTGAATATCCATGATTTCTGCATATAGAAGATTAATATTTTCATTCAGTTTGATATTGATTTTGTCAGTTGTCGGATTTGGATATATACTTATTGGCATTTCTTCCTCCTGATCTTCTGCACCGGAGTCCATTTCCACAAAAGCGATTACTTCTTTGACTTCACTGTCACAACTGACGATATCGTAATGTACTTCCCAATCATAAAAATAATAGTAATAAATGGCACCAAAGGGTGAAGATAGTAATGTAACCACGTTATCAATGCCATATGGATATCCGGTATTATTGAATGTACGCACCAGTCTGGGAGACTTATAACCAAAATTACTGACATTGACCCCTTCATCTGTAGTCAGGTTATATTGGCTTCCTGGATTAAGTACAGCATTCAATATCAAGGAATGGATACCTGCATCTATGTAAATTTCTTTGGAAAATATTACATTGTTTTCGATATCCTTAATAATAATTTTTCTGACACCTGCCAGGTCAGTATTTACTTTGAC
>Ga0138256_10006962_pt1 | contig 11950 bp, 17 predicted proteins | sample KNB2016incub_MG_FD_105486 | JGI IMG/M metagenome (GOLD analysis project Ga0138256, IMG submission 105486) | Active sludge microbial communities from wastewater in Klosterneuburg, Austria - KNB2014incub_MG | ecosystem: Engineered > WWTP > Activated sludge > Unclassified | place: Austria...
CCCCGCCCAACGCCAGAAATATCCACGGAAACTTTTGCTTTTGTTTCTGTCTCTTGTGTTTTTTGCTCATAGAGCCTCCTTATCTTTCATATTCAAACTGGAACGAATAGATGTACGCGATCAGGTCCCAGATTTGTTCTTCGGTGAAGATCGAACCCCACATGGGCATGCCTGTGCCCATGCCGCCGCGCAGGATTTTCCCTTGTAATAATGCGGGGCTCGCGCCAAGCATTCTACGTGGATTAGTGAAATCCACAGGGCTTTGCATCACCATGTCCATTGCACCTTCCATTGTCTGCATGGAGGACTCGCCTGCTATCTCAAGGTCGTCGGCAAAGACGCCATCGCCTGCGCCGGTTTCGCCATGACAGGCGGCGCAGTTTTGAGCATAGAGTTGCCTGCCATTTGCAAGTGATTCGGGAGTGGTGTTGATCTGCCAGAGATAGGCGACTGAGTCCCAGCGTTGGGTTTCAGTCAGGGATGTATTGGATAAGTCAGCGAAGATTTGGTAGGGTGAATGAGAACGATAGTATTCAGCACCCTGGTCGATTGGTAAATTGGTTTCCAGTAATTGACCACTGGTCGCTGAAGGCTTTCCATTTGGGACAATAGGCGAGTCGTGCGGAGCGTCAAGGTCAAGGTCGAGGGAAACGTAAAGAGGCACAGTGGCAGGCTCGGGGTCCGAGGGTGTGCCGCTAACTTCTATCGTGCCGCGCATCCGCCAGTGATTGAGTCCGCACCAGCGTGTGCAGTAGTAGGTATAAACTCCAGGTTTATCGAAGTTCAATGTGATCTCGGTAACTTTGCCGGGCAGGACGTCCACACTTTGCATGTCCATCTGACCGACGGCAAAGCCATGTACAACATCATCCGAAGTGATCTTTAGATGAAGCGGCTTGCCAACTTCTGCCTGAATGAGATCGGGACTCCAGCCGCCATCCTCCGCCATGCGAGCGTGGATCAAAGGCGTGCGTGCCCACAGGAATAATGGCGCGCCAACCGCGAGAAGAATTCCTGCGACGATCAGAATACGGGAGATGAGTTCAGAGCGCTTCACAGTAACAACCAGAGCATGAGGGATGTGACGATAAAACAATATACGATCACCGGGATGGGGGAAACTTTCACTTCCCCGGCGGCTTTTTGCGCGGTACGGGCAGACCAGATCAAGCCGCCGACCAGCGCCAATGTCTGCGCGGGCGCGAGGATGGAGGTTAGCATGGGCTGCCAAGCCGCATTCGCTGTGCCAAAAAGATTCCAGCCAAGCCCAAGCGGATCGGAGAAAGCGGCGAGGATGTAGGATGCGTTGGTGAGAACGAAGGACAGGCTGAATGCCACCCAGAACATCAAACCTAATGGAATGAGGGCGGTTGAGAGCGATGCAAAACGTTGTTTGAGTGGGAGCGCGCTTTTCGTGTTTAGAATACCCAATGTGAATAAACTGGGAAGGATAACGAAGATGAAAGCAAGGAAAGCAACACCATAAACAAGCCATGCGTTTGAGCCTACGTTGTAAGCCGCGTCCTTGAACGCGCCCCACGGTCCAAGCAGGACGCCAGCATAGATGATCGCCGAGCCGAGCATAATGAACGCCTTGAAGGCTTCGTCCATGCGCGTGGAGGGCTTGGCAAGGTCGGCAGAAAACGGACGCAGATTGACCGCAATATTATCGTGCGGGCAGGTGCGGATACATTCCATGCACAGACCACAGTAGGTGTTTTTTGTTAGCCCGCCTGGGAAGACATCCCACGGACAGCCATATCCATTTGTTGAACCGTTATAGCAGGGTTTGCCTTCACACTTGACGCAGATTTGTTTGTCTTTGATTCGTAATTCGATGGGAGCAGTCTGGGAATACAAACCGATAAATCCGCCAACGGGACAGAGATAGCGGCAGAAGGCGCGGCGTTCGAAAACTGTGCTTAGTCCGATGGCGGCGAAGAGCATGGCGGCAAGCACAATCCCAGTGATGTTGGGAGTGGTGAGAAGGACACTGCTAAACAGAGCGAGAAGAAGAAAGGAAATATTTTGCAACCAAATGTTGCGGAACATTTTGGGAAAGCGCAGGTTGAGCCATTTCGGTCGTTTGTCGGGCGGATTTAGGATCGCGCCGCGTTGCAACCATTCGCCAGGCAGAGGAATCGGGCAAACCGCGCACCATCCACGTCCGAAGAAGGGAACCGCGACCAGGATCAGGATCGCCCACCATGCGATCCATACGAAGACGATGCTAAAGTTATGACTCCCAACTGGAGTACCGATGAGTCCCGCAAGGATGGCGAAGATGTACCCGATCAGCATCACGATAAAGACAGCCAGTTGAGGATAACGGCTCTTGAGGGCGTTCTTTATAAAGGGGATACGGGTAAGTTCGATGCGGTTCATTTTATTCTTTCTTCTTTCGTCTTTCTGTCGCTAAAAGACACTTGCACCGCACGCAAGTGCAGGTGAGAAAGAGGAAAGAAGCCGATAGCGGCAAGGATTGACAAACCAATCGAGCGATATAACCAAGAATTATTGCCCACGGTCAACTTGCCGATCATGAAGGGATGCATGGCTCCACAGGTGACGTTGCAGCGGAAGCGGAATGAGCCGGGTTTATCAGCTACAAAGGTCAGGGTTGCACTTTGTCCGGGGTCAGCTTCGATAGAAATATCATAGTCATCCACATAAAGACCGTGAACAACATCGGTGCTGACCAGTTGGATGGTTACGGTGTCACCGGGGTTGACATGAAATTCAGAGGGAGAATAGGCAAATTGGTGTGCATCAATCTCAAAGGTCCGTTCTTGAGGCGTGGTGGTTGGAACTGGCAGAGGCGCGAATGCCACCATCAGTCCAGCCATCACAAGAAGGAGAAGAGAGAGATGAAAGCGCATGAGGTTAGGGGATGTTGGAAGGTCCGTATTTGGAATAGGTCGCGTCTACGTACGCCCTGGCATCTTGCGGACTTTTGCCATCATCCAACATACGCATCACATCCTGGGTGATGTCCACGCAGATGGAACAGCCGAGGGCGTGATTGTCGAAGATGATCTCCCCATTGGCATCCACATCCGAAACATAACAATCGTAATTGGAGGTGTGACCGATGTCGCCGCATCCACAATAGCAGGGAATGTCCTGCATAATGTCGGGATTGGCGACATTGAACTGATAGGCTTCCTGCACCGCCACAGGCGCGGACTGAACATCCATTGGCATTTGATCCAATGGCGACATGGCAAGATGGACTTCGCTTGAACTTGATGTGGAACAGGCTGAAATGGTCGTGCCAACCAGCGCAACGATAATCACCAGGAAAATAAATTTGTTTGCTTTTGAAAACATATTGTGTCTCCGTGTTCGGATGGCTCAATAGTAGTCTGACAATTAGGTTGTCTCCAGCGCAGTACAGCGGATGGGGACATGCGCCAAATGGCTTATGATGAATGTCATCTGACCGTTAAGATTAATTACGGTGTGATCGCCTGCGCCAGATAGTTGTGATGCCCATCGTTCCCCGCCCCAGCCACGGCCTGAACAAGCATCTCGACAGAGACCTTTTTCTCATCGAAGTAAACCTCTGCCATGCGCATGTTCAACAGCACTTCGGCATCATGAACGCCATCCAGTAACAGAAGTCCATTGCGCACCCGCGTGGCACAGTTGGGGCAACCCATCCCTGAAACGGACAGCAGGATTCGGTCGGCAGACTGAATAACATGGTCCAGCGCAGACTTTTGGATCGGTTCAACATGGCAATTTTCGCTCATAATATTTTCCTCTCAATTGTGCTGTTTTACGGGATAGTGTTGGATCTTCCTTGCCTTCTCACCCAATTCGGGCTTGGCAAAGGTTTTGGGGGAACGCTCAAACTGCGCCTGGCACTGTGGACAGCATAGAAAATAGTTCACACCTTCGAACTCAATGGTGATGTGGGCTTTGCCGCGATTCATACGTTTGCCACAGACGGGGTCTTTGAATGGCATATGGATACTCCTTGGTAACTGTATTCCTTCATGTGTTTCTTCGATTTAAGTTAACTGACTGAGTAAAACGCCAATGGGTTGGGGGCAATCTCAATCCGCAGGATGGAGTCTACAGGATCTGACATTAAATACCGAGAGACATCTTGCCTATTCCGGGTATACGCCATTTTGCGGATATTGTTTTTCAGGTAGTTTTCATTTGAACTGTGTACCCTTGGATAAGCAGGAATGCCTGTGTAGCTGAGTACCAAATGGTGCCTGCATGGAAAATAATTTGATCAAATCATCATTCATATGAAGAAAAAAATAATAAACACCAAACTCGTAATTTTTTTCCTGCTGGGATCAATTGTTGCGATTCCCCTGATCTATTCCATTCCCGCGGTTCATGAAAAAGTTGCATGGCGAGTCAATGAAGCATTGGCACAAATCAAGTATGCAATATCGCCTCCGGAGAAAGTACTATTCGTTCCAAAGGAGGGTCCCCCAACTGAAGCCTCATACCCAACTGCGACTGACACGGTTCCCACTCCCCAACTTGTGCCAGCAACGACGTCAACCCTCGTAGTATCGGCAACACCTTTACCTGAAAAGATAACTCTCATTGGCGCCCAGCATGAATATCAAACCTGGAATAACTGCGGCCCAGCTACCTTGGCAATGGCGCTTACTTACTGGGGATGGGACGGCGATCAGCAACCCATTGCCGCCTTCACCAAACCCAATTCGCGAGACAAGAATGTAATGCCTTATGAACTGTCCGATTATGTTCTGGAGGAAACCGGATTTGAAATTGTTTACCGTACAGGCGGTGACATCGAACTGCTCAAACGCCTGCTGGCTGCCGAATTACCGGTTATCATCGAGAAGGGCTTCGAAGGTCGTGATTTTGATGGCTGGATGGGGCATTATGTTCTCGTGACTGGTTATGATGAAACCGAACGCAAGTTTATTGTCCAGGATTCGTATTACGGTCCTGATCAGTCTATTCAGTATGAGGATTTGGAGAGTAATTGGCGGGCGTTTAATTTCACGTATCTTGTTATTTATCCGATTGAACGGTGGAAAGATGTGATCGTGATTTTGGGTCCCAATTTTGATGTGGAATACAGCAACCGCAGTTCTGCGCAGGTGGCAACGGAAGATGTAGTCCAATTAGCCGGACGAGATCATTTTTTTGCATGGTTTAATCTGGGTAGCAGTCTGGTCCAGCTCCAAGATTACGCTGGTGCAGCATTGGCGTATGATAAAGCATTTGACGTGTATACTGATATTCCAGACCAGGAGAGACCCTGGCGTATGATGTGGTATCAGACCGGGCCATACTCGGCATATTTTTACACTGGGCGTTATCAGGATGTGATGGAACTTGCCACTACCACCCTCAAGGCTATGAGTGAACCGGTCCTCGAAGAAAGTTACTATTGGCGCGCCCGTTCCCTTGAAGCATTGGGGGATAATGACAGAGCCAGGATGGATCTTCGGACGGCACTCAAATACCATCCCGGTTTCGAGCCTGCATTAACCCGGCTTCATCAATTAGGAGATGTTCCCTAAAACAGGTGCTGGGCAGGTGCAGCAAGGCTATGCATTTTTCTACTCTTATTAAACATATGGGTATCCTCCGAATTCAGAGGATACCCAAAATAGTCTGACGACTTAATACACGATAATATCACGCAGGTTCAATGTGGAATGATTGGCCCACAACCACCGCCTTATAATGATGCCGCCCGTCATTGCCAGCGCCGGCAACAGCATTGACCAGCATTGCTTGAGTGATCTTGCTTCCGTCAAAATACACTTCCACTAACCCTGACTCCAAATAAATCTCGGCGTGATGAACACCATCAAGTGGAATGAGACCATTACGTACACGGGCGGCGCAGTTGACACAACCCATGCCGGAAACTGCCAACAGAGTTGTATCTGCATTTTTGAGGACACTATCCAAGACTGCTTTTTGAATTGGTTCGACATGACAATTTTGATCCATGAGATTTCTCCTATTGATACTGTGAATTTTGATTACATGCGCATTGCCATCGGCAGAGTGAAGAGAACAACGTTCATAATGGTCAGAACGACCATCAACACCGCAAAGGGTGCAAATGTTCCCCAGACCTTTTCGCCGGAATGATTCGATTGGGAGATGCGATAGGCAGTGTAAAGAGACCCGATAAAGCCGAGCGCGATCAAGCCGAATTGAAGCCACTGGATCTCCTGCATACTGAGAATGGCGGGCGACGCGCCGTGGATTTCCGTCCCAAACAATGCCATACCGGTGTATAGAATGGACTTGCCTTCCGCCAGCAGGTGGAACAGGTTATGTGCGATGTGCCCTGCCATATCCAGTGCGATGATGGCGTAGCCAAAGCGGGCAAAGTTTTCAACGAGCGTGGCTTTGTTGAACTTGCTTGCGATCCAGGATGTCAGACCGAGCAAAGCTACCGGGATGACAATGGCCGTCGCGAAAGTGATACTGAAGGTAATGGCATAGCTGGTCGTGCCGGTTACGTTCTCCAGCCATTTCAACATGGACTCCCAGATTTCTAGCATGGTCACATTCTGGACGAATACGATGCCCATGATGACCGCTGAAAGGAAGGCTTCTTCAAGTTTCGGTTTGCGGATGAACCACAGTTCCTTGGTGGGCGGACGAACCGTGAGTTGAATGGAGTTATTAGGGCAGCCCTTGATACATTCTGCACAGAGGACACAGTTGGCGCTGGAGGTCATGGTCTTGGGGAATTCATACAATGGGCAGGGCATGGACTTGTCCGTGCCTTTGTAACAGGCAGCGATGGTACAGGTGGCGCAAATTTCCGGAGTGCCACGCAGGCTCAACATACCATTACGGGCATAGTTACCTGAAAGACCGCCCAGAAAACATACATATCGGCAGAAGGTGCGGCGTTCGTAAAAGGCGCCAGAGACGATCACGCCCGTGGTTAGGGTCAACATCAACACGCCGGAGCCAAGCGGGTTTTCCACCACGCCAAAGACGTGGTCACTCCAGGTAATGAAGATGAAAAGGGCATCGATGATCCAAATGCCGTATTTCTTCAGGAAGCGTGGCGCGGGTCGGTTATTGCCGACAAAATTTTGGACAAGATCATTGATCTTCGCGAACGGACAGATCGCACACCAGAAACGCCCAAGGAAAAGGAAAATGATCGGGATCAGCGGCCACCACAACACCCATGTCAGCGCGGTGCCGAAGTTGTCATGCGCCGATTCAGGTCCCAGAATGAGTTCGAACATAATGACCATAAAGATCATCAGGGTGGGCCATTGGATGATGCCGGGATACCAGCGGCTGCGCAGGAAACGGTCGATCCATTTGTTGCTGAGCAGGTTTCCGCCATTCAGCAGGGAGGGGGGTGGGGTGGGAAGAGATGTTGTCATGAAATAATCCTCTTAGGACCTTGGGGAAGTGGGTTTTCGTTTTGTGATGGCGGCTGTGACAATCACCGTTGCATTGATGCCGAAAAAACCAGCCAGAATCCCATAATTAGAAATGGCGCGGGGAACTTCAATGGGGATTTCGACTGCGGTCATTTGGTCACCCAGAGTAAAGTGGATATTGAATGTCCAGTTGCCGGAAGCATCCAGATGGATCTCTCCTGAATATTCGCCAGCTTCATGCCCACTTGCGAGTGTCACTGCAACAGGTTCTTCCTCATGAGCAACCTCTTCGACAGCTTCATGCTCGTTGACTTCGGACTCGCTGGACATATCCATTCCTGACATGCCATGCGCATCTTCCGGGGCTGGGGTTTCAGTAGCCATTTCCATGCCATGCGTTTCCTCGGGAGGTTCTTCTGAATGATCGGATATGTCTTCCACTGGCATGGCGACTACTTCCACAACGGCGTCGGAGACCGGCATACCCATCGAGTCGGCGATCAAAACATGAAATTCATTCACGCCTGATTTGACAGGCTCGGAAAATACGAGCGTAATGTGATATCCATTTGCAGTCGCTTCATATCCACCATCCCCGCCATCGGCAAGTGCAGTTCCCGGAAAGCCCATCAAAAGCATTGTGATGATGACCATTCGGGTGGTGATTCCTGAAATTTTTTTAGCCATGAAAAGCCCAGCTCCTTATTCTGCAAAGTTGACCTATCTTATAAGCAAGACCCCATCCGAAGTAGCGCGATATGGCGCAAAAACGAGTAGGCAGAATGACTTGTGTCAAACATCATGCACAATGTATGACAGGTTTTTGACTTATGGTTAACGGTTCATTACCTTTCTAAAAAACAATCATCCCCTGATTAGTCAGGGGATGATTGTTCAAATAATTGTATTTTGATTACTTGCGTTGGAACAACAAACCGGGTTGCCAGGGTGTGCCCACTTGCACCAGAAGCCAGTGGTCGAGACCGATCCAGCCAGATGTTTTCCAGGCAAGGACGAGCAGGATCGAGAGGATCAGGAAGACAGGATTGACAGAGGCGGAGCCAGCCATCATAAAGTTCCAGTTCATGAAGCCACCGATAAAGGCAGAGAACCAGATGAAGATACCCAGGATCAATGCTCCGCCCACCAGCAATTCGCCCACCGCCACCAGTTTGGCGAACCAGACGTAGTTGCCGCTATCGAGCATGAATTGGATGAAATTGCGATACCAGTCAAAGGCGATCAGTGGACGGGCAGGCGCATCGGGGATGAGGACAGCGCGATCCCAGAAACCTTTTAGCGCTTCGCCGCCCTGCATCCAGGCGGGGTTGGTGATCTTGCCCCAGCCCGATTCGATCCATTGATAGCCCAGGTACAGGCGGATGGCGAGCCACAGCCAGGCAAATGCCTTTCCTTCGAACAGAGTCTTCGTGAATGGAACATCAGCGAGTTGATATTCCCGGGACATGGTTTGAGTAGTCATTTTTTTACTCCTTTTAGGATGAATTTTGTCTTGCTTCGAACTCATCTTACATCCCGCATGGAATAATCATCAGCGCATTTCGACCTGTTTCGAAATGCGCTGATTCGCTTATGATATTTATCAGGAATGATTTCCTGATTGTCATATTGAATTAATCAAGAGGGTGTTCGATTTCACCAGCCATAAAAGGGTCTGGGTCCAAAAGAAATACATCCAAACATGCCTGCGTACAGAAATATATCCTCTCGCCGCGATACTCTGCGCTGGGATATTTGGATGGATCTTTGATTTTTCCTCCACAAGCAGTTTTATATTCCGGTTGTGGAGGGGCAGAGAGCATTTCGTTTTGGTCCAGCGTCATTGTTTTCCTTTTCCATGATGTCGATTTTCATTCCTGAGCCAGTAGAGAGTCACAGCAGTGGCGGCTCCGATCATGCCAGCCAGAACCACCAGACTGGATGCCGAGCCGAATAACATCTTCCATAATACGGCGAAAAAGATCACTCCAATGACAAACGCCGCGATGTAGGTAAGGTTGGGCATGTGGATATTTGTGTGTTTCATATTTCGTATCTTCCTTTCATCATTATTCCACAATCAACTTACCACGTAACATTCCCATCTGACACTGGAAACCATATTCACCTTCTTTGGCAGGGGTGAATTCAAGCGTGACTTGTTCGCCTTCAGGTAATAATGCGTTTTGATTGAAATCGGGGAACAGCACTTTTTCGGAACATGCGGAACTCTCCTGACGTGTGAACGTTAACCGCACGGGGCGACCTTTTTGCACCACGATCACATCGGGGGTGTATCCGCCCTTGACCGTGATTGCCACCTCCTGCGCGCCTGAAGCGGAAACCGCAACACGAGTCTGCGCCTTGGGGGCAAACCAGAAATACCAAGCGATCAATACAGTCAACACGATTCCCGAAAGAATCACAAAGATTTGAATTTGAGTCATATCAAGTTCCTTTCACTGCTTGGATGATGGATAACGGACCGAACACCGTGACGAAGTTCTCCGCCTCTTTTACGGACCCGAAGCCTGCCTCTGTTACGAAGAGCGGAATCAACCCGTCGAAATTGTCGGCGGCTTCTTCGAGGCGGCGCATATATTTCGTCATGAAGCGGGTAAGAGAGGAATGCGGCGCGCCGAAGTCGAGCACATATAATTCGCCGTTTGGTTTGAGGACGCGATAAACCTCCTCGAATGCGCGGCGCTTGTCATCGGTGACAAGGTGGTGAATGACAAGGCTGGTGACCACTCTATCGAAGGCAGAATCAGGATACGGGAGGGAGGAAGCGAGTCCCTCATCCCATTGAATGTCTGCGCCGCGGGATTTATTTCGCGCGATGTCCAACACTTCGGAGTCGCCATCCAGACCTGTGATCTGCGCTTCGGGATGGGCGCGCTTGAGCATGAGGGTCAATGTGCCTGTGCCGCAGCCAAGATCAAGGACTTTCATTTGCGGTTGAATATTTGCCCGCTGAACCAGTTTGCGCTTAAAGGTCTCTTCGCGCATGACCCATCGAAGCAATGGATCGTACAGCGGCGTGAGCCAATTGAAACTGAGAGCGGGGATATAACGAACGTCATTGGGTGTTTGACTCATATTGTTCAGTTCCTTCCCATTGCCTCAACAAGACAATGCAAATAATAAGAACAAGCAACCCCATCACTTGCGCGGCGCGATAACCATCCAACCAGAGAACGCTGTCGCCGCGAAAGGCTTCGATAAAAACACGCGCAACGGCAGAGAGAGCGATGAACTGCACAAATCGCAAGCCAGGCGCATTCGCGGGAATCATGCGAGGCAGGATGATTGTAAAAATCATCAGCGCGAAAAAGATTTCATAGAGTTGTGTTGGCTGGCGATAATCTGACCATAAATAGACTGCCCAGGGGACGCGCGTGGGCGCGCCATAGGCATTACCACTCAAGAGGTGCGAGACGCCGATCATAATCATGAAAAATGCAAAGCCTGGCGTGAGCGCGTCCAGTGTTTTGCGGAATGGAAGTTTATGGCGGTATCCATACGCGGCAGCGGCGGCAATGCCAATCAGGAAACCTCCAATGGGAGAGAGCGTGCTCGTGTTCAATGAAAACAAACCAAGCGGGTTCGCCAGATACACTGAAGCATACTGCGCCGCGTACACCAGCCTTGCGCCGAAAATCCCGCCGAACAATCCGTACCCGATCAGGTTGTTTATTTTCTCTTTGTTCAACCCAAGGCGGACGGCTTCGCGCTCGACAAAGGTATTGCCGATCCAAAAACCGATGAACAACGCAAGCAGGGGCATTTGAAGCAGGAAAGGTCCAAGACGGAGGTAGGGGAACATTACTCGCCCTCCCGCAACAGCTCTTCGACCCTGGATTGAAGCAACGCTTCGTTCATTGGTCCGCCGACAACGATGGATCGAATCACGCCATTGCGGTCAATGAAATATGATGTCGGCAGCGCATTGACGCGATAAAGGTTTCCAATGGCATTGTCGCGGTCGAGTGCGATGGGAAAAGTTAAACCGATCTCTTTTGCAAAATCAGCCGCGGCTTGTTCTGAATCCTGCGCGGTGAGATTCAATCCGATCACGACAAAGCCAATATCCTTGTAACTGCGATACGTCTTTTCGATGGCTGGCATTTCCAGGCGGCAGGGTGGGCACCATGATGTCCAAAAGTTGACCAGAACTGCCTTGCCGCGTAATTCAGAGAGCGTAATTGTGCCGCCATCCAGCAGGTCGAGGGTGAAATCGGGGGCAGTGAAGCCTTCCTTGGCGAGAGCGCCCTGTTGTGCCTGAGGTTGGTCGGGCGGGACGCGCGAGAGCACTGCCCAGAACATGCCGAGAATCAAAGCCCAGGTCATCCACGTGATAAAGCGCGCATTGTTCATCATGGTTATCCAGCCAACGAACCCAGCTGCTCCCTCAGCATATTGATCGTGGGAAATCCCTTGATCCCTTCAGGTGTGGAATAAACACGGCAACTCATCGAAAAGGTTTCGCGTACCTCATGCCATAAATCCTTTCCATCCACCCGAAAATGCGGTGAGCCAAGAAAATTCAATCGAGTCGCATCTTCATCATC
>Ga0138256_10006963_pt1 | contig 11950 bp, 9 predicted proteins | sample KNB2016incub_MG_FD_105486 | JGI IMG/M metagenome (GOLD analysis project Ga0138256, IMG submission 105486) | Active sludge microbial communities from wastewater in Klosterneuburg, Austria - KNB2014incub_MG | ecosystem: Engineered > WWTP > Activated sludge > Unclassified | place: Austria...
ATGCGGACATCGCCAAGTGGTTCGCGCTTCAATGGGGCCGCCGCGAGAACACGGCGGAGATCGTGAGCGGCTCGAACCTTCACCTGCGCGCGACTAGCTTCAATGGGGCCGCCGCGAGAACACGGCGGAGATCGATCTCGCGCGTCCAGTTTCGATAAACTAGCTGCGCCGCTTCAATGGGGCCGCCGCGAGAACACGGCGGAGATAATTATTCAGGCGATAGGAAAATATCAAGAGGATGCGCTTCAATGGGGCCGCCGCGAGAACACGGCGGAGATGTATTGTTGATATGATGAACGCATTTGTTTCGGCAGCTTCAATGGGGCCGCCGCGAGAACACGGCGGAGATATAGTATTGGTGGGGATCCTGAGACATTACTGGTTTGCTTCAATGGGGCCGCCGCGAGAACACGGCGGAGATCTTGTCGCACCTTTTCTATGTACGAAACCTTTTTTAGTGGCTTCAATGGGGCCGCCGCGAGAACACGGCGGAGATGAACTGGCCATCGCCCGTGCGGTAGACCGCGAGAAGCGGGCTTCAATGGGGCCGCCGCGAGAACACGGCGGAGATCGGCTTCGTGATGCGCCACTCGTGCCCGCACAGTGCGGCTTCAATGGGGCCGCCGCGAGAACACGGCGGAGATAGGCGACTCGCATCCGTGACCTCCGCGCCCGGCTGGCGCTTCAATGGGGCCGCCGCGAGAACACGGCGGAGATAAGAAGATGGGTGTTGATATCTTCACAGACAAGAGGCTTCAATGGGGCCGCCGCGAGAACACGGCGGAGATCTGTGGACCAAGCCAGCAAGCTACAAAAGGAAACCGGCTTCAATGGGGCCGCCGCGAGAACACGGCGGAGATAGGTCTGCGAGAACGCGCGGCGTTGCGCGCTGTTCCGGCGAGGTTTGCGAGAGGTGCGCACGGATGGAGAACGTCGGGGCCGCGCCGCAGGTGCAACAGCGCAGCGGGCCGGCAAGTAGATGGGGATTTTCAATGAGCTGGCGGCGTGCGAGCGCCCCGGGGGGTCTGTGCACCACTCCGGCGCTCGATTCTAGCGCGAGCCTCATGTCCGCGAAAGGCCGCTCGTGGGGCACGGCTCAGACGACGAGCGCGTGCCGCTCAGGGTGCGTGTAGGGCTTGCCGAGCGCGCGAATCGACTCGCTGCCGCGGCCCTCGACCGGACCGACATCGACGAAGAGCACCTGATCCTCGTCGTGCTTGATGACCGCGGCCAGCGCGGTGCGAAGCTCCACCAGCTCCCGTTTGCTCAGCTCGCACTGAAAGACCGAAAGCTGAAGGTGGTCACCCCAGCCGCGCATCGTCCGGAAGACCTTGCGCAGCCGCTTCGGGTCGCACACGTCGTAGGCCACGATGTAGGTCTGTCGCATCTGTCCCTCACCGGGTCCTGAACGCCGGATACCGGGGAATTTCGCCGAGCAGGTACCTGCCGAGCAGGCGCGCTTGCACCTCGAGCACGCGTCGGTAGCTGACGCGGTAGCCGAAGACCGGGTGTGTCACCAGGTGGTCCATGCGCCGCTCGTAGGCCAGGATCAGGCGCTTGCGCGCTGGCGGCTTCAGCGCCACCGACCCCGCCCCGCTCACGAAGTCGTCGCCCGACACGACCCCGTTGTTGATCACCGAGATCACGACAGAGTCCGCGATCAGTGGCCGAAACTCCTCCATCAGATCCAGAGCCAGGGCGGGGCGCCCGAAGCGTGGCTGGTGGTAGAAGCCGAGCAGAGGGTCCAGGCCGACCGTGGCGAGCGTTAGCGCGAAGTCCTTGCTGAGCAAGGCGTAGCAGAACGAGAGCAACGCATTGACCGGATCCCGCGGGGGCCTCCGGTTCCGCCCTTCCAGATCGAAGGTGCGGTTCGCGGCCGACTCGCCTCGGAGCATGCCAGTGAACCCGCCGAAGTACACGCGCGCCGCGGTGCCTTCGAAGCCGAGCAGCGACTCGAGTGACCCGGCTGTCGCCGACTTGCGCGCGAGCTGGCGAAGCTCGAACAGTGCCACCGGATCGGGGGACTCTTGATTGCGGCGCAGCATGGTTCGGCAGTTCGAGATCTTCGAGACCACGAACCCCTTGGCCAGCGCCAGGCACACCGCGGGGTCGGTGGCCCCGGCGTACTGCGCCAGACGAAGCTCGACGTTCTTCGTGTCGAATCCCACCGCTCGCCCGAGGAACCACCCGCCGTACGTGAAGAAGCTGACCGGGATCCCTCGGTCAAGGGCAGCGCGCAGCGCGGGGGTGGTCAGGTACACGTTCCCGAACAGGGCCAGCTCAGAGGTGTTCGGTACGCGCGCTTCGACAGCCGCAGCCCCTTTCGCGGATCGAACGACGAAGCGCTCGCCGTCGAGCCCCACGCGCGCGCCGTGCTCCTGAACGACCAGCGGGACGCGCTCGTCGCGTGCCGGATGCAACCTCCGCAGCTCGACGTCCGCGAGCCCGGGTGCGCGCAAGCCCCATGGATCTGCTTCTTCTTCTTCTTCCACACCCCCGGGTAACGGTGCAGGCGGCTGCCCATCCCCCGCCGGCCGGATGTCGTTGGCCGGCGAAATGCTCAGCAGGCTCACTTCGTCGGGCAGGCAGATGCCGACCAGTGAGCACCCATTGCACTTGGGGCTGTCGACGAGCGGTGGAGGGAGCTCGGCCCCCGCGGCAAGCGCCTTTGCGCGGGCGATGGCCTGGTGGGTCGACGCGATCAGCGTCTCGCTGATGTCGATGGTGACGCGGCGGCGATCCGCCGCGAAGTAGATGTCGGCGCGTTCACAGGTGAAGCCGTGCTCGCGCAGCAGCAGCACTTGCGCGCAGAGCTGCGCACGCTCTGGCAGGTATGCGCCGTCTGGGACCTCGGGTTGCTTGCCGCGCTTGTATTCGACCGGGATCACGACGTTGCCGGTCGCATCGACGTCGACCACGTCGATCTTGGCCGTCAGCCCTAGGCGGTCCGAGGTGAGCCAAACCGACCGGGCGGTGTACGGCCGCTCTTCGACCAGCTCGATCGCGGCGCCCTCGTCATCCTCTGCGTCGCCAGCAGCAGACTGCGCGCCCCCCGTGCCCCCTACGCCTGCGGGTGCACGCGGCGCCTTGAGAGGCTTCTTTCCTTGGTCGGGACGCTGGTGCACCGCTCGTCCGTCCACGGTGAAGAAGTTGTCGGCGAACTCGCCCTGTACCCATTCGAGATACATGAGACGCTCGCAGTAGAGGACCTCGTTCACCATTCGGGCCGGCACCACCGCGGGCACCTCTGCGGCCGCCGGCAGGCGGCGCGTCAGCGGCTTGGCGCGCGCGTCGGGCACGTGGGGGGCCGGGAGGTTCGGGTCGAGCACGGCCTCCACTTCGGGCTCGTTTTCGGCCGCGGGCTCGATTTCTGGCTTCGGGATCCACACGAGGCACCTCTCGCACTCCGAGGCTATCGCGCGGGTGTGTCATCCGAGGTCAATGCGGCCTACTGGCCGCGCCGTCGCGCCCTCGCCCGCCGAACGGCTCGGGCGGTCGCGAGCAGCTTCTGCCCGGCCGCGTTCGCTTCGGCTTCGGCCTCCAAGAGCTCGACTTCGCGGTCGGCGTGATCGATCGCAGCGGCCTCGACCCGCACGGCCGCGCAGCCGAGGCAGCGGGGCCCGTGTCCGATCTGCGCCTGCCGGAGGAAAACGGTGGAAAGCAGCGGGCCGGACTTGGCGGTCATGGGTTGCCTCGGAACTGACGGAGCTGGCACGGACGGTAGCACCGGGCGGTCACGACGCCGGCGCTCCCGTGCCAGCCAAGGTCACTGTGCAGCCAGCGACCGGGCGCGTCGCTGGAGCGAATGACCTCCGATGTCACAGGAGTGGGCTACGTCTTTGCCGTGGCGAAGAGCGTGGACATCGCGGCGGGGCGGCGTAGGATGGCGCGGCCGTGGGGGAGCGCTCGAGTGGAACCGGAGGCCATGCGGTGGGCGCGGTGAGGGCGGTTTCGCTGGAGCGTGTCGAGACGACGATTCGAGTCGTCCGGGCGCAGCGCGTGATGCTCGACGCCGATCTCGCCGCGCTCTACGAGGTTGAGACCAAGGTCCTCGTGCGGGCGGTGCAGCGAAATTCCGAGCGCTTTCCGGCCGATTTCATGTTTCAGCTCTCGGCGGCGGAGTTCGAGATCTTGAGGGGCCAACTTGGCACCTCAAGTGGCTGGGGTGGCCGCCGCTACCGACCGTACGCTTTCACCGAACAGGGCGTAGCCATGCTGTCCAGCGTGCTTCGGAGCCCCCGTGCAGTCCAGGTGAACATCGAAATCATGCGGGCCTTCGTGCGCCTCCGGGAGATGCTCCAGGCGAACGCCGAGCTTGCGAAGAAGCTGGCCTCGCTGGAGAAGAAGTACGACGCGCAGTTCCGCGTTGTCTTCGATGCGATCCGAGAGCTAATGGCCGCGCCGGTCAAGTCGACCAAGCGAATTGGGTTCAGGGCGGAGCGGCCGTGATCGGCGGGGCACCATTCGTGACCCGACCCGGTCCCGGTGACCGGCAGCCGCCCGGAGGGCACACGCGTGGAATACCCCGAGTTCTTTGAGCGACTGACGGGGCACCAGCCTCATCCCTACCAAGAGCGTCTCGCGGGTGGCGCATGGCCAGAGGTCATCGACATCCCGACCGGGCTGGGCAAGACAGATGCGGTCGTCGTGGCGTGGCTGCACCGGCAGCTCAATGCCGACCCGGACACTGGACGCCGGTTGGTCTACTGCCTGCCCATGCGGGTACTGGTCGAGCAGACGGTTCGCGTCGCGAAAGACCGGTGCGCTAGCGCTGCCGACCTCTTCTCGGCGCGGGGCCTCCCTCTGCCTTCCGTGCACGCGATGCTGGGCGGTTTCGTCGACGAGCAGTGGGAAGGCAATCCCGAGGCGCCGGCGATCCTGGTCGGCACGCAAGACATGCTGCTGTCGCGCGCCCTCTGCCGCGGGTACGCCATGAGCCGCTACCGTTGGCCGGTCCATTTCGGCCTCCTCCACAACGATTGCGTGTGGGTGTTCGATGAGACTCAGCTCATGGGGGTCGGAGTCGAGACGTCAGCGCAGCTCGAGGGGCTGCGGCGAAAACTGGGCACGCTCGGCCGCACTCGCACGGTTTGGATGAGCGCCACGCTGGGGCGGTCCCAGTTGTCGACGGTCGACCATCCCGAGCCAGCCGAGGGCTACCGTGTGCTAGCGCTCGGTCCCGCGGATCGTGACGCCCAGCTGGTCAGGCAGCGCACGGGCGCGAAGAAACCCCTGTCGAGAGCCGACGTGAAGCTTTCGAAGCAGGGCGCCGACGACTACGCCGACCGAGTGGCAGCCCTAGCTGCCGCCGCCCACGGCGAGCGAGGTGGGCTCACGCTCCTGATCCTCAACCGGGTGGGTCGGGCTCAGGACGTCTTCCGCGCGCTTCGCGCTCGCAACGTCGAGCCGATCGCGCTGATTCATTCCCGCTTCCGCGCGTTCGATCGTCAACGACACGAACGCCTGCTGGCCGGCGACGGTTCGCGGATCGTCGTCGCGACACAGGCGATCGAGGCAGGCGTCGACGTGTCGGCGCGTACCCTCATCACGGAGCTCGCCCCGTGGCCATCGCTGGTGCAGCGGCTCGGGCGGTGTAATCGGTACGGGATCGAGGAGGAGGCGATCGCCCTCTGGCTCGATCTCGACGTCGAATCGGACGACGAGCTTTCGAGGCCGTACGGCGCCCCGGAGCTCGTGCAGGCGCGAGCATTGCTGGACGGACTGCGCGACGGCGGGCCGGACGCGCTGGCGCGGGTGCCCTACGCGCCCGAGCGGGTGGTCCGACCTGTGCTCCGAAGACGTGATCTTCTCGACCTCTTCGACACCACGCCCGACCTGCTAGGAAACGAGATGGACGTGTCGCGGTACGTTCGCGACGGGGAAGACACGGACGTGATCGTGTACTGGCGAGCGTTCGAGGGCGAACCCGAGCCGACGATGACCGCGCCCAGCCGTGCGGAGTCGGTGCGGGTCTCGATCGGAGCTGCGCGGGATTTCCTCGAGAGGCTGAAGAAAAAGCGGCAGTCTCTTGGAGACGGCGAGCGCGATCGCGAGCGCAAGAAGTGGCTCACACCTTGGGCTCTGAGTCCTCTTGGCACGAGGACCCCGTGGGAGCGCGCCACGAGCGTTCACCCCGGTCAAGTCGTTCTGTTGCACGCGGGGGCCGGCGGCTACGACGGCGAGCTCGGCTGGACAGGCGAGGTGCTCCCCGCACGCCCTGTCGGCGAGGTCTCGGGCGACGCTTCCGGTCTGGCGGCGTCCGAGCTGATGGACTCCGATCCTGAAACGAGCATCAACCGCTGGGTCCCTCTGCCGCTCCACCTCTCGGACGTGGCCCGAGAGGCAGCGGGCCTGGCCGCGAGCCTCCGGCTCCCGGAGAACATCCGAGAAGCCGTTACCACCGCGGCCCTCTGGCACGATGTCGGCAAGGCGCACGAGCAGTTTCAGCGCAGAATCGTCGACCCGGTGCGAGACGATCCGACGCTCGCGCCGCCCGGGCAGGGTCCGTGGGCAAAGTCCTCGCACGACAAGCGGCCACCCAAAGACGTCCGGCCGTACTTCCGCCACGAGCTGGCATCGGTGTTGGCCTGGCTTCAAGTCGGTTCCCAGGGGTCGGACCATAATCTCGTCGCCTTCCTGATCGCCGCGCACCACGGGAAGGTGCGCGTGTCGATCCGATCGGTGCCAGACGAGCCCCGTCCACCGGAACAAGGGCGCCTCTTCGCCCGCGGCGTTTGGGATGGCGATAGCCTTCCCGAGGTCAGGCTGTTGGACGGGACGGTCGTCGGGGCGGTGAAGCTCGACCTCACGCCCATGCAGCTCGGCGAAGGCAGCTGGCTCGAGCGCACTCTCGCGCTCCGCGATGACCCCGCGCTCGGCCCATTCAGGCTGGCGTTGCTGGAAGCCGTTGTCCGCGTCGCTGACTGGCGCGCGAGCGAAAAGGAGCGCCGCGATGCCTGACCACCGGCTGATCGGCTGTCGGCCGGTACCCCTCGCCAGCTACCTCAAGGCGCTTGCCGTGCTGCGCCTGGTCGGAGAGCAGGCGGATCGCAATGCCCGAGGCTTCTGGGACGGCGACACGTTCGTGCTCCGCACCGAGCTAGACGAAGCGGCGTTGCTTCGCTTCTTCTTCCACGAGTACGAGCCGACTCCGATCATTGCGCCGTGGAATGGGGGCAGCGGGTTCTACGCGAAGGACAACAAGGACGCGATCGAGCGCATCGTCGGGTCCGGGGCGAGCCGTTTCGCCACCTATCGGTCTGTGATCACTGGAGCCGTCGAGGTCTTGAACAGCCACGGCATCGACGAAAAGGTGACGGCTGAGGCGAAGGCCACGTTGCTCGAGGACTGTCGCGCGCGACTCCCCGACCCGGCGCTCGCCTGGCTGGATGCTGCGTACCTGATTACAGCGGACGGCGCGAAGTACCCGCCGCTGCTGGGCACTGGGGGCAACGACGGCCGACTCGACTTCACGAATAACTTCATGCAGCGCCTGCTCGACGTTGTGGACGTTCAAACGGGTGGCCCGACGCCGAATTCGTCGCCGCTGCTTCGCTCCGCTTTCTTCGATGAGGCGTCCGACGAGATGGCCGGGGGCGCCATCGGTCAGTTCTCGCCGGCCGCTGCTGGTGGCGCGAATGCCGGAGTCGGCTTCGACGGGGCGGCGCTGATAAACCCCTGGGACTTCGTTCTCATGCTGGAAGGCGCAACGGCCTTTGCCGTCGCCGCGGTCCGACGACTCCAGCACGAGACCCGGGGAGCGTTGAGCTACCCGTTCACCGTGCGACCCTCCGGGGTGGGATACGCGAGCGCTAGCGGCGCCGACGAAGCCGCCTCTCGCGGCGAGATGTGGCTTCCGGTCTGGGAACGACCGGCGACGTGGGTGGAGATCCTCACACTCCTGGGGGAGGGGCGCGCGCGAGTCTCCGGCCGAACTGCTAGGAACGGCGTGGACTTCGCGCGAGCCGTAGCGACCCTCGGCGTCGATCGCGGTATCGCTGGCTTTCAACGCTACGGCCTGCAGGTGAGGAATGGCCTTGCTTACCTCGCCACCCCACTCGAGCGCTTCCGCGTGCGCGAACAGCCGACTGTCCGTTTGCTCGACGAGCTCGACGCTTGGCTCGACAACTTCCGCCGTCGCGCTACCGGCGACCGCGCGCCCGCTTCTGCCCGCCGCGCCCTCGGGGTGCTCGAGGACGCAATCGTGGACTTGTGTCGCCGAGCCGGGCCCGATCGTGTCCAGGCGGTCCTCATCGCGCTGGGTGGGTGCGAGCGGGCCATGGCTCGCAGCATCCGCTGGGCCAGCGACCCGAAGAACAACCTCTCACCGGTCCCGCCCCTGTCGCCAGCTTGGCTCGAAGAGGCGGCTGACGGGTCCGCCGAGTTTCGGCTGGCGGCCGCGTTGGGGTCCGTCGTCGCGAGTCACCGGGACCAGTACGCACCGGTGCGCTGTCACCTGGAGCCGGTCGTCGCTCGTGTCCAGCAGGGTCGGCTCCGCGTCGAGTGGAGCCCCACCGACGATTGCGACGTGGTCTTCTCGGACGGCAACCTCATTGCCTCGTTGAACGCGATCGTCTCTCGAAGACTCGTCCTTTGCGAGCGCTGGGGCGTCGATGGGTACCCGGACCGCGCGGCGCAGCCGGCGCACCTGACGGACGTGGGCGCATTCATCGAAGGTCGCACCGACGACGCCCGCATCGCCGCGCTGTTGTGGGGCGCGATCCTGATCGACTGGCCGCGTGGCGACGACCCGTTCTTCCCGACGCTGGTGGAGGGGAACGCGCCACCAGCGCTGTACGGCCTGCTCAAGCTCTGCTTCGCTGGTTCGGCGGCTTCCGGCGACCGCATCCCGGTCGTGCCTCGAATCCATCGACTGGCGGCGAATGGCGATGGCGCCGAAGCTTCCCGCGCAGCTGCTCGGCGGCTGCGGGCGAGCGGCTACGGGCCGGCCGTAGACCTCGTGCACCAAGCCGGCGATCCGGCTCGGCGGTCAGCCGCTGCAGTTCTGTTTCCGCTCGACGCCCGAGCGCTTGCCAGCCTGCGGCGCACCGTGCTCCGCCCCACGCCTCAGCCAGGAGTGAACAGTCCATGAACCTCGACAGTCTCAGCTCAGCCCCCCGCCTCCTCGCGGAGGTCGATCTGCACCCCGCCCAGGGCACTCGCTTTCAACCGACGGGCTTTCCGGACCTCGGCGCCGCCGAGTACCGCGTCGGCGGGAGGCGGATGCTGCTCGTCGAGTCCGCGCAGAGCATGGCCAATCGTCTGGAAGCCGTCTGTTGGGACGAGGCTAGCGGTGACCTGATCCAACCGCTGAAGGGGCTGCCCTATGTCAGGGCGAAATTGCCCGACGGGAGGGAGACGAGCTCCATCCTCGAGGCGCATCGCCTCAACTCGCCTTACATCGTCAACAGCAAAGGCTTTGCTGCGATAGCGGAGAAGATCGGGTTCGAGAAGGACGCCCCGTTCGACCGTCGCGGATTGGCCAAGGCGCTCCTGTGCTTCGACCCGAGCAGCCTCATCCACGGCATCTTCTTGGAGAAGGTAGGGGGCGTCGTACGGCTGCCCCGAGCAGTCTCCGCGTTCATCGAGGCGTCCGATGTCGATGTTGCCGCGAGCGGCGGAGTGAAGGTCGACCGAGTGCAGCCAGGCACGGAAGGCGAGAACACGAAGTACGGGAAAGCCGCCGAGGGCTACGGGAACGTTCCCTACCATCGCGAGGAGTACGCGGCGGCGAAGATCACTGCGTTCTTCAACCTCGACCTCGCGCTCTTGCGCGGCTACGGGCTGCCCGCTTCCGCAGAGCAGCTTCTCATTGCGCTTTCGCTCTTCAAGATCCAGCGGTTCCTACGGAACGGCCTCAGGCTGAGGACCGCGTGCGACCTCGACGTGGGCGAGGTGCGGGTCACGCGACCCGTGGGCTTCGCTCTGCCGTCGCTCGAGGAGCTGGAACAGGCGCTGCCTGACCTGATCAAGCGCGCCTCCGAGCACTTCAACAACCCACCGGTGCTCGTCGTCGAGTACAGCAAGAAGTGAGGCTGCCGTGCTCGCGATCGAGCTGACCTTCCCCGGAGGTCGCTATCACGCGACCCCATGGGACGCACACGTGAACGAGGGCGTTACCGAGTGGCCTCCTTCGCCCTGGCGAGTGCTCCGCGCGCTGGTCGCCACACGCCACCTCAAGGCGCGCGAGGAGGTCTCGCAAGAGACGCTCGCGGCGCTCATCGAGGCGCTCTCCGCGGAGCTGCCGAGCTATTCGCTCCCGAGAAACGTCGAGGGATCCCACACGCGGCACTACATGCCGCTCTTCGCCGAGAAGACCACGAAGGTGTTCGACACGTTCCTTCACGTGCCGGCCGGCGAGCGCGTGGTCGTGGCTTGGCCAGACACCACGCTCGACGGCCGCCTCGAGACGGCGCTCGCCTGCATCCTCGAGCGACTGGGCTACCTCGGCAGGGCCGAGTCGTGGGTGGAGGCCAAGCTATGCGATGCGTCTGCGGCTGAGCTGAATTGCCGGCCGGTCGTTGATGACAAGGCCCCAGACGCCGCCGAAACCGATCTGGTCCGGGTGTTAGCTCCGGTGCCGTCGGAGGAGCTGGCCCGGTGGCGGGGTGCCGCTCTCGACGAGCGCATCACGCGGGCCTTGGAGGAAGAACGGCGGAGAGCGCGCGACAAGGGCAAGCCCGCCGACAAGGTCAAGCTGTCGCCCAAAAAGGTCGCTGCGCTCGAGTCCGCACTTCCAAGGACGGCGTACGACGCGCTCGTCGCCGAGACGGACGTGCTTCGGAGGGATGGCTGGAATCGCCCCCCGGGCAGCCGCTGGGTCGAGTACGCCCGGCCCCGGTCGCGGCCAGCACGCGGAGCCGTCGTGCCACGGGCGAAGCACGAGCTCCCCACGGTCGCGCGCTACGCGTTGGCTGGCCAGGTCTTGCCCTGTCTTACCGACGCGGTGTTCGAAGCGGACAAGATGAGGGTTGCGCTCTTGAGCCAGTCCGACGGAGCTCCCGTGTTCAGCGGCCGCGACGGCGTCACGGGGAACCTCCTGGCAGGTCACCAGCACGTCTTCATCATGCCGGAGGCGAATGCGCGACACGGGCGAATCACGCACGTTACGGTGTTCGCGCGGATGGGCTTTGACGAAAACGCGCGCGCGGCCCTCGAGCGCCTCCGCACGGTCTGGCAGCGGAGCGGGCACGACCTGCAGCTCGTCTTGCTGGGAGTTGGCCAACCCGTAGACTTCGGCGGAACGCGACCCGAGGCCGGGCAATGCCCCCTACTTGCGGAAGCCGACACCTGGCTCTCTCGCACGCCGTTCGTGCCGACGCGCCATACCAAGCTCGGTGGCGGAGGCGAGCCGAAACGCGACGAACACGGGCTCGCCATCGGTTCGCCGGAGCACGACTTCGTGCGTCTGGTGACGGAGCAAGGCTTCCCGCGCCCGGTGCTGGTCGAGCGTGTGAACGAGACCGTGCTCGGTGGCAAGCCGACCCGGTGGCTGGCGTTCCGAACCGACCGCAAGAAAGGGGGAGGCCGTCGCGCCGGCGTTCACGGGGTCGGGTTTCGTGTCGTCTTCCCCCACGAAGTCCGCGGGCCGATCGCTGTCGGCTACGGCGCGCATTTCGGTCTTGGCCACTTCGTTCCCGCATCACGGGCGTGAGAATGCGGGCTTCATGACCCCGAGCTTGATGCGCCGCGCCGCCGCCGCATCGGGGCGCCACCCAGGGCGCGCTGCAGAGCTGCCTGAAAAGGGTACAAACCCGGCTCGCTGCGCTCGGTTGTCGAGCCTGTCGGCCTGACCGGCGTCATGAGCGAAAGCGCGGAAGCCGCGTACGGTGACTGTCAATGCGACCCTTCAGCTCTGCGTGTCTCGTCCTGATGCTGTGTCTTCCCGCTTGTGGCTCGGACGATGACGGGGGCGGCGGCTCTGGCGGCAGCGGCACCGGCGGCGCTTCGG
>Ga0138256_10006964_pt1 | contig 11949 bp, 14 predicted proteins | sample KNB2016incub_MG_FD_105486 | JGI IMG/M metagenome (GOLD analysis project Ga0138256, IMG submission 105486) | Active sludge microbial communities from wastewater in Klosterneuburg, Austria - KNB2014incub_MG | ecosystem: Engineered > WWTP > Activated sludge > Unclassified | place: Austria...
CGAAAGGTCTCCGCACAGAGCTATCTGAGCGGTCTTTGTCGTCTCACCGGCTGCAAATGCGATTACCTGCGGCGTGTTTACATAATCCACACCCGTTCCGCATGCTGCTCCACCGACGGCCGTGCCGCCTGATGTCGTCAGCGTCGCATTTGTCGCTCCCGTCGTGATTCCTGTCCGGTTGACCGTAACTGTCACCGATTGCGACTCGTCATCCGTCGCCGTCGCCGATCCAAACGCCACAAACGTTACCGGCGAAGCGGTCGGGCTGGGGCTAGGCGTCGGAGTTGGTGTCGGAGTTGGAGTTGGAGTTGGTGTCGGCGTTGGAGTAGGCGTCGGTGACGGATTTGGAGTAGGTGTCGGTGTCGGAGTTGGCACCGGTGTTGGCGTAGGAGTAGGCGTCGGTGTCGGAGCTCCGCCAGTCACTGTATTTGTATCCGTTGCCGAATTGTTAGCAGGTGTCGGATCGGTCACACCAGCCGGAGCCGCAACGCTTGCGGTATTTGCGATCGAGCCGGTTGCACCGGCACCGACTGTTGCAGCCACGGTGAACGTCACAGAACCGCCAGCAGGTAAATTAACTGCCGCGCTGATGTTACCTGATCCACTTGCCGGACAGGTGCCGCCGCCGGAACCGACGCAGCTCCAGTTACCAAGCGTAAGTCCCGTCGGGGCAGTATCTGTTACCGTAGCTCCGACAACCGGGTCGGAACCGGCTGCGTTGGATACAACGATCGTGTAGCTTGTTGCAGCGCCGGCGGCAATAGAGCTCACGCCATCCGTTTTTGTGATTCCAAGGTTTGCCGAACCGCCGGTGGCGCTAAATGAGATTGCCAAACCATCGATTCTGCCGCCACCATCGCTAATGACGCCGATCGGCGTCGCCTCGCCAGTCGCCAGGTTGACGCGAGCGAGTGTCGGCTCGTTATCAATATTCAAAGCGGCATATCCAATATCGGTCCCTTGCTGAATGTCGAACGCTCCGAAATTGGTCGGATTGACCACAAGTGAACCAATGGTGGTTAATTGGCCGCCATTCGGTGACGGTGAGCCGCCCACTCCGCCAATTCGAACCAGATTGTTGAGATTAACATCGATACCGTAAAGCGTAGTCGAGGTTGCACCAGGCGTATTATTTGAATAGGCCACATGGTTAACGTTTGGATTGGCTCCGGCATTAGGGTCGCCAGCAGCGTATGCGAGGTTCGTGTCAGTGCCGGTAAGGGCACCCGTTCCGGGCGTGATTCGACGGTTTGTTTCCGCGTCGCCGACTTGGCGAATCAGATCCGCCGCCGGGTTAAAATCAGTTCCAAAAAATGTATCCTGCGTGGTTGCAAATGTAGTGGCAGCATTAACAAATGTGCAAACGCCGGTTGTTGTATCAATTGTCACCACGCGATCCGAACCAGGGAATCCTTTTGTTGCGATACCATAAAGCGTCTGGTTAGACGGGCGAAAATCGATTCCGGAAATAAATTCGCCGCCGGCGAGATCTATACCAGATACTTCGACATCAACGATCAAGGTGCCCGGTGTGTTCGCGTTAAAGCTGATTAAACGGTCCGTTTCCGAGTTATATGCAAAAATAACAGGATTTCCCTGGGTTGCTTCGGACCGGAACTGCTCGACTACTCGTTTAGCCGTTGTCCTGCCGGCCTGAAGTTCCATTTCTTCATCCTTCATGCGGCGGGCTAATTTTGCCGGGGTTAGGTGTGAGACGTCGTCAACGGCACGCCTTTCCTTTGCGGATGACCTTTGCGCCTCAATACGCCAGCCGACAATGCCAAATATTGTTAGGCCCAGCAGGACGCTGAGCAATAGGAATGCCCTACGATTTAGGGCAATAATAGAACCGTGTAAATTTCTCATGATGTTAGTTAAACTCCCCTTCGACGAATGCCAAGTGGCTTAAAATATCGATTCCCGCAAATCTGTCGAATCAGATTCCAGAGATTCAAAAATCCCGCCTGCGGACGCTTACGTCCCTAAGAATTGCGGGCATGCTCAAAACAGTTTTTATTCTGACTTTGCTGCATTACAGCGGACAATTCATGTTCGCGATTTATCAACGCCAATAAAGCAGGGCACAAAGATACAAGGATTATATTATCAAATGCGAAGAGACGTCAATCTTTTTATCATATCCTCGCCTATCTAAATCTATGGAATAGCTGACCTATCCACACCTGGATCGATTTTTGTTTTCATTGCCGCGAGGAGGAAAATGGCTGCGACTGAAATCAAGGCACTTGTCAAAAACGCGGTTGATGCGCCGAACTGGTTCCAGATAAGGCCGAACGATAGAGATGCCGGAAAGACGGTGATGCCGAATGCAAGATTGTAAAGGCCAAAGGCCGTGCCTCGCTTTTTCTCGGTCACCATGTCGGCAACAAAGGCCTTTTCAACGCCCTCTGTCAGCCCGAAATAGGCTCCGTAAACAACAAAAAGGAGCCAGCATTGCCAAGCGGTATTAACAAAGGCAAATCCGGCATATACCGCTGCATAGACGGTCCAGCCTACAATAATCAACAGCTTGCGGCCGACGCGGTCTGAGAGATCGCCGCCGATAATCGAAAATACAACCTTTGAAAAATGGAGAGTCATCCACAGCAGTGGCAGCAAAAGCGGTGAAACACCAGATTCGGTAGCGCGGAGCAAAAGGAATGCGTCCGTAGAATTGGAGAGCGTAAACAGTGCAATCACCAACAAGAAACGCTTAAAATTTGGATCAAATCCGCGGAGTGAGAAATTCGGCGGTTCGGCGGCTGCCGTTTCCGGAACGTTTCGGTTGTCGCGGACAAAGATGGCGATGACAAGCAACCCGAGCACGACAGGCACTGACGCAAATAGAAAGACTTGCTGATATTCGCGGACCGTAGGATTATGGGTATCCACTGCGAAAATCATTAACAACAGCACTCCCGCAACCGGGCCAAATACCGCGCCGAGATGGTCAGCCGCGCGGTTGAAGCCGAACGCAAACCCGCGTTGATGCTGCGGAACGCTGCCGGCAATTATTGCATCGCGCGGCGCCCCGCGAATGCCTTTTCCTACACGATCACTCATTCGCACGACCAATACCTGAGGCCAAGTCGTGACGAAGGCCAGGAATGGCCGCATTATCGCTGCCAGTGAATATCCTAGAAAAACTGGAAGTTTGCGTGACCCAAAACGGTCGCTGAGATAGCCGGATAATAGTTTGAGAAGGCTCGCAACCGACTCAGAAACCCCTTCGATAAGCCCAATTGCAAACGGGGACGCTCCCAGGCTCAATGCAAGAAAAGCAGGAAGCAGCGGATATATTATTTCGCTTGACGTGTCGTTAAGAAGGCTTACGAAACTGAGAGCGAGGACATTTCGAGGGAGCGCACGGTAACGCTTCCAGCGCTCGCCCTTTATTTCGGTCGCCGGGTTGGACATAAGAGATTCTGACAGAGTTTGTAAAGTATTGCCGGTTATCGCGGCCGAGTTGGCCTCGGCCTTTCGTTCTTGCCGCCGCTCGCACCACTAAAAGACCATAGAGCGAGAGTGCCTACTACCGCGATCGCAAGGATAAGCGCGACGAGGGCCACGCGAAAAGCCATCCTAACCGTTCTTTTTAGCATTTTGAATGCAATAAACGCTATTGCGGCAAAGATCAAAAAGAAGGCGATAGCGGCAAACACGCCAACTCCGCCGCTCATAGGAGCCACGTCTAGAACGATGATGGTCACTTTTAACTCTCCTCTCGCGCCTTTTGCACGGCATCAATGTCGGCGTCCGTCAATTCTGCATCTTCGCTTGGTATGGCGAATTCCTCGTCCGCCCAAGCGCCAAAATCGAGCAGCTTGCATCTTTCCGAACAAAACGGCCGAAATTCATTACCCGCAAACTCAATTTCCAGGCCGCAATGTGGACAATTAACGATTGGCATATTCGATTAAGAGTATCAAATCCGCAAGTCATAGTTGAGACACTAACCATATTTTTTCAAATCAACAACCGTAATTTGTTAGTCTATTGACATGGGAACGAACAAACGCATGCTTTGCAGCGTATCTTGTTTCCGGAGACGATACTATGAGCGATTACAAGGAAAGATTTGAACGCTGGCAAAAAAAGGCGACCGATACATTTGGAGAAATCGATGCTCAGCTTGGTTTGAAAGAGAAAATCGAGGACGGTGCCCGCATTGTCGTCGAAACTGCACAGAAAGGGGCTGAACGCCTGAAGACCGAGGCTGAGAAAACGGATGTCGGAAAACAGGCGGTAAAGATGGCAGAAGGGGTCGTCGGTACCGCTGCGGATACGGCTAAAACTGCATGGGATTACAGCGAACCGATTCGCGATGTTGCCGGAGATGCCGGGGCAAAGGCGGGCGGAGTTGTCGTTGATGCCGCCGCAAAAGCAGGGGACTTTTTCGACGATGCCCGCGAAACTGTCGGCGTAAATGCGAAACGAGTATCGAAAGTAGTTGGGTTTGGCTCCAGCTTGTCCGCAACGATTGATTCTGCCTTAAAGTCTGCCAAAAAGGCCTCAGACTGGGTTCAGGCTGACCCATTGAAAGCCGCTGCAACCGGTGCCTCAATGGCGATTGGTGCCGGACTAGGTATCGTTTTTACCGGTATCAGCACCCACTGGCTTTTGAATTCGGCCATCCCGACATGGTCAGTCAAGAAACTTGCATCTGAATTTGACGGCTATCTTTCGCGACGTGAAGCAATGATTGAAAAGGGCCAACTATCCGAGGCCGCGGCCGAGCGAATCTCTTTCGAACGCGACATCGCGAAGCGAATCGGGGCTCCGCTGCTCGGCGCTTTCTCTTTTGCATCGGGTGCGGTCATGATGACAAATGTTCTGAATCCGGGAGCTGTGACCGGCTTTCCGATTGGCAATATTATTGGCGGCAATCCACTGCTCGAAGGCGTCTGGTTTTTTGGTAACGGAATGGTCTGTTTTAAGACGAGCTACGATTTCTTTATGATCGCACTAGACGGCCAGGAAGATGTCGAGAAGATGGTCAGTGAGATCAAGGGGCTGCTTCCCCAGGCCGGGTAATGTTACCGTCACTAGTTTATCTGGATCGGAAAAGGTACGAAGCACAGAATAAAAATCAACAGCGTAGCAAAAGCGACGATTTTTCTTTTAGTATCCAGCGGCGTTTGATCAAACGGCCGAGGATGTTTTATCCGCATCATAATTCCTAATATGATGGCGATAAGAAAGCCGCTAGGGCTGCCAAAAAAGTACATACCGACAATTGAAAGCGCGGCCATAATTGGAAATGCAACACGGCCGGTCCAGTAATGCACCTTCTCACCAAAGACTGCGTAGATTGCATGCCCGCCGTCGAGTTGGCCTGACGGTATCAGGTTTAAGGCAGTCACAAGCAATCCAACCCATGCCGCAAAATAGAACGCATTGCCGACGCCGACGGCTGGGTCGAGTCCGAAAAACACTCCCAACAACCTCATCAGCAACGGATCAGCAAACACCAAGCCGCTCGAATTTGCGAGCTGCTCCGGTGTTGCCGGCTGCATCAATGCGATACCCGTAACGGCGATAGGCAGCAGAGCGACAAATCCGGCAATCGGACCGGCGACGCCGATATCGAATACAGCCCGCCGCGATGGCATTGGCGACAGAATTTTTATAAACGCGCCAAAGGTTCCGGCCGGGCCGATCATGGGCGGCGTGGGCAGGAAAAAAGGCAGGGTCGCATCGACCTTGTACAATCGGCAGGCAATGTAGTGACCCATTTCGTGACAGATAAGGATAAATAGCAGCGACAGCGAAAAACTAAGGCCGTACGCCAGATTTTCGGGCTGCGTGAAGAGAACGGTGACGGCGTCGGCGATTAATGCAACATATTTTACCGGCAACGACAATAACAGTTGGAAAAACTCAGCGGCAGTCTGCGGATCGGCATCAGGCAGGGTTTGATATGGTCCGAACGGAAATAGGGTCCCGGCGATCGTAACCGTACAAAACGTAATCAACAACAACAGGATGTGCTTTATCCACGTTCGGGCTGTCGGTTTCATCCCTTGTCGTTCATAAACAAAGGGCGGATCAAATGATTCGGGTTCGGACATTACTTAATTGCACAAAAAGATCGCAGAAACGTACCGCTCACGCGGTTAATTACGTCCTACGATCGCTGTCTAGGAATATTTTAACTCTAAACGGCCTTAGCCGATAGTTCCTTGCCCGGTTTAAATCGAATTGTCTTTCCTGCAGGTATTGGAACCTCCTTACCTGTCCGCGGATTGCGGCCGACGCCACGCTTTCGGGCCTTGACGACAAAGACGCCGAATCCGCGCAGCTCGATGCGCTTGCCTTGGGCGAGAGCGTCCTTCATAGCTTCAAAAAGCGAATCTACCACCTGCTCAGCCTTCTGTTTGGGAACACCGGTTCGATCAGCGACCAGGTTCACAATGTCTAGTTTGATCATTATTTCCTCCTGAGGTTACGGAAACGTGGAGAGAGCAATCCAAAACTAAAATCGGTTTATGAATAATAATCCTCTAAATCTACATCTGTCAAGATTTTGCAAAGGATATCGCGCGTTTTGCGGCTCGCATAGAAACTACTGAAATCGGACGCTTGCCGCTTCGCTGCCACATGTCGAGGTGCTAAAATCAGTTCACAATTTGTTAGTTCGGTTAGGCGGAGGCCAGAGATATGCGTTGGAGAGACCAGAGACAGAGCGACAACATTGACGACCGGCGTGGGATTGGCGGCCGTGGAATAGCGGTTGGTGGCGGCGGCCTGGGCGTTTTGGTCCTTGCCCTCGCGATCTATATGTGCGGCGGCGACCCGAGCCAGTTTCTGCAAACAGCCCAGCCACCCGTTCAGGTCCCGCCGGCTGCGGCCAACAAAACTAGTGCCCAGGATGAGAACAGACAGTTCGTCGGTGCAATCATGGGGAATCTGGAAGACGCCTGGAGGCAGATCCTGCCAAGTCAGGGAAAGGTTCGCTATCAGGACCCGGAGCTGGTGCTATTTACGGGACAGGTTTCCTCGGCCTGTGGTTACGCCAGCGCGGCGACCGGGCCTTTTTATTGTCCGGGCGACCAGAAACTTTACCTCGATTTTGCGTTTTTTGAAGAGCTGCGGCGTGAATTCAAGGCCCCGGGCGATTTCGCTCAGGCTTACGTTATCGCCCACGAGTTTGGGCATCACATTCAAAACTTGACCGGCATCATGGGTAAGGTACAAAGCGCCGGACAAAACAACCGGCTTTCGGTCGCCCTGGAGCTGCAGGCAGATTGTTATGCAGGCGTCTGGGCGAATTTCGCGGCCAAGCAGAATCGGGTCGAAACAGGCGATGCGGAGGAGGCGGTCAGGGCCGCTGCTGCGGTCGGCGACGATATGATTCAAAAGCGAACGCAGGGGTACGTCGTTCCTGATTCGTTTACCCACGGGTCCGCCCAGCAGCGTATGCAGTATTTCGCCAAAGGAATGCAAACCGGCGATATGCGCCAATGCCAAACCCTGCGTTGATCGGCTAGCCTGTAAATGGTTTTCCGTATAGCTGCTGGTAGATCCAGCCTAAAACTCGCGCTTCGGCCGTACAGAGAACCTCGATCCAGCAGCAAGACAGATAAATACGCCTTTCGACGTTCGTTGTAAGCTTTTCCGATTTGTTGATAGAAAACGCGTCAAGGTCTGCGTCGAGATTGTAAGCGGCGGTAAGCTCTGTTTTGGTCTCGCGAGCGTTGCCAAGAGCTTCGATGACGTCGTTGATCCAAAGTTTCAACAGTGGTTCAGATTCGTTCGAGATAACCGCCTGGATCGTACCAATTGCAAACCGTGCTTCGGCGTTTTCAAATGGATAAGTTGCCACTCCCGTCGCCGCGTCATCGCTTTGTTTCCATTGGAATAGCTCCTCAGTATTTGAATGACGGATGCGGGACACTCGTTCATCATGATTAAGAAACCATTCAACAATATCGGCGAGGGAAGAGTTGTCCACCGCTCCCGAAACTGTTCGTTTGAGACTCGGCGGTTGGTTGTTCAAAGAGGTTTGGCTCATGGTCAAACGTAGATTATTCCACGCGCACCACCACTTTTACAATCGCGGCAAACTATCGATATAATCGTCGTAATCGAGGCTCGAACAAATACCTCAAGGATACAAATTCGTCCGCATTGATGATCGGGTTTACGACGGCGAACCTATTTCGTCAAATATTCGTAAGTTGTCAAAGATTGAGCCTGCGGATTAGGCCCTTCACGGAGAAACTATGCAAACACAATATGTCTCTTGCCCGACATGCCACACCCAAAACTTGGGCCAGGGCGGCAGATGCAGCAATTGCGGCACTATGCTGCCGATTAGCCCAATGCCAATGCAGCCGTATGCGGTCCCCGGAGCGAAAATCCCGGGCTCTGAGAAAAAAGTCTCAGCCGGCGTGGTCGGCATTCTTTTAGGCGGGTTGGGCATTCATAAGTTCATTCTTGGCTACACCACCGAGGGCGTAATAATGCTCGTAACCTGGATAGTCGGCATGGTTTTGCTGTGCGGCATTCCGTCGATGGTGATGTCAATAATTGGTATCGTCGAGGGAATCATGTATCTAACAAAATCCGACGAAGAGTTTGTTCAAACCTACATTCGCGGCAAAAAAGGCTGGTTTTAGATGTTTACCGGGATCGTCGAGGAACTCGGCCATATCTACCAGATAACTCATAGGCAAGAAGGCTGCCGGCTGACGGTGTCCGCATCCGTCGTCACCTCCGATATTTCGAATGGTGATTCGATAGCCGTAAACGGCGTGTGCCTTACTGCCCTTGAGGTCGATCCAGAATCATTTGCGGCAGATGTCTCGCCCGAAACGCTTGATAAAACTACGCTTGGCCGTCTGTCGGTTGGCTCGCCGGTCAATCTCGAACGAGCCTTGCTGCCGACCAAGCGCCTCGGCGGCCATATTGTTCAAGGGCATGTCGATGGACGCGGCAGGTTTATTTTGGCCGAACCTGCCGGTGATTTTTGGATGGTAAGGATCGGTTTCCCGCCGCCGCTCGAACCTTACTTTGTTTTCAAGGGGTCGGTCGCTGTGGAAGGAATTTCTTTAACAATCGCAAGACTCGGTAACGATCATTTCGATATTGCAGTAATTCCCAAGACCTGGGAGATGACAAATCTTTCATCCTTGCCGCCCGGCGCCGCTGTCAATCTCGAGGCTGACATCATCGCAAAATATGTCGAGCGATTGCTCGACATTAAGAATCAATAGCAGGCAATACAACCCAAACGCACTTTCCCGGCTCAAATAGATGTTTGGTCTGGAGCAAAGGTGTGAAAGTTTTATACGCGATACTGTTTTGCCTCGTATTTTTAGGTGGTGCCCATTCGCAAACTTCAATCCCGGTGGGTGTCGAAGAGATCTACCTGGCGCGGGATGACGGCGAAGGAAAGGCGGGTGAGCAGGTGTCAGAATTTCGGACCACCGACGTGCCGATCTATTGCGTCATTTTGCTCGATTCGACGGCAAAGACCGTTGTAAAAATGAATTTTGTAGCGGTTAATGTGGCGGGTGTTAAGCCCGAAACGAAGATTGTTACAGCCAGCTATACGACAACCGAAGGACAAAACCGAGTAAATTTTACCGGACGTCCTGAGGGGAAATGGACTCCGGGGAAATACCGCGTCGATCTTTTTCTTGACGGGAAAATAGCCAAAAATGTCGAATTTGAGATAAAAGGAGCGAGCGGGGTCGGAGGAGTTACCTCGGCTTCGAAATACCTGGTTCCGCCGTCAGTTCCAAAACCAAAACCGGCCAAACGGCCCGGCAACCCATAAAAAAAGCAAAAAGCCCGAAACAAACGCTTCGGGCTCTTAGACTGGCCTACCAAATCTTACCAGCGGCTCTCACGTCCACCGCCGCCATAACCGCCGCCGCCGTAGCCGCCGCCTCCGCCGCGATATCCACCGCCTCCGCCACGGCCGCCACGGTCTTCACGGGGCTTAGCCTCATTGACCTTGATCTGGCGTCCGCTGACTTCCTGGCCATCGAGTTCGGCAATTGCCTTTTCACCTTCGGCCTGCGACGACATTTCGACAAAGCCAAAGCCGCGCGAACGGCCCGTTTCACGGTCTTCGACCACGCTTGCGGACTCGACCGTACCGATTCCGGCAAAAAGTTCCTCCAACTCCTGGCTCGAAGTTTGGAATGAGAGATTTCCTACATAAAGTTTCATTGACATAAAAATATTTACCCTTTCCCGCCCTATGGGGAATTGCAATAGAAGCATCGAAAATCGGAACAGTACTTAGAAGAAACGGTGTGCCGCTAAGAAACCCGTGCGTTTTCGTAAAACTCAAGAGAGCTACTTCAAAAACCTAGAACAACCAACCCTCTTGCTTTACCTTACGCCGTCGAAACAAAACCGTATAGATCGTGGCACATCACCGTCGATGTGCGGAGAGCAGGATTAACGTTAATAATGATGCACGGTTTGTGAGAATCTTGCAACTGGTATGTTTGATTTACACTTACGAGGCTAACGATGCATTTTTCTCGGTTTCGCCGCTAGGTTTCCGGGCCGAGGACGGTATGTTCATTCTGCCGATGATTGGCCGCCGGCAGCGCAAACCACCGACTTGATTTCGTCGAGCTTTTGCCGGGCGGCCTCCTCGCCAAGTTTAATAAACTCGTCCCGTTTCCCAAGCTCATCAGGCCGCAGGTGTGCTATTTCAGGCGCAATTACGACATCGGCGTGGATGTGCTGAAACATCGTCGCCATGCGAATAAGCGTCATTGCCGACATTATGGTAACGCCAAGGGCGGTGCGCGGGTTTGAACGAAAATTCGACCCGCAGGCTAATACGTCTATCGCAATCACCACATCGGCACCGAGATCACGCACCGTATCGCACGGCAGAGGCTTTGTCGCGCCGCCATCGACCAGAAGCTGTGTACCGTCCTTCAGTGGGACAAAAATACCGGGCACCGCGCAACTCGCTCTAATGGCATGTACAAGATCGCCGGAATCTCGAAGAACGACCTCTTCGCCCGTCATTGGATCGCACGCGAGGGCCGCAAACGGAATATCAAGATCTTCGATTGTGTGATGGGGAAAATGCCGTGCGAGATAACGGCCGAGCGGTGCGTTTGAGAGCAATCCCATTGGCGAGAGCGACGGCCGCCCGACATCGGCCCAACCAATGCCGTCGGCCATTTTCAATATCTCGTCGAGCGACATTCCCGAGGCTATCGCCGCCGCCACGATCGATCCCGCAGACGTACCGGCAACCATGTCGATCGGGATGTTATTCTCGATCAGTACCTTTAGCACGCCAATATGAGCAAACCCGCGTGCCGCCCCGCCTGAGAGTGCTAGGCCGATCTTTTTTCTGGACATAAACTAAACGCGAAGTGTGTCTTAGAGTCTCTTTCTTTCCGGGACCTTACTCTTTCCTAGAAGTATCACCTGTTCCTTCGCATTGGGATCGTAGCGTTGGCGATTACCCGAACAACGTCCCGTTTCCAACCCGTCCACACGCCTGCTGGCATATACCAGGTAGGTCGCACCGATATCAAAATCGTATCCGCAGGACATTCCGGGCATTATTTCGGTCGTAACTACTACCGTGCCGGTTAGATCGCCCTTCCAGAATTCGTCGACCGATAAAGTGACGGCCATTTCCGGCGTCCCTTGGATCCTTTCGAGTTTCATAACCTCGCCGGTAAAGACCGCTGCCGAGTTAGATAGCCACCATGAAACCTTATCTTTTAGTGGGAAACCTGAATCCGGGAAGGAACAGGCAAACGCAGCAATGTTGAATTCTAGCATGAGTAGCAGCGTCACAAACATTTTTACGGCAAAGCTTTTCATGTGAGTAGTGTCCTAAATCTGTGTTGTTAAAAACGTAAGTTCGACTATTCTAAGGACGAAAAAACCTAAAATTGATTTTAACTATTCATTATGAAAAACTTAAATCCCTAAATGACCTTGCACGAATCC
>Ga0138256_10006966_pt1 | contig 11947 bp, 7 predicted proteins | sample KNB2016incub_MG_FD_105486 | JGI IMG/M metagenome (GOLD analysis project Ga0138256, IMG submission 105486) | Active sludge microbial communities from wastewater in Klosterneuburg, Austria - KNB2014incub_MG | ecosystem: Engineered > WWTP > Activated sludge > Unclassified | place: Austria...
CAGCCGCAGGGCGTCGCGGCGCTTGCGCACCTCGGCGTCGGCGCGCACGGCGCGACGCTCGGCGACCCGGGCGTCGTCACGCTCGCCGAGGATGCTGCGCACACCGAGCACCGCGGCCACCGCGAGCACCACCAGGCTGACCACGCTGACCGCCACCGCCTGGCGGTAGCGCCGCAGCCAGCGCAGCAGCAGCACGCGGCGCGAGTACTGATGGGCACCGACCAGCTGGCCGGTCAGGAAGCGGCGCAGATCGCCGGCCAGCTCGCGCGCGGCGGGATAGCGGTCGCGCGGGGAGCGCGCCATGGCCTTGTGCACGATGGCGCGGAGCTCGCGCGGGATGCCAGGCTCCAGCACCTCGGCCGGCTGCGGCGAGGCGGCCGTGACCTGGGCCAGGATGCTGGCGTCGTCCTTGCCGGCATAGGGCGCGACCCCGGTCAGCACGTGATAGAGGAGGGCGCCCAGGGAGTAGACATCGGCGGTCTCGGTCACGGGCTCGCCGCGGGCCTGTTCGGGCGGCAAGTAGGGCGCGGTGCCGACCACCTTGCCCTCACGCGTGAGGTCCGGGGCGTCGCCTGCGGCCTCGGCGGACAGGTCGTCGCCGGGCGTGATGGCCTCGCCGAGCTCCTTGGCCAGGCCCCAGTCGACCAGCACGGTCTCGCCGAACTCGCCGACCATGACGTTGGACGGCTTGATGTCGCGATGGATCACGCCCTGGGCGTGCGCATAGGCCACCGCCTCGCACACCGAGAGCACGCTGGGCAGCAGCGCCAGGCGCTCGTCGAGGCTGGCGCGACGCGCGACCACGGCCTTGAGCGTCTCGCCCTCGAGCAGCTTCATGGCGTAGAACGGCTCGCCGTCGGGCCAGCGCCCGGCCTCGTGCACGGGCACGATGCCAGGATGCTGCAGGCGCGCGGTGATGCGCGCCTCGCGGCGGAAGCGCGCCTCGCGGTCGACGCTGCGCACGCGGAGGAGCTTGAGCGCGACCACGCGCCCGAGCCGCCTGTCGATGGCACGCACCAGTCGACCCAGGCCGCCGCGCGCCAGCTCGGGGCCGACCTCATAGCAGGCGCGGTCGACCTCGGGCAGCGGGTCGGTCGGGTTGGCCGTCGCCGCGACGGCCCCGTGGGGCGGTGGGGTCGCCGGCTCGTCCGAGGTGGCCGACATCGTCTCGGCCACATCGCGACGCGGCTCGCGCGGGGGGACGCCCATCGCGCGAGTATACTCGGCACGTGGAAGAGACGCGGGACGCCAGCATCCGGCACGACGGTCAGGGGCCCGCGCGTCCTCCTCCAGGTGTGGTCCTGGTGCTCGCGGCCGGGAGACCGGCGTTTCAGGTCTTCCCGGCCGGGACGCGCCCGCTGGTGCTCGGACGCGAGGGCGACATCGCGCTGGAGGACCCGCGGCTGTCACGACGCCATGCCGAGCTGCGGCGCGAGGGTGGGCGCTGGTCGCTGCACGATCTCGACAGCCGCAACGGCAGCTTCCTCGATGGTCTCGAGGTCACCAGCACGGGCGCCAGCAACGGCACCGTGGTGCGCGTGGGCGATAGCCTGCTGCTGCTGAGCGAGGACGTGTCGGCGCTGCAGGGTGGCGGGGTCGAGCTCGACGATGGCGTGGTGCTTGGGCCGCGCCTGCGCACGTTGCTGGGCGAGGTCGCGGACGCCGCGCGCAGCGGGCGGATCTTGCATATCACGGGCGAGACCGGCACCGGCAAGGAGCTGGTCGCGCGCGCCTTCCATCGTCACGGCGGTGGCCCCTTCGTGGCGGTCAACTGTGCCGGCGTCCCGGCCGCGCTGGCCGAGCGCCTGCTGTTCGGGGCGCGCAAGGGCGCCTACTCGGGGGCCGACGCCGACAGCGAGGGCTTCCTGCAGCAGGCCCACGGCGGCACCCTGTTCCTCGACGAGCTGGCCGAGCTGTCGCTGGAGGTCCAGGCCAAGCTGCTGCGCGTGCTGGAGACGCGCGAGGTGCTGGCGCTGGGCGCCGCGCGCGCGGTGACGGTCGATGTGCGGGTCTGCTCGGCGACGCACGGCGATCTGCAGGCGCGCGTGGCCGAGGGCAAGTTCCGCCAGGATCTGTACTTCCGCCTCGGCGTGCCCAGGGTCGCGCTGCCCGCGCTGGGCGAGCGGCTGGAGGAGGTGCCCTGGCTGGTGGCGCACACGCTGTCGGCGCTGCGCCCCGGGTTGGCGGCGCATGTGTCGCTGGTCGAGGCCGCGCTGCTCAGGCCCTGGCCGGGCAACCTGCGCGAGCTGGTGGTCGAGGTGCGCGAGGCCGCGCGGCGCGCCGGCGCGCAGGCGACGCGCGTCGAGGGTCAGCACCTGGATGCGCCGGCCTCGCTGCGTCGGCAGCCGGCCTCGCCCGAGGAGCAGCGTGCCCGCGTCGAGGCCGCGCTGGCGGCCAGCGGCGGCAACGTGTCGCAGGCGGCGCGTGATCTCGGGCTGCACCGCACCCAGCTGCGCCGCGTGCTCGAGGAGCACGGGCTCGATCCGGCCAGCTTCCGCAAGAAGTAGGGCGCGGCGGCGCGGCGCTGGTCGGTGTCGGCACGCGGCCTGGCCGGTGCCGGCATGCGGGACCCGCCGATGGCGTGGTGACGCGGGCTTGCGCGGCAACGCGGCTGGCCCCCTGGCTGCACTGTCCGCCTGCGTGGCCTCAGCGCGCACAGTGATCGATCTGGTCGAGGCCTGTCATCGCCACGGCCAGGATGACGCCAGCTGGCTGCGCGCAGTGGCCGGTGCCGCGACGCCGCTGCTGGGCGCGGGCCTCGGCACCGGTGTATTCGCCACGCTGATCGAGGTCCCCGGGCGCGGCGCGCTGCGCCTGCTCGGCCTGGAGGGCGACGGCCACGGCGACGGCTCCGGCGCCAGCGCCCCCGGCCTGTCCGCGCTGCATCGCGACATCCCCGGCGGGCTGGTCCGGCGCAGCTGGCTGGAGCGACGCGCCGGATTGGCCTCCGCCCACCCGGGCGCCGAGGCGCTGCTGCGTGTGCTGGCCCGCCAGCTCGGCGCGCGCGACCTCGCGTTCGTGGGTGGCATCGACGCCGGCGGCCTCGGCCTCTGGCTGCTGGCGCCGCGCCGACGCCGCGGCAGCCGCGACCCCTCAGCGCTGGCCGGCCTGGCGGCCATGCTGGCGTGTGCCGCGGCGCTGCGTCGCCCCGCGCCCGCGGGCGCACACCCACGCCGCACCCCGCCCAGCCGTCGCCTCAGCGCGCGCGAGCACCAGGTGCTGGCCCACGCCGCGCGCGATCTCGACAACAAGGCCATCGCCTACGGCCTCGAGCTGTCGCACTCCACGGTGCGCGTCATCCTGCATCGCGCCGCCAGCAAGCTGGGCGTGCGCACGCGCGTCGAGGCCATCCGCCGCTTCCGCGCGCTCGAACAGCTGTAGCCCGCGATCAGCCGACCGAGAGCAGCCCCGGCTTGCCCTGGCGATAGCGCACCAGCTCGGTCTTGAGCAGCGCCACGTGCTCGCGCTCCTCGGCGGCCAGCTCCTCGTACAGGCGGCGCTCCAGCGAGCCCGCCGCGGTGTGCACGGTGCGCTCGTGGAAGAAGGTCGCGGCGCGCTCCTCGAAGGCGATGGCGATGCGGAACAGGTTGATGGGGTCGCCGGGGGTGTGCTCGGCCCCGCCGAACACGGCGGCGTGCTGGATGGCGCGCTCGGCGGCCGGGGGCGGCGGGTCGGTGTGGTAGCGCCGCGACAGCGTCTCCATGTGCTCGCGCTCCATCTCGGCCATGCTCTTGAACAGGTCGATCAGGGCGGGATCGCGGGTCTGGGTCGCCGCCTTGGTGTAGAAGGCCATGCCGCCGAGCTCGATCTCGAAGGCGGCGCGGATGGGCTCCAGCGCGGCGGTGGCGATCAGCTTGCGTGGGTCGAGGATCTCGAGCACGCCGCCGCAGGCCGGGCACAGGCCATACGGGAAGGCGAAGCCCTCGCTGACCTTGCTGCACGACATGCAGCGCCACTCCAGGCGCGCGCCGGCGCAGCACACATAGTCCTCGCCGTCGGTGCCGGGGGCGTCGAGCGGGCGGTGGCAGCGCTGGCACGCATGCGCCACCTCCTGGGCCTGTGGCGGGCCGACCTGGGCCGCGGCCTCGCTGCCCGGCACGTAGGCCACGGTGGCCTCGCGCGTCAGCGGCCACTGCTTGCCGCCGGCCAGGTAGGCGCCGATGGCGCGCGCCGCGCGTCGCCCCGCGCCCATGGCCAGGATGACGGTGGCGCCGCCGGTCACGATGTCGCCGCCGGCGAAAACGCCGGGCACGTTGGTGGCCTGGGTCTGCTCGTCGGCCACGATGTAGCCCCACCTGGTCAGGCTGAGGCCGGGGGTCGACCGGGTCACGATGGGGTTGGCCTTGGTGCCCAGGGCATAGATCACGGTGTCGCACGCGAGCTCCACGATCTCGCCGGGCGGCATCGGCTTGCGCCGGCCGCGCCCGTCGGGCTCTCCCAGCGTCATCTTCTCGACGCGCAGGCCGCGCACCTCGTTCTTGGCGCCGACCAGGATCTCGACCGGTGCGTGCAGGAAGAAGAAGTCGATGCCCTCCTCCTTGGCGTGGCGCAGCTCCTCGATGCGCGCGGGCGCCTCGGCCTCGGAGCGCCGGTACACGCAGCGCACCTCGGGCGCACCCAGGCGGCGCGCCACGCGCAGGCAGTCCATCGCGGTGTTGCCGGCGCCGATGACGACCACGCTCTTGCCCATGGCGATCGGGGTGTCGGTGAACGGGAAGCGATCGCCGTTCATCAGGTTGACGCGGGTGAGAAACTCGTTGGTGCTGTAGACCTGGCCGGCGCTCTCGCCGGGGATGCCGAGGAAGCTGGGCGCGCCAGCGCCGACGCCCAGGAAGACGGCGTCGAAGCCCATGTCGCCGAGCAGCTGCGGCACCGTGAAGGTCTTGCCGATGACCTTGTTGGTCTCGATCTTGACGCCCAGCTCGCGCAGGCCCTGGACCTCGCGATCGATGATGTCGCGCGGCAGGCGGAACGACGGGATGCCGTAGCGCAGCACGCCGCCGATGACGTGCAGCGCCTCGTACACGGTGACGTCGGCGCCGTCGCGCACCAGATCTGCCGCGCACGACAGCCCTGCCGGCCCCGAGCCCACGATGGCCACCCGGCCGAGGCGCCCTGGCGTGACCGGGCTGGCGCCCGGCGCCTGGCGTGCGCGGGCATGGTCACCCACGAAGCGTTCCAGCCGCCCGATGGCGACCGGCTCGATCTTCTTGGCGATCACACACTGCGCCTCGCACTGCGACTCCTGCGGGCAGACCCGGCCACAGACCGAGGGGAAGATGCTCGACTCGCGGATGACCTCCAGCGCGCCGTCGAGATCGCGCACCAGCAGGTGGCGAATGAAGCGCGGGATGTCGATGGCCACCGGGCAGCCGGCGATGCAGGTCGGCTTGACGCACTGGATGCAGCGCTCGGCCTCGGCCAGCGCGTCGGGCAGGCCATAGCCCAGGTTGACCTCGAGGAAGTTGCGCGCGCGCTCGCCCGGGTCGCGCTCGGGCATCTTGACCTGGTGCGGCGCCAGCTCGCGGATCTTCTTGTAGTTGCGGGTCTCCTTCTCGAACAGCTCGAGCTCGAGGTTGCACACGTGATCGTAGCGCTTGGTGGCCTCGGTCTCCTCGGGGTGGAAGCGCTTCTGGCGCGCCTCCAGCTCGGGGAAGTCGACCAGGTGGCCGTCGAAGTCGGGCCCCTCGACGCAGGCGAACTTGACCTCGCTGCCGATCTTGACCCGGCACGAGCCGCACATGCCGGTGCCGTCGACCATGATGGCGTTCAAGGACACCATGGTCTTGACCCCGAACGGCCGCGTCACCTCGGTGCACGCGCGCATCATGGGCAGCGGCCCGATGGCGATGACCAGGTCGGGCGGATCGCGCTCGCACAGCTCCTTGAGCGCCGCGGTCACGAAGCCGGGGCGCCCGAAGCTGCCGTCGTCGGTGCACACCACCAGGCTGTCCGACCACTCCGCGAAGCGGTCCTGCCAGAACAGCAGCGGCTTGGAGCGAAACCCGATGATCGACGTGGTGCGGTTGCCGGCCTGCTTGAAGGCGCGCAGCTGCGGGAACACCGGCGCGACTCCGAGGCCGCCGCCGATCAGCGCGACATGGCCGACCTTCTCGATGTGCTGCGGCACGCCCAGCGGCCCGGCGAAGTCGGCGAAGCTGTCGCCCTCGGCATAGCGGTCGCGCATCTCGCGCGTGGTCTTGCCCAGGGCCTGGATGACCATGGTGATGGTGCCGGCCTCGCGGTCATAGTCGGCCACCGTCAGCGGGATGCGCTCGGCATGATCGTGCAGGCGCAGCATCACGAAGTGGCCGGGCTGGGCCGAGCGCGCCACGTCGGGCGCGTGCACCTTCCACAGGAACGTGGTCTCGGAGAACTGCTGCCGTTCGGTGATGGTCGGCATGCGCGCTCAGTCCTGGCCGACCGGCTCGTCGGCGAAGTCCTCGTGGCAGAAGGCGTCGTCGGGCGGCAGCTTGGCGAGCTCGCGGCGGACCAGCTCCTGGTGGTGGACCTCCTCGGCGCGCAGCTCCTCGAACAGCCCGCGCACCCCGATGTCGAGCAGCAGCGGCAGCACCTTGTCGAAGAAGGTCCAGGCCTTGGTCTCGCTGCGCAGCGCGGTCTCCAGCGCCTCGCGCGCGGTCATGAAGACGCGGGCCTCGCTGTAGTCGGGCGCCTCGACGTCGAACAGCATCTCGCGCGTGACCCCCGACGGCTGGTGATCGAACAGCTTGTGGCGGCGCTCCAGCAGCTCGACGCGGTGCTTGTCCTCGTTGTCGGCCATGAAGCGGAAGAAGCCCTCGGCGTCGGGCGTGTGGTGCAGCGCCATCTGGTCGGCCAGCTCGAGGTAGCGCTCCTTGGCCTCCTCCTCGACCAGCACCGCGAGGTCGAGCGCGTCACGCAGGCTGATGGTGCGGTAGTCGATCCCCTTGGTCGGCATCGCGGCTCACTCCTTGGCGTCGGTCACTCAGTGCTGGCGGAACATGTCGAGGATGCGGTCACGCGGCCGCGCGCTCGGACCCAGCTGGGTCTGACGCTCGCGCGCCTGGGCCTCGAAGGTCTGCGGCGGCTCCGGGTTCTTGTAGAACACCCCGGTGTAGAGCTCGCTGCCGTAGTGCTGCGCGCGGGCCAGCGCGTCGGCCATGTTGGTGGCATCGTGGCCCAGCGAGACCAGCGTCTTCATCTGCTCGCGGTGGGCCTTGATCTGCTGGTCTTCCCGGCCGTAGGTCACGCAGGGCGACTGCACGTTGACGAAGGCGAAGCCGGGGTAGCGGATGGCCTCCTCGATGATCGAGGTCAGGCCGGCCATGTCGGCCGGGGTGCCCTGGGCCACGAAGCCGGCGCCGTACGCCAGCACATAGAGCAGCGGGTTGATGGGCTGCTCCAGGCTGCCGCCCACCGAGGTCACGGTCTGCAGGCCGCGCGGCGAGGTCGGGGACAGCTGGCCCTTGGTCAGGCCGTAGATCTGGTTGTCCATCACCACGTACGTGATGTCCATGTTGCGGCGGATGGCGTGCGGCACGTGACCGCCGCCGATCGAGAAGCCGTCACCATCGCCGCCCGCGGCCAGCACCAGCAGCTGCGGCCGCGCCAGCTTGATGCCCTGCGCGATGGGCAGCGCGCGCCCGTGCACGGAGTTGAAGCCGTACGCGGTGGTGTAGCCGGGGATGCGGCTCGAGCAGCCGATCCCCGACACGAAGGCGATCTCGTGCGGGGGCCGGCCGATGGCGGCGAGCGCGCGGTACATGGCCTGGACCACGCCGAAATCGCCGCAGCCGGGGCACCAGATGGGTTTCAGGTCGCTCTTGAAGTCCTTGGCAGTCAGGGTCACGGCCGGGTCTCTCCTTTACTCTTCGTGCGGTTGACCGTCGCGGTCGGTGCGCTGGTTGTCGAGACGCCGGCGCAGCTTGGCGACGATCTCCTTGGGCTGGAACGGGTTGGCGCCGCTGCGCGCGAACGAGGCCACGCCGCGCGGCAGGTCGAGGTACATGCGCAGCAGCTTGTGCAGCTGGCCCTGGTGGCTCTGCTCGACGATGAGGCCGGCCTGCACGCCGGCGAAGAAGCTGGTCCACGCCGCGATGGCGACCGGGAACAGCAGATACGGCACCATCAGCTTGGCCTTGAGGCCGTCGGCCTGCGCCAGCGCCAGCGCCTCGCGCGCGACGCCCGCGGTCGAGCCCCACGCCACCAGCGCGAACGGCGCGTCGGGGTCGCCGTAGACCTTGAACAGATCCTTGCGCGCCTGCAGCGGGCGCAGCTTGTCGAAGCGCTTTCCGTTCATGCGCGCGTGCATGACACCGTTGGCGGTGGGGTCGCCGTGCTCGTTGTGCTCGATGCCGGCGGCCAGGTAGTTGCCGCCGCGCATGCCGGGGTGGCTGATGGGGCTGACGCCCGACTCGGTGAAGCGGTAGCGCTTGTAGTCCTCGAGCTCGGCGGGGCCGGGCACCAGGCGGTCGATCACGCGCAGCGTGGAGGTGTCGATGGGGTCGCAGGTCTCCTTGCGCTGCGAGATCTCCTGATCGGACAGGATGATGACCGGGGTCTGGTACTCCTCGGCCATGTTGAAGGCCTCGACGGTGAGGCCGAACGAGTCGGCCACGCAGGTCGGGGCCAGGATCGGGCGCGCCACGTCGCCGTGGGCCGAGAACACGGCCTGGAACAGGTCGGCTTGCTCGGTCTTGGTGGGCAGGCCGGTCGACGGCCCACCGCGCTGCACGTTGACGATGACCAGCGGCAGCTCGGCGATGGTCGCCAGCCCCATCATCTCGGCCTTCAGCGACATGCCGGGGCCCGAGGTCGCGGTCATCGCCTTCTTGCCCGCGAACGACGCGCCGACCGCGGCGCCGATGCCGGCGATCTCGTCCTCGCACTGCACCAGCGCGCCGCCGTACTTCCAGATCTCGCGCGACATGAACTGCATGATCTCGGTCGACGGCGTGATGGGGTAGCCGCTGAAGAACTGGCAGCCCGCGAAGATGGCGGCGGCGGCGCACATGTCGTTGCCGTCGGTCAGCAGCTTGGGCAGAAGCTTTGGCGGCGCGCGCAGCGAGCGCGGCCGGGCCAGCGGGTGCTCGGAGGCGTAGCGCAGCGCGGCCTGGAAGGCGCGCTCGTTGGCCTCGAACAGCTCGGGCCCCTTCTTGGCCAGGCGCTTCTTGAGGCCGGCCAGCACGCCCTTGCTGCCGACCCCGAACCAGCCCGCCAGCAGCCCCAGGATGACCGTGTTCTTGGCCTTCTCGGTGCCGGCGAACTCCTTGGCCAGATCCTGCAGCGGCACCGGGAAGACCTCGGCGGGCACCACCCCGGTCAGCGGCAGCTTGTCGGGCGCGACGCCGGTCTTGCTCTCGTAGATCACGACCGTGTTGCCGCCGACCGGCAGCTCACCTCCGAACTTGAGGAAGTCGTCCCAGTTCAATGCCACCGCGACGTCCAGCGTGCCGCCTGGATTGAGCACCGGCTCCGTCGACAGACGCACGCGGCAGCTGGATTCTCCGCCGCGGATCTGCGAGCCGAAGCTCTTGGTCATCATTGCGTGGTAGCCCTCGCTGGCAGCGGCAGACAGCAGCGCCTCACCTGCGGAGACGATGCCGTCACCCCCGGAGCCAGCCATTCCAATCACGAGATCTGTCGTCATGGGATTTATGCAGCGAGGGTGCGCGTTCCCGCAGCCGCGTTCTTGACCACCGTCAAGAGCGCGGGCAGGAGGTGCCCAGCTGCATCGACCCCAGCTCGCCTAACCGCCCGCCGTCACAGGCGAGCGCTGGCAGCCTAGAGCAGGATCTTCCCCATCACGAAAATTTCCCACGTGGTCGACGAATCGACCCGGTAGCGCTTGCCGGGGAGGTCGATGGTGCGGAAGTGCAGCGGGTTCTCCTCGACGGTGCCCGGGGTGACCACGCTGTCCATGTCGTCAGTGGTCGAGTTGGGGCGATCCTTGCCGGCGTCATCGAAGGTGATGGCGTGGCCCTGGTCGTAGGTGAAGCCGCCGCCGACGCGGAACTGGATCAGCTTGCCGAGCTGGCCGCGCACCGCGAGCTCGCCGCCGAAGGTGGCGTAGTTCTCGATCACGGTGGTCCCTGGGTGCGTCTGCAGCATGGCGCCCGGGGTGCCCGGCATGGTGTTACCCGGGTCGGGGTTGATCATGAAGGCGGGGCTGGTCGAGAAGGCCTCCCACATCTCCGAGTAGCCGCGACCCTGGAAGGTCGCCTCGACGCGGGTGGCGACCTCGATGCCGATGCGGCGCTGCTGGTCAGGCTGCTCCCACACGATCGACTCGAAGCCGAAGCGGGTGCCGGCGCGCTGCTGCGGCTGCTTGTCCTCCTGGCCGATCGCCAGCGGGAAGGTCGGGTAGTTGGAGCCGTCGTTGGCGGTCGGGTACAGCCACCAGAAGGTCACGAAGGGATCGGCCCAGCCGATGCGGCGCGAGATCGAGGTGTCGAGGTAGAACTCGTTGACGCCGCGGCCGACGCCGGTGTTGCCCTTGGCCATCGTCCGGTTGAACTTCATGGTGTCGCCGACCTCGATGCGGTACTCGCCGCCGATGGTCCAGGTCGGCTTGGACGGGTCGCGGCGCTGGTTCAGTGGCGCCCAGCGCGCGCCCAGCCAGATCTGATCGAGGCCCGAGCGATCGGGCCCGATGAAGACAGTCTTGCCCGAGGTCGACGGCACGTCGTTGTTGGCGTCGAAGCCGCTGGCGGGGAGGATGCCCTCGGTGACGGTCGGCGACGAGGTGGCGTCGGTGTCGTCATACTCGAGGTGGCGCGCGTCGCTGATGATGATCGGCAGCGCGACGTGGACCTCGATGTCGTGGAAGAAGCCGAAGGCGCCGCGCACGTTCATGGTGTGGCGCGAGCTCTTGTAGATGAGGTCGTGGAGCCGGTTGGTGGGTTGCCCGGGCATGGTCCCCGTCGGCGTCTCGCGCAAGATCCCGGCGGTCTTGCTGGCGTACGCATAGTCGACGGTGAAGTGCGCCGAGAACATCTTGTCCTCGGTAGCGCTGGTGATCACGGTGGGTTCGGCCGCGAGGGCCGAACGGGCCAGCAGGGTTGAGCCGAAAATCAGGCCAAGCCACAGATCGCGAGGACGCAAAGCCATAGGGATGTCGCGAGGGTACCTGGGTCGGGATCGGGGGTCAACCAGCCTTCTCGCGGAGGCCCAGCTCCTTCATCTTGATCTGGAGGCTCTTCCTGCTGATCTTGAGGCGCCGTGCGGCCTGGGTCACGTTGCCGCCGGTGTCCTCCAGGGCGCGCAGGATGAGGGCGCGCTCGACGCGCTCGGTCTCGGCCCTGACGGCGTCCTTGAGGGCGCCGGTGTGCGGGCGCGCATCGTCGCTGGTCTGGCCGGTGGGGACCGGACCCGAGCTGGTCCCTGCGCCGGCGGGCACCTGGCCCGGCGTCGCCGCCGCGTGGGGGCCGGTGCCGGTGACGCTGGCCGCAGCGGCCGCCGACGCCTGCGCGGCCGCCGCGCTCTGGCCCAGCTCGGCGGGCAGGTCGCTGGCGCGGATGATCGGGCCGTCGGCCAGGACGATGGTGCGCTCGAGGACGTTCTCGAGCTCGCGGATGTTGCCCGGCCAGTGGTAGGCCAGCAGGCGCTGCATGGCGGCGTCATCGAGGTCGACGATGCGGCGCTCCAGGCGCTCGTTGAACTTGGCCACGAAGTGGCGCACCAGCACCGGGATGTCCTCGCGGCGCTCGCGCAGCGGCGGGATGTGGATGGGCACCACGTTCAGGCGGTAGAACAGGTCCTCGCGGAAGCTGCCGGCCTTGATCTCGCGCTCCAGGTCGCGGTTGGTCGCCGTGATCAGGCGGACATCGACCTTGATGGTCTTGATGCCGCCGACGCGCTCGAACTCGCGCTCCTGCAGCACGCGCAGCAGCTTGACCTGGGTCTCGACCGGGATCTCGCCGATCTCGTCGAGGAACAGCGTGCCCTCGTGGGCCAGCTCGAAGCGGCC
>Ga0138256_10006967_pt1 | contig 11946 bp, 7 predicted proteins | sample KNB2016incub_MG_FD_105486 | JGI IMG/M metagenome (GOLD analysis project Ga0138256, IMG submission 105486) | Active sludge microbial communities from wastewater in Klosterneuburg, Austria - KNB2014incub_MG | ecosystem: Engineered > WWTP > Activated sludge > Unclassified | place: Austria...
ACCCATGTCGTGGTCACGATTCACTCCGACAACAGCGTCACCGTCGAGGACGACGGCCGCGGCATCCCGGTCGACCTGCACAAGGGCGAGAACCGCTCGGCCGCCGAAGTGATCATGACCGAGCTGCACTCGGGCGGTAAGTTCGACAACAACGTCTACAAGGTCTCGGGCGGTCTGCACGGTGTCGGCGTCTCGGTGGTCAACGCCCTCTCGGTGCTGCTCGAGCTCGAAATCAAGCGCGACGGCCAGGTCTGGTTCCAGACCTTCCGCCGCGGCAAGCCCGATTCGCCGATCGCGGCGATCGGCAAGACCAAGAAGACCGGCACCAAGGTGCGCTTCATCCCCGACAACGAGATCTTCACGGTGCTCGAGTTCAGCTACGACACCCTCGCCCAGCGCCTGCGCGAGCAGGCGTTCCTCAACAAGGGGGTGAAGATCCATCTCCAGGACGAGCGCAGCGACAAGGCGACCGACTTCGAGTACGCCGGCGGCATCGCCTCGTTCGTCGAACATCTGAACAAGAACAAGAGCGCTCTTCACCCGAAACCGATCTACTTCGAAGAGGTGAAGAAGGACGCCGGGCCGGAGGAGCGCTGCGAGGTCGCCCTGCAGTGGAACGACAGCTACGGCGAGCAGATCTACTCCTTCACCAACACGATCAACAACCGCGACGGCGGCACCCACCTCGAGGGCTTCAAGGCGGCGCTGACGCGGACGATCAACGCCTACGCCCAGAACTCCGGGCTGTCGAAGCAACTGAAAGAGACCACCCTCTCCGGCGACGACGTGCGCGAGGGCCTGACCGCCGTCGTCTCGGTGCGCATCCACGACCCCAAGTTCTCGTCGCAGACCAAGGATCGCCTGGTCTCCTCCGAGATCAAGGGCTGGGTGCAGCAGGTGATGAACGACAAGCTCGGCACCTTCTTCGAGGAGAACCCGGGCGTCGCCAAGCGGATCATCGAGAAGTGCGTCGAGGCGGCCCGCGCGCGCGAGGCGGCGCGCAAGGCCCGCGAGCTCACCCGGAGGAAGGGCGTCCTCGACGCCTCGAACCTGCCGGGCAAGCTCGCCGACTGCTCCGAGCGCAACCCCGAGTTCGCCGAGCTCTTCCTGGTCGAGGGTGACAGCGCCGGCGGCACCGCCAAGATGGGCCGCGACCGCAAGTTCCAGGCGATCCTCCCCCTGCGCGGCAAGATCCTCAACGTCGAGAAGGCGCGCTTCGACAAGATGCTGGGCTCGGAGGAGATCAAGACGATCATCACCGCCCTCGGCACCAGCATCGGGCGCGAGGATTTCGACATCCTCAAACTGCGCTACCACAAGCTCATCATCATGTGCGACGCCGACGTCGACGGCTCGCACATCCGCACCCTGATCCTCACCTTCTTCTACCGCCAGATGGGCGAGCTCATCCGCCGCGGCCATCTCTACATCGCCCAGCCGCCGCTCTACAAGGTGGCCGAGGGCAAGAAGGACAGCTATCTGAAGGACGACCGCGAGTACCGCGCCTTCCGCGTCGAACGCATCCAGAACGGCTGGGAGCTGACCCTCGACGGCGGCAGGACGATGCGCGGCCCGAAGCTCGGCCAGTTCGTCGAGAAGGTCGAGACCTTCCGCGAGAACATGGCGAAGCTGACCGACCGCGGCTTCCCGGAAGACGCCCTGCGCGTCGCGCTCCTGGGCGGCCTCACCGACAAGAAGTCGCTCGCTGACAAGGTGAAGCTGCGCGAGGTGGCGCACATCATCGAGGCCTCGGGCTTCCTCGGCGTCGAGGTCTCCGACGACCTCGAGCACGGCACCGGCGTGATCTCGTTCCGCTCGCGCCGCGACGGCGTCGAGCGCGACGTGCGCATCGACTGGAACCTGCTGACCTCGGCCGAATACCGGCAGCTGGCCGGCAACGCCTACGGCCTCGAGGCGGTCTCGGCGAAGAGCTTCGCGGTGCGCAAGATCGAGGAGGCCGGTTCGAAGAAGGACCCGGTCGACGCCACCGAGCACGAGTCGCTCGACGAGGCGATGGCCAAGCTCTACTCCGGCGCCGAGAAGGGCCTGTCGATCCAGCGCTACAAGGGTCTCGGAGAGATGAACGCCGAGCAGCTCTGGGAGACCACCATGGATCCCCAGCGCCGCCGGCTCCTGCAGGTGCGCGTCGAAGACGACATCGAAGCCGACGGCATCTTCACCATCCTCATGGGCGACCAGGTCGAACCCCGCCGCCAGTTCATCGAAGCGAACGCCCTGAACGTGAAGAACCTCGACGTCTGATGACGCTTTATCTTGAGCTTGATCGAAGCCGCGCACGGCATGCATGGGTCCAGTAGCGAGTCGTAGGAATCTGTGCACCTGAAGGAGAGAACCTTGCCAACAGAGACGACAGACTTGGACGCGATTTGCTACCGACGAAACTTCGTCTCTTTTGTCGTCGCCCGTGCAGATTTCGCGGAAGAGCAAGAGGCTCTGGGAAAACCACTGCCAGAGCCGATACGGGCAGAGATCAACAAGCGGTTCGAGATTTCCGAACCGAGATCGATTCAAGCGACAACGGTAAAGGTCCAGCCTTCCACTGGTGAGATGAAGTCAGAGAAGAGCGAAACTCAAGTTCACTGGCATTTCAGGTCGAAGGATGGATTCAGAAGAGCGGCGATTTCTCCAGAGTTTGTTACGGTCGAGTACACGGCCTTTGATCGGTTCGAGACGCTAAATTCAGATTTTCGCTTGATGGTTTCTTGCTTGGAGCGAGCGGGGGTTGACCCACTTGTTCGCCGGCTCGGCCTGCGATACGTGAACACAATAGAACTTCCCTTCAGGGAGGCTACGAAACCAGATGCTCTGGACTGGGAAGGGCTGATCGACCAGAGATTGCTCGCCGGTTTGTCCTTCACCCCAGAAGAAGACCGATGGGCAACTGCGCGGTACTTCTCCAACAGCTGCCTGTCATTCCAAGATGCGCAGCTCACCCTCAACTACGGCATCTTCAATGACGATTACCCTCAACCAGCAAGGAAGAGGCAGTTCATTCTAGATATCGACGCCTCCTCGTCGAAGGACCTAACCCCAGCAAACCTCCTGCTTCGGCTCGAGAAGAACCACAGACTTATTCAGTCGTACTTTGAGCGAGCGATTGGACCACAACTGCGCGCACTCATGGAGCCCACACAAAATGGGTGAGGGCGCCGAGAAGCCGCGCAATGAAGTCACGCCGACGGCGGGAGACCAGCCCATACCTTGGGGCACAGCTGCTTGGCCAAGAAGCGCGACGACCACGGCGCTCGAAGCTGTGCTACTGCGGGCAACCTACAAGGAGCCCCCGCGAGGCGAGACAACCCAATCCACGGTTAATGTTGCCCCCTATGGAACAGATCGCCCTTATCGGCGCAAGATCAGGGCGCGGATCGCAGCAGGGGCAGAAGAGTGAGGATTCCCCGCGTAGAGAACCGCCTCGAGAACCGTCCTTGCCAAGGCGATATCTATCGAAACCTCGAGTACTTCGAATGGTACAAGGAGGTCGAAGGGAATATTGAAATCTCGACCATCACCTTCCCCTTGGCGGTAGTCCTTACGCAGGACTGCGACCTCGAACAACATGCGTCACTGAATCGACCACAGAAGAACCAGGACAAACTGCTGATAAGTGTTCTCGTAGCGCCGATGTATAACAGCGAGCTCCTTGTAGAGGGGGAGCACCTGCGAGACCTCGACCGGAAGTCGGAACGAATTGGCGGAGCGCTCCAGAAGTCTCTCAAGAGCAACCAACGTCTTCGCTACCATGCGCTCGAGTTTCCCTTGATCGCAGCGCTTCCCGATGTGGTTATTGACTTTAAGCACTACTTCTCTCAGACGGTTGACTATCTCCAATTGATGCGTACGTCTCACTACGTTGGTTCCCTTCCCGATCTCTTTCGGGAAGACCTAGCCCAACGGTTCTCCTCTTTCCTGTCACGAGTCGGCCTGCCCGAGGTGGCGATGGCAGAGCCACCAGAGACGCGCGAGGGGGGCCCCCAGGGAGGTTCTGGGGAGGAAGTGTCGTCGAGATGAGGAGCGTCTCGACGAGCGGCACACCGGCGACTCGTTCTTCATGGACGAAGAGGATGCGCCAGAACGGCGCAAGACATCGATCCATGACCCTTCTGTATCTCGCGGAAGCAGAAGAGGCTTCTCCGAGCGTTTGGGGACGAGAAAGATGCTGGCGAAAGGCCGCGTGCGAAGCGTGAGGGACAAGAAGCGAACGCTCCTCTTAGGTGCCGGTGCGTCCGCGGAGGCTGGCGTCCCCGTCGCGACGAAGATGACGACGCACCTCCATGACCTAAGCAGCAAAGGGCTCATGGACGTCGACGTTGAGGTCTTTCGGTTTGTCGCCGGCGGAATTCTCCTGCGGAAGGGCGTTAGAGGCGACTCGCCCTTTGGGGGCGTTGAGGTCGAAGAACTCCTGAACGCACTATCGCTGCTAGGCGAGCGAGATGATCTAGAGGTCACTGCCTTTGTGGGCGCGTGGCACCCTCGCGTTGAAGCTTTGGATCGGGCCCAAGGGCTTGAGCCGGCCCTCGCTCATTTAGAGACGGAGATTGTGCGTTCAGTTGCGGACGCGTTGGAGAAGAGCCTCTCTGGAAACCAGGGAACCGGTACCGTCTCGCGAGAAATTGACAGAGAGCTGGCGAGAACGCTTGAAGGTGGCCTGGGAAGCAGATCAGGAGGCATGACGATAGCGGGTTCGTCGTCGATAGGTACGAGGATCGCGGCGCAGTTTCAAACAAAACTGCAGGAAGTCGTGAGGCAGATGCGAAGCTCCGCAGGCGCCGGTAGGGGAAGAGTCAGAGGCGCGGTTCGAGGGGCTTTAGTGGAGGCGCAGCGGAGCGGAAAGGGCCGAGTTTTTCTTGACCTGCAACGCAGGCTGACCAAGTACCTGAGTCACCTGGCTTGGATAGAAGATCCCGGCAGGATTGAGTACTTGAAGCCCATCATTGAAGAGCTGCAGCGGCGGGGCCGGCTCGTTGTGGCGAGCCTGAACTATGACAATGCGCTTGAACTCCTTTGTAGACAGCACGGCGAGACCGCATATGTGGGAGTGGACGATTGGACATGGACTTCCGAAGTGATGCTTCCAGCAAGAGGCCTATCGTTGCTCAAGCTCCATGGATCTGTCGACTGGACGCTAGACGAGGCAGTTGAAGCCGGGGTAAACACCCGCCGCATGCGTGTCGTTGCGGCAGAGGAAGTGCCCAAAGCAACCCACCTGCCGGCAGTGGTCTTTGGCGGTCGTTCCAAGTTACGGGCTGAGGGACCATTTTTGGATCTTCTCGCCGCTTTTCGACGCGAGCTGGCTTCAACAGATGAGCTGGTGGTCGTCGGCTACTCCTTTCGAGACGAGCACATCAACGAATACGTCAAGAACTGGTTGGCCGGTTCAACAGACCGAACGATCGTGATCGTCGACCCGAACGCGACCAAGCTTGAGTCGGCGTTTGCGAAGATGCTGTTGAGCCAAGGACCGAGCCGCGTCTTCGCAATGAACGTCAATGCAGGAGAAGGTCTCTCCGAAGTGCTGCAGCCAGACAGGTTGTTGTGAGGAAGAGGCTCGGCCAAACTGGCGAACGGGAGAGCGACCCTTTCGCACGACCGATGAAGATTCAATTGAGGCAACAATGACCGAGAACACGATGCTTCCTTTCGAGCGGCCGGTGCAGGTCGATATCGAAGAGGAGATGAAGCGAAGCTATTTGGATTACGCGATGAGCGTGATCATCGGGCGCGCCCTGCCGGACGTGCGGGACGGGTTGAAGCCGGTGCACCGGCGGGTGCTGTACGGCATGTTCGAGGCGGGAAACACCTCGACCAAGCCGTACAAGAAGTCCGCCCGCATCGTCGGCGACGTGATGGGTAAGTACCACCCGCACGGCGACTCGGCGATCTACGACACCGTCGTCCGCATGGCGCAGGACTTCTCGCTGCGTTACCTCCTCGTCGATGGCCAGGGCAACTTCGGCTCGATCGACGGCGACAACGCGGCGGCGATGCGTTACACCGAGGTCCGGCTCACCAAGCTCGCCGAGGAGATGTTGAAGGACGACATCGACAAGGAGACCGTCGAGTGGGGGCCCAACTACGACGGCACCGAGAAGGAGCCGCTCGTCCTGCCGGCCAAGGTCCCGAACCTGCTGATCAACGGCGGCTCCGGCATCGCCGTCGGCATGGCGACCAACATCCCGCCGCACAACCTCACCGAGGTCTGTGACGCGCTGATGCTGCTCATCGACGACCCTGCGACGCCGCTCGACAAGATCATGCGCGTCCTCCCCGGCCCCGACTTCCCGACCGCCGGCTTCATCCACGGGCTCGCCGGCATCCGCAACGCCTACGAGACCGGCCGCGGCATCATCCAGATGCGCGCCCGTGCCGGCATCGAGACCACCAAGCGCGGCGGCGAGCGCCAGGCGATCATCGTCAGCGAGATCCCCTACCAGGTGAACAAGGCGCGGCTGATCGAAAAGATCGCCGAGCTGGTGCGCGAGAAGCGCATCGAGGGCATCTCCGACCTGCGCGACGAGTCCGACCGCGAAGGCATCCGCATCGTCATCGAGGTCAAGCGCGGCGAGGTTCCCGAGGTCATCCTCAACCAGCTCTACAAGCAGACCCAGATGCAGTCGACCTTCGGCATCATCTTCCTGGCGATCGTCGACAACCAGCCGAAGGTTCTGCCGCTGTCGGAGATGCTCCGCCTCTTCCTCGACCACAGGAAGACCGTCATCATCCGGCGCAGCCGCTACGATCTGCGCAAGGCCGAGGAGCGCGCCCATATCTTGGAGGGCCTGTTGAAGGCCCTTGATCACCTCGACGAGGTGATCACAACCATCCGCCAGAGCGCCAACCCGGCGGAGGCCAAGGAACGCCTGATGGCGAACTTCGCCTTCACCCAGCCGCAGGCCGAGGCGATCCTCGACATGCGGCTGCAGCGCCTGACCGGCCTCGAGCGCCAGAAGATCGTCGACGAGTACAAGGAGCTCATGCAGCTGATCGAAAAGCTGCGGGCGATCCTCGCCTCGGACAAACTGCTGCTCGAGGAGATCCGCAAAGAGCTCATCGATATCCGCCAGCGCTTCGGCGACAAGCGGCGCACCGAGATCATCCCCGAGGCGCACGACATCACCATCGAGGACATGATCGCCGACGAGGACATGGTGATCACCGTCACCTCCTCGGGCTACGTCAAGCGCTCGCCGCTGTCGCTCTACCGGGCGCAGGGCCGAGGCGGTAAAGGCCGCACCGGCATGACGACCAAGGACGGCGACTTCGTCGAGCACCTCTTCGTCGCTTCGGCGCACAGCTACGTCCTGGTCTTCACCCAGTCCGGCCGGGTCTTCTGGATCAAGGTGCACGAGATCCCGCAGGCGGGGCCGGCGGCCAAGGGCAAGGCGATCGTGAACCTGCTGAACCTCGAGGGCAACGACGCCATCGCCACCACCATCGCCGTGCGCGACTTCGCCGCCGACCGCTTCCTGGTGTTTGCCACCGAGAAGGGGACGATCAAGAAGACGGCGCTCTCCGAGTACGGCAACCCGCGCGCCGGCGGCATCATCGCCATCAACCTCGACGAGGGCGACCGCCTGCTCTCGGTCAAGAACACCGACGGCTCGAAGCACATCTTCATGGCCACCGCCGACGGCATGTCGATCCGCTTCCCGGAGGCCGACTGCCGGCCGATGGGCCGCGCGACGGCGGGCGTGCGCGGCATCTCGCTGCGCAAGGGGGACCGGGTCATCGGCATGGAGGCGCTCGAGAAGGAGGGCGCCATCCTCACCGCCGCCGAGCGCGGCGTCGGCAAGCGGACGCCGATCGCCGAGTACCGCGAGCAGGGCCGCGGCGGCCTCGGTGTCATCAACCTCAAGGTCGGCACCAAGACCGGGCCTGTCGTCGGCATCGTGCAGGTGCTGCCGGGCGACCAGCTGATCCTCATCACCCAGGAGGGGATGATCATCCGCACGGCGGTCGACGGCATCCGCGAGATCGGGCGCTCGACCCAGGGCGTGCGGCTCATCAACCTCGAGGGCGACGACCGCCTGGTGGCGATCGCCAAGGTCCTCGAGCGCGACGACGACCCCGAAGGCCTGGCCGAGCTGCCGCCCGAAGAGGACGACGGCCAGGGCACGATCGAGTAGTCAGGGCGCCGTCACGACAACGACCGAGGCCTCCCGCTCGAGCGCCAGAAACGGCAGCTCGAGCGGACGGAGCTCGAGCTCCGAGCCGCCGGTCTTGAGCGAGCTGTGCAGCACGACGGCGCAGCGGAAGCGCAGCGCATCGTCCTCGCTGGAGATGACGGTGACCTCCGTACCGGGCGGAAAACTGCTCGCCGGGTCGCCTTCAAGGGCAATCCGAACTCGCGTCCGGGTAGCAGCGACGAAGCTCACGAGCGGTTTGCGCCGCTTGGCCTGGGCGCCGACAGCGTAGAAGTTCTGTGTCACATAGCCGTCTTCGGGAGCCTGTGGCGAGGCGGTCGAGATGCGGGTCTGCAGCTCCAGCAGATCGCTCATCGCCGTGTTCTCTTCCTGGTTCATCTGCGAGTCGTTAGCGCGAGTCGCCGTCCTCGCGCTCGAGCGCCCACGACTCATCTCCTGCTCCGCTGCCAGGCGGTCGCGGGCCTCTCTGACGGCACGCTCGAGCGAGCGGACGTCCAGCTCGACCAGTAGCGCGCCCTTCGTTACCGGCTCGCCGCGGACCGCGGGAAGTGCAATCACCGGCAGGCTCGCCACGACCTTGAGAACGGTCGCTGCTCCCGTCGGCGCTTCGACGCGAGCGACTCCAGACACAAGAACGGACGCCGCGCCAGGGACGGCGAGGGCGAGCGTGAGAAAAAGGCCCGCAGAGGAGATGCGCACTCGGTCGATCATGGCCTCCCGGAACAGCCGCTCCATCGGTACCATACACCTCCAGGGCCAGGGAGAAGCCGCTTCAACCCGCGAGCTGCCGCAGCAGCTCGCCGTAGCCCTCGCGATAGGTCGGGTAGCGGAAGCGGTAGCCGCTCGCTTTCAGCAAGGCGTTCGAGCAACGCTTGCTGCTGCGCTCGATTCCGCCAGGAGTTGTCGTTTCGGCACTCTGCCGCGCCGGGACGCCGAGCTCGATGGCGAGAAAAGTGAGCACATCGGCGAGGTCCACCGGGGCATCGTCAACGCCGAGGTAGAGCGGCGCCGGCCGCGAGAGACGGAGCAGGTGGGCCAAGGCCCCCGCGGCGTCGTCGCGGTGAATGCGGTTGGCGTAGCGCGGCAGTCCGGGCGGGTCGGTGGCGCGGCCAGAGCGCACCAGGTCGATGAGCCGGGTGCGTCCAGGACCGTAGATGCCGGCGAGGCGAAGCACCGTCGTTCGGGTGCCGGGCGGCGCGCCGGAACGCACGACCTCCTCGGCTTCGAGCAGCCGCCCGCCGCGGAAGTCCGTGGCCGAGGTGGGCGAGCTCTCGTCGATCCACTCGCCGGCGTCCTGGGCGTAGACCGCTGTGCTCGAAACGAACAGGAAGCGTTGCGGCGGATGCCGCTGGATGGCCGACGCTGCCAGGAGGTGGCGAACGCCGTCGACGTAAGCGCGACGATAGGCCTCGTCGGTCGAGCGGCCGGCGGCGGCGGCGTAGACGATCGCGTCGACCTCCGGTAACGCCGCGAGCGTCGTCGGGTCCGCGAGATCCGCGGCCAGCGGGCGGATCGCTGCCGGCAGTCGTTCGGGATTTCGCCGCAAGCCGTAGACCTCGTCGCCCTTGGCGGCGAGATCGAGTCCAAGCGCAGTTCCGAGATCGCCGCAGCCGGCGATGAGGACCTTCAAACGGTCGCTTGCTCGAGCTGCGCGATGCGCTCCTCGGCGAAGCGCGCCGCCTGCTCGCAGCAGCCGTTCATGCTGACGCCGAAGTACGACTGGCCGGCGATGTGCAGCCCGGGCAGCGTCGTGAGGCGCGCCGCGATCGTCGCCAGGCGCGCTGCGTGACCGACGGTGTACTGGCTGATGCCCACCTTGTGGCGAAACAGCCAATGGCGCTCAGGGGTGGTCTCCAACCCCATGGTCGCCACCAGGTCGGCGCGCGCGATACGCAGCAGCTCGTCTTCGGGAAGCGTCACGGCCTCCGGATCGAGGGCGCCACCGATCATCACCCGCAGCAGGATCTTGCCAGAAGGTGCGCGCTCGCCCGGGAAGACGCTCGAGTCCCACAGCGCGCCGAGGATCCGCGGACGCTCGCCTCGCGGTACCAGGAAACCGAAGCCGTTCGGAGCCCCGGGCCGCCCGCCGAGCGCGCGAGCGTGGAAGGCGTTCTCGTCGTAGGCCAGCGCGAGCACAGCGAGAGAGGCCGAAGGGATCGCGCCGACCGTCGCCCCGAGCTCGGCATCGATCGGGGCGAAGAGCGGCGCCGCCTGCGCTGCCGGCAAAGCGAAGACAACCTCGTCGGCTTCGAGCAGCGAGCCGTCAGCAAAACCGAGTCGCCAGAGTCGCGTCGAGCCGTCTCGCCCGTCGATCGGCTGCACCCGCTCGAGGGCGCGACCGCTCTCGACCGCCGGCCCAAGGGCCGCGGCAAGGGCGTCGGTGAAAGTCTGGATTCCGCCACGGAACGAGGTCAGGCGGCCGGCGGGGCCCACCGGCCCGCCCGGCCGCTCCATCTCTCCCATCTCCGGCGTGTTTTCACCGCGCGCGCGCCGCGCCGCAAGCTCGCGCTTCGCAGCGCTGCGGGCGCGCTGCTTGGCGAGCATCGCCTTCACCAGCCCGCCGTGTTCGGCCTCCATTTCCGCCATCTTCGGAAAGCAGCTGGCGAGCGACAGCTGCCGCGCATCGCCGGCGAAGACCCCGGAGACCATGGCGCCGACCAGAACGTGCGCCGCCTCGGCGCCGATCCGCCGCCGGGCGAAGTCGTAGACCGTCTCGTCGCCGCCGGGATGCCTCGCCGCGAACGGCTCGCCGAGAACGCGCAGGCGCCCGCCGAGGGAGAGCACCGGGCAGGTCAGAAAGCTCCCGGGCCCCCCCGGCAGCAGATGCAGGCGGCCGTTGCGGAAGAGAAAGCGCCGCGCGGCCGCGGCGTCCGAGGGGCAGAGCTCGCCCTCGAGCCCCAGTCGACGCACCAGGTCGAGCGTCGCGGGGACGTTGTCGAGAAAACCGTTCGGCCCCCACTCGACGCGGTAGCCGCCGTCGCGCTCGGTGCGCAGATTTCCGCCGAAGCGCGGTGCGGCCTCCACCAGGCGGACCTCGAGTCCGTCGGAGAGGCGCGCCGCGCGCTCGCGCAGCTCATAGGCGGTGGCGAGCCCGGCGATGCCCCCGCCGACGACGACGATGCGCTTCATCCGACTCGCTCCACGCCGCGTGCGGGCATCGGACTCAGACCGTGCGCGAGAAGACCGGGCGGTTGGCTTCGCGCTTGGCCTCGAGATAGCGGTCGAACGCCATGCAGACGTTGCGCACGAAGAGACGGCCCGAAGGCGTGACGGTGACTGCCTCGGCGTCGACCGTCACGAAGCCCTCGGATTTCACTTCGTCGAGAGAGTCGAGCGCGGTCGCGAAGTAGCTGTCGAAGTCGATGCCGAAGCGCTCTGCGACCGCGGACTTCACGACCTTGAAGTTGCACATCAGCTGGCGGATGACGAACTGCCGGATACGGTCGTCGGCGTCGAGCTCATAGCCGCGTTCGACCGGGAGATGGCCGGCGTCGATCGCCTCGTAGTAGCGCGAGAGCTTCTTCTCGTTGGCGAAGAAGCCCCCCTCGACCTCGCCAATGCCGGAGACGCCGAAGGCGATCATGGCGTTCGACGGCTTCACCGTGTAGCCCATGAAGTTGCGGTCGAGCCGGCCGGCGCGCGCCGCGCGCGCCAGCTCGTCGCCAGGCAGCGCGAAGTGGTCCATGCCGATCGGCTCGTAGCCGGCGTCGAGGAGCTTCTCGAGCGCCGCAAAGTAGAGCGCCATCTTCGCTTCGCGGGCGGGCAGCGCCTTCTCGTCGAT
>Ga0138256_10006968_pt1 | contig 11946 bp, 7 predicted proteins | sample KNB2016incub_MG_FD_105486 | JGI IMG/M metagenome (GOLD analysis project Ga0138256, IMG submission 105486) | Active sludge microbial communities from wastewater in Klosterneuburg, Austria - KNB2014incub_MG | ecosystem: Engineered > WWTP > Activated sludge > Unclassified | place: Austria...
GACTGGCCGCTCAAGGTGTCACGGGACGGCGGTCAGTCCTGGGAGGGCATCCAGGCCTCCTACCTGCGGCAGAGCGGAATCCTGGACCTTGCCACGGTGCTGGCGGGAACGGATCCGCTGCGGGTGCTTGTCGGGACGGATCGGGGCCTGTTGCTCTCGTCGGACGCTGGAAAGACCTGGAACAAGCCCGGCAACATGCCCAGCACCGCGGTTCGGGCGGTGGATGCCCGGTCCCTCAGCCAGCCGTTCTTCACCGCGGTGCTCGTGGCTGCCGGGGATTCCGGCGTCTACTGGTCGACCAACCGTGGCAACAGTTGGACCATGGGCCCCAACGGGCTCAAGGACTTCCGCGGCGCGGCGCTGGCTCCGGACGGGCAGACCTATCTGTTGTTCCGCATCGTGGACCTGCTCAACTACGCGAAGGTCTTCACCCCCTGAGGGTGAGCGAGGCAACCGATGCCAGCGCAAGGCCTGCCGAGCGGGTCGCATTGGCGGCGATTCAGGCCGATCCTGGATCTGGCCCTGGTCTTGTTGATCGTCGGCCTGGGTCTGGGGCCGCGCCTGAGCGCCGCGCGATCCTACACCCTGCCGCCGCAGGCCGAGGAAGAGCTCTACAACCGCTACGCGGTGCCCTGGTCACTGGGGCAGGGCGCCGAGCCGCGGGAACAGGCCTTTCCCTGGCATCCTATGGGATCCTTCACCCACCGTCCGCCCGGCTACGCCCTCTTCCTGGGCCTGGTCTACCGCATCGCGGGCACCGAGAACTGGCCCGCCGTGCGCCTGACCCAGGCCTGGATGGGTGCCGTGGCCCTGGCGCTGATCTATGCCCTCGGCATCCTGGTCTACGGCGGCTGGGCCGGGCGCGCCGCGGGTCTGGCCGCGGCACTGCTCATGGCCCGCTACGACTACCTGTTGCTCTTCGTGGCGCGGCTGCTCTCGGAGACCGTCTATCTGTTCCTATGCCTGTCCTTCCTGTCGCTGGCCCTGTTGGCCCTGCGCCGCAAACAGCCCTGGCTCAGCCTGGCGGCGGGCTACGTCCTGGGCTGGGCCAACCTCACCCGGCCCTTCGTGATCTTCGTGGTGCCCGGCTATCTGGTGTGGCTGCTCATCGCTCCGCGGCTGCAGCGACGCTGGCGACATGTGGCGCTGGCGGCCTTGGGGGCGCTTCTGGCCATCGGTCCGGTGACCTGGCGCAACTGGCAGTTCCATGGTCGCCTGATCCCCATCTCGACCAACGGCGGGTTCACACTGTACAACAGCATCGTCAAGGTGGAGGGCCTGAGCGCGCCGGAAGATCTGCCCTCGGAGGCCTCGATCGACGCCCGGGAGCTGGGCGAGCTGGCTGAGCAGGGTGCTTTCCGTCAAGCGGCGCTGGACTACATGCGCCGCCATCCTGAGGATCTGCCGCGCATCTTCGCCCGCAAGTTCCGGGTTCTCCTGGCCGCCAAGGCCGGCCACAAGGTCTCGCACGAGCTGATGGCGACGCCCGACGATCCGTGGTTGTACCCCCTTGCCCTCGGCGGTGCTTTGTTGAGCCTGGTGGTGCGGCCTCGCTGGCGGTGGCATCCCCGCCTGCTTCTCCTCCTGGCCATCGGTAGCCAGCTGATCGTCTGTCTGGTCACCAACACCGAGGCGCGCTACCGGGTGCCCATCGTTCCGCTCTACGCTCTCCTGGCTGCCTGGGTGCTGGTCGGGCCTGTGGCCGGAGCGTTGTCTCGCAGGTCGGTGCCGCCGCCCTTGGGCGAGGCCGGCGCCTGATGCGGTGGCCGCTTCGCCGCCGGCCGAGCCTTGCCGGTCTCTTGACCCTGGTCGTCGCCATGCTGCTCGTCCGGCTCTACTTCTGGCGCCTGGACGGCTATCTGATCAATGACGATGAGGGCAGCTACCTCTATGCCGCCTGGCGCATCGCCTTGGGCGAGAGACCCTACTGCGACTTCCTGACGCCCCAGCTACCGGCCTTCCTCTTTCCCGGCGGGTTCCTGATGCGGCTGGTCGGTCCGGACGTCTGGGCGGCGCGGGCCCTGTCCGTCGTCCTCACCCTGGGCGCGGGTTTCTGGACCTACCTGGGCGCTCGGCGCCTGTTCGGGCCTTGGGCGGCGTTGGTGGCCGCTACCGCCTTCCTCCTGCAGCCCGAGGTCTTCCTGCACGGCCGAAGCTATCGGTCTGACCCCTTCATGCTCTTCGCGGCCAGCTTGGGGGTCTACCTCTTCTGCCGCGGCATCTTCCCGCGGCCCGGCGCCGCGGACCCTCCGCGCCGCCGCTGGCTGGCGGCTTCAGGTCTGGCCTTCGGCCTGGCCACGCTGAGCAAGCTTTTCGGTCCCTTGCCGCTGGCCGGCTGCCTGCTCTGGCTGGCCATCGACGCCCGTTGGCGGCGCCGGCCGCTGCGACCGGTCCTGGGCGACGCACTCGCCAGCCTGCTGCCCTGCGCGCTGCTGGTCGGCGGGGTCATGGGTGCCTTCATGCTAGCGGGCTGCCAGGTGGTCGAGGACGTCGTCGTGCACCACACCATGCAGAACCAAGGCCTGGCCTGGTGGCGGGTGTTGACGGATGCCTGGGCCTTTCTCAGCCGCGCCCTGCGCGAGCCGGGCAACGCGCTGCTCGCCTTCCCGGCGGTAGCTCTTGCGGTGGTGGCCTGGCGCGGTCGCGAACGGCGCATCGCCTTATTCGTCGCCCAGCTGCCTACTGTGCTGGTCTTCTTCCTGCTGTCCCGCGAGAAATACACCCGACATCTCTTGTACCTGGTCCCGGCGCTGGCGACGCTGTTTGGCGTCGCCATGCTGCGTCTGGCAGCGGAGGGGCGCGAGCCGACGGCCGCGACGGGGCGGCGACGCGTCCTGGAACCGTCGGCGCTGCTGTCCTTGGCGCTCATCGCCGCTCTCCTGGTGCCCTGGCGGCTCTGGGACCGCGATGTGGCCTATAGCTGGGAGACGGGAACCACGAGCCTGGCCTCCTTCGTCTCCCTGCTGACCACGCCGGATGACCTGCTCCTCTCCGACTACTCCGAACTCAACTTCTATGCGCTTCGGCCGACCACCTACTCAGCGGCCTCGCTATCGGCGGGGGCGGCGCAGAGTGGCCAGATCACCTGGCGGCGCCTGGCGGAGGAACTGGCCGGCCGGCGCCCGCCCTTGGTGATCCTGGACACCGATCCGGAGTACGCCCATACGCGCTTCTTCAAGGCCGCGGATCGGGCCGATTTCGAGGCCTGGCTGAGCGAGCATTACGGCCCTCCCGCCGGCAGCCTCCGCCGCGACGTCCAGCGCTACGACGTCTACGCGGCCAAGGAACGTCCGCTGCCGACCCGGGCGCGCTTCGTCGGGGGGCCGCGGCTGCTGGCGGCTGCACCGGATCGGACAAGCGCCGGCTCCGGCGATCGGGTTGCGGTGCAGAGTGCCTGGCAGGCGCCGGCCGAAGGAGAGGCGCCTATCGACAAGGATCTGGGGATGACCTTGCGGTTGATCGACGCGGCGGGCATCGAATGGTCGCAGGCCGACGGCGGGCTCTTCGCCTCCGATCCTTCGTCCCAGAAGCTCCATCGACGGCCTACCAGCGCCTGGCTTCCCGGCGAATTCAGCGCCGGAAGCGTCGCCATCACCGTGCCCTGGGGCTTGCCGGCCGGGTCCTATGATCTGCTGCTGGGGCTCTATGCCCGACCCGACAGCAAGGGCCTGGATGCTGTGACGGATACCGGAGCGCCCTTGGGCCAGAGCCTGGCCATCGCCACCCTGCAGATCGAACCCTGGCGGGCGGAGCCGGCGGCGATCGCCGATCAGCTGCTGGACCTGGATCTGCGGGAGGAGGCGCCGGCTGTCTGGCCGCGCCTTCTGGGACGCGGGCCGCTGCCCGCGGCGCCGGTGGCGGCGGGCGCCGCCCTGCCCCTGGACCTTTGGTGGTCTCTGCCGTCGGACGGCGGTGCGGTGGCCGGTGGCACAGCGCCGGTCCGGCTGACCCTCACGCGGGACGAAGACGAGGCGGTGGCGGCGGACTGGCCGCAGGTGCTCGCTCCGCTGCCGCCGGTGGCCGACGGTCAGCCGCCCCTGATCCTTCAGCGCGCCTACCTGCCCACCGAACCCACGGCCCCGGCCGGTCGTTACCGGCTGCGCGCCGTGTGGCCGGCGGAGGCTGCCGAGCCCCTGGTCATCGAACTCGGCGAGGTCGAGCTGCGGGCCCCCGATCGCGACGACCTGATCTTCGATCTGCCGACGGGGCAGCCGCACCGCCGTCTGGATGCGGGTCTTGGGACGGTGGCGCGCCTGCTGGGCACCGACCTGGACGAGACGACGACCGTCAGCGCGGGGGCGGGCCTGACCGTGGGTCTTTACTGGCGGGCCGAGGTGCCCATTCCGGTCAACTACCAGGTCACCGTGCAGGTTCTGGATGAGGCGGGCAAGGTGGTCGCTCAGCATGACGGCCCGCCAGCGGAGGGCGCCCGTCCCGCGGCCGACTGGCTGCGCGGCGAGGTCATCGTCGATCGCCATCCGCTGGCGACCGAGGCATTGGTGCCGGGAACCTATCGGATCCTGACCGGCCTGTATCACCCGATAACAGGGCGGCGCCTCGAGCCGTCCGGCCAGGCGCCCATGGCGGCGGATCTGGTGGAGGTCGGCCGCCTTCGGGTGCTGCCGGCGGCGGACGGCGCGAGCGCCAGCGCGCCGCCCTGATCCGGCGCGCGATCCACACCGTGGCGGCGGCAGGATCATCCTGACTTGGCCAATGCCCCGATCCCCGCGGCCTGACGTAGGCGGTGCATGGTGGCCACGGCGATGCCGCGGGCCCGTTCGGCGCCCTCGGTCAGGTGGCGATCCAATGCCGCGCGGTCGTCGATCAAGGCCTGATAGCGTTCGCGCAGGGGCGCGATGCCGGCATTCATCTCCTCGAAGAGCGCCGCCTTGGCTTGGCCATAACCCATTCCGCCGGCGCGATAACGGGTGGCCAGTTCTTCCTGCCGCTCGGGTGCGGCGAAGAGGCGGTAGAGGTTGAACACATTGCAGGTGTCCGGATCCTTGGGCTCCTCCACGGTCCTGGAGTCCGTGACCACGCGCCCGATCAGTTTCTTGAGCTGCGGCTCCGTCGCGAACAGTGGGATGGTGTTGTCATAGGACTTGCTCATCTTGCGGCCGTCCAGGCCCGGCACGATGTCCGTGGCCGCAGCGGTCACCGGTGCGGGGACCACCAGCAACTCCGCGCCGTAGGCGTGGTTGATGGTCTGCGCGATATCAGCGCAGATCTCCACATGCTGCTTCTGGTCGCGGCCGACGGGCACCACATCGGTGTCGAAGAGCAGGATGTCGGCGGCCATGAGCACTGGGTAGGTGTAGAGCCCCATGTTGATGCCGGCGTCAGCGTCCCGACCCGCGGCCTCGTTCTTGGCGATGGCGTCTTTGTAGGCATGGGCCCGGTTCATATGCCCTTTGGCGGTGAAGGCCATCAGGAAGCTGGCCAGCTCGAAGGTCTCCGGCACGTCCGACTGGCGGTATAGCAGCATGCGCGCCGGATCCAAGCCGCAGGCGATCCAGGTCGCGGCCACCTCGTAGGTCAGGTCGGATAGCCGCTGGGGGTCGTGGATGCTGTTCAGCGCGTGGTAGTCGGCGATGAAGAAGCGGGCCTCGTAGGACTGTGCCAGGGCCAGCGCGGGGCGGATGGCGCCCAGGTAGTTGCCGATATGGGGGATGCCGGTGGGTTTGATGCCCGTGAGGGCGACGCGGGGCTGTGTCATGTGCTTGCGGGGTCCACGGGACGGGGATGCGCCGGAACTATGGGAACCCGCTGATTATACTGCCAGTCGGCGCCAGCCCTCTCAGGCGTCGCTGCCATAGTCCAGCTCCATGCCGCGCGCCCAGCGCATGGACAGCCACAGAAGGCCCATGGTCACCAACAGGAGTCCGATGATGGACACAGGCGCTGACGTCGGGGCGGCGACCACGGAGATGAGTTGGGTCTTGGCCGGGATCGGCCCCAGAGACTGCAGGTAGTGGATGATGCTGAGCTTCTGGAGTCCGGCCGGCAGGAAGAGGTTGATCGATTCCCAGACCATCAGGAACAAGGTGGGGAAGATGGGGTTCTTGAAGCGCAGACCCAGAGCCAGGAAGACCGCGCCGTAGCCGACGCAGCCCAGAAAGCTGATTCCGGCGTAGGTCAGCCCCAGACGCAGGCCCTGGGCGCTGAACAGGGCGGGCAGGGTCTCGCCGAGCGGTCCGTCAAGATGCGCGGCGGTCCACATGGTCAGGCTGCCGAGCATGAAGGCGATGCCGGTGAAGATCAGGCCGCTGAGGTACTTGGCCGCCACCACCAGCTCGCGCCGCAGGGGCGACAGGTAGCTGTAATGCAGGTAGCGCCCGGCCACCGCGCTGCGGAAGCTGTTGAGGAAGACCGCCGCGCAGCCGAAAAAGACGCAGACCCGCAGCATCAGGCTGTGGAAGACCTCGGCGAAGGCTTGCCGCCAATCGGCGAGGCCGCCCACGATCTCCTGGGCGGAGTCCCCCGGGCCGAACAGATGCTTGACCACCACGATGAACAGCAGCAGGAAGGTCGGGCCGAAGGCCAGGAGCAGGGGCGGCAGGCTCCAGAGCCCGGTGGCCCTGAGGCGCAGCTCCTGGCGGGTGAGGACGCGCAGTTGGGCCCAGCGGCCGCGGCTCAGGATGGCAGGCCGGTCGATGGGGTTGACAGAGGCGCTCATGGGCGGATCCACAGTGGAGTTCGGTCACGGGTCGCACCGTGCGGCAAGGGGGCGTTCATGCTTCACCGATCAGGTATTGGTAGACAGCACCCACGTCATCGTCGACGGGCATCACCGTCTCAAGGATCAGGCCCTCCTGCAGCACGGCGTCCTGGACGAGGCGATAGAATCCCTCGGGATCGCGGGTGCGGGCGAAGAAGCCTCCGCCGTCCGCATGAAGCTGCAGGTCCGTGACCGAATCCGCGCCGATCAGGCGCGCCGCCAGGGGGCGGGGGTCAGCGCAGCGTACCACGATCTGCAGGGGATGGCGGGTCATCTCCCCGCGCACGCCCTGGATGTCGCCTTCGGCCACCACGTAGCCTTGGTTCATAAGGATTACCTGATCGCTGAGGAGGTCCACCTCGTGCAGGATGTGGCTGGAGACGATGAGGTGCCTGCCGCCCGCTCCCCAACGTCGGAACAGCGCGATGACCTCCGCGCGGGCCATGGGGTCAAGCCCGTTGAGCGGCTCGTCCAGCACCAGGACCGGCGGATCGTGGGCGATGGCCCGGGCCAGTTTGATCCTCTGACGCATGCCCTTGGAGTAGGCTGCCACCTTGCGTCCGGCGGCGTCGGAAAGGCCCAGCTGATCGATCGTCTCCTCCGCCCGCAGCTGCGCCGCACGGCGGCCCAGACCGCAGATCTCCAGGAACCCGGCTACGAAGGACAGCCCGGTCGCGGCCGGAGGAAAGGTGTCGGGCTGGGCGCAGTAGCCGACCAAACGGTGCAGTCGCTCCGGATCGTCTGTCGCTGTCCCGCGCACGGAGATACGGCCCACCGTAGGGTGCAGCAGGCCGGTCATCAGGTTCATCAGCGTGCTCTTACCGGAGCCGTTGGGACCGACCAGGCTGGTGATCCCCGGCGGAATGGACAGGCTGACCCGGTTGATGCCCAGAACCTCGCCGTAGAACTTGGAGACCTCCTGGAACAGGATCAGCTCTCTAGGATCCGTGCTCATCGGACCACATCCAGAGCCTTCACCCGCGACATCAGGGCCAGGAATCCCAACGCGGTCCACAGGCCCAGCGCCGCCAGGGTCCAGGGCGCGGACAGGCTGGGGAAGCCGCCGCGCATCGCCGTTCCGATCTGCGAGAGGCTGTCCTCCATCAGGCTGAAGCGCAGGTCGCGCACCAGGAGCATGGGGGCAAACACCAGCCCCCACGGCCGGTCGGTAATGCCGTAGACCGCCATGGCAAAGGCCGAGGGCACGCTGACCAGGCCCAGGATGAAGAGCCTGGCCACCGGGGTCCAGCGTACCCAGGCACTGATGGCCAGGGACAGGCTGGTCAGGAGTAGGATCCAGGCCAGGGAGCTGACCATGATGGATGTGAGGATGTCGAGGCTGTCCCCCGCCCAGGACCGGCCACCCAGAGAGGCCTGGAACAACCACACCAGGAGCACCGGCAGCCAGGTGACTGCGGACAAGAGGGCCATGAGCGCCGCGGCCTTGCCGAAGAGGTAGGAGCGGCGTGAGAGCGGGCGGCTGAAATACAGGGGCAAGGCCACGCCCGTCAGGTCGCGGGTGATCAGACCGGGTCCGACCACCAGGGCCATCCACAGGGCCAGCCAATGCTGCGGCCAGAGCAGGAGGTAGAAGAAGGACCCGTCGATCCGGATCAGCTCGGAGATGGGCAGATTCAGGACATCCAGCGCTTGGGCGTTGTGATGCAGATAGACCACCAATAGGCCGAGGGTTGGGACGAAAGCCCCGGCCACCAACGAAGCCAGGAACAGCCGAGAGCGGGCGAAGTCGTCCCAGGCGAAGCGGCTGATGACCCAGGCGCGGCCTCCCACCGGGCGGCGTGGCCCTTGGTAGGGTTCGTAGCGGCGTTCGTAGACCGCCATCACTGTACCTTCCCGTCGGAGGCGTTGCCCGCGGGGTCAAGGTCCGCGTCCATGGCGCGTAGGAAGATGTCCTCCAGCGAATCGTGGCGGTAGCTGAGTCGCTGGATGTGCGCCCCGGTCTCAGCGGCCAGCGCGTAGAGGTCGCGCACCCCGAAGCGATCGGGGACCACCAGCTTGAGACGGTTGCCTTGACGGTCGATGTCGATGCCGCGACGGCCCAAGGCGGCGGCGAAGGCGTCCACCGCGCCGACGGCGTCCAGATCCAGGAAGCTGCGGTCGTCGCGTCGCTCCGCGGCCAGGTCGCAGACCGCGGCGATGCGGCCCTCGCGAAGGATCAGCACCTCGTCGCAGCATTGTTCGACGTCGCGCAGCAGGTGGCTGGACAGGACGACCTGCGCCGACCCGCTGTCGCGGATCTCGCCGATGAGGTCCAGCATCCGGCCTCGGGCTCGGGGATCCAGACCGTTGGTGGGCTCGTCCAGGAAGATCAACTGGGGGCTGTGCACCAAGGCCTGGGCCAGCTTTGCGGTCTGCTTCATGCCCAGGCTGAAGGTCTGCACCTCACGGTAGCGCGCCTCGCCGAGGCCTACGTAGTACAGCGTGGCATGCGCCCGCTCGATGGCCACCGCCCGCGGCAGGCCACTGAGCTCGCCCATGTAGCGCACGAAGCGCACCGCGCTCATTCCGGGGATGAAGGCCTCGTTCTCCGGCATGTAGCCGATGCGGTCGCGCAGGTCCGGCCCTGCGTGGCGGATGTCTTCGCCCAGCAGGCAGGCCGTCCCCGAAGCCGGGCGATGAAAGCCCAGCAGGGTCTGGATCAGGGTACTCTTGCCGGCACCGTTCGGTCCCAGAAGACCGATGGCGCGACCGCGCAAGGTGGCTGTCAGCCCGTGCAGGATGGGTCGGCCGCCCAGGCGCACCGACAGACCGTCCAGCACGATGGCCGAAGGGTCGGGAAGGCGGGCGGGCGGGGAGGGGATTACGGCCGTTGACGAGGCACTGAGCATGGGGGCGCCTTTCCAGTGCTGGTCCGGGAAGCCACCAGGGCCGCGGCGACGAAAAAGTCGCCGCGGCCCTGGTGGGTCTTCGTCGATCAGTTTGTATCGGGGACCGCGACCGGCAAGCCCTCGCCCAGCAGCAACCCGCTGCCGATCAGGAGGCTGCCGATGCCCGCCCCGGTGGCCTGGCCGCGCAAGGTCACCCGGTCGGCGCCGGCGCTGGCCAGAAGCAGTCCTGGCGGAAGGTCGTCGGCCGTGAAGGCCGCAAGGCTTTCGGAGCCGGTGTCGGGTGCCGAGCTGTTCGCCTTGGCCGCCTGCGCCTGCATCGCCTGCGCCAGAGGCTGCGCCACCGCACCCAGGTTCTGGTACAGGAGCGCCGACGCCCGCAGCTTGCCTGCGCTGAGGTCGGCCGGAAGCAGCTTGCGGAAGGCGCCGGAGGCGCGAAGGTTCACGCCGCTCGAATGGTTGCGCAGCGCACGATCCAGGATGCCGGTCTCGCTGGCAGCCACGAAATAGCCGTCTTCGATCAGGTAATGGAAGGAGATCGGTATGGAGGGAGCGTCGCCGGTGGCCGCTGCGTCGCCCGACGTTCCGGCCCGATCGATGCGCACGCTTCCCACCGCGCGTCCGCTGATGCGACCGGTTTCGCGTACCACCTGTCCTTCCGCCGCGGCGCGCGCCTGGAGGTCAAAGCAGTCGAGCAGCTGATCGAGCCCCTTCTGGAAGGCCGCGCCGTCGCGCATCTTCATCGCCAGGGTCCAGGACGGGCGGGGCAGGACGGGGCCGTCGAGGGCAAAGGCGAACTCGCCGTCCGCCGCCGCGGCCATGGCCTGCAGGCTGTCCATCGGCGCCGGCGAGCAGTGCTCTGCCGCTGCATCGTCGGGCGTGGTGGCGTGGGCGTTCTCTTCCTTCAATTGCAGGAGCTGGCTCAGGATCGTCGCGGGTTGCTCGGTGACGCCAGCTACGGCCAAATGGGCCTCCGGCGAGAAGAAATCGAGGGCGCCCAGATCGCTCGGTTCTGCCAGCCAGGCGCTCATTCCCTGGCGGGCCTTCGAGAAGGTCAGCTCGGCGCGCAGGTCCACCGTGCCGCTCTGCGAACGCTCGGTCACGATCAGGTGGCGCGCGGACGCCATGCCCAAGAGCAGGTTCGTGGCCTCGATCTCATTCGCTGCTCCGTCCTGCGCGCGAGCGGCCATGATCCGCTCCAGATCGACGCCGATCACGGTGTTGACCCCTTCGGCGTAGGCCCGGCTCAACGCCTGCTGCAGCGCGGTGCCGTTGAAGCGCGGGCTGTCGGCCGGATCGAGCAATGCCTCGAGCGCCTTTGCAGAGGGCGACAGGATCACCCGGCCGTCGGCGATCCAGACCAAAGCGGCCTTGTCCTCGTCGCTGGTGGCCATGGCGGGGAGTGCTGGGGCGACCGTATCAGCAACCTGGCCTTCGGCCGCCTCCACCGGTTGGGCGGCGATCTCTTCGGCGACGGCCTGAGTCAGCGCCGCACGATCGGTCAAGACCTGCAGCTGCGGCAGGGGATCGGCGTCCGTGGTCGCCGCTTGGGCCAGGCGCAGATCCAAGGCCTTTCGCAGGCCCGCCGCGTCCTTGGTTTCAGCCAGGACCAGGGGTGCGCGGAACGTCCCGTCGGCATCGAGGCTCAGCGCCAGCACGATCTCATCGCCGAGGTAGCCGCCCATCTGGGCGATCTCGACCATGACGCGGTCCATCTCCGCCTGCGACTGGCCGCGTCCCAGATTCTGCTCCCACCACTGCTTGAGGACGGGGCTTTCCTGGATTCGCTGCTTCAACAGGACGTCGGCCTGGGCCATGGTCCCGCTGAGATTGGGCAAGGCCACGTAGAGCACGGTGTCGGCCGGCAGGGCCGCCGCCAAGGTGCTGGTTCGGCGCAGCTCGGGGCGCGGCAGTGCGTTCAAGTCGGTGCGCAGGCGGGCCAGTTCGCTGACCAGCTGTCGCTGCCAACTCTGGACCTGGGCCAGCACTCGGCTGGGAGTCAAGGTGCCCGTGGCCCAACCGGTCAGGCCCAGGACCAGCAGGAACCCGGCGGCCAAGGCCCAGGAACGGCGTGACGGCCACCAACCTCGCTGCACGGTGCTGAGCGGGCGCGGGTTGCGCAGGGCCGCGGCGGGGCGCTGTCCGCGGGCGGTGCGGAGCGCGGCCTGGCATTCGACGCAGCCTTGCATGTGGTCTTCGAAGAGCCGCTTCCGGGCGGAGGGCAGCTCGCCGGCCAATGCGGCCCCGATCAGGCCGCGATAGTCAGCGCAGCCCGAGAGGCTGAGGGACGGCCCCGCGGACGCCAGGCTGGCGCTGATGCCCTGCCATGCCCGCCCGCGGGCCGCGGCGAGGTCGCTGGGATCCGTCGCGGTTCCGCGGACC
>Ga0138256_10006969_pt1 | contig 11946 bp, 5 predicted proteins | sample KNB2016incub_MG_FD_105486 | JGI IMG/M metagenome (GOLD analysis project Ga0138256, IMG submission 105486) | Active sludge microbial communities from wastewater in Klosterneuburg, Austria - KNB2014incub_MG | ecosystem: Engineered > WWTP > Activated sludge > Unclassified | place: Austria...
GTGCCTCTTGCCAATGGTGGTGGCGCGGGTAATGATGATGGTGTGGATACGCTGCGCAATATTGAGCGGCTGCAGTTTGCTGATTTGACGGCCTATCTCGGCACGACCGGTGACGACAACTTGTCCGGCACCGCTGCTAACGAGGTACTGCTTGGCTTGTCAGGCAACGATACCCTGAACGGTTTGGGCGGGGTGGATGTATTGGTAGGTGGCACCGGTAACGATACTTATGTGATTGATACCAATACCGATACCATTACCGAACTCAATGCACAAGGTACCGATACGGTACAAAGTGCAGTGACATTTACACTGGCGTTTAATCTCGAGAACCTGACCTTGACCGGTAGCAATCCGATTAATGGTACGGGCAATAGCGTCAATAACATTCTGATCGGTAACACTGGTAATAACACACTGAACGGTTTGGGCGGTAACGATACCTTAGATGGTTTTGGCGGTACAGACAGTTTGAATGGCGGAGCTGGTAACGATATCTATATTATTAATGCCGCAACGGTGACCTTTACAGAAGCTGCAGGCGGGGGCATCGATACGATCCAGACTTCTGTTACACTTGCACCGCTGACTACCAACTTCGAGCATCTTACCCTTACCGGTGGCAGCGCTATTAATGGTACGGGTAACACAGTCGCTAACATTATCACCGGTAACAGTAATAATAATATACTCAATGGGTTGGGCGGCATTGATACATTGATTGGCGGTGGTGGCGATGATCAATTGATTGGTGATGCGGGTGCTGATGCTTTGACTGGCGGCTTGGGAGCAGATATATTTGTTTATAGCAATTCCCTGTTCCATTCCAATGGCACCACGAGGGACACCATCACCGACTTCTTGAGCGGGACCGACAAGATCAATCTTGACGCAATTGATGCTAACGGTGTTGGTGCAGGCACTCCGGATTTCGTCTGGATTGGCGCCAATGCTTTTACTGCACCTGGGCAGGTACGCTATGCCGGTGGTTTGCTGGAAGCCAATACGGCTGGAACTTCAACAGCAGAATTCCAAATCAATTTGGCAGGTAGTCCGACGCTGGTTGTTACTGATTTGCTGGGCGTACTTATTGTGTAGTGTGAGTTCGGCACAAATCCAACGATTAGGCAGTGCTGGTTAAAACCTGCATTGCCTAAGTGTGAGAAAAGTTGTTTGAATTGCGGGTTGTGAATCATGGCAACCCGTGGTCAATTTTGCCAATGTCGCATGGCAACGGCACAGAATTGATTGGTACGTTAAACTCGACTTATCCGTAATGCGCTTGCTGCGTTCGTTGTGGGTAGGTCGAGTTTTTTCAATTTATACCTCTATACTGGTAACGCTTGTGCATTTTGACGGCTTCATGCTTCAATGTCCCAGCGCACCATCATGGCATGGTCTTCATGGACCATGTTATGGCAGTGCATCACATATTTTCCTGAAAAATCACGAAAGCGCAAAAAAATTCTCACGCGTTCATTGGGTCCCAAAATATAGACGTCCTTGCGTCCCCTTTCATGGGCGGGCACCGGCACTTCAAATCCATCCTTGAATCTTTTCAGGATATGTCCCTCTTCAAAGTGGATATGGACCGGATGGCTCCAGCCACCGGACGGATTGTTAAGCTCCCATATTTCCATGCTGCCTTGAGTCATGGTGGCCCCGGCGGATTTGACGTTGACCAGCTTATCATTGATGGTCCACAAACCGCTCTTGCGTGCAAATGTCCATTTCCTGACGGGCGCTGCCGCAATTTCGGCCGCAGTTGGACGACGGATAGGGCGCAAAGTGCTGGGTACTTGACTGACATCCGGCTCATCAGGCAAGCGATCAACGATAATTTTGAGCACGCGTGAACCGGGCGCTTTCACGCCATCGGGGCCGCGTGTTTTGGTTTGTTCCAATCGGTTGACAAGATAAAGCACCGTTCCGGGTTGATAGGCAGAGAAATCCACGATGATGTCAGCGCGCTCAGCTACGCCCAATCTGACTCTGGTTTGATTGAATAATGGTTTGGGCAAGAGATTGCCATCGTTGGCAATGTATGTGAATTGCTGAACGATGTTATTGGCATTCACCAGATGAAATTGATAGAACCGGGAGGGGCCGGCGTTGAGCAGGCGCAAACGATACTTGCGGCTGGCAACCTTTAGGACAGGCTCGATTTTGCCATTGACGGTGATTTTGTCACCCAGAGTGCCCTCCGGATCAAACTGGTCGAATAAATGAACGCCATCTTCGTCAAAGCGTTTATCTTGAAAAACAAGTGGGTAATCATAGGGATGGCTTGGCAGCCTCAAAGCCGACGGATTGTTATCATGCTCGTCACCTGAATCCAGATCGTCAAATAGCAGATAAAATCCGGCCAGGCCGCGATTTGCATTGGCAGCAGTAAAATCCAAAGTATGGTCGTGGTACCACAGCGTTCCCAGCGCTTCACGATAATCTCCGATTCCGCCAAATTCATCGAGACCGGCATAGACATTGGGATAAAAATGATCCTTGAAATAGCCGGGTTTGGTCAGTGTCGGTCCCGCTTTGTACGGACTAAAATAATCGCCCGGGAATCCATCGCTTTCGGAAGGTGTATGTAGATTGTGCAGATGCATACTGATCTCGGGTGTGCCAAAACCAGCATGATTGATGGATAACTGGTTATACAAACGCACGATGATTGGGCGTCCATAATAGGCGAAGAAGGTCGGGTTCGGGTAAGACAGGTTATCGGCTGTCAGACCTTGGTAGGCCCAGGCCAGTTGGGCAGGATAATCCGAATGAAAAACATACTGATCATTGGCTTTGACACTCAATTGATAGAGATCCGCCTGATCCGGTCCCAGTACTGAATTGCCGAAGAATTCCCCCCAACGTTGATGATCATTGCGCCCGCATTCGCCGTAGTCGATGTTGGCTGCTCCTTGAGGTATCCGATTCGGGTCTGCTAACAGGTCTGTCGGCTGCAGGGGCTCAATGGCATCCGGTAAATGATCCCGCCATGGTTGGGTTGGTGGGCTGGGCGGCAGTACTGGGTCGGTGACTTGGGCTATGCTTTTTCGAGTAGTGAAAATGGCTGGAGCGACAAGCATTGCACTGCCCGTTGTTGTTAAGAAATCGCGCCTCGATGGATTGATTGGAGAATTGTGCGTGTTATTGGGTATTGAATCGGATGCCGCGTTTTTCATGATATCCCTCTTAGCTTATCTCGTTGAAAATAGAAAGATCACGGGTTACATGTCAATGCCGAGTCGTCACGGGATTTTTGTTGAAAGCGTTAATTCACATTCCTATGACTCAGCCCGTTGCCATTGCATGCTAGAACTGCTGGTTTGGGAAGTAAAGTAGGATTTAACTGATTCTTATATAGGTTTTATTGAAAAATCAGTTAATCCCTACGCTGCTTGATATACCGATTATTGATTATTCATATTAATACATTATTAATCCAACCTTTGGAAATCAATCGGAGCGTACTCAAATGATTCATGATCCAGTCCTCCTAAGTAATTACTTAGATGATTCTAGGTAGATGCTTACAAACGAATTGGTGAAATCCTACTGACTTACCCAATGCTTGGTTCTAGTATAAAAAACCATTCTATAAGTGGGCCTAATAAATCCTAATCAATCAGAAAGGAATTGAACGCGTTAAGTTGCTAAAAAGCTATTCCAGTGGATCAATGAGCGTCTTATAAAAACAAAGTTCTGAACATCCATCTATTGGTAATCAAACATTATGGAGGCAACCAAAATGGCAAATTTCAGCAGAACCGATCTCGATTTTCTATTGCAACAGATTTCTATCTCGGAAGATGATTCCACCGCACAGTTAGACGGCATTTTCAATGCATTGCCGGGATTAGTCGGCAATCCCCTGTTGCCACATGGGCTGCGTAATGTGTTAGGGACCTATAACAACCTGCAACCAGGGCGTTCCTTGTACGGATCAGCTGATCAGATTTTTCCACGCTATCTGCAACCAAATTTTCGTGACGCTGAACAGGTGGCGTTCGATGTGGACGGACCTGCCGGTCAGTCAGTCAACGATCCCACATCCTATCTACAGACGAACGGTGCTGTGTTCGATTCGCATCCTCGCACTATCAGTAACTTGATTGTTGATCAGACCAATCATAATCCAGCCGCCATTGCTGCCGCAGCAAATACTGGCGGATCGGTCGCTGATGTTGATGGCAAGGGCACTTTCTTTATTCCGAATGTCACTCCTGACGTGGGGTTGTCTGCGCCGTATAACTCCTGGTTTACGTTATTTGGCCAGTTCTTTGATCATGGATTGGATCTGGTGAATAAAGGCGGAAATGGCACAGTTTTTGTGCCGCTAAAACCTGACGATCCGCTCATTCCTGGCCCGGATGGCATTCTTGTCGACAATATCGATACCGCCATTGATGAAAGTGCTGACAATTTGCCGGCCAATTTGCAGTTCATGGCATTGACCCGAGCCACCAATTTGCCTGGTCCGGATAATACTCTGGGCACTGCTGATGATATTCACGAACATCGCAATCAAACGACCCCTTTCGTCGATCAAAATCAAACTTATACATCGCATCCTTCGCATCAAGTGTTTTTACGCGAATATGAGTTCAATACAACCGGCGATCCAGTATCTACGGGCAGATTACTGGAAGATAGTCCAACGTTCGGTGGATTGGCCACGTGGGCTGACATCAAGCTGCAAGCGCAGCAAAAACTAGGCATCAATCTGACCGATGCGGATGTGACCAATCTGCCATTGCTGCGCACGGACAGCTATGGCAAGTTTATACCCGCCGCCAATGGCTTTGCTCAGTTAGTAGTTGGAACGGGGCCCGACAACATTGCGAACACGCCTGATGACATTGTCGTCGCGGGAGATCCGATTGGGGGAGGGGTCAGCATTCCTGCCGATGTGATTCGCACCGGCCATGCCTTTTTGGATGACATCGCCCATACAGCGGTTCCACGCAATACCAATGGCACCTTAAAAACGCCTGATAGCGACAACATCATTGGGCTTTCGGAAGCAGATCGCTATGATGATGAGCTGCTCAATGAACATTTCATTACCGGTGATGGTCGCGGCAATGAAAATATTGGCTTGACGACGGTGCACACGGTATTTCACGCAGAACATAATCGCACCGTTGATTTTGTCAAAGACTTGATTACCAACAGCGGCGATCCGGAATTTATTGCGCAGTGGCATAAGCCGGATGGAACGCCGGTTGGGCAGTGGGACGGCGAGCGATTGTTTCAGGCGGCCCGTTTTGCTACCGAAATGCAGTATCAGCATTTGGTATTCGAAGAGTTCGCGCGCAAGGTACAGCCGAATGTGGATGTGTTTATCGGTTATAACAGCACCATCGATCCGGCCATCATGGCTGAATTCGCTCATGTGGTCTATCGCTTTGGCCACTCAATGCTGACTGAAACGGTGGCCAGAACCAACTCGGACGGTGCATTGAATGACGTCGGTTTAATCGATGCATTCCTGAATCCAATTGCTTTCAGAGGAACCGGAGTAGGTGCCTATAATAGCAACATCGAGGCTGCTGGCGCAGTCGTAAAGGGTATGACCAAGCAGGTCGGCAATGAAATTGATGAATTTGTCACCGAAGCTTTGCGTAACAATCTTCTTGGCCTGCCGCTCGATTTGCCTACCATCAATATGACCCGCGCGCGTGATGCAGGTATTCCGTCACTGAATGAGGCACGCCGTATGTTTTACGAAGATACCGGACAGAATCCCGCATTGCAGCCCTATGAAAGTTGGGCGGATTTCGGATTGGGTCTCAGGCATCCCGAGTCGTTGACCAATTTTATCGCCGCCTACGGAACCCACGGCAGTATTGTCAGTGCAACGACATTCGCAGACAAGCGTGCAGCAGCCCAAGCGCTGGTAGATGGTACAAGTCCTGAAGCTACCGCATTTATGAGTGGCTCGGCTGCATCAACGGGGTTGGACGATGTGGATTTCTGGATTGGCGGCCTGGCTGAAAAACAGGCGCCATTTGGCGGTTTATTAGGCTCCACATTCAATTTTGTTTTCGAAACCCAGATGGAGAATCTGCAAGACGGCGATCGCTTTTACTATCTGGCGCGTACAGCCGGACTCGATTTTCTCACTCAACTCGAGGAAAACTCGTTTGCCGAACTGGCGATGCGTAATCTGCCGGATGTCAAACATCTGCCTTTCGACATCTTTTCGACCCCGGCTTATACCTTTGAGGTGGGAAATCTGGGAGAGAGCGGTCCCATCCAGGATGACCCTTTTACACTGGATGTGAATGAGGCAACGCTGAGAAACCATTTGAATCAACTGGCCCTGGTTCGCGACACCACGTTGGGACCCAATACCATCCGCTACACAGGCGATCAGCATGTGGTGATGGGGGGTACGATCGGCATTGATAGAATACGTGCCAGCGAAGGGGATGACACGCTCTGGGGAGACGAAGGTAATGATCGCCTGGAAGGTGGCGCCGGCAATGATTCAATCAATGGCGGTGATGGCAATGACCGCATTACGGATTCCTTTGGTGATGACAACATCAAAGGCGGTGATGGTCATGACGTGATTAATGGCGGTCCCGGGATTAATCTGATCATGGGCGGCGACGGCAGCGATTTTATTGTGACTGGCAACGATATTTCTGAGGTGTTTGCAGGCTCAGGCAACGATTTTATCTTTGGCAATACGCCTAACGAAGTCATGATGGGTAATGAAGGCGATGACTGGATTCAAACCGGAACTGCCGATGGCGCGCCTGGTGATAACTTTGATCCCTTCAATCGTGATCCGATCCGGGGTAACGATGTTTTTCTTGGTGGCGGCGGCCTGGACGAATTTCTCGGCGAAGGTGGCGATGACCTGATGAATGGCATGCCGGGCGCGGACAAAAATGACGGTAATAGCGGTTTTGACTGGGTCTTTAACAAGGGCAACAGTGTTGCTGCCAATATCGATTTGACCCGGCTTATCGTGCCGGGAGTACCCGTGGATGTCTTCGATCGCTATGATTTTGTTGAAGCTGCATCAGGATGGGATCTTGATGACATCATACGCGGTGATAACGATACCAGTGTCGAATTGACATTGATTGATCCGAATACAGGACAGAACAACGCGCTGGATGACGTCAATAATCCGGTTGGTGGCGGACATAGTGCTGCCGACAGGATTGCATTAATTGATGGATTGGGCGCTTTGTTGGGTGGTGCAACATCATTCAGTGCCGGCAATATTCTACTGGGGGGTGGTGGAAGCGACCTGATTGAAGGGCGCGGTGGGGATGACATCATCGATGGCAATGCCTGGCTGAGTACTCGCATCAGTGTTCGCACCAATCCGAGCGATCCCACCAGCGAGATTATTTCTTTCGACAACATGACCAGTACATTAAGGACAGCAATGCAAAATGGCACCTACAGTCCTGATCAACTGGTCATTGTGCGTGAGATTAGGACAGCGCCGGCTGGTACGGATGTTGATACGGCTGTATTCCGTGATGTTTTCGCCAACTATGCTTTGACTTTCAATCCCGACGGCTCGATTACGGTTACCCATACTAATCCTGCCATCGTCGCGATTGACGATGGCAGTGATACGCTGCGCAATGTAGAGCAGTTGCAGTTTGCCGACAGGATCGTTGTTCCGGGCGGTGGTGCCTCTGTCGGTACTGCCGGTGACGATAATCTGGTGGGTACACCGGGTAATGATACGCTCGACGGTTTGGGTGGCAACGATACTTTGAATGGCCTGGGTGGTGTGGATACACTGATCGGTGGCACGGGCAACGATACGTTTGTGGTTGATACCACTACCGATATCATTACTGAGCTTGCCGGCGGAGGTGTAGATACCGTGCAAAGCTCGGTGACATTCACGCTAGCTGCCCAACTCGAAAACCTGACGCTGACTGGTCTGGTTGCGATCAATGGCACTGGCAATGCGGCAGTCAACGGCCTGATTGGTAACAGTAACAACAATACACTCAATGGCTTGGGCGGTAACGATACGTTGAATGGTCTGGGAGGCGTGGATACGTTGATTGGCGGAACCGGTAACGATACTTATGTGGTTGACACCACTACCGACACCATCACCGAAATTGCGAGTGGTGGTAACGATACGGTCCTCAGTTCGACAACTTTTACGCTTGCCGCTCAACTTGAGAATCTAACCTTGACCGGCGTAGCCGCAATCAACGGTACGGGTAATACCGTAGTCAATATTCTTACCGGTAATAGTAATAGCAACATTCTCAACGGCCTGGGTGGCAATGATTCGCTGAATGGTCTGGGCGGCGTGGATACGCTGATTGGCGGCACAGGTAACGATATCTATGTGGTGGATACCACAACCGATATCATTACTGAACTTGCTGCTGGTGGTAATGATACGGTGCAGAGTTCAGTAACCTATACATTGGCTGCGCAACTTGAAAACCTGACACTGACGGGGGTAGCTGCGAGCAACGCTACAGGCAATACCGTCGTCAATATCCTGACAGGTAACGGTAGCAACAATACGCTGGACGGTCTGGGTGGCAACGATACGCTGATGGGTGGCACGGGTAACGATATATTGATAGGTGGAGGAGGTGCTGATACTTTGACGGGTGGTGCCAACAGTGACAGCTTTACTTATACGTCCGCGCTTTTTCATTCCAACGGTGCGAGCATTGACACCATTACCGACTTCTCAAGTACTATCGACAAGGTTAATCTTAGTGCGATCGATGCCAATACAGGCGTTGCCGGTAATCAGGCTTTTACCTTCATTGCCGGCGCTGCCTTCAGTAGCGCGGGGCAGGTTCGCTATGCCGGTGGCGTACTGGAAGCCAACGTTAACGGAAATTTGACAGCAGACTTCCAGATCCAGTTAACGGGTGCTCCCGCATTCGTGGCAGGAGACTTGATTGCCTGATGGTTTGGGAGTTACACAGCACGCCAATTTTAACGTTTACCGTATTAGGTCTTTTGATAAGACTGTCAGTACATCCCTTCCTGACTGAACGGTATGTGTTGAAATTGGCGCTTGCAGTCGTTGTAGCAGAATAACCTGACGATCATGGTGATTATGAATGAGCACAAAGTCTTTGATGATAAATCAAGGACTTTGTGCATTACGCTGTGCTTGAATGTTTCAGGCGATTGTTACGGCATCAGATAAATACACATCCTGAATGGCATTGAGCAATTTGACGCCTTCAGCGAACGGCTTTTGGAATGCTTTGCGCCCAGAGATCAATCCCATGCCGCCAGCTCGTTTGTTAATGACGGCTGTCCGTACCGCCTGATGCAAGTCATCGCTACCGGATTCGCCCCCTGAGTTGATCATGCCGATTCGTCCCATATAGCAATTGGCCACTTGGTAGCGCACGAGATCGATGGGGTGATCCGAAGTGAGCTCGCTATAGACTTTTGGGTGGGTTTTGCCAAATTTGATGGCATTATAACCGCCATTATTGGTTGCTATTTTCTGTTTGATGATATCAGCTCCGATGGTCGCTGCCAGATGATTGGCCTGACCTGTCAGATCGGCACTGACATGATAATCCTTGTCGGCAGTTTTGAAGGCATTATTCCGTGTATAGGCCCACAAAATCGTGACCATTCCCAGGTTATGTGCGTGCTCGAATGCAGCAGTAACTTCCTGGATTTGACGGCGTGATTCTTCGGATCCAAAAAAAACTGTTGCACCTACAGCGCAAGCGCCCATATCAAACGCTTGAGAAACGCTGGCAAAAAGTGTTTGGTCGAATTTATTCGGGTAGGTCAGCAATTCATTGTGATTTATTTTGAGGATCATTGGAATTTTGTGTGCGTATTGCCGTGCAATGATACCCAGCACACCCAATGTGGAAGCGACACCGTTGCACCCGCCCTCGATGGCCAACTCAACGATGTGTTTGGGATCAAAAAACATCGGATTGGGCGCAAAGGAGGCTCCTGCCGAGTGCTCGACACCTTGATCGACGGGTAGTAGCGATAAATAACCGCTGCCCGCCAAACGTCCTTGGTTGTAGAATGCTTGTAAATTACGCAATACACTGGGTTTGCGATTGCTTTGCGCCATCACCCGATCGACAAAATCAGCGCCGGGCAATTGTAAATTGTTGTTTGGAATTCCATTGCAAACATGATTAAGCAGCCAATCGTTTTCGTTTCCCAGAATTGCATGAATGTCTGTCATTTCTTCTCCTTTTTACTGTGATGGTCGTAACATTTTTGTTGATACGTCGAGATGATGTAGTTTTGATGCAATTTTTCTGTTGATATTACACGAAGTATTTGCCAGATATTTATACTTTATGATTCTTGAATCAAGTATTTTCTGCTGGCGCCAAGTCAAATTCCGGAAATTGCAGTTAAGCCTGATTGCCATTCTCAGTGTTATTTTCTTATCATTAATTCACATGATTTTAGGTTAATCTATACGTTTTTTGATCAATGTTTGACAGTCATTTAATGTGGCGCGCAGCAGTAGTCGATGATAATGGATTGGTGCTGGCGGTTGAGGCGACTGCGGCCAATTGCCATGACAGCAAGCCACTGCTGTATTTGCTCGATAAAGCCAATATCCAGCCGGGAGTCCGTGTTCAAGCCGATAAGGCGTATAGCAGCCGGAAACATCGCCCTGCGCTGAAATCACGTGGTATTAAAAACGGTATTCAGGATAAGGCTGCGAAGAACAACCCCAGGCTGCTGGCTATGGCATATAACTTGAAAAGACTACCCAAATTTTTTGCCAACAATCGAATAATCACGCAAACATAGGGATATTGCGCTCTCTTGACCGGAAATATCCGATTTAGCATGATTCTTCCTGGATCATTTGCGGGAAAAGGGCTAAAAAATACTCTGCTGTTCACAAAAAATCCTAAATTGCGATGAGGTGAAAAATTTACGTGATTTTGCAAAGGTCTCGATGTAATTAAATGACATTATGGGTGATAGCCAACCGAATAAGCTGTGTGGTATTTTGCATTTTCAATTTTCGCATCAAGTTGAGTTGATGGACACTAACGGTTTTGGGACTAATGGAGATCTTTTCTGCAATTTGTGTATTGGAATTTCCCTCCACAATTAACTTGAATATTTGGAATTCCCGCTTAGTCAGCGTATCCAGAGGATTCTCAAAACTCTCTTTGTGTGTTGCATAGAGTGCTAATGCTGTTGCCAATTCCGATTCAATATAGGTTTTTCCTGAACTGACTTGATGTACCGCATGAATCATTTCGCCTATCCCGCTTTGCTTGCTGATAAATCCAATGGCGCCTGCTTTGAGTGCGCGTTGAACGGTGGTGACGTTGTTTGACATACTGAAGACCAAAATATTGGCGCTGGGGTTGTGACTGATGATGCGGCGAATCGTTTCAAATCCACAGACGCCGGCAGCCGGCATATTGAGATCAAGAATCACGATATCTGGTTGATATGCCTGATAGAGTTGATAGCCTGTTTCACCATCGGCGGCTTCTGCTATGACCTGCATGTCGGGTGTAGTTTCGAGCAAACGGCGATAACCAGCGCGTACTACGGGATGATCGTCAACTAATAATATGCTGATCGGTTTAGTCATTATCCAAAATCTCAATCGGTAATCTAATGTTAATTTCCGTACCTTCGTTACTGGCACTGCGCACGGTTAGCCTGCCATTCATTGCGATTACTCGCTCACGCATGCTGACGAGCCCTAAACCGGTAAATTGCTGGTTGGTGTCATAGCCTTTTCCGTTATCTTCTATTTTCAGAAGCAAAAAATCAACTATTGGATTATCAATAGTTTTTCGACTTAAACTAACCTGGGCCCAGGAGGCTTCTGCATGATTGTAGATGTTATTTAAACCTTCTTGAATAAGACGAAACACGGTGATACCGATTTGTTCGTCGAGTGTTGTAAGATCGCCTTCTAATCTGAATTCAAGTACGATTTCTGGA
>Ga0138256_10006971_pt1 | contig 11945 bp, 4 predicted proteins | sample KNB2016incub_MG_FD_105486 | JGI IMG/M metagenome (GOLD analysis project Ga0138256, IMG submission 105486) | Active sludge microbial communities from wastewater in Klosterneuburg, Austria - KNB2014incub_MG | ecosystem: Engineered > WWTP > Activated sludge > Unclassified | place: Austria...
CAGGGAATGTTGGGATAGGTACTTCTCAAATCCCTTCCGGGTACAAGTTAGCTGTAAACGGAAAAATCATTTGTGAAGAAGTGAAAGTAAAATTGCACACAGCATGGCCAGATTTTGTTTTTAAACCGGAATATAAACTGATGCCGCTGCATGAATTGAAACAATTCATAAACCAGAATATGCATCTACCTGAGATTCCTTCTGCTTCAGAAGTTGAACAATCTGGTAACAGCTTGGGTGAAATGCAAACAAAACTGCTTCAAAAGATTGAGGAATTGACACTTTACTTGGTTCAGCAAAACGATAAGATTGAAAAGCTTCAATCGGAAAACGCGAATCTGAACACAAAGCTTGACGCTCTTTCGGTACAAGTAAAAAAGTAATGTTGAACAATTCTTAAACTCATTTTGTCATGCAAAAGATTATTCGTTTTCTTGTCGCTTTTATCTTGCTTGGTTTTTGCTTGCAAAACAATAAAGTATTTGCGCAGGCACCAAGCGCACCAATTATTGATACTCCGCTAACAACTTCAAAGACTTATTTTTACAATGGAGAAATTATTGTTCCATATTCAACCGGACATGTTAGTGTGACAAATAATTCCTCTGTGAATATTCTTTCTACAACAGAAGTAAATTTATTGCCGGGATTTACAGCATCAACGGATTCTGGGTGTTCCGAGTTTGAAGCAGGAATTAAAACCTGTCAATTTAGGATTGACTCTGAAATAGTAACCAACATTAAATGCTTTGGCAACAATAATGGTTCCATAGAAGTGAATTTGATTGATTCAATTGGGAAAGTTAACTATTTTTGGAATGATACATTCTATGCTTCAAACAAAATCACAAAATTACCAAGCGGCAATTTTACATTAAAAGCGATTGATTCTAGTGGATGTTTTGTAGAAGATACGATTTTTATATCTGAACCAGACTCAATTGAAATTACAGTTACATGTACATCCTCAGCTTGTAATTTGAGTAATGGTGGAGCCCAAGCTATACTAACTGGTGGCATTGCTCCATATTCATATTTTTGGTCAACGGGAGACACGTCTTCTTTTTCCGTTCAAAATTTAAAAGCTGGATTTTATTCTATTGTTGCACAAGATCAAAATAATTGTTCGATTAGTGCCTCTTTTGCAATTTCTGATTCAGATGGTACTAATTTTAATTTAATAAAAATACAGGACGTCACATGTAAAAATTATATGGACGGGATAGCATATATTGTTCCTCAATTAAGTCAAGGTTCATATACTTATGAATGGATTAACAGAGCTTGCAAGGATTCAATATGTACACGATTATCAGTTGGAATGAATGTTGTTAAAATTACAAATCAAAATCATTGTGTCAATTTTTCTAGTATCCTAATAAATGAACCTGATTCATTACAAATTGATTTGCAAGCATTGCAACCAAATTGCGGCCAACAAAACGGAGCGATTATTACTTCCGGGCGAGGAGGTAACGGAGCATACTCATACATTTGGAGTAATGGCTCAACGGATAGTGCAAGGTTTGGACTTGGAATCATATTCGATACTTTAGTTTTAACTGATCGTTTGGGTTGTGAAATTTCTACAGCCGTAGAGCTAATGAACTCAGATGGTCCTGAAGTATCTATCCAAATTATAACCCCGATTTCCTGTTTTGATTCTACCGATGGAGAAATCATAGCTGTCGTTAATTCAGGTGCACCACCATATATATATTCATGGGATGATTCAAATTCAAATTCTGCATTGAGAACTAATCTAGCAGCCGGTTTATATAAAGTTTTAGTTGTTGATTCAAATGGTTGTAAAAATGCTAGTTCTGTTCAGCTTTCAGACCCACCAAGAGTTCAACCAATAATATATTATTTTAATCCAAGCTCTGATTCAACAAATGATGGTACAGCAAATGTTTTAGTTACTGGAGGTCAATCACCGTATAGCTATTACTGGCAGCAAACTGGGGAAATCACACAAATTATTTCAAATGTTAGTCCAGGTTACCTTGCAGTCGAAGTAACAGATAATTTAGGCTGTCATGAGTCAACTTCTGTAAATGTTAGAAGCCACCCATTAGTTTGCGCCTATTCAAATAGTAGTACACCTTGTACCCCAATTCCTGTTGCAGTGTGTAGTACTTCAACTTGTTACAAAGATATAGTTGATGATTTTAATGCTGATCCAACAGGAAATTGGAATTCACAGTGTGCATTTGAAGCAGCTTCAGATTTTTTTAATAATAGACAAGGCAATGGAATCCTAAATATACCTCCTGGATTATACATTGTCGGGGAACAAAATATAGATCCAGTTCATTCAACCCATAATCCCTTTTGGAAAACTGGAAATGACGTACTATGCTTTGAAAGTTGTAATAATTTAATTATACAAGGAAAAATTGTGAGCGGACTTGCCTCTAAAATAAAATTTGACGATTGCCTTGATTATGGACTATTTGATCCTGTAACCAGCGATAGGTTAATTAGCGATTTGCCTTTCGGTACCCTTGGTTGCGGAGTTAATCTTTATCATAAGATTGCCTCTGTTGGAGTTTTTATTTATTTAAAAGATTGTAATAATATTACAATTAATAATCTTGATATTGATGGCAACTCTGACAATTTAAGTTACGGAGGTCATTATTGTGATGGTATTCAAGTTCCAGCTACTGGTATAATAAGCAATAGTACTACAAATCTTCATATTAATTCTCTTAATGTTCATCATTTTGGCCAAGATGGTTTAGTTGTTTATGATAACAGTACACCCCAAAACCATTCTGATTTAGTAATTGAAATCCAAAATTCAAATTTTAATTGGAATGGCAGGTGCGGTTTTTATTGGGGTGGAGGTAGAAATATTGAGGCCATAAATTGTCAATTTAATTATAATGCACTAGCACGCTTTGGATCAAAAGCAGCAGATGGAATAGATTTTGAATATTTCGGAGGAAACCCATTAGAAAATGGCATTTTTGAAAACTGTGAATTTAAACATAATTTATATTCTGGCATAGAATGCCAAAGATTAACAAACAGTAATTATGTTAGAGATATCCTGTTTAAGAGATGCATTTTTGCAAGTAGTGAAAGCAATACCTCCTCATGGGCTGCCATTCCAGGAGGAAAAAATTTCGATTTTCAGGGATGTAGTTTTTATGGTTCTATTACAGGTGCTTTTCATGATAGAGATTGCTTAACTTGTTACAACAATGATTACATAAAATTTCGACCTCTTATACAATCTTTGGGTTTAATAAATTGTACTTTTTCTGAAGAATTGAATAATAAAAGTATGAATTCTGATTTAATAGATGAATGTAACTCTGGAGTTTTTAATATTGGGCACTTCTATTTAATAGACTTCACTTTAGGCGCAGCACGAGCATTTTTTGATCGATGTTTATTTTCAACAAATAAACAAATGAATTTATTCTCATTGTCTGGGGGGCAAGGGCCAGCCAATTGGATTTATCTAAAAAATTGCTATCTTGAAAATCTTGGGTTAAATTCAAGCTATTACTTAGGGTATTTACGTTATTATTCAGCATTTCAAACAAATTTGAATGCAACAGATTCTCAATTTTATTTTACTGGTAATACTGGTGATATACCAACTCTGGTAACAGTTCAAAATGCAAATTGCGTTCCTAAATACAGAAACTATAATTACCCAAATGCTGTTATAGATGCATACAATTGCGATGGATGTTCAAGTATTAGACCTAAATTTTGTCCAACGCAATGTGGCCCTCCTAACCCACCATGTAATTTACGTGAAAGTTTACAATTAGCTCAAATTCAATCATTTGGAAATTTATTAGTTAGCCCTAATCCGAGTAATTTTATTATACATATTGAAGGATTAGCTGAACAATACGAGATAGAAATTTACAACTTATTAGGTGAATGTGTATTAACTTTTAAATTAAATGATTCCAAAATTGATTTAGATATCAGAAATTTGATAGCTGGAATATATTTAATAAAAAATGGTCAAATTAACTCCAGTAAATTAATTGTATTAAATCATTAACTATATGAGAATAATCACAATCTTAACTTACATAGGATTAAATACTTTCTTTAATTTAACTAAAGAATGTACTGCTCAAAATATTTTCCCAGCCTATCAAAAATCGTTTGGAGGAACCGGTATAGACAAATTGACTTATTCGAAATTAGTAGGCCCAAATAAGATATTGTCTGTAGGTGTAACAAATTCAAGTGATGGAGATATAGCCAATCAAATTGGTGGCGGGGATGCTTGGCTGCTTTATACTGATACGTTTGGAAATATTATTGCTTCTCAAGAAATAGGAGGCTCCCTTGGTGATGCAGCAATAAGTTTTGATACAACAATTGATAGTGGATTAATTATTGGTGCTACATCTGCATCAAATGATCTTGGTGTTTCTGGAAACCATGGTATGACAGATTATTGGATAACCAAACTAGATTCAATGGGCAACATTCAATGGCAAAAATGTTTTGGAGGATCACAAATAGAAGAACTTGTTGCAATAAAACAATTTAGGGATTCGAGCTTTATCATTGTTGGAAATACGGATTCAAATGACGGCGATGTAGTAGGGCAACATTCTTGTGCTGGGTGCTATACAGATATTTGGGTTTTAAGATTAAACTGGAATGGCAATATTATTTGGCAAAAATGTCTTGGTAGCGGGTTTATGGAATTTGCAAGCCCTGGAGGATTAGCTATTACTAATCAAAATGAATTACTAATTCTGGGCGCTGCAGTTATTGACGGAGGGGATGTTAGCGGATCTCATGGTGGGTTTGACTTTTGGATATTGAAACTTGATTCAACAGGTAACATTGTCAATCAAAAGTGTTTTGGCGGCTCCCATGATGAGTCAGCAATTACAGTAAAATATAATAATGAAGATGAAATTTATTTAATTGGGTCTTCAACAATTCCAGATGGAGATGTGACGATAAATCATGGAGGGTCTGATGTTTGGATTTTAAAAATTGATCATAATTTTAATATCATCTGGCAAAATTCATACGGAGGCACTGCTGATGATCAAGGTAAAAGTGGTTGTTTTTCAAAAAAAAATAACTTAGTTTTTTTGTCTGAAACTTATTCCAACGATGGTCAAATATCATCTAATCATGGAATGAGAGATTATTGGTTTTGTCGATTAGATAGTTCAGGAAATATTTCTTTCCAATCAACTTATGGGGGGACATTAACAGATTTTCCTGAAAATATAGAAAATTTCGGTGATGATAAATATATTTTGACAGGTTATAGTGAATCATTTGATGGTGATTTAACTTATAATCATGGCGGACTAAATTGTTCCTCCTTTAATTGTGTTGATGGTTGGTTGTTAGTGCTTCAGAATGATTTAATCGGAGGTATTTCAAATATTAATCATTCACAATCTATTGAAATCTATCCTAACCCAAATTTTGGTAGAATGACACTAAAAAACAATACTTATTCAAATAAAATCAGAATTTATAATTTTCTAGGTGTGTTGTTGAACACAATTTTTATCAATGCCTTTTCTGAAGTGCAGCTTTCAATAGCAAATGTACCAGGTATATATTTTATTGCAGATGAATTTGAAAATAAAATAAAAATAATTGTTCAATAATTTAATATTTTACCCCGCTGGGACAAGTCTTTAAGGAAAGCGTGTGCGCCACCGGAATGGCCCGTTATAAAGTCTAGGGCCTTAGAAATAAAACCTTTTATTCAAAGAATCGGAATACTTCATACAACCTTAAGGTGAATTCCAAAAGTGGTTTAAATTTTCGGTAGCATAAGAATCTTTCAGTTCCGAATCAAAAGTACATACTATACGAACAAGCTTTTTTTGGCTTTAATTTTTCAGTGAAAAATAAAATATTTGTGGAATGGGACATGCGTGTTGAATTCACAAACAGGATGAGGGACCAAGTCACTAACGTGTATACATTCATTAAAGACTTGTTCCTGCGGAGGATAAAAATGCTATATCTCTAAGGTCTTAGACTTTATAACGGGCCATTCCGGTGGCGCACGGGCTTTCCTTAAAGACTTGTCCCAGCAGGAAGAAATTTAGAAATACACTTTTATTAAGTTTAAATCTCCCTAGCGCAACCAGGACTTTCACTAAAGGATTTTGCCAAGAATTGTTCATTCCAAGAGAAAATAACGCTTTGCACCTTTTTATTAAATTGTTTTTAATTTCGGATTAATTGGCTAATCAATACATTTCTGTTGTCAATTTCGGAAAATTTATGTATACATTTGATAGGACTTATTCTCCCTATTCATTTCATTTTTTCTTAAAACAATTTTTCATGAAAAAGCAAACTACCAATCACGTTTCAATTTTCATTGTGTTGTCATTTCTCCTCCTTTCAAAAATTTCATTTGCAACAGATCTGGATGTAGTCATCACCATTACCAAATATCCAAGCGGAACTGATGTTTCTTGCCATGGAGTGCAAGACGGAACGATGGAGGCTGTCATTGTTGGCGGAGTTCCTCCATATTCTTTTCAATGGACAAACGGAGCTTTCACTGCGTATACTAAAAAGATCACAAACCTTGGCCCGGGTGACTATGTTTTCACGGTGATTGATGGTAATAATGACACGGCATTCAAAAGTGCCAAAATTTATGATGTAACTGCTATCACCACTACGCCTGAATTATCAGTTTTCGAAGGTGGATATAATATTTCTTATCAAGGTGCGGATGATGGACTTATCCATTTAAGCCCTTCCGGAGGTACTCCGCCGTACTCTTTTCTTTGGAGCAATGGAATACAGGAAGAAAATCTAGGTGGCGCAACCGCCGGAACCTATACTGTTACCATCACAGATGATAATCAATGTACATATACCGCTTCCTTTACTTTAACCGAACCAACCCCACTTCATGTGGTTAGCTTATCAAGCCCACTGCATCATGGGTATAATATTTCGTGTTACACAGGATCGAATGGGAGTATCAGTCTAACTGTAGATGGTGGAGTTCCACCGTATAGATATTTATGGAATGTTGGAGATACAACAAATGCTATCGATTCCTTAAAGATTGGCACTTTTACTGTCCAAATTTATGATGCCAACGATGCCCATTTAACTCGTTCAATCGTATTAACAGAACCTGCTGCAATAAATTACGACCTCGCGGCTACAACTTACGGGAATGGAAAGAATACGAGCTGCTTTAATTGTTCAGATGGCTATGTCACTAGTAGTGCAAATGGTGGCGTGAGTCCATATTCATACGCCTGGAATACTGGCCAAACAACTGCCAACCTTTCTGCTGTGATTGCACGAAATTATTCTCTTGTCGTCACAGATGTAAATGGTTGTACTAAAACCAAAGAAATTACACTTACCCAACCGGATCGGGAAGATTGGACTGTAAAAGGAAATGCCGGAACAAATGCAGACTCAAACTATATCGGAACAAATGACAACAAAGATTTCAGAATCCGGACTAACGGAACTGAACGCTTGAGAATATACAGCACAGGAATGGTCGAGCTAAAAAGTGCATTGAAAGTTGATACTATTTCTACTGATAGTCTTCGTTCTGTATTCGTGGATAGTCAAGGTGTTTTAAGAATTGGATCACATGGAACAAGTCAGCAACCTTGTGTCACACCAACAAGCAGATGGGTGACTGATTACTGTAATCATACAAATGATATTTACAATCTTCCGACAACAGGGAATGTTGGGATAGGTACTTCTCAAATCCCTTCCGGGTACAAGTTAGCTGTAAACGGAAAAATCATTTGTGAAGAAGTGAAAGTAAAATTGCACACAGCATGGCCAGATTATGTTTTCAGACCAGAATATAAATTAATGTCCTTGGATGAATTGAAAAAATTCATTTCAATTAATAACCATTTACCAGATATTCCAACAAGAGCCCAGGTTGAACAAGATGGAAATAGCGTGGGAGACATGCAAAGTAAATTGCTTCAGAAAATTGAAGAATTGACCTTATACGTTCTTGAACAAAATGAAATGTTGAAAATGCTTCAAAAGCATAATAATGAACTGATAAAAAAAGTATCGGATCTATCCGAACAGGTGAAAAAATAAATCAAACTTCTTAACTCATCTGCCATGAAAACGATTCGGTTTATTCATAGTCCCCTGGCTATGGTTTTGATTTGCTTTACTGTAAATTTTGTATCTGCACAGACAATATCTGTGCCGGTAATTGACACTGTACTTACTGTTGATCATGATTTCTTCTACAACGGGGAGATTGTTGTTCCGTATTCAACAGGACATGTGAGTATGACTGATAGCGCGAGTGTAAATATTCATTCTACAATTGACGTTGATCTTTTACCAGGGTTCACTGCTTCAATTGATTCTGGTTGTCGGGAGTTTGTTGCTGGTATTAAGGATTGCCCAACAATTACAGTTTTAAAGTCAATAAAAAATGTGGTTTGCAATGGGGAATTTACTGGTTCAATCCATCTAACAGTTTCAGGTGGAAATGATCCCTATGAATTTCAATGGGCGGATAATTTTTTGAGTACACCGAATAGAGAAAATTTGGGAGCCAATTTGTATTTGGTAACAATAAAAGATTCTAATGGATGTAATATAAATGATACTATTTTGCTTTCAGAACCGATAGCTTTCACAGCAACAATCAGCACGATTTTGTCAAACTGTGCAGATTCATCGGGTGCTGCAATTGCCTCAGCAACTGGAGGTGAAAAGCCGTATTCTTACAAATGGAGTGTTTCTTCAGAAGACGATTCGGTTCTTGCTTCAATACCATCAGGTACATATTCAGTAATTATTAAAGATACTAATGATTGCGTATTTACTTCCTTTTTCAATGTATCGGATAGTACCGGGCCAGTCTTTACAGTAAATGAACTAAAGATTCCAACTTGTTTTGGCTGGAACGATGGTCAGGCTTCCCTTAATATTACTTCAGGTTTTACCCCATTTAAATATTTGTGGATTGAATCAAACGATACCGATTCAGTTGCAATTAATTTAAGGGCAGGTTTGAATAATGTTTACCTAATCGATTCAACTGGATGCAAAAGTTATGCTTCATTTAATTTATCTTCTACAAACGAAATAAGTATTGAATTGACCATTGACTCTTCAATTTGCGGAATGAACAATGGAGCTGCATATGCTTCTGTATCTGGAGGAACCAGTCCTTATATTTATCAATGGTCTAGCGGAGGAACAGATACTATCGCCGAAGGGTTAAGTGTTGGGTATGATACGCTTTTCATTACTGATAATTCTGGTTGTATTTCCTCAACCCGATTTGAGATAGTTGAATCAAATAATCTTTCGGCTTCATCTACGATTATTCAAAATCTTTCTTGCTATGATGGAAACGATGGTGCTGCAACCATAAATGTTTCAGGCGGCACTTCACCATATTCATTTTATTGGGAATTTGATAGTTCAACCACTTCGTTTCATTCTGTTTTGACTGCTGGAATATATAAAGTGGTAGTGCAAGACGATGCTGGATGTAGAGTAAATGTTGAAGTAAACATACAAGATCCACCGCCAATAGAAGCAACAATTTATTTCAATCCACCAAGTGCTGATTCTACAATAGATGGTAGCACTAATTCTATTGTTAGAGGAGGTTCACCACCTTATTCATTTCTTTGGTCAAACGGCAACGAATCATCCTTAGATTTAACATTTATCGGTGTGGGATGGGATACATTGACAATCACAGATTCAAAAGGCTGTAGGAACGCATTTCCCGTTAATATAAGAGGTGTAGGTGGTGATTGTTGGAGATCACCTATTTCAATTCCGTGCACTCCAAATACATCGCCAACTACAGCTTATGTAAATATCGTAACGGATTTCGGAGCAGATCCAAGCGGAAGCACAAACTCGACCTGCGCTTTTCTTGCGGCGGCAGATTACTTTAATAACCGAAATGGGAATGGTACACTTTATATACCTCCAGGCACATACCGAGTTGGGAGCCAAAATTTTTCCAATTCAAGTACAACTGGTTTCCATTCTTTAGGGAAAACAGGAAATGATATTTTGTGCTTTTCCAATTGTAATAATCTTAAAATCATGGGAAAGATAGTAAGTGGATTAGCATCAAAAATTATATTTGATGATTGTTTAGAGTATGGATTATTCGATTGGAATGCAAATGACAGATTAATTGTTGGCACTACTTCAGTTTCTGACTACCAGTATTGTGCAACGCCAGGGACATTTTTAAGAGCATTAAATTGCACAAACCTGACCATAGAGAATTTAGATATAGATGGAAATTTACCTAATTTAAATATTGGTGGTCATTTTTCACCCAACGGAATCCAACTTGGTGCAGATGGAATCGATTTAAATTCATGTGTTACTGTGCAAATAAATAGTGTTAATGTTCATCACTTTGGATTGGATGGAATCCTTATTTTAGATAATATGAGACCTGCTAATTTAACAGATAATGTGGACGTTACTATTCGTAATTCTAAATTTAATTGGAATGGTAGATGTGGGTTTGATTGGGGTGGTGGACGGGTTGTTAATGTTTTTAATTCTGAATTTAATTATAACGCACTAGGCCGATTAGGATCTGAAGTTTACGATGGTGTAGATTGGGAATACTTGGGTGGAAACCCAATGGAACACGGCTTATTTCAAAACTGCAAATTCTTATATAATTTAAAAGCAGGAATTGAAGTAGATATAACTGGCGGACTGCTAAATGCAGATTATGCAGTAGATATGACTTTTCAAAAATGCTTATTTATTAACGCTGAATCCCCTCTGTCACAACATCCAGGTGCTAGTTATGCTGCCTTACCAGGAGGAAAAGATTTCGACTTTCAACAATGTACATTTTATGGAACAATACAACATTGTTTTCCTGTACACCTATGTCAGACATGCATCTCTGACGATCATGCTAAATTTCATGGTATTCCTTCTGCGCCTACCTATGGATGTATTTTCAGGGAAGACTTTAATGGGATTGAAAGTCACAACTCAGATTTACATGATGAGTGCGGATCTCCGATCTCTCAATCTCATGAATATTTAATCAATTTTAGCGATGCAGCAAGAGCACGTTTTAATTTTTGTACAATTGAAACAAATAAGCAAATGAGATTAATTTTTTTAGCTGGCGGCACAGTTACATGGAATAATACCATAATGAATCATGTACTTTTTAAAAATCACGGAATAACAACCACACATGATTTAGGAAGTATTTATGGAACGCAGATAAATAACTCTTCATTACATACCATCCCTAGTGCTTTAACTTATTCAATCACAACGATGGTGCCTCTAACTATTATTCCTAATTTTTCAGACATGATTGATTATCCTTGTGAAGCGAAATATTTGGATCCTACAATCCCAAATAAGGTTACTGATATTTTCAACTGCAGTGGATGTATTACACATTCTCCTTTGTTTTGCCCCGCAGCTTGTTATCCCCCAACACCTTGTTTAAGGATGTCACAGACTTCCAACCCTCAGACAAATGGAAATGATTTAATTTTGCAACCAAACCCAGTTTTATCACAAGTACTAATTTCTAACCTTCATTCAGGAGATTTGTTAAAGGTATTTTCAGTGGAAGGTGATTTATTATTAATAAATAAAATTGAAAGCACGGAACTTATGATTAATCTTGAAAGATTGAAATCTGGAGTTTATTTTGTTCAAGCGGGAGAAAATCATCCAATGAAAATAATAAAAATGTAATCATGATGAAAAGGTATTTGTCAATACTTTCCCTAATTTTTAATTTGTTATTGTTCGCAATGAACAGCTCTTCACAGATTCCTCAGCTAGATTGGGGCCATTGTTATGGTGGAGACTTAAATGATTATTCTTATTCATGCAAAATTGGAAGAAGCGGATACATTGTTGCCGGATGTGTCTTTTCATCTAATGGCGACATTACAAATCCTCTC
>Ga0138256_10006972_pt1 | contig 11943 bp, 9 predicted proteins | sample KNB2016incub_MG_FD_105486 | JGI IMG/M metagenome (GOLD analysis project Ga0138256, IMG submission 105486) | Active sludge microbial communities from wastewater in Klosterneuburg, Austria - KNB2014incub_MG | ecosystem: Engineered > WWTP > Activated sludge > Unclassified | place: Austria...
CGCCGGCCAGGATCACGACCACCGCGAAGATCGCCGCGTCGAGCGGATTACCCATGAACGCTTCGAGCGGACTCACTTTGACGTTGTGCAGCCATGGGGCCATCGCGCGCAGCGCTGAGACCAGACCAACGACCACCAGGAACGCCACCGGCACCAGCGCGAGTCCGCGCCAGATCTCGCCTGAAGGCCGCCGGTGTCCGAGGTACACATCCCGCGAGTTTTCACCGCTGGCCATCAGGAAGATGCGGATGAGAATGGCCACGAGCGCGGTATCGATGAAGCTGACGGTGGCCACAAACTCAAGCGACAGACCATCCGGCGTCAGAGGCGCCATGCCGGTGCCGAGGATGAGCACCGTCGCGACGACGACCTGCGTGGGAATGCCGCAGACCGCGATGGCCTGCAGCGCCGCAAACACCGTGGCCGGTGGACGATCCAGCGTGGCGACGGGTGCTGCGTCGAGGACCGGCGACGCAGGGGCCGTGCTCAAGGATTCGTCCATCCGGCTCACTGTATCAGGTCGATCTGGTGGCTTTCGCCGGCTCGACTTTCGTGCTATCTTCGCTTTTTGGGGTCGCGAGCGTGGTTGGTCGCCCGTGACCGGCTCGAGGCGAAAAATAGGGCAGGTGAAAAAACGCCCGTACTTGTGCGGGTATCTCAAGATGTGGCGTCGTTGAACCGATAGATCCACCATATGTCGTGGGTTTCTGTCTTGACTTCGTTACGTGTGGGGCGCATATTCGTGACCCGGCATTGCAACGGCCGAATCGGGGCTTCCCAGCGTCTCGATCGTGACTTCTGCCTCCTCGCTTCACCAGGAGGAGGGCTCCTGTTGCTGACGCCGGCTGAAGAGGGTTCGTTTGGTGGGAAAAACAAGAACCGTGTCCGTGGCGGATGCGGGGCCATGTACGAAAGATAAAGGTCACATCGATGCAAACAGCGCAGAACACAACAGCCACGACGGGGGAAGCGACGCGGACATTCGAACGGGGCGCGTCAATAGAGGGGCTTGAGTTTGAGCGCTATTTCAGTACCGACGGCGTCGATCCGTTCGACGAAATCGAGTGGGAGCTGCGCGCGGCCCTGATCGCCAACGAACGCGGCGAGCTGGTGTTCGAGCAGCGTGACGTCGAGTTTCCGAAAGGCTGGTCACAGCAGGCCACGAACATCGTGGTGTCGAAATATTTCCGCGGCCAGCTCGGTGCCGCCGATCGTGAACGCTCGGTCAAACAGCTGATCGGTCGCGTGGTTGACACGATCACGCGATGGGCGCGCGAGCAGGGCTACTTCGCGTCGGAAGACGATCTCCAGGCGTTCAGCGACGACCTCAAGCACCTCCTGGTGTATCAGAAGGGCTCGTTCAACAGCCCTGTCTGGTTCAACTGCGGTTTCGAGAAGGCCCCGCAGTGCTCGGCGTGTTTCATCAACGCCGTGCAGGACACGATGGAGTCCATCCTTGGGTTGGCCAAGACCGAAGGCATGCTCTTCAAGTTCGGGTCGGGCACCGGGTCCAACCTCTCGGCGATCCGTTCATCGAAGGAAGTGCTCGCCGGTGGCGGCACGGCCTCGGGTCCGGTGTCATTCATGAAGGGCTTCGACGCGTTTGCCGGCGTCATCAAGTCGGGCGGCAAGACGCGCCGCGCGGCCAAGATGGTGATCCTCAACGCCGAACACCCCGACATCGTCGAATTCATCAACTGCAAGGTTGAGGAAGAGAAGAAGGCGTGGGCGCTGATCGATGCCGGCTACGACGGCTCGTTCACCGGCGTGGCCTACGGGTCGGTGTTTTTCCAGAACTCGAACAATTCCGTGCGCGTCACCGACGAGTTCATGCGCGCCGTGCTCGACGATGGTGAATGGCAGACGCGGAGTGTGACGACCGGCGACGTGGTGGACACGTACAAGGCGCGCGAACTCATGCGGCAGATTGCCGAAGGCACCTGGGTGTGCGGCGACCCCGGCATGCAGTTCGACACCACGGTCAACGACTGGCACACGTGCCCGAACACGTCGCGCATCAACGCGAGCAACCCGTGCTCCGAGTACATGTTCCTGGACGACTCGGCGTGTAATCTGGCGTCGATCAACCTGATGAAGTTCATTGATGCCGACGGTGAATTTGATTTCACCGCGTTCGAAGCGGCGTGCCGCACGTTCATCACGGCGCAGGAAATCCTGGTGGATAACTCGAGTTATCCGACGCCGGCGATTGCGCGCAACAGCCACGCGTATCGCCCGCTGGGTCTGGGGTACGCGAACCTGGGCGCGTTGCTCATGTCTCGCGGTCTGCCGTACGACAGCGACGCCGGTCGCGATTATTCCGCGGCGATTACCGCCATCATGCACGGCGCCGCGTTCGCCCAGAGCGCGCGCGTGGCGCGTGATCACGGCGGTGCGTTCCCCGGTTACGAGAAGAACCGCGAGCCGATGCTGCGCGTCATGCGCAAGCACAGGTCGGCCATCAAGGACATCGACAAGACGCATGTCCCGAAGCCGTTGATGAATCGCGCGAAGGAAATCTGGGAGGAATGCGTCGAACTGGGTGAGGCGCACGGCTACCGCAACGCGCAGGCGACGGTGCTGGCGCCGACCGGCACCATCGGGTTCATGATGGACTGCGACACGACCGGCGTGGAACCGGATATCGCGCTGGTCAAGTACAAGAAGTTGGTCGGCGGCGGCATGATGAAGATCGTCAACGGCACCGTGCCGATGGCGCTCAAGAAGCTGGGTTATTCGCAGCCGCAGGTGGCCGACATCCTGGCCTACATCGACGAGCAGGAAACGATTGAAGGCGCGCCCCACCTCAAGGACAAGGACGTGGCGGTGTTCGACTGCGCGTTCAAGGCCATGAAGGGCACGCGGTCCATCCACTACATGGGCCACATCAAGATGATGGGCGCCGTGCAGCCGTTCATCTCTGGCGCCATCAGCAAGACCGTCAACGTGCCGAAGGCCGCCACGGTGGAAGACATCGAACAGGCGTACATCGATTCATGGCGCATCGGTGCCAAGGCCGTGTCGATCTACCGTGATGGCAGCAAGCGCACGCAGCCGCTCAACACGTCGAAGGCGGCCGTGATGCGTGCCGGCGTGCTTGAACAGGCGACCGAGGCCGCGCCGATGCCGGCTCGTCACAAGCTGCCCGACGAGCGCAATTCGATCACGCACAAGTTCGACATCGCCGGCCACGAGGGCTACATCACCGTGGGCCTCTACGAAGATGGGATGCCGGGCGAGTTGTTCCTCACGATGGCGAAGGAAGGGTCCACGATCTCGGGCTTTGCCGATGCCTTCGCGCAGGCCATCAGCTACGCGCTGCAGTACGGTGTGCCGCTGCAGGACCTGGTGGACAAGTTCAGCCACGTGCGTTTCGAGCCGGCCGGCATGACCAAGAACCCGGACGTGCGCTTCGCGAAGTCCATCGTGGACTACATCTTCCGATGGATGGCCGCGAAGTTCCTGTCGCCAGAGGCGCAGTACCGCGCCGGCGTCAACGTGGCCGAAGTGGTCACCACACCCGAGCAGCTGACGCTGGACGTGGCGGCGCTTGCCGCAGCGCCCGTCGTTGCCAAACCTGCGTCACTCGCGTCGAAGTTCTCGTCGATGCAGAACCAGGAAGACGCGCCGCCCTGCACCACCTGCGGCTCGATCATGGTCCGCTCAGGCGCGTGTTACAAGTGCGCGAACTGCGGCACGACGAGCGGCTGCGCGTAGAGTCCAGAGTCCAGGGTCCTGGGTCCTGGGTCCTGGGGTCAGGGAACATGTTGGGCGGGGGGAACAATCCTCCCGCCCTTTTTTTTGGTCAGCCGCGCGCGCGGACGAGCTTCAGTCGTGGCCCCATTGGCACGCCCCGGTGCTGCCAGTGCCCGAGCAGTCTCGTGCCGTCAACCGTCATGACCAGAGTCGTCGGCTCGGTGTGTTCCTGGCCCACGGACGCGATCATCGCGACCTCCAGCCGCTCACCGTCGAACGACGCGTGACGAATCATCGGCATCTCCTCACCGGTCACTCTGTTCAATACCGACCCACGGATGTTGTCTTGGTCCTGCACGAAACGCAGGTCCACTCGATGCTGTGGAATATTGACCTCATCGGCCTCCTGGCCCACCAGATGCCAGGTGCCGGAAATCGCGTCGGTCGGCCATTTCGAATCGTCCGTTCCTGATGTCGTCATCGAGAGTGATATTAGCTAGAATCCGCCCATGTCCACGACTCGTCGGGAATTCCTCTCGCGGGCGGCTCTGGCGGCCGCCATGGCCGGCGTTGGTCCGGGCATCGCCTCGGCCATGTCGGCGTTCGCGCAGTCCACGCGGCCGTATCTGGATCTCGCTACCCGCTGTGCGCTGTGGATCGACCAGAGCAGCCAGCGACACGAAAGCGGGATGGCGTGGCCTGCCGATCCGTTGAAGCCAAACACGATCGGACTCGACCTCTACAACGGTATGCCGGGCGTGGTGTCGTTCTTCGCGAACCTGTATCACGCCGGTGGCGACGCGCGGTGGCGCGAGCGGGCACAGCAGGGCGGAACCTACCTCGTTGCCGAAAGCGCGCGCCGTGGAGCCGCGGTTGGTGGCGGACTGTATACAGGCCTCGCGGGTCTCGCAACGACCTACAGAACCCTTGAAGTGACCGGAGTAGGACCGCAGTGGTCCGGCCAGGCGCGGCGAGCAGCGAAGGAACTCGCAGCAATGGCGAAGACCACGCCCGACGGCGCCGAGTGGTCGGACTCCAACGACATCATCAGCGGTACGGCGGGCATTGGAGTGTTTCTTGTAGACGCCGCCTCGGCGTGGAAGGACAACAGCCTTGCCGATCTCTCGGTGCAGGCCGGCCGCAGGCTGCTGAAGAACGCGCAGGCCGCTGAAGGGGGGCTGATGTGGTTTCCATCGGCCTCATTGCCCCGCAACTATCCCAACTTCTCGCACGGCACGGCTGGCGTCGCGTATTTCCTTGCCACGCTCTATCAGCACTCGAAGGATCGCGCGTTTCTTGAGGGCGCGCTCGCGGGTGCGCGATACCTGGACGCGGTGGCTACCAAACGTGACGGGGCTCGCGCGATTTTCCATGTCAGCGGCGGCGGAGAGGATCGGTTCTATCTGAGCTGGTGCCATGGACCCGTCGGTACCGCTCGGCTCTACCACCGCCTGCAGCAAGCCACAGGCGACAGTAAGTGGGGGCAGCTCGTGGACGAACTCACCGCGTGGCTGATCACGAGCGGCGCGCCCGAGCAGGCGTCGGCGGGCTACTGGAACAACATCTCCCAGTGCTGCGGTGGTGTGGGGATCGGACAGTACTGCATCGACCTCGCGCGGCATCATCCGACGCCGACCGCCGCGACACTTCGAGAGCGGGTTGTCGCCGTGACCCGGTCGAAAGCGACAGACGATGCGGCTGGGTTGCGATGGGTGCAGGCGGAGAACCGCTCGCAACCAGAGAATCTGGTGGCGCAGACAGGCTTCATGCAGGGCGCGGCAGGCGTGGGGACGTTCTTCCTGCAACTTGATGCATTGTCGCGAGGTGTGAAGTGGCCCACACCGCTGCCAGACACGCCGTGGGTGTAGTTGGCACGTAGCCGGGTCTTCAGACCCGGCTACAGCCACGCCGACCGCTCTTATGTTTTGACGGTTCGACCGATCTGAGCGCTGATTCGGATACCCTCGCGTCGGCTGCGGCTAGCAGGCTACCGGCCGCACTGATCGTAACCGCCGATGCCGGCGCCGAGGCGGATGTCGCGACGTGCGCTCCAGCCACCAGTGGCGGTGCGCGTGGGACGCACGATGCCGCTGCCCCCTCGACCGCGATCGTGAGCAGCGCGTTGCCGGGCTGTCAGTCGCGGATCATCCTCAAAGACCACATCGTCGATGTAGTAGGTGCAACGGCCAGGCTCGATCACGTGCAGGTGAACGTGCTCGGGAATGTCGGTGTTCGGATACCCGCCCGGCCGCACGGTGAGAAACCGATAGCGGCCTGATGAGTCCGTCCGAGCCCATCCGCGCAGCCGTCCGTGCCGGGCGGCGGCACCGCGCAGGGAGGGCGCCGGCGGATAGAGGCCACCCGCATCCGTCTGGTACGCGTAGATGATGACTCCGCTCGCGACCGCACCCGCGGCCGTGGTCACGACACCCTCCATCACGAGCGGGCGCCCCGGTTCACCGGCCGGTGCCAGCCGGCCCTCGGTGCCGATCGTTGCCGGCATTCCCTCGAACACCGCGTCACACCCTTCGCACGGCAACCCGACCACGCGCTCGCGTTGCGCAGCACCAAGGCCGAGGCTCGCCGTCAGCAACAGTCCAAGAACCCAAGTGCGCCGGATCGATTGAAGTGTGATCGCCATACGACGGTGATAGCAGAGGCCGCTGCTCGTGTCGATGACAATGGGACGAACCCCCCGGGTCGAGTGACGACGGTCGGCCTCCGCTGCGGAGGGCCATTTGACAGCCGGCCGGCGGTGGTGTTATTTCTATCGCACAGACTGCGACAAAAATAACACTATGCCCGCGCCCCTTCACACCACACTGTCCCGTCGCGAGCGGCAGATCATGGACATCCTCTTCCGCCGGGGACGCGCCACAGCCGCCGAGGTCATGGCGGAGTTGCCGAGCGAGCCGAGTTATTCCACCGTCCGCACGCAACTCCGGGTGCTTGAGCAGAAGGGCCATGCCAGGCACGAAGACGACGGGGTGCGGTTTGTTTATATGCCAGTGGTGGCCAGGCATGCGGCGCGCAAGACCGCACTTCGGCACGTCGTCGAGACCTTCTTCGACGGGTCTCCGGAGAAAGCGGTGGCCGCACTGCTGGGTAACGAGGGCTCGAAGCTCTCAGCTGAACAACTGGACCGCATCGCGACCTTGATCAATAAAGCGCGGAAGGACGGTGGCAAATGAGTGTTCTGTTCGCAAGCCTCATCGATGCGACCGTGATACTCGCGCTCGGGCTGGCAGTGTCAGCAGTGCTGCGGCGCCAGTCCGCAGCTGTCCGCCACGGCGTCCTCACCACCGCTATCGCATGCGCGGCGCTGATGCCGGTGCTTGAATTGGCCATCCCGCAATTGCCCATGGTGCGCTGGATCGATTCAGCCGTGGTCTCGACAGGACTCAGGTTCTCATCTGAAGAACCGGCAGTGCTCGCCGCGACGCAGACGACCGCGACATCTGCGTGGCCACCAGTCACCTGGCCGATGCTGTTTGCAGGGTTGTGGGCAACGGTTGCGCTCCTCACCCTCATTGGACTCGCGAACGGCTTGTGGCGGCTGCGGACCCTCCGCGCTTCCTGCACTCCGGTTCAAGGGGGATGGCGCGCCCTGACGGACTCGCTGTCGCGCGAGTGCGGCGTGTCTGTGCGAGTGGAGCTGCTGCAGAGCAACGACCCCACGCTCCTGGTGACCTACGGCATGTTCCGGCCGGGCATCATCCTGCCCGCGGGCGCCGACGACTGGGCCGACGATCGACGTCGCATTGTCCTTCGCCACGAATTGGCGCACATCCGCCGCCGCGACGCCCCCATCCAGGTGGCCGGTGAACTGCTGCGCGTGATGCAACCGTTCAACCCTCTGGTGTGGATAGCCTGCCGGCGCCTGCGCCAGGAAAGTGAATTCGCCTGTGACGATGCCGTGCTGCGCGCGGGAGTGGAGGCCACCGACTATGCCACCCACCTCTACGACGTCGCGACGCAGTTGTCCGGCCGACAGACCGTGTGGGCCTCGGCGCCCGCCATCGCCCACCCGTCAACCCTCGAGAGGAGAATCGTCGCCATGCTGCAGCAACAGAAAAACCGTCAGCCGTTGACCCGAGGTGGCTGGTCACTCGTCGCGTTACTTGCCGTGTGTGTCAGTCTGCCGCTGGCGGCCATCGGCATCGCGCCCCAATCGACCGCCGGCGCGGACAGCTCAATCGCCGGTTCTCCCGCGTCGCTTGCTCCAGGTGTCGTTGCCACCGGTCACGCGCAGTCGCCCCAGACGTCGCTTTCGGGTCATGTGCAGGATCAGACCGGCGGGAGAATGCCGGGCTCGACGGTGACGGTCACCAATCAGCAAACCCGGGAACCCTACACTGCCGTAACCTCCGCTTCGGGGGCCTTCAAGTTCGTGGACCTCCCACCTGCGACCTACGAGTTGGTGGCAGAACTGCCCGGCTTCCGCAAGGTTCGGGTGCCGGTTGACCTCTCAGCGGGTGCGCCGGTGATTCTCACGCTCACGCTACCAATTGGCGCTCTGTCTGAATCACTGCATGTCGCCTGCAAACCGGCGTCGTCGTCGCTCCTGCAGATGTTCTTCCCGACTCTGTCGGCGCAGGAGCCGCCAGCAAAGCCGATCCGCATTGGGGGCGACATCAGACCGCCGCGAAAGACCAGCAATGCGCTCCCCGGCTGCCCCGCGGGAGCAGCGAAGGGCGAGACGGTGGTGCTCCTCGAGGGCCGGATCGGAGTGGACGGATTCATCACAGAGCTCAGGTCGATCAGCGATGCCGCGCCGGCCGCGTTCATCGAGTCGGCGACGGACGCAGTGCGGCAGTGGGAGTTCACGCCCACGATGCTCAATAGCCAGCCGGTTGAAGTGATCATCACGGTGTCGGTGACGTTCAACGTGACGTAGGCGCGGCTTCGGCGCCTGGTGGCTCGCGGAATGGCTCCATGGGAATCGCCGCGTACTCCACGTCCAGGATCTCGAGGTGCTCGGTCTTCTTCGGCGCGTGCAGGACCACCCGGTCACCAGCGCCGGCCTTCATGAGCGCTCGCGCCAGTGGCGACCTCCAGCTGATGTAATGACGGTTCACATCCACCTCGTCGATGCCGACGATGCTGACCACGTGCTCGTGGCCGGCCGCGTCCCGATAGGTGACGGTGGCGCCGAAGAACACGCGCTCGGCGGCCGACGCCGGGCGTGGTGCGGCCGGATCCACAACCTCCGCCGCATCGATGCGTTTGGAGAGAAAACGAATCCGCGAGTCGATCTGCCGCAGCCGCCGCTTGCTGTAGAGATAGTCGGCGTTCTCGCTGCGATCGCCGTTGGACGCCGCCCACGCCACAACTTTGGTCACGGCCGGCCGTTCCCTGTTCATCAGAAACCGGTGGGCGTCCTTCAGGCGTTGTAACCCCGCCGGGGTGATGTAGTTCTTCAGCTTCGGCCCCGGCGCCTCGCGCACGGGTTCTCGCAGCGGCCGCTTGGTTCTCATCATCCGCGTGTGCGCGATCCTCACTGCGCAGTCTGGCACAACCCGCTGGTTTCCGCGCCTGTGTACGATGACGTATGGTCCCGCTCTCAGTACTGGAACTTGGCCGCGTGCGACAGGATTCGTCGCGCCGGACGGCACTTGACGAAGCCGTAGTCGTCGCGCGGCAGGTCGAGGCTCTCGGCTATCACCGCATCTGGGTGGCCGAACATCACAACATGCCGATGGTGACGACGGCTGCCACCGCAGTGGTGATTGGGCACCTCGCTGCGGCCACCACCACGATTCGCGTGGGGGCCGGCGGCATCATGCTGCCGAACCATGCGCCGTACGTGATCGCTGAACAATTCGGGACGCTCGAAACGCTCTTCCCTGGCCGAGTTGATCTGGGTCTTGGTCGCGCGCCCGGCACCGACCAGGTGACCCTTCGCGCGTTACGCCGCGACCCAGCCAACGCCGAGCACTTTCCACAAGACGTGCTCGAACTTCAGGCATTCCTTGCGCCGGCTGCGCCGGGGCAACGCATTGAGGCCGTCCCTGGCTCAGGCACAAATGTCCCGCTCTGGATTCTCGGGTCGAGCCTCTTCGGTGCGCAACTGGCTGCGGAGTTTGGCCTGCCCTTCAGCTTTGCGTCCCACTTCGCGCCGAAACATCTCGACGAAGCCGTCGCACTGTATCGCGAGCGTTTCAAGGCCTCGCGTCAACTGGCCGCTCCCTACGTCATGGTCGGCGTCAACATCGTCGGAGCCGACAGTGACGATGAGGCACGGCGGCTGGCGACATCACACCGGATGTCGTTCATCGACCTCTTTCGCGGCACTACGCGGCAACTGCTGCAACCGCCGATCGACGACCTCGACACTTATCTGTTGCCACACGAGAAGGAGACGGCCGGCAAGATGTTTCGCCGCGACATTGTGGGATCCGTCGCGACCGTTCGTGCCGGCATTGATGCGCTCGTCACCCGGACAAAGGCCGATGAGCTGATCGTCGTGTCTGACGTGTACCACTTTCCGGCTCGACGCCGGTCGTTCGAGGTCATTGCCGAGGCGGCGAATCTTACCGCCATCGCTTCGACCACGTGAGCAGCGGTCCGGTCAGCGTCGTGGTCACCAGGGCCATGATCACGAGCATCGCGAAGATACGAGGCGAGAGAATGCCCAGGTCGTAGCCGATGTTGAGCGCGATGAGTTCCATGAGGCCGCGCGTATTCATCAAGGCGCCGAGCGCGAGAGCGTCCGGCCGTGTCATGCCGGTCCATCGCGCGGCGACGTAGGTGCCGCCCAGTTTGCCGGCGGTGGCCACCAGGATGATCGCGGCGCAGATACCCCAGGCCTGCAGGTCGTTGATGAGCGTGATGCTTGTGCGGAGGCCGGTCACGACGAAAAAGAGTGGCAGCAGAAAGACCGCGCTGAAATCCTCGATACGCACAATTACCTGCTGCCGCAACGTGCCGTGTCTGGGCATGACGACCCCGGCCAGGAACGCGCCGAACAGCGCATGGATGCCGATGAGCTCCGTGGTCAGCGCGCTCGCAAGCATCAGCGCCAGTGCGCCCACGAGCACGTTCGGCCCCAGGGCCGCGTCGGGCTGCACCGACGATCCCATCAACCGGGGCAGCAGGCGCCGCACTCCGACGAGCATGACGATGGCAAAGATCGCGACCCGAACCAGGGTCACGATCGATCCCGTCCAGGCTCCTTCCTGCGTGACCGCCACGATGCCCGCAAGCATGGTCCATGCCGTCACGTCGCCCACGGCGGCGCACGTCAATGCCATCGCACCCAGGGGTGTGGCCGACAGCCCTCGCTCGTCGAGAATTCTGGCGAGTACCGGAAATGCCGTGATGCTCATCGAGATGGCCATGAACACGGTGAACGATGTGAGGGTGGCGTCGGGGCCCCTCAGGGTAGGGAAGAGCCATGGTGAGAGCAACGCGCCACACAGGGCGGGAACGACAATGCTCGCGTGGCTGACGACAAGGGCCGCAGGCGCCTTTTGCCTGAGGTGGCCCACATCAACCGTCATGCCCACGACAAACAGGAAGAGACAGACGCCGATCTGACTCAGGAGTTGGAGCGTACCGAGCGATGAGGCAGGGAAGAGGGTCTGGAACACGCCCGGTGCCAGCCATCCCAGCAGCGACGGGCCGAGGAGGATGCCCGCGGCGATTTCGCCGATGACCGCCGACTGTCCGAGTCTCGCAAACAGCAATCCAGTCAGCCGCGCGGCGATGAGGACCGTGACTAGTTGGAGCAGGAGCTGGCTGAGGGGATCGACGAAGGCGAGTGACATGGTGGACGGTGTGGGCGCATGATACCTCTCACCTGTGTCTGAGAGCGTGACCGTCCTACTCAACAGCTGGGTCAACGGCGATGCGGGCGCGCTGGAACGGCTCCTGCCGCTCGTGTATCCAGACCTTCACGGCCTCGCAAAAGCGTACCTGCGCCGGGGCGCCCGGCCGGTCACCTTGCAGACGACCGCCGTGGTCAACGACTTGTTCGTGAAGCTGCTGGTCAATCCGCCGAAGAAACTGGACAGTCGCCGGCACTTCTATGTGCTGGCTGCCCGGGTTATTCGCATGGCCCTGGTGGATCACTACCGCGAGAGCATTGCCGAAAAGCGCGGCGGAGAACGCGTCCGGGTGCCCCTGCACGAGGAACTCGCCTGGGTGGATGCCAACAGCGCAGACATGATCTCGTTCGACAACGCGCTCAAGGAACTGGAGCAACTGGATCGTGAACAGGCCGAGCTGTTCAGCATGCGTTTTGTC
>Ga0138256_10006976_pt1 | contig 11939 bp, 10 predicted proteins | sample KNB2016incub_MG_FD_105486 | JGI IMG/M metagenome (GOLD analysis project Ga0138256, IMG submission 105486) | Active sludge microbial communities from wastewater in Klosterneuburg, Austria - KNB2014incub_MG | ecosystem: Engineered > WWTP > Activated sludge > Unclassified | place: Austria...
ACGACGCGCACTGGCGTGTGCCCTTCAACTGCGGCCTGCCAACCGCAGGGTGTGCTCTGTGTTTGCTCAGTGCGCCTTGGGTGGCGCGTATTTGCCGAGTTCCATTTTGGCGATCGAGGCGCGGTGCACTTCGTCCGGGCCGTCGGCAAAACGCAGCGTGCGCGCCTGCGCGTAGGAAAACGCCAGCGGAAAATCATTGCTCACGCCACCGCCGCCGTGGGCCTGGATCGCCCAATCGATGACTTCGCAGGCCATGGTGGGGGCGACAACCTTGATCATCGCGATCTCCGTCTTGGCCACCTTGTTGCCGGCCACGTCCATCATCCAGGCGGCCTTGAGGGTGAGCAGGCGTGCCATGTCGATCTTGCAGCGTGCTTCGGCGATGCGCTCTTGGGTCACGCCTTGCTGGGCCACGGTCTTTCCAAAAGCGACGCGCGACATCGAGCGCTTGCACATCAGCTCCAGCGCACGCTCGGCCAACCCAATCAGGCGCATGCAATGGTGAATACGCCCCGGGCCCAGGCGCCCTTGTGCGATCTCGAAGCCGCGGCCTTCGCCCAGCAGAATGTTGGAGGCGGGCACACGCACGTTTTCAAACAGCACTTCGGCGTGGCCGTGCGGTGCGTCGTCGTAGCCAAACACGTTAAGCGCTCGCACGATCTTCACCCCCGCAGTGTCGGCGGGAACCAGAATCATGCTCTGCTGCGAATGGCGCGGCGCTTGCGGATCGGTCTTGCCCATGGTGATGAACACGGAGCAGCGCGGGTCATTGGCGCCCGAAGTCCACCATTTGCGACCATTGATGACGTATTCGTCCCCCTGGCGTTCGATGCGGGTTTCAATGTTGGTGGCGTCGCTCGACGCGACGTCTGGCTCGGTCATGGCAAAGGCCGATCGGATCTTGCCCTCCAGCAGGGGCTTGAGCCAGCGCGCCTTGTTGGCATCGTCGCCGTAGCGGGCGATGGTTTCCATGTTGCCGGTGTCGGGCGCCGAGCAATTGAAGACTTCGCTCGACCACAGCACACGCCCCATGATTTCGGCCAGGGGTGCGTACTCCTGGTTGGTCAGGCCAGCGCCCTGGTAGCCAGAGGCTTCGGCCGTGTCCACAGGCAGAAACAAATTCCAGAGCCCGGCGGCCTGCGCCTTGGGCTTGAGTTGTTCAATCGTCTCCAGCGGTGTCCAGCGTTTGCCGGCGGCCGTGTTGGCGGCCAGTTCAGCCGTGTAGGCGGCCTCGGCGGGATAGATGTAGTCATCCATGAACTGGAGCAGCCGGGCCTGCAAGTCCTTGGTTTTGGGTGAGTAGTCAAAGTCCATGGGATCTCCTTCAAAAACAGGGGTACGGTGGCGAGTCAGGAGGTCTGGGCAAAGCCCCAGGCCATTTCCGCGAGCGGCCGCGCACCGGCGGCCGAGGCCTTGGCCTGGGCGCTTGAGGCCGTGCCCGCTTCGACGCGCTTGGCAATGCCTTGCAGGATCGCTGCCAGCCGAAACAGGTTGTAGGCCAGATAGAAATTCCAGTCGCGCGCCAACTCGTCGGGCGTGGCAAGACCCGTACGCTCGCAGTAGCGCCGGATGTACTCGGCCTCGGTGGGAATGCCCAGCGCCTGGTGGTCCAGCCCCCCAATGCCGCGAAACATTCCCGGGGGAATGTGCCAGGCCATGCAGTGGTAGCTGAAGTCGGCCAGCGGATGGCCGAGTGTGGAAAGCTCCCAGTCCAATACGGCAATTGCGCGCGGCTCGCTGGGGTGGAACATGAGGTTGTCGAGCCGGAAGTCACCGTGCACGATGGAGGTTCGGCTTTCGTCACGGGCGCCAGCAGGAATGTGTGCTGGCAGCCATTCCATCAGCCGGTCCATCTCGGCAATGGGCTGCGTGATGGACGCCAGGTACTGTTTGCTCCAGCGGCCAATCTGGCGCTCGAAGTAGTTGCCTGGTTTTCCGTATCCCGCCAGCCCCTGCTCAGCAAACGGCACAGTGTGCAGCGCGGAGATCACCCGGTTGGTTTCATCGTAAATTGCGCTGCGTTCGGCCGGCGTCATGCCGGGCAATGCCTGGTCCCATAGCACGCGGCCTTCCATGTACTCCATGATGTAGAAGGCGCGACCGATGATGCTTTCGTCTTCGCACAGTACGTGCATGTGGGGGACGGGCACTTGTGTGCCCTGCAGGCCGCTCATCACGGCAAACTCCCGCTCGATGGCGTGCGCTGAGGGAAGCAGTTTGGCCACTGGTCCGGGCTTGGAACGCATTACGTAGTTGCGCGCCGGAGTGATCAATTTGTAGGTCGGGTTGGACTGCCCCCCCTTGAACATCTCCACCTGCAACGGGCCCGAAAAACCCTCCAGCCTGGGCGCCAGCCAAGCGCTCAGCACATCGGTGTCGAAGGCATGAGCACCCGATACCTCGCGGGTTCCGACGAAGTGGTCAAAGTTGCTCATGGCAGGATTTTTCCTAAGTGTCTATTTCTGTCAGCCGCATCAGCGCAGATCGGTCGCGCACCACCAGGCCCCCGGGCTCGATCCGAATGATGTCTTCGCGCTCCATGGCCTTGAGTTCCTGATTCACTCGCTGGCGCGAAGCACCCAGGAGCTGCGCCAGTTCCTCCTGCGCCAGTTGCAGGCCGATGCGCATTTCTTCGTTGTTCGAGAGGCTGGAGATGCCGTAGCTGCGTACCAAATGCAGCAACTGCTTGGCAAGACGTGCGCGCAAGGGCAGGGTGTTGAGATCCTCCACCAGACCGTAGAGCTGGCGAATACGCCGCGCGTGCAGGCGCAGCATGGCTTCGTAGAACTCCACGTGGTTGGCCAGAATCTTCTTGAAATCGGCCTTGGCGACGCACAGGATGGTGGTCGCGCCGTGTGCGTAGGCATCGTGGGTGCGCTGGTCCCCATCGAAGATCGCCACGTCGCCAAACCAGATGCCCGGCTCCACATAGGTCAGCGTGATTTGCTTTCCCGAAATCGACGTTGAACTCACTCGCACCGCGCCGCGCGCACAAGCGATCCATTCCTCGGGCGGATCGCCGCGGGCAGCAATCAGGCTGCCGTCCTTGAAACGTTTGACGTAGGCGCATCGAAGTATGTCGTGTCGCAGCGAAGGAGAAAGGGTGGAGAACCAGCGACCGGAATTGATCGCCTCGCGTTCATCGATAGTAAGGATGGGGTCGTCCATGGTCTGTCCTTTGTGTGACTGGTGGCGGCTTCGTTGTCGCGTGGGGGACCAGCGCACTCGAATCGCAGCGTCTTTGGGGACTGGCGGGTGGGACGCCAGTATCTCTGTTATCGAAAGAGTGGCGCGCGCTTGTCGAAGAAGGCCGCGATCCCTTCACCCGCGTTTTCATGGTGCAGGTTCTCAACGAAATGTCTGCGCTCACGGGCCAACTGTGCATGCAGATCGCTTCCCACTGCTTCGGAAAGCAGTTCCTTGACGCTGGCCAATACATTCGGCGCATGTGCATTGAGGCCTGCACAGAGGTCCAGCGCGCCCGCAAGCGCGGCTCCCGGCTCGGTGAGGCGGTTGATCAGGCCCAGCGCGTGCAGGCGTTCGGCCGAAACCGCTTCACCCAGCATCAGCCACTGTGCTGCCAGCGCCCGCGGCACCGCATGCGCCAAGGCCCAACTGGCGCCCCCGTCGGGCGAGAGACCCACGCGGCTGTATGCCAGTGAGAAGCGTGCGCTTCGCGATGCGACGGTGAAATCGCAGGCCAGCACCAAGGAAAAGCCAGCACCGGCCGCCGCCCCTTCGACGGCAGCGACGATGGGCTTTGGATAGGCGCGGATGGTCTCAATCCAGTCGTGCAGCGCGTCGATGCTTGCCGCCTGGACCGCGGGCGGATATTTGCGGTTGGCGCGCAAGCGCGCAAGGTCTCCGCCGGCGCTGAACAAGCCATCGGCGCCTGTCAGCACCACAGAGCGGACCTCGGCGCTGCGCTCGGCGCCGTTGAGCGCCTCGATGCCTGCAGCGTACATGTCAGGGCTCAAGGTGTTGAGCTGGCCCGGATGATTCAGCGTCAGAACCAGAGTCTGACCTTCGGTGCGGCTGGTGAGTTCTGCGGCCATGTCAGTGCTCCACGTGTGTCAGGCTCAGTCCCAGGGCACCGCGTCGACGCAGCCAGGGGCTCGGGCGGTATCGCGGGTCGCCGTAGACGGTCTGCATGTTGAACAGGATTTCCAGAATGCTGGCAGGGCCCCAGCGGTCGCCCATGGCCAGCGGGCCAACCGGATAGCCCAAGCCGAGTGTGACTGCCATCTCCAGATCAGCGGGGCTGCAAATACCTTGCTGGCAGATATCGCAGGCAATGTTCACGATGTGCGCAACCACGCGCTGGGTCACGAAACCACCGCTGTCGCGCAGCACGCTCACCGGCTTGCCGTCGCGTGCGAACAGGGCGTGGGCGGCATCGCGCATGTCCTCGCGACTGGCGGGATTCGTAGCCAATACGCGGCGGCGCGTGCTGGCGTCGTTGATCAGCATGTCAATCCCCACGGTGCGCGACGGGTCCAGGCCTTCCACCACAGCAACGGTGGTGATGTCAAAGCCAAGCGGGGCCACCAAGCACAGCGCTTTCGCGGACGGTGCTGCCGCGGTCTCGATGGAGGCGCCAAGATCTTTCAGCAATTGGTAAATCTCGGTGCGGCGTGCGGCGCGTGGCGAGACCCACACGGGAGGCAGCGGCCCCATTGTCGGCACAGGTGCTTCGGCCGGTACCTGTGCTGCACCGTCTGCATAGCGATAAAAACCTTCGCCGCTCTTGCGACCCAACACGCCTGCAGCCAGGCGCTGCGCTGTGATTACGCTGGGACGGAAACGGGGTTCCTCGTAGAACTGGCGGTAGATGGATTCCATCACCGGATGTGAGACATCAAGGCCGGTCAAATCCATCAACTCGAACGGACCCAGGCGAAAGCCTGCCTGTTCGCGCAAAATGCGGTCCACCGTCGCAAAGTCCGCCACTCCCTCGGAAACGATGCGCAGCGCTTCCGTACCAAAGCCGCGCCCGGCATGGTTGACGATGAATCCCGGCGTATCCTGTGCGCGAACGGGCGTGTGGCCCATCTTCCGAGCGAAATCAGCCAGACTTTCGCACACTGCCGAATGCGTTCGCAGCCCGGGAACCACTTCCACAAGCTTCATCAGCGGGACCGGATTGAAGAAATGGAAACCGCAAAAACGCCCGGGTTGGCGTAAGCCGCAAGCCAATTCGGTAATGGAGAGCGACGATGTGTTGCTAGCCAGCACGGCGTCGACTGCCACGACGGACTCCAGTTGCTCAAACAAGACATGCTTGGCGTGTCGATCCTCAACGATTGCCTCGATCACCAGGGTGCACTGCGCCAGTTCGGAAATATCGTCGGCCACCTGAAGCGCTTTTCGCCACTGGCTCGTTTGCTCGGACGTAGCGCGCCCTTTTTCCGACATATTGCGCCATTGCGCTTCTATGGCCTCGATAGCTGCCTGCGCAGCACCTGCCCGGGCGTCCTGCAGCAAGACAGTGCTGCCTGCTTGGACCGACACTTGTGCGATGCCTTGGCCCATCGCACCCGCACCCACCACGCCCACCTGGGGAAAGTTCATTGTCATCGTTGGATTATGTCGTTCGCGCAGGCAATGTAATTTATGCAAGAATCGGCAAAAGCAATTTACAAAAAAAAGTGAGACTTCGTAAACTTTTACTCGGAATGGTGATGGTCGTTGCGGCGGGTGGGGCTGCAGCACTTTCGCTTGGCAATCCGCAAGGCACCGTGGTGTTGGGGCGTCCGTTGGATCTCGTATTCGACGTGCGTACCGACGGAACCGATGTGTCCGACGCTTGTGTCACTGCCAAGGTCACTGCGGGCGATGACCCGATTTCGCAAAGCCAGATTTCCGTGACCCCCCTGCCCAACGCTGCGGGGCGGTCGGCAAGCGTGCGATTGCGAAGCAGCCAGCCGATCAACGAGCCAGTGATCGATGTGCGCCTTTCTGCCGGTTGTTCGGGCAGCGTGGTGCGCACCTACACCGTGCTGGCCTACCCAGCGGAGGCATTGAGCGCATCGCAGGCTAGCGCCGAACGCACGAGTGCTGCTGCGGCGCCGCTGGTTTTGCGCAGCACGCTGACTCCCGATGCAGCAGGTGCGCGTGATGGCGTGCGCACACGCTCAGGCGCTGTTCCTGCGGATCAAGTCGTCACGCAGCGCTTGTCTCGCGTTGAGCGGGCGGTCAAGCCCGCTGTGGCCCGCAAGCCGGAGCTTGAACCGGGTCGCCCGCGTTTGGTGATGGAGCCATTGTCTGATTGGTTGCAGGCTCCTTCGGTGCTGCGCGCTTCGACGGAAATGGCGGCCCTGCCAGAATCGACCTCGCCATCGCTGCGCGAGGAAGCGGCTGCGCGCTGGCGCGCCCTGAACATGCAGTCCGAAGATTTGCTGCAGGAAGACGCACGCCGGGCCGCGCAGGACAAAGCCCAAAGCGAGAAACTTGCCGCTGCCGAGCGCGACAAGGAGGCTGCCTTGGCGGTGCAGCAGGAGCTTCAAGAGCGCGCTGCTGCGCGCTTTCCTGCCAACCTCGTCTATGCATTGCTGGCTTTGCTCGTCGCGCTTGCTGCGTTGCTGGCGTGGGTGTGGACGCGCAGACAGGGGCTGCCGAGCGACAGCGAACAATCCTGGACTCACGGCCCAGCCAAAGCGGCCACCTCTGTGGCTCCGGCAGGGGCCGTGCGACACGTCGCTGACGAGCACGACGTCACAACCCGGCCGCAACCGGCTGAACCCGAGATGCTGCCATCGGGCATGATGCCGCTCGAATTTGGGACGTCGGTCGACGCGCCTGAGCCTGCTTCAGCGGCGAGTTCCGTGCAGGCTGCAGCGCCCGCGCCCGTCACGGCGGTGCTCAATCCCGAAGACTTGTTTGATCTGCAGCAGCAGGCCGAATTTTTCGTGTCCGTCGGCGAGCACGATCAGGCCATCGAGGTGATGAAAAAGCACATCGAGGCCAATCAGTCGGCTTCGCCCTCGGCCTATCTCGAGCTTCTGCGGCTGTACCGTTCGCTCAGCCGCATCGAGCAGTTCAACGAATTGCGCGCGCAGTTCCACCGGTATTTCAATGCCCAGGTGCCCGAGTTCGCTGCGTTTGCGCGGCCCGGTAGAACCCTTTTCGGCTACCCCGACGTACTCGCCCGCATCGAGGCGCTGTGGTGTGATCCCTCGGTCGTTCCCATGCTGCAGGAGTTGTTGTTCCGCGGCCAGGGGCAGGACCAGCGCTTCGATCTGCCGGCCTACGACGATCTGCTGCTGCTGCATGCCGTTGCACGGACCACGCCCGCCTCGGCCCGTGGCCAGTCTGCTCCGCGCCGACGCACCACGCCGATGGAGGCCGCCGCAGCAGAAGAGGGCAAGGCCTCGGCCACAGCGACCGGACCTGACCCGGCCAGCAACCTCATGGAGTTTGAGCCCGACTGGGATTTCGATGCCCAGGCGGCTGCGTCGAGACAAGCTGCGCCTGCACCCGGCGCGCCGATGGAAATCGACCTTGACCTGAGCGATCTGACCCATCTCGATGCACTGGCCGAGTCGGGCGAAATCAGCCAGCCGCTGCCTTTTCTGACGCAGCAGGAGGTGCCGGCGGTAGCCAGCACGCCGCCGCCGGCCCCGAACCAACCCGTGGGCTTCGGTGTGAACAGCGACCGTTTTGAAGCACGGGTCGATCCAGACGAACGCAAGCCGCGTTGAGTTGTACCGGGAGCTATTGGACGGTATCCGACACGGCTTCCCGTTGGGATGCAGCCTACATTCAGCGGTCCGGTGCGCTATGTTTTGAGTAGCTACCAGCGCAATAGGGCAAAGCGGCAGAGCCCTTTTTACCTGGATTGTGGCTCCACTGAATCCCAAGCTTGGCCACTGGCGCGATTCAGGCGGACAGGAAATCGCGCAAGGCCATTAGCGTTTCCTCGGGCGCTTCGGTCATTTCATTGTGGCCCACGGGAAGCAACGCCATCGAGACTGCCTTGCCTGCGGCCCGGGCGGCGTTGACGAGGGTTTGGGCGGCCTTGGGCGGGGTCATTTGGTCCTGCGTGCCCAGCGCGAACAGGACGGGGCAGGCGACGCGCCCGATTGCCGCTTCACCGCCCGCATAGCGGTCGCAAGCCACAAACCCCCGATGAAACAGATTGACTTCGGAGTTGCTGCCCAGCACGCGCCGGCCAAGTGCCATCTGGGCCCCAAACACCCAGGTTCCCGGCCCCAAAGCCGATGGGGGCGCAGACAGCGTACTGCGCGAAAACACATTGACCATGCGCAGGGCTTTTTCAGGCTCCTTCAGCGCGGCGTCCAGCAGTGCAGGCGAAACCTTCATCGGCCAGGCCGTCCCGACCAGCGCCAAATGCGTGGCCCGATTGCCCAGTCTTGCCGCAGCCTCCAGTGCGATCAGGGAGCCCCAGCTGTGGCCCACCAGCGCAGCGCGCTGGATGCCCAGGGCGTCCAGCAGCGCGATGACAAATTCCGCCCCTTCCTCCACGCTTTGTGGCGCAGCCCCAGCGCTGCGGCAGTGGCCCGGCAGGTCGACGGCCAGCACGTTCCAGCCGTGGTGGGCGAACCAGCGGCTTTGCATGGCCCAGACGCTGTGGTCATGGAGCACGCCGTGGATCATGACTACGCTGGGTTTTACGGGGTTGAAGACCTGACCGCCGGTGTAGCAGTAGGTGCGCGCTCCTTTGACCAACAGTTCCATTTTCAGCCCCCCGCCTTCTCAGCCGCTTTGAGCGCACGCTTGAGATCGTCGATCAGGTCGTCTGCGTCTTCGAGGCCAATCGACAAGCGAATCGTGCCCTGGGTGATGCCGGCCAACGCCAGAGCCTCGTCGCTCAAACGAAAGTGGGTGGTGCTGGCCGGGTGGATGACCAGACTGCGGCAGTCGCCCACGTTGGCCAAGTGGCTGAATATCTTCAACGTTTCAATGAATTTTTTGCCCTGCTCGCGCGTTCCTTTGAGGTCAAAGCTGAACACCGAGCCTGCGCCGCGCGGCAGGAGCCGCTTGGCAAGCTCGTGGCTGGGGTGTGTCTCCAGCATCGGGTGACCGACGCGCGCGACAAAAGCCTGGCTGACCAGAAACTCCACCACGCGCTCCGTGTTGCGCATGTGCTGTTGCATGCGCAGCGGCAGCGTCTCGATGCCCTGCAGAATGAGCCATGCCGTGTGCGGGCTCATGCAGGCGCCAAAGTCGCGCAGGCCTTCACGGCGAGCGCGCAGCAGGAAGGCGCCTACGGTGCTTTCTTCGGTAAACACCATGCCGTGAAAGCCATCGTAGGGGCGGGTGAGCTCCTCAAAGCGGCCCGATGCTTCCCAGTCGAAGCTGCCGCCATCGACCAGCACGCCGCCAATCACCGTGCCGTGGCCGCTGAGAAATTTGGTAGCTGAGTGATAGACGATGTCTGCGCCATGTTCAAAGGGCTTCATCAGCCAGGGCGTGGTGAAGGTGGAATCCACCAGCAAAGGCACCCTCGCTTCGTGCGCAATGGCGCTTACGCTGGGGATATCTAGCACGTCCAGGCCGGGGTTGCCCACGGTTTCGCCAAACAGCAGACGCGTGTTGGGGCGGATCGCTGCGCGCCACGCGTCAAGGTCGCCCGTGGGTACGAAGCTGGTTTCAATGCCAAAGCGGCGCAGCGTGTAGTGCAGCAGGTTTTGCGATCCGCCGTACAGCGCGCTGCTGGCCACAATGTGCGAACCCGCGCCCATCAGCGTGGCAATGGCCAAATGCAGTGCGGCCTGGCCACTGGCCGTGGCCAGCGCGCCGACGCCGCCTTCGAGCGCGGCCATGCGCTGCTCGAAAACCGCGGTAGTGGGATTGCTGATGCGCGAGTACACATGTCCGCCGCGCTCCATGTTGAAGAGCGAGGCGGCGTGATCGCTGGACTCGAAAACGAAGGACGTGGTGAGATGAATGGGCACGGCCCGCGCACCGGTGGCGGGGTCTGGGGTGGCGCCTGCATGCAGGGCCAGCGTGTCGAAGCCGGGATCGGCGTAACCGGGCATGGTTTTCTCCAAAGCGATAGCGGCATTGTGGGCTATATTTGCAGAGGCACCAGCAAGCGACACTGGCTGCAAACAGTACGGAGCACGCCATGAAAGTTAGCGACATCCTGCGAGTGAAGGGCAATACGCTCTACACCGCCCACCCAGCCGAACCTCTTGCCGACGCTGTGCGCGTCATGTCCGAGAAGGACATCGGCTCGCTGGTTGTCATGGAGCACGGCGATCTGGTGGGCATGCTCACCTTCCGTGAAGTCATCCAGGCCCTGGTGCGAAATGGCGGCAATGTGGGCACCATGCTCGTGCGTACGGCCATGGACGACCACCCACTGACCTGCACTTACGAGACCAACATGGACGAAGTGCGGCGCATGATGCTGGATCGCCATGCGCGCTACATGCCCGTCATGGACAACCGCATGCTGATGGGTGTCATCAGCTTCTACGACGTGGCCAAGGCCGTAGTGGACAGCCAGAATTTCGAGAACAAGATGCTCAAGGCCTACATCCGTGACTGGCCCGAGGGCGAAGCCGACGATTCGGACGAAAAGCTGCTGTAGGTTTCCGCGCCTTTTGCCTGCGCGCGCCAGGAAGTGCGAAGGCAGGCGATGGGGCCGATACAAGCCACGGCAGGCGCGGACAATGCTGCGCGCAACCACCGCAGGTCGTTCTACTGCCCCGATAATCGCTCTCCATGAGCGGCAATACTTTCGGCACCCTTTTCGCAGTCACCAACTTCGGTGAATCCCACGGCCCAGCCATAGGCTGCGTGATCGATGGCTGCCCGCCCGGCATGGCCTTGTGCGAGGCCGACATTCAGGCAGATCTGGATCGGCGCCGGCCCGGCACCAGCCGCCACGTCACCCAGCGCGCCGAGCCCGACGCAGTGGAAATCCTCTCAGGCGTGTACGAAGGTGTGACCACGGGCACGCCGATTGCGCTCTTGATTCGCAACACCGATCAGCGCAGCAAGGACTATGGCGATATTGCCCAGCGCTTTCGCCCCGGCCACGCCGACTACACCTACTGGCACAAATACGGCGTGCGCGACCCGCGGGGTGGCGGGCGTTCGTCGGCCCGATTGACTGCGCCCACGGTGGCGGCCGGTGCCGTCGCCAGAAAATGGCTGGCGGCGCAGTTCGGCACCCAGGTTCGAGCCTGCATGAGCCAACTGGGCGAATTGGAGATCGGATTTGAATCCTGGGAGCACGTGGGCCGCAACCCGTTTTTTGCACCGGTAGCCGATGTCCAGCGCTATGAGGATTACATGGATGCGCTGCGCAAGTCGGGCGACTCATGCGGTGCGCGCATTCGGGTCCAGGCAACCGGCGTACCCGTGGGCTGGGGCGAACCCATCTACGACAAGCTCGACGCCGATATCGCCTGGGCGATGATGGGTCTCAACGCGGTCAAGGGCGTGGAAATTGGCGCTGGCTTTGCCAGTGCCGCGCAGCGCGGCACGGTGCACGGCGATTCGCTCTCGCCAGACGGGTTTCGCAGCAACAACGCAGGCGGCATTCTGGGCGGCATCAGCAGCGGCCAGGACATTGAGGTGCATATGGCCATCAAACCGACCAGCTCCATCCTCAGTCCGCGCGAATCCATCGACACGGCCGGCCAGAGCGTGCAGGTGTCCACCCGTGGGCGCCATGACCCCTGTGTCGGTATCCGGGCAGCGCCTATTGCCGAGGCTTTGCTGGCGCTGGTGCTGATCGATCATGCCCTGCGCCACCGAGCCCAATGCGGCGATGTGCGCCAGGCGGTGGCACCGATTTCGGCCGCCGCTCGCTGAACGCAATACTATTGAATAGATAGCTGACAACGCTTACCCAGTAAGCGCTGGAGGCCTAAAAAGTCGGAAAAATCGTGCTTGCGCCGCGTTCCATGCGAAGGGTGGGGCTCGGATCGGCGCGCGTTCTCAGCGTCTGACTTCGTCTACCA
>Ga0138256_10006977_pt1 | contig 11937 bp, 11 predicted proteins | sample KNB2016incub_MG_FD_105486 | JGI IMG/M metagenome (GOLD analysis project Ga0138256, IMG submission 105486) | Active sludge microbial communities from wastewater in Klosterneuburg, Austria - KNB2014incub_MG | ecosystem: Engineered > WWTP > Activated sludge > Unclassified | place: Austria...
ATTCATTTTGGTTTTGAACTCCAGATTTAAAACACCATCACCAATATCATGTAATAGGCATCCTGAATTTTTCCAAACAATTTTTTCATTTGAAGTATTTTTAAGTATTACTAAACTTCCTTCACCCGGAATTTGATTTAATTTTTTAGCCTGTAAGTCAAAATAAGATTTTTTGCCGTTATCAATTTTATAGAAAGAGGTAATTCCGTTGCTAATCATTTCAGTTACCCAAGGGGCAATGCTGTAACCTTCTTTCTGCATTAATTCTACAACAGATTTTACTCCTAAAATATCCCATGTTTCAAATGGGCCTGTTTCCCAGCCGAAGCCTGCACACATGGCATCATCAATTTTGTAAATTTCATCTGCAATTTCAGGAATGCGATACGAGATGTATGAGAATAATGAAAAAAACATGTGACGATAAAATGCAGCAGCATCATCTGTTCCGGAAAGTAACATGGGCAGCCTTTGTTTCAGGTCGTCAACAGTTTTTGTGCTTTCAAGTGTTTTAAATTTTACTTTAATTGATGGCTTATACTCTAAAGTTTTTAGATCCAATTCAAGAATTTCTGTTTTACCCTCAGCAGATTTGGTCTTTTTGTAAAACCCTTGTTTGGTTTTATCTCCCAGCCATTTGTTTTCAATCATTTTATTGATAAATGGCGGAATTACAAAAAGATTTCTTTGCTCATCATCGGGCAAATTTTTATAAGCATCGTTAGCTACATGCACCAATGTGTCAAGTCCTACAACATCACTTGTCCTGAAAGTTGCAGATTTTGGTCTTCCAATTATAGGTCCTGTAAGTTTATCAATAGCTGAAACCGAAAGGCCTGTTTTTTCCATGGAATGAAATAGCGCCATGATACCGAATACACCAATTCTGTTGGCTATAAATGCAGGAGTGTCCTTACATAAAACAGTTGTTTTACCTAAAAAGCGATCACCAAAATGAGCAATAAAATCAATAACATCCTTGTCTGTAAATTGTGTTGGAATAATTTCAAGTAAAGGAAGATAACGTGGTGGATTAAAGAAGTGAGTACCGCAGAAATGTTTTTTAAAATCATCAGAACGACCCTCTGTCATTAAATGAATAGGTATTCCTGAAGTGTTGGAGGTAATTAATGTTCCGGGTTTTCTGAATTTTTCAACTTGCTCAAATAAATTAAGCTTAATATTCAAATCTTCAATAATCACTTCAATAATCCAGTCGCAACTTGAAATGTCTTTTAGATTATCTGTAAAATTTCCTGTTGAAATTCTCTGTGTGAAATTTTTATGATAGAGTGGAGAGGGGTTGCTTTTGATGGCTGTCTGCAAATGAGCATCTGTAATTTTATTTCTAAACTTCAAGCTGTTTTCAACCAATCCGGCTTTTTTGTCTGCTTCTGTAAATTCTTTGGGAGCAATGTCAAGTAACATTACTTTAAAGCCTGCATTGGCAAAGTGACAAGCAATGCGAGACCCCATAATCCCTGAACCCAACACAGCAACTTTCTCAATTTTTCTTCTCATAACACTATCAATAAAAATGAATTCCAAACCTAAGTTAATTAACCAATAGGTTTTTAAAAAAAGGATAAAGTTATGAAAAACTAAAAAATTGTTTTACTCGTTGATAACTAATTGTAAATAGTTTCTTTCGGATGTCTGTAAGAGAGTAAGTTGCAACTTCCATTATCCAACTCGCTCCAATTATTGAATTTTGACTCAATCATTGCCAAACCGCTGGTTGCAAAATGCAAATTCTCCATGCCTGTCAGTAATTTCACCAGTCGTTCTAAGCCGGGATTATGAGCAATCATAATTATTGAATTTACTCGCTCATCTAAATTTTTCAATATGGCAAGCATATCTTTAGAACCTGTCATATAAAGGTTCTTTTCAAGCTTAATGTTGTTGGGGTGATAGTCTAGGTGTTTGCAATAAATTAGTGCAGATGAATATGCCCGAACAGCAGTACTGGTCAAAATTAAATCAACGGAGTTGGTGTGAGCTTTTAAAATCAAACTCATCTTTTCAGTATCGTGGCATCCCTTTTCTGTAAGGGGCCTGTCACTGTCATTAATTTTAGAATACTCACGCGTTGCTTTGCTGTGGCGAATAAGAAAAATTGATTTTGACATTGTAAATAGTTTTAAGTTAGTAAAAAGGGGAAAGTGGTATTATTAAACTTGTTTATTCATGGAACAATTTTAGCAAAAATGATGCCTACTTGCAAGCAATATTTTTCTTTTTTATTAAGAAAGTTTATCCCATTTAAAAATGTTTCAATTTTGTTTCTTTGCTAAGGCATGATACAGGAAATGTTAAAATTTTTATCAATAGCGCAAAGCAAAAAACGTGAGAATAAACAGGTTTTAAAAGGTTTATCGAAGTCTAAATCGCCTCAGCTGGATAGCTTTTTCAGAGAAGAAAGTGATGATTTTTTCAGGGAGTTCAGCTGTCTGGATTGTGCCAATTGTTGTAAAACAACAAGCCCCATTTTCAGAGACGTTGATATAGACAGAATCGCAACACATTTGAAGCTGAAGCCGGGAGGTTTTGTAGGCAAATATCTACATCTGGATTCTGAAGGTCATTATGTTCTAAACCATTCACCATGTCCTTTTTTAGGAACAGATAACTATTGTTCAATTTATTCCGTTCGACCTCAAGCATGTAGGGAGTATCCACATACCGATCGCAAAAACATCAATCAGATTATGGATTTAACTTATCAGAACACCTTGGTGTGCCCGGCAGTGGCGTCTATTGTTGAAAAGTTAAAGGTGGATTTTGTTAAGAAAAATAAATTATAGAAGGATGCAGTTTATGGATTCAAGAGCAACTCATCCAAGTCCATAATCAATTCCAGTTCATGAAAATAGTCGGCAATTTGCCCAAGCATTTCTTTTTCTTTATCAGATAATTCAACTACTCTTGATTTTTTAGTTTCTTGCTTACCGCTGTTGTTTTTGAAAGCGAGTGCAGTAAGTTCCTCATCCGACAAAACATATTGAAGCAAACTCTTAAAGAAGTTTTTTCTTGAGGCCGGGTCAAGTTTTTCAACCATGTGCTGCAGGAGTTTGATACGCTCTGCTTTTCTTAAGTTGAGATACTGGTCAAAGTCGAAATTTTTTACTTTAGAAAGGGTAGATGATTTTTTTTGCTTCTGCTTCATCGCTATGAATTTTTATATTTCATACGATGAATAAGTATGCAAGTTGCAAAAAGAAAAACAAAAATCTTACAAAACTAAAGGTGAAATCTGCTGATTATCTTTTCCGGTAATTAATGCAGCATCAATCTTATTTTTTGGTACTGTGAAGAAGAAAGCAGAACCTTCTCCGGGAGTAGATTCAATGCGGATGTTGCCTCCTGCTTCTTCCACAATTTTTTTAACTATTGAAAGGCCAATACCGGTTGATTCAAACTCATCTCTGGCTTTTAATGTCTGAAATATTACAAACACTTTTTCATGATAGCGATTTTCAATTCCTGGGCCATTGTCTTTAACTTTAAATTCCCAAAACTTTCCTTCTTCGCGGCAACTGATTTCTATATCCTTTTGCTCTTTGTTATTGTGTTTAATACCATTGCTGATTAGATTCATGAATACTTGTTGATACTTAACTTTATCGCCATAGTAATCAGGCATTGTGCCTGAAATTTCTATTTTGCAATTACTATCTGCACCTGCTAAATCAATGGCATTATGTACAATTTCATTAAACGAAAACAACTCTTGTGTACCTTTATGTTTAGATGCTTTAGAATACTCCAGAATGGCATTAATAAGTTGTTCCATACGTTTTACTCTGCCTTTAATAATTTTGAAATTTTCTTTCGACTCCTCAGAAAGGCTGTCTGCACTGTCTGTAGTAATCCAATCTGTCAGGTTGCCGATGGCACGTAATGGCGCTTTCAAATCGTGCGAAACAATATATGCAAATTTGTCAAGCTCTTTATTCGTTTTTTCAAGGTCACTTAAATACTCGCTTAACTGAATTTCTGCTTTTTTACGTTCGTTAATATCACTCATGATAAAAATGAACTTGCGTGAATTCTTTTCACTGTCACTTATTGGTGTAATACTGTCATGCATCCACACTGTGGTTCCATCTTTTCTGTAACGCAAAAGTTCACTGTCACTAAATTTGAATTCGCGCATACTGTTTTGCACTTTCTCAAGATTTTCCTTTTCGGTATCAGGTCCGCTTAAGAATGTTTGAAGTGATTGATTTATTGAATCATAAAATTGATAACCTGTAATTCGTGTAAAACCATCATTAACCCATTCGATGACACCATTTTCATCAGTAATGACAACGGCATTATCAGTTTTGCTGGCTACCAGAGATAGCTTATTCAACTCTTTATTGATGATAGCTAGTTTGTTTCTGGAATCGGTGATGCTAGAAATGACTACATTTTTTTTGCTTTCCAAATTGTTAATCATGCTGCTGATTACAATCAGACTGACAAGTCCAGTAATTAAATAATCCTGATTGATAAGTGATGCCGTTTGACCAATAAAACTATAATCAATCCAGTTAGTATATTCTGTTATCAAGAAGAAGTAAACCATATTGACAACAGACAGCACTGTAAACCAAATACCATATCTGCTACCAAGCAGCATAAACGATAAAAGGATAAAAGCGATCTGATAAAACATTCCGGAGTTGCGAATACCACCGGCAAAGTAGGTAATATAGTGTAGGGCAGCAAAGCAAGACAAAAGACTAATTACTACTGATAAGGTGAGTTTTTTATGAACATTAAGCAGCAAGTAATTTGAAATAAGCAAAGTTTCCAAGCCTAATAGGATAAATGAGAGGTTTTTCCCCGTCTTAAATACATAAATTGCCTGATAGCAGATGAGACCTATGCCTATGATGGCAACAAGGTTAAAGATTCTGAAGAGGTTGAAACGCTGCTTAGCTAAAATATCATCCTCCTGAATAGAACGATAAATGCTATCGAGCATTAATTTTCTGATTATCCATTTTGCAACGGGTGTATCCATACCTGTTTGTGTAGAAAATTGTGTTAAACTTAGTATGTTTATACGTTACTGACAAATTAAATGTTTTATTTTTGCAGAGAAATGTTTAGGCGATATATTTTGTGATTAATGAATAAACAATTAACAATACTCCTTATTGACGATGATAAGGTTGATAGCATGATAATCAAAAGGGCAATTGCTAAACTTGATTTTCCATATCAGGTTGATACTGCCCATAATGGTCTTGATGCATTGATGATGTTACGTGGCATGAGTGATATTAAAATTAAAAGGCCTGATATTATTTTGTTGGACATCAATATGCCTTTGATGAATGGGTTAGAGTTCTTGTCTGAACTACGTACAGACCCTGAACTAAAAGATATTCATGTATGCGTTTTAACTACATCTGAAGATGATTCTGATGTAAAGACTGCTTATGAGTTTAATGTTGCCGGTTATTTTATTAAACCATTGAATATTAGTGACTTTGATGATCGTTTTCTGTATCTAAATGGATATTGGCAGCGAAATTGTTTTCCGGTTCAATAATTTTAAAATCCCTTAGTAGAAGCATTTGTTTCAGTAGTAAAGTAAATTGGGTGAAAATCTCATCACCTTCGACCTGAAATATTATGCATTAGCCAAATTCTTATTGTGGAAAAGAGTAGTCGCTATATTTTGGCGGGCTAATCTTTTCAATGAACTCCCAAACCCGGTATATTCCACATCTTGATGGAATACGTTTTATTGCAGCCATAATGGTGGTGTTGAACCATTATTTAGCAGAATTAAATTTTGATTATAAGTTCTCTACAGGCTTTTACGGTGTTCAGATTTTCTTTGCTATTTCCGGGTTTCTGATAACAGGAATTTTACTAAGACTGAAAAATGCTGAAGAGCATATTTCAAGACGACTAATTATCAAAAACTTTTTTGCCAAACGTTTTCTCCGACTTTTTCCGCCCTATTATATTTTAATTTTCAGTTATATTTTTCTTGAGTGTTTTGGATTGTACATTGCACAGAAGGGTTGGATAATTTTTTATTTAGCCTATCTACCCAACTGGTTTTTTTATTTTCATGGATGGCAAGGAACCATAGATAATCATCTTTGGTCGTTAGGTGTTGAAGAACAATTTTACCTTTTATGGCCATTTATTTTATTAATGCTGCCTAGGGGCACAGAATTTAAATGGGTTATTTCTATGATTATTACAGGTTATCTTTTTAAATGTGTCATAAGACAGTATTTTATGTTAGGAGGAGACCCATTCTTATTGCCTATCTCGCAAATGGATACTCTTGGCATTGGAGCACTATTGGCATGTGGGCTTGAATATCGTTTGAAGTTTATTGAATCGTTCAAAAAAGCATTACCTTTTTTGCTTCCAATTGCTATTCTGTTAACCTTGGTGACGTCTTATGATAAGCCACGCAATGATCCATTTTTATGTTTAAGCCTGATATTGCTTTCAAGTTGTCTTGTACTAAACGCAGTGGTAGGATTTAAAGGAGTAATAAAAATATTTATGGAGAACAAATGGGTGGTTTATGGAGGTAAAATCAGTTATGGAATATATTTATACCATAAAGTAATACCAACATTGTTTATCAGCTCATTTGAAAGAATAGGTATTGGTTTACCAAACCGATGGCTGACTCTTGTAATTTCAATTGCTTTGACATTTTTAATTTCACATTTGTCGTGGAAATTAATTGAGTCGCCTATTTTGAAGCTAAAGAAAAATTTTGAGCATTAATGATTGGCAAATTCTTCTTTAATCTGCTCGAAACTAGTATTGTTTTCTTTGAAAACTACAGGTAAGTTTTCCGCAAGGGTTTCAAGTAGTTCATCAATATCTTCTATTTGAATATGATTACTTAAAGTAATTCGTAATCCGGTGTGCTTAATACTCACTGCAGGAAATACTGAAAGGTTAAAGAAAAAGCCAGCCTTTTTCATTCGTAATACTGTACTGTAACCAACATTAGGATTTCCAACGCCAATAAAAAATACAGGAGATTGTTCTTTTCTGATGACCAATAAACCGAGTTCTTCGGCTTTTTTATTAAAATAATCAATTTTTGCCATCAAACTTTGTTGCAATGGGATGATTTCATCGCTCATGTGAATCTTACACGAAGCAATAGTTGCAGCAAGAATTGCAGGCGGAAGCTGAATCGAAAAAATAAATCCTTTTCCGCAAGTTTTAACTAACTTAAAATACTCTTCATCAGGAAAAGTAAGTAATCCACCGGCAGTGCCGAAAGCCTTAGTCATTCCTGTTGATAAAAACAATTTACGGTGATAGTATGGAACAGCATTCATCACCATGCCTGTTCCGTGAGGTCCGGTCCAACTCATACCATGGATATCATCAAGATACAGGTGCAATTGTTCATACTTATCTGCAAGTGCATAAAGCTCCTTAACCGGGGCAAAATCGCCATGCATGGAATATACACCATCACCCAAATACCAAATTCGCTGATATCTGTTTTTAAGAACTTTTATTCTTTCTTCAAGAATATCCATTCTGTTATGGCGGACTATATCAATTTTAACATTGCGTAATTTAAGCATGGCTGTAGCAGACTGAATGCTGTCATGCGCCTGAACATCCATGATAATAGCATCGTTATCGCCAACTAGAAGGGGCAGGCCGGTAATATGTCCCAGTGTAAGTGATTGCATCACAAGGGCAGGTCGGCCAAACATTTTTGAGAATAGACTTTCAGCTTCCTCATAGTAGTGTGATGATACATAGGCACGCGATGATGAAAATTGTGCCCCATGGGAGTGAAGTGCTTCTACTGCTGCTTCAATAATTTTAGGATGTTTTTCAATGCCCAGATAACCACAACTGCCAAAAAACAATTTTTTTTGACCATCTAAAGTAATATAACGGCCATCCATTTGTTCATCTTGTGCTTTACAATGCACAATGCCGGCACCAATGGTGATTTTTGCAACTCCGGTAATAACATCTATTGCCTGCTGAAACTTACTTTTCTGCTCTTGATTTTCCATCCCTAACCCTAAAAATGATTCGCGTGCAAAAATAGCGTTTGTAATAGCAAAATACTGCTGATATTTATCAAATTCAGCTTAAATTCTGAACATATCATCGTTTAACGCCAATTTTCGTAAATGTGGGCACACTCTATATCGGTCTTCACCATAGTATGCAGATAGTTCTTCCAATTTATTGTACACAGTCCGCAAGCCACGTTTATTTGCCCATGTTAATAGCCCCTGTGGGTAATTAACTCCTTTAGTCATTGCAGTTTCAATGTCGGAAGCAGTTGCAATTCCCATCATCAAGGTGTCGGCAGCTTCGTTAACCAACATAGCAAAAATTCTATCAAAAATCTGGTTATGTAGGTTACTATCTAAGGATGGTTGAGGTTGATTGGAGTTTTTATAATCATAATAGCCTCTGTTGCTTTTACGACCAAAAAGTTTTCCCTCAAATAATCGTTTCTGAGTAATGGAAGGTTTATATCTCTGATCGAAAAACATTTGTGTAAATACAGTTTCTGTAACTTTAAAGTTAACATCATTTCCAATAAAATCCATCAGTTCAAAAGGCCCCATTTTAAAGCCACCAATGGTTCTCATGGCATGGTCAATTGTAGCAAAGTCGGCAATACCTTCTTCATAAATTCGAAGCGCTTCACCATAGTAGGGGCGTGCTATTCGGTTAACGATAAATCCCGGAGTGTCTTTGGCAATTACAGGTAGTTTTCCCCATTGGCGCATAGTTTCAACAGCATCTGTTATTACTTTATCTGTTGTATTAAATGTGGGAATTACTTCAACCAATTGCATTAAAACCGGTGGATTGAAAAAATGCAGCCCTATAACTCTATCTTGCTTTCTACACGATGAACCAATTGCAATTACCGGCAGCGAAGATGTGTTAGTAGCTAAGATACATTCGTTCGAGACAATATTTTCTACACTGCTGAACAAACTCTGTTTTACATCAATATTTTCAATTACTGCTTCAATAAATAAATCAGCTTGTTTGAGTTCAGTTAATTCATCTGAAAATTTTATTTGCTTAAAAGTATCATCAGCTTTTGTCTTATCTATTTTACCCTTTTCGACCAATTTATCCAAACTGGAACGTATTAATATTTGGGCTTTTGATAAAGCGTCAGCACTTGAATCAAAAAGGGTTACTTTGCAACCATTGGTTGCCGCTACCTGAGCAATTCCAGATCCCATTGAACCTGCTCCTGCTATTCCTATTTGTTGTTTCATTGTCCTTTAAAAACGGGTTTTCTTTTTTCTAGAAATGCTTTTATGCCTTCGTTATGATCGTAGCTTTTTGCTGCATTGACCTGTTCTGCCAACTCACATTCAAGTTGTGTATTCAAATCATTCATCAGAGATTGATTCAATAATTTTTTGGTAAGACCTAATGCTTTGGTGGGTAAACCGGCTAATGTCTGTGATGTCTGTATGGCTGTTTCCATTAACTGTGCATCATCAACGGCTTTGTAAATCATACCCATAGTTACGGCTTCGGCAGCAGAAACTTTATCGCCTAACATAGTCAATGCACTGGCTCTTTGAAACCCAATAAGTCGAGGCAGGAAGAAAGTTCCACCACTATCAGGTATTAATCCAATTTTACTGAATGCTTGAATGAATAATGCCGATTCTGCAGCTAAAACAATATCACAACATAAAGCAATATTGGCGCCAGCACCTGCAGCCACACCATTAACGGCACATACTATTGGCTTTTCTATATTTCTTATTAGGGTAATAATAGGATTGTAATGCTCTCGTACTATTGCGGCAATGCCTGGACCGTTGGCATCAACAGCTTCAGACAAATCTTGTCCCGCACAAAAAGCTTTACCGGTTCCTGTTATTAAAATTGCACGTATGTTTGAATTGTTAGCTGCTTTCTTTAGTTCATCCTGTAATTGCAAGGACATTTCACGGTTAAAACTGTTGAATTTTTCCGGCCGGTTTAATGTGAGTTTTACAACCTGACCATTTATTTCGTGTAATACTGTTGGTTCCATAATAGGCAAAAATACAGAGTTATTGACTACGTCAGTATAATTTATAAAGGAAGGCGATTTTAGAGTAGGCTATTTGAAGAGTAGTTTAAGTCCAGTTTTTAATTAACGTTTTCATCATACTTATTTTGACTATTAGCCGGGAGTAACCTTAGTATAATGATGTAAATTTCAATTCAGTTATCTTTCTTTGCATTGTCATAAGAAATATGAAAAGTCAGACATACAAAATTTTGATTGTTGATGATGAGCCTGACATCATTGAGTTTATACAATATAATCTCCGAAAGGAAGGCTACTTGGTTTATACAGCCAAGAATGGCGAAGAAGCAATAGTATTGGCTAAAAAGGAGGTGCCACATTTGATTGTAATGGACATTATGATGCCAGTGATGGACGGGGTAGAAGCCTGCCGTATAATGAGAACAATACCTGCTCTCAATAAAACAATTATTGCATTTTTAACGGCAAGGAGTGAAGATTATTCACAGATTGCCGGTTTTGATGTTGGCGCTGACGATTACATTCAGAAACCGATTCGGTTACCTGTTTTAATGAGTCGAATTAAAGCACTGTTGCGCAGGACAAGTGAATTACCCGGGGCAGAAGCAACAATAATAGAGATAAGCGGTTTAAAAATTGACCGCATGCATTATTTAATCTATCAAGAAGGACAAAAATTTGAGTTGCCACGTAAGGAGTTTGAATTAATTTCATTATTGGCATCCAAGCCCGGCAAAGTTTTTTCGAGGGAAGATATACTCAGCCGGGTGTGGGGTAATGACATTGTAGTTGGCAACAGAACCATTGACGTACACATAAGAAAAATCAGAGAAAAGTTAGGCGATCAGGTGATTAAAACCATAAAGGGAATCGGTTATAAATTTGAACCCTGAAAGATTTATTTTTCACTCAACCTTAATGATGTAATGCTCCATTCTTGCAACAATCAGGTAGTTTATCGAAAGCCTCCGGATTTGCTTTTACACTATCTGCATCATAACCTGCATTGCTGATTACCTGACGAATGGTTTCAGGAGTAATTTTTTCGCCATTATATTTAATTGCAACTACTCTTGTATTGAGATCGAGTTTTGCAAACTTGACACCATGTTGATGTAGTAGTGCCGTTTCAAGTGCTTTCTTGCACATGGTACACTCGGCTGAGGTAGCAATATTTATTTCAGCTTTTTTATTTTGTTGTGCCATCAGTGAGAAGCTGAAGAATGATAACAAAATGGCACCGGTAATTAACTTTTTCATTTTTATTGTTTATTTAATTGTATAACGAAATCCTAAATAAAATGTGCGACCCATTAAAGGCCCCCAAATTAGTGATGCATCAAAATTTTGACCAAATGGCTCATCAGCTGCAATAATTGCATGCTTTTGTCTATAGTCAGTAATATTCTCGCAGCCTAAGTAGAAATCAGCATTTTTTGTTCTCCATGTTGCTTGCGAATTTAATGTTATGAAACTTTCAGAGTATGATTTTAACTCATAACCGTTTATGTGGGTGTCTCCACCTGGAATTCTGCCTTTGCCGGTGTATTTGAGTGTTGCATCAATACTGTATTTTCCTTTTTTTATTTTGTATTCTGCATTCAATAAAGCCTTGTCACGAGGGGTAAGTGGTTTGCTTTTTAGTTCACCTGCAAAAGTTTGTTTAACTACATTGTATTTATATCCTAACCTCAGCAACAGATTACTTATTGGCTCAATATTTAACTCACCCTGCAGGTAATGTGAGAAAGATTTCCCGTCTAAATTATAGAAATGAAGTTGATGAATATTTTCCATGTCAATAACCACCTGATGTTTGAACCAAGTATAATAATAGTCTGCATTGAATGATGCATCGTGACCAAACCATTGCATTTTCTTTGTGAAAT
>Ga0138256_10006978_pt1 | contig 11937 bp, 5 predicted proteins | sample KNB2016incub_MG_FD_105486 | JGI IMG/M metagenome (GOLD analysis project Ga0138256, IMG submission 105486) | Active sludge microbial communities from wastewater in Klosterneuburg, Austria - KNB2014incub_MG | ecosystem: Engineered > WWTP > Activated sludge > Unclassified | place: Austria...
ATGGACAGTTTTTACGCTGAAGTATTGCCCCATCAAAAACTCGAAAAAATTAAAGAATTGCAACAACAAGGCGAGTTTGTAGCGATGACCGGGGATGGGGTAAACGATGCTCCGGCCCTGGCCCAGGCGGATGTAGGAATAGCCGTAGGCAGTGGCAGTGATATAGCCGCCGAGACCGCCGGTATTGTTTTGGTCAACAGTAATCCAAAAGACGTGGTGAGTCTAGTCTTATTTGGCAAAGCTACTTATCGCAAAATGATTCAAAACCTGATCTGGGCTACAGGGTACAATCTTATCGCCCTCCCCCTGGCTGCGGGGGTCTTGTATCAACAGGGGATATTGTTGAGTCCTGCTGCCGGGGCAATATTAATGAGCCTGAGTACGATCGTGGTGGCAATCAATGCAGGTTTATTAAAGGTGAAATGAAATAAAGTCCGGAAGTCAGGAGACCGGAAGTCGGAAAGCAATTAAAGTCCGGAAGTCGGAAGCCATTTGCTCTTCACCACTTTACCATTTCACCTTTTAACCCTCTGCAATGGTCCGGAAGTCGGAAGACCGAAAATCGGAAAACCATTTTGCTTTCACCTTTTAACCCTTTCACCCTTTTAACCCTCTGCACCTTCCTTTCGGGAAAGGAATTTCTTTTCCTCAGAAGGAACCGCCTGGATAGAAGTCCAGTCCGCCAGGGCAGTCTTGACTGAATGGGTGATCAATTCCTGCGCTCAGGGATGGTCATCGTAGGGATGTTAATTTGATTGCTCATATTTGATTTGTTATTATTATATTTTGTTCAAATATTTGATCATCCTGGCATCATCGGAATTACATAGTGTTATTTTGTTTTAAATGATACAAGCAGTTATTGTCAATATCTAACTTATTTTCATGAGAGCAGAGATTATTATGAGGATAGATTATACACCGCATTTGGCTCAAACCACCTATTTATATCTCCATCTTTTATTTGTATCGGTTTATTGTTATACATCCATTCCAAATATGTAGTACCATCATATGCATAATTTGAATTTTCAAAATAGTAGCCATAACTACCATACAGCTGATTAAAAATATTACTTGCGTCTAACTGTGGTTTAACATCAGTACGTAAAGCAAATAAGTAGAAAGATTTAACTTCTATGCCATTATAGGTTAAATAAAAAGAATTAAAATTATTCTTGACTAAATAAGTGCTTATTAAGACTCTTGGGGGTGTCTTAGCTGACCAATCTTTATCGGATAGCAACAATATAATTGACTCTGTTTTATCATCAAGTTTCTCTTTTATGCTAACCTTTATTGTTTCCGAGTTAAATTTATTCTTCCTTAGAGATTCAAGCTGGCGATTGGAGTACTTAAGAAACCCTTTGCATTTAATAGTTTCATTTTGAAATTCATGTTCGATCATTCTAGCTAATTTATCCAAAACAAGATTATAATCATCCATGCCATAAAATGAAAAGAACATTACAAAGTTATAAAGCGCGTTATCGTAATTTATCATTGGACTTTTATTATTTGAGTAACTGCATTTTTATTAATTGGAATTATATTTCCTTTTTCATCTTTTACAAAAGCATTTCCTGATTTAATTAGCTGATCTCCTCTATCAACTTGACTTAATTTTCTTGTGCTTTCTGCTTCAGCCGGGGATGTTGTTTCAAATGTCTGTGTAACTCGGCCTTCTTCAACCCTAACTTGATCAAGTCTTCTAGATTTACCATCAGCGCCCTTTAATAATTTTCCATTTTCATCAAGAATATACCTTTGTTCCAAAATTTCTCCAGCTCCTTTTCTCAACTCCTCAGTTGCTTTGGCTTCTCTCCTCGCTCCATTTAACGCATTATCAAGGATATTCGCGCCTCTACCACCTATTTTTTTTACAAAAGATCCGCTCACAACAGGCAGCATTGCGCCTAAAGCTGCAGCCCATTTATCAGATGTAGAAGCTGAGGATCCATCAATATTTACTGCCTTTCCACCTCTTGTTACAGATGTGACAAGTACGCTTGCATCATTAAAATCGGTATAACTTAGAATTTTATTAGCAGCAGCCTTTAATTTATTCATTGCCAATAAGGCTGGGCTTGGCATCCTTCCATCAGGATCAACATAGAAAATAGGATTATTTAAAGAAAAATTATAGGGATTCCAACTGAGCAATTTATCCGCTTTTGGATCTACTTGTCCCCATCTTCCTGCCACCGGATCATACCATCTTGCTCCATAATCATACAACCCTAAGGCAAAGTCGTCATTGTATTCCTTCCCATTGTATTTATACTTATTCTCCGGGCTAGGCGGTGCTGACCATCCGCCCTGTTCCGCGCCAAATGGATAATAATGATTCTCCTGCAGGAAAGAAATGCTACCATTGTATTTAAAATATACCCTCGGATTGCCCAGGTGGTCCTTTATGCCATATTCATATTCCCAGGTACTGCTGATGAGCCTGGCCCTGCCCTCCGGGTGATAGATTGCTTCAATAGCAGTGGCGCTGTATTCAATCACTCCTACATACGTTTTAGCATTGCCAGTACTGGGTATTTTCTTAAGTTTCCTTCCTGAGGCGTCATATTGAATCTCTAAAGTAGATCCGCTCCAGGTATATTTGGTCGGAAGGTTGAGGTGGTTGTAAGTTATCTCAGTTATGCCTTTAGCTGAATAAGTGGTTTGATTGCCGGCAGCATCGAAGCTGAAGGTTCCAGAGGTATTAGGATAGCCTAAGGCGCTTCCGGATCCGTCAGCTATGGTGGTGGCCCAATTTGGATTGGAGGAATTGCCGTAAGTATACGTCAGGGTATCAATGGCATTCCAGGTGCCTGCGCTGATATATCCTCTCCTGCCCAGGGTAAGGATATTACCATTCAGATCGTAAGTCAGGTTTTCATTGTAGCGGTTAAGATTAGTCCAGGAGCCGCTATATTCTCCATACTTTGAATTGGTCATCCGGTCCAGTCCATCGTAGGTAAATCCATATCCGGCTTTGTTCCGGGATACTCCTCCAATGGTACAATTCGCCCCAGTAGTCCATTCCATCCAGGCGATATTGCCGTTGTATTTAGCCGTTGCACTTAAGCTTGCATTGGCATCCGAATAGTATAATTTCTGAGAAAACAGGTCAGCTCCACAGCTTGCAGGATCATTGATCTGGGTCAGCCATTTGCGGATATTATAAGTATAGTCAATGGATTGACCATAATTACCTCCAGAATAAGCTAGCTGTTTTTGGGATAGCTCATCCCTTTCATTATAAGCCTGGTTAGAGATTTTTTGCTCAGTTTGTGTTCCGATTTTATGAAAGGTCTCAACCAATCTGTCGGCATGGTCGTATTCAAACCGCTCGGTGATCAGGGTCCTTGTCGTATTATTCATGTGGGACCATTGAGTCTTCCTCAGCCGGCCGGGAAAGTCATATTGTCTCCAGGTGGTATCTACATAGCCCAGTTGCTGCAGACTTTGTTTTTGAATTTCCTTGCCCTCGATATCGTAAAATAAAATGTCATCCATCCAGGTAGAAGGCGCTGTCCCGTTTTGGTTTAGTCGGCCATTTTTAGCCCTGGTGAGCTTACCCCTTACCCAGGGATAATTGGCGGATAAGTAATCGCCATATCCTCCTCTGTAGGTGGCGTCATTGCTTCCATTGTCTTCCCAGTCGTAATCATCGTAATAGTTTACGCTGTAAACCTCGAATGAAGAAGTGGGGAAGGCCACCGTGGTATAAAAATATCCTGATCCGGAGGCTGTTTCGTACAGTGGTTCTGATCCCGAGGGGGTGGATGAATTGGTTTGTTTTCCAGTCAGGATCACTCGTCCTAAGATGTCGTATTTGGTGAATATCCGGAATGAATTGGGATCGATTCGAACAACTTCCCGGTCCAGCCGGTCATAAATATAGGTCGTAGTCCCACCTGACGGTATTTTTTTAGTCGACAATCGGTTGGAGGCATCGTAGGTATAGACAAAGCTGCCATCTGATATTGAAGTGGTTGTGTGGATTTTAGTAGCATCGCTATGGCCACTGGCTGCTGCTACAGGTTGTATCACCTGGACCAGGTTTTGCCGCTCATCATAGAGGTAATAGGTTTTGACTGTATTGCGGGCTTCCATGACCTTAAGTCCCAGGAGGTCGGTATAGGTAACTACCGAATCTCCGTTTTCATTGATGACTTTTACCTTATTAAGGCTGTTGACAGCATACCAGGCGCTGGCGGTCCGGAAATTCCTGACTTCATTACTGCCGGTATTGCAGGAGTATGAATAAACTATGGGTTTGCTATTAAAAACGCTTCCGGGATGAGTCACCTTATTGACTCTGTTGAGTGGACTGTTCTCGTATTCGGTAACCGTTTTGGCATAACTCCCTTCGGATCCACCAAACTGATTATTATAAAAAGTCGATAATTCGCTGGAGGCAGTACTCAGGTAATTGCCCGGGGTGCCGTTGGTATAGGTAAATGGTAAGTAACCATTGGGCTCCCTCCCATAACTGTCATAATCATGATGCAGGATCACGTCCTTGGAGGCTGGGGATTGTTCGACGCCGATATTTTGCAACGGTCGTCCTATGTCATCAAAATAACTGAACTGCCTACGGACATTTGCACCGGTAAGGCCGTTGACGGTACCGGTTGATGTTACGGCATCCTGTTTAACCTCTCTGGATTTTACCCAATTATATGTACTGGACCAGGTCTTATAATTATATTCATTGGTTTTTAAATAATAGGAATTGTAATTTTTAACTCCCGTCAACCGGAGTAATTCATCGTATTCAAATTTGCCAGGAATACTGTTTTCATTGGCCATACCCGATGCCAGGAGGGTAGTTCTGCTATAACTATACGTTGTCATTATTGCATCTGCAGGATAAAACCGAAGTTCATCGACATGTATAGTAGGTACATCCGGATTTAATGAAATCGAAACGGTCCCGGCTGCTGTAAGAGTTTGCTGCACAAACCGCCAGCCATTGGGATCTGCACTGGATATGGTAGTGGAGTTTATGGTTATACCGCTAAGGGGGATGTCTCCAGAGTCGTTTTTCAGCCAATAGCTTAGAATATATTTTCCTGCCGGGATGCTGGATTTTGTGATGGTAGTGCTTCCTACGAAGTAGCCTATCCCTGTCTTGCCATCGCTGTCCGGTACCAGGGCTCCTGTATTTCCAATGGTCCAACCACCCTGACTGGCGTCTGCAGTGCAGAAACCAGTAAATGCGCATTCGGATATCAGGGCATTCTGGACTTTTGCAGCCACCAACATATTATTGTGGCTGTAGATCAGGGTATTGACCTGGTCATCTTCTCTATTGGCCTCCTGGACATTAGTTCCTGCAGCATGGTATCGATCTATTGTTTCTCTCAAAACGTCACTTCCTCCGGTGGAAAAGTTTTCATAAAACCGGTAAGGCAATAACCAGGCCCCAGTCCCAGGTAATCCTGTAGATGGGACGTATTGGCTGTAAGTAATTTTAGTCCTGTATACCCTTACATTGTCCACATAGCTTTCAGTTTCTAAGGGGATACCGATCATGTTTTTCCCAATCATATCACTTTGAGAAACATCATTGGCAAACTTGGTTACACTTTTATACACTTTAGAATCACTATTTGTTGTCACGGATTCAGTTGGAGATGAAATGTTGGTATTTCCATAAGTGTGGGTAATTACCTTCTTCACTGACCCGGCAAGGGAGGAGCCGGTATAATAATAAACGGTATCCAAAACTTCTTTCTGATAGATCCAGTCCTGGGTGATGAGATAATGTTTCCTTTCCCATTTGCTTTGGTAAATAGCTGATTGATCGCAACTATTATTATCTCCATTGATTTCCCAATCATAGGAACTCCCGTTCCGGCAAAGGAGTAGCTTATTGTCCTGTTGTTGTTTAGCTTCTACAATAAGCCCGTAGAAAGTTTGAGACCTATTGGTTTCACTTACGTCAAATGAATATTTAAAACCTGTTGTGTGCAGCTTTTTACCTGCGTCATCATATTCTTCTTTCAGCTTAAGTTGGCCCAGGTCCTGGATGTCAAATTCATTAAGCAAATTCCAAGAGTTGGTCCCGGGAGCATAGTTCTTGTAGTGGTAAATGGTTTTGCCTGCAAATACTTCCTCCACCCGGCTGTAGCCCACCAGACCGCCCTGGATAGACCCCAAAGGCACTCTTGATGAAGCAAAATACATGTAGCTGACACAGAATCTGTTGATTGCCTGCTGAGAACAAAGTTGAGCTATTGACCACGGATGGGTAGTAAAAACGGAAGAGGTATAATAGTCTGGATGATAGAAAAGGATCCCGCTGCAAGTACCATTACTATGAACATAATTATATTGTTTGTTGGTCAATAAAGTCCCGGAAGCAGAATACGTTTTTATATTCTTTATTCTTAAACCTCCGACCAATCGTTCCGTATTGGTTGTATAGCAAATAAAATCTGTTGTTATCGCTCGATTTCCTTCCCAGGTAAACTCAGTATATCCTCTAGTCGGAAAAACGATTTTAATCAATATTGCAGCCTGAGCATGTGTTTCATTTGGTTGCCTGTCTGCTCCGGATGTGGGGTTATCCATGCCTGGGCAATTGACATCGGGAGGATTTACCCCTTCACAATTAATTACCGGAAGCAACTTATAATCTGGCCAGGAGCCATTAGAAGCCCCATTGTAATACCCCCAATGGTCTATGGAGCTTGAGGTAAAAGCTGGTAAATCAGTGGTATTATAATAAAAAGCATGGGCTTGTTTACTTAATGAGGCAGCCGTATTTCTTTCCTTTATTGAATCAAGCGTCAGCCGGCCAGTCTGGTCTGAATAATAAAATTGTTGATGGATTAATTCTGTACCGGCATTGACACCTCTGTACAGGCTTATTTTATCCAGTTTTCTACCACCACCGGTGCCTGTATAGCTATTGGTGGAGGAAGTAAATTTTAGTTTTTCAATGGTGATTGTCCCCTTTTTAAAAATGATTTCGTCCAGATATTTCCGGCCTGCAATGGAAAAAGCGGTTACCGAAGAAGCGTTGTCAGTATAATTTTCTCCGCAGGGGCAGGTGGGATCCGGGCATCCTTCATCCTGCCAACCGTGAGAAAACGTCCTGGACCAATTATTTCCGGGGTGCACATATTGATTAGGATCATAAGCACTTCCTTCGGAGATATATTTCAACTCAATGGTCTCCGTTGCATTTGGACTGATCACTTTTGACAAATACCAGGAAGATTTATAAACAAAACTGGTATGATACCTGGGCCAATTGTCGTCACTGGGATAGGAAACCGTGGTCTGCTCGGTGGTCGTAAACCAATAGTTGATACCCGCCGCGTCTTTGACCAGGAAACTGTCTATATCATCAGTTGAAGAGTTCCAGTAGGGAGTAATTGCCAGGTCTTTGGCCTCGCTCATGACTATCGTTTTGGATGCCATGAAATAAAATTTAGCGCTTTGTCCCCCGGCATTGAAATAAAAAATATCGGGCTGGGTTTCTATTTCCTTGGAAGCGACAGCTTGCAGGAAATCATTCTCATCAAATTGATTAGATTTTTCATTGTATGACGCCTGATTTATTGTGGATGATTTGCTGAAATAATTAACCTTCAAATCAGGATCTCCCTTCACTGAACGCGATATTACTCCACCACCGTTTAATGTCCATCCTACTCCGACCCAGGTTGGCACTTGTTCTACTCTGATTCCTCCGCCGTCATAGCTTAAACTGAAGGGCACACTTACCTCAGCTCCTTTGAGTTCGTATAATGGAATGGAAATGTTTGGAGTCCCGGTAAAAGGGCTTATTTTATAATCACCAAATTTACCCAGGGATGCAGCTTCCGGGGCTGATGGGATAGTGACCTTATTTTGGAGAAATGAAACTCTGCGGAATTTAAAATCAGAAGGTCCATCACCCTGGGCGGTCAGAGAAATTCCTGCAAAAAAGGAAAGAATAAACCAGCTTAAAGAAATGAAATTTTTCATATCGCTCTTTTTTTAAATCACTTTAATTAATAATAACCAACCTTAATATTTTCAATTCCTGATCGGCCTGGAGCCTGAGGTAATACATTCCACTTCCAAGATTCAGATCATTTATTTTCAACTGGTATTTACCTGCCTCCTGCATTCCAAGGTTTAATTGCCGGTAAATCTTGCCCTCCGGATGGATGATATCAATTTTGATATGAGCAGCCTGATTAAAAGAATAATCCAATATGGAATTCTTAAAAGCCGGATTAGGGTAAAGGGAAGTAAAGAGTTCAAGCGAACTTCTTACTTCCAGTTCTGAGAGCTTTTTATTTGTATCCAGGCGCCAAAGACCACCTCCGTATGCACCCGCGTAATAGTGACTCTTATGATAATGGACGACTTTGGCCCGTAAATCAGATTTGCCATAAACCATTTTTTCCCCCTGATTGAGAATATTGGTATTTGCACTGGCTGCCAACAAACCAGTTGAATCACTAACCAGGGAGGTAACATTCTTTAACTCAGTTTCAGATTTACTGGGAATTTTCTTTCGCCAGAGTTCACCATCAGCTGAGGCCAATATCCCATCACCGGAGGAGCCAGCCAGGAGGGTGTCCTTGTTTTCAAAAATCGTTTGTATATCAAAAACAGTAAAAGCATTATGGCTTCTCCAGGATTTTCCATTGTCTTCACTGATAAATATGTACCGGCCGGAACCTGCATAGAGTTTGTTTTTATGGGTCTGGAAGGTAAAAGCAATGGAATGTTTTTTGTCTCCTGTGATCTCCGCCTTCGTCCACTCTAAACCATCCTGGCTATAATAAATGCCGCTCCAGGTACCAGCTATTAAATTTTTACCAGAGACGGTAAGGCTGTAGATATTCGGATCCGGAGTAGCGGAAACAAATTGCCAACTCTCTCCCTCATCGATTGATTTATAAATGCCTACACCGAATTCGGCAGCGTATAGAGTTTTTCCATCATTGATTAGACTAAAAATTGCCGATTTCGTCAAGCCTAAATTTTTGGCGGTCCAGGTGTCACCATTATTTAATGATTTATAAACACCGTCCCCCATGGTAGAAACAATGAGGTCTTTACCCAGGCTCACAATATTTGAAACCGGATATCGATCCTGGAGTGTTGTTTTTGTCCAGGTGATTTGTCCTGCGAGAGGATAAGAAATAATGAGGCAAAGCATAGCCACTATGAAAAATGCTCTTTTCATTTCAAGAAGTTTTATTTTATGTTAATTGAAGTTTTTTCTTTTACCAAGATGAGGTTTGACATGTATATTTATTATTTGACATACCTGTGTAGCCTCAGAAATTACATTTAATTAAAGAGTCGGAAAATAATCACACACAAATCCCAATGAACTATACCGAAATGTATGTTCGAGGAATTTAATTCAAGAAATAAAAAAGGGGAAATTTGAAACTTTTACAATCGTATAAGTCAAAAGATTTCAAATGAATAAACCAATCGGGGGAGTATCAAAGGTTTATTGCAGGTAAAGGTGTCAGAAGATGCAGTAAAGTTTAGTCTCAGTCCAGTGTGTCGAATAGTGTATCCTTGTTCTCATCTGCATTTATTGTGGTTCACATTTTCTAAAGAACTTTAATAAACTATGCGAGCAGTAGTCCAAATATAATTACTGAATATGGGAAATTATGTTAAATCTGAAATATTTATTTTATTTTTTAACTAATTAACCAATTTAACGCATGAATAATGCATAATAAATGGGAATTGAGTAATTAATAAGATTGAGCATTATTTATTATTCAATGGCCCTATTTATTGGTTACTGTTTAAATTAATTCATTTACACAAATCGAAATTAGAAATTGGAATAGAAATAGAATTAAATGAATGCTGTCATCTAAATTTATTTTCTGATTATACTTTTCAAGTAATGAGCATTGCCCATAATAATATTTTGGTAAACCAAGTGAAATGCGCAACTACATCTCTAAACCTTCCTCCCATTTATAGAAATTCGGGAAACCAATAGACCAACGACAATATTTGCTGTATAAATAACCTGTAAAGTATATAACAGTTTGACCTTTTTGTGTAAAGGATAACGACGATAATTTCTTATTTTTCAGCAATATGTTTTTAATTAAATCTATCGTTAGCCTTCATGCGTCGCAGAATTAACAATATCTGGCAAATCCTGGCCGATGCCGCAGATGGCTTCTCCCGGCACAAAGTCCAGCAATTGAGTGCATCCCTGGCGTTTTATACCGTATTCTCTTTAGGCCCGATCATCCTGGTGGTTATTTTTTTTTCCAATCTTTTCTGGGGCCGGCAGGCTATTGAAGGAACTATTTATCACCAGATCCGGGGAATAGTAGGAAATGAAACGGCTATTCAAATACAGGAGATTATAAAAAATACGGCTATTGAAGGAAATAATATGGCAGCGGTCATTGGTTTTGTTACCCTTATTATTGCTGCTACTACCGTATTTATTGAGATGCAGGATTCTATCAATACCATCTGGGACCTGAGACTTAAAAAACTAAAGTCTTCCGGCAGTTGGAAAAAAATGCTTCAAAACAGATTGTTGTCTTTTTCTTTTGTTACCGGTTTAGGGTTTCTGCTCCTGGTTTCTCTCATTATTGATGGTTTGCTTGAAAGTTTTATGAACCGGTTGCAAAGAATGTTTCCAGGTGTAGCGATTGAAATGATTTATATCTTCAACACCATGCTCACCTTCCTGGTCGTCACCCTGCTGTTTGCTTTTATCTATAAATATCTGCCTGATGCCATTATCCAATGGAAAGAGGTTTTGGTCGGGGCATTATTTACTGCGACGATGTTTATGCTCGGGAAGTACGGTATTACTTTTTACCTTGGCCACAGTAAAATCAGCAGCGCATACGGGTCCGCGGGTTCACTGGTGATCTTGTTGTTATGGGTTTATTATTCTTCTATTATTCTCTATTTTGGCGCCGAAATCACCAAAGCCTATGCTTTAAGGCATGGGATTCATATCAAGCCAACCAAATATGCGGTATCCATTAAATACGATCCGGATGAAGAATAGTAAGTCGGAAAGACGGAAAGTCCGGAAGTCCGGAAGACGGAAAAGTCGGGTTTCCACAAACCTAAATACATAATTATTATTTCATAATTTGAATTTGAAGAGAATACCGAAACATATTGGAATCATTCCCGATGGCAATCGAAGATGGGCTGAAGCAAATAACAAAACCAAAGATCAGGGTTATCAAAATGGTTTAGAACCCGGCCTCCAGCTGTTCAGACTATGCAAAGAGGCCGGTATTGAAGAATTGACTTCTTATGGATTTACTACGGACAACAACAAACGGCCTGTAAAACAACGGGATGCCTTCACCCAGGCTTGTATACATGCCGTTACTATTTTATCGCGTGAAGATGCGGAGCTGCTGGTGGTCGGCGACCATGAATCAGCCCTTTTTCCAACAGAATTACGGCCTTTTATTACCCGACAAATTTTTGGTAAAGGAGGCATCAAAGTAAACTTTTTGGTCAATTATGGTTGGGAATGGGATTTAAACCGATTAAAATCAGCAGATCCTGGTCAGAAAAACATTTCAAACCATATCAGATCCTCCGAAATCTCCCGCATCGATTTAATTATACGCTGGGGCGGCAGAAGACGACTGAGTGGATTCCTCCCGGTTCAATCAATCTATGCTGATTTTTATATCCTCGATGATTTCTGGCCGGATTTTAAACCAGAGCATTTTTACGAAGCACTGGATTGGTATGATAAACAGGATGTGACTCTTGGAGGGTAGAAGGGAAGTTGGAAAAGAACGAAATTCGAAAAGACTGAAAGTCCGAAAGTCGGAAAAGTCCGCAAGAGCTGAACACATGGCTATCACCCAAACTTGACTTCTTCTCACCACCAAATCTGCTTCCCATCCTCATACGTAAAAGGCCTTTCCTCCGCGTTTCCACAATCCAGGC
>Ga0138256_10006979_pt1 | contig 11937 bp, 6 predicted proteins | sample KNB2016incub_MG_FD_105486 | JGI IMG/M metagenome (GOLD analysis project Ga0138256, IMG submission 105486) | Active sludge microbial communities from wastewater in Klosterneuburg, Austria - KNB2014incub_MG | ecosystem: Engineered > WWTP > Activated sludge > Unclassified | place: Austria...
GGGCGTAAGCACCACCACCGTGGGCGTGGCTGCGCCGGCCGGTGCGCTGGCACGCAGGGTGTCGAGCAGCAGGTCGGGGTAATGGGCCACGGGCGCCACCTGGTGCATGCTGAACAGCTCGGGGAACAGCCGCATCATCATGCGGCGGTTCTCCAGCATATAGCTTACGCCGCTAGGGACGCGCAGGTTGTCCTCGAGCACGTAGTGCACGCCCTCGCCCTGCGCATTGGCAGCGCGCACGATGTCGATGCCAGCAATGTGCGAATAGATGTCGCGCGGCACCTTGACGCCGGCCATCTGGGGACGGTACTGGGCGTTGTTCAGCACCAGGTCCGCCGGGACGAGGCCCGCACGCAGGATGTCCTGGCCGTGGTAGACATCGTGGATGAAGCGGTTGAGCGCCGTCACGCGCTGCACCAGCCCGCGCTCCATGCGCGCCCACTCCTGCGCCGGAATGATGCGCGGCACCAGATCGAACGGGATCAGGCGCTCGTTGCCCGCCCCGCCTTCGTCCTTGTCACCGTACACGGCGAAGGTGATCCCCACGCGACGGAAGATCATCTCGGCCTCTGCGCGCCGCGCCTCCATGGTTTCGGGCGCCTGGCGCGCCAGCCAGTGGCCGTAGCGCTTGTAGTGCTCTCGCACATCGCTGCCGTCAAAGGGCAGGATGGCGTACATCTCGTCAAATTTCTGCATGGGCAGGCCTCCTGTGAAACCAGAATAGCAAGTTATGCGCCAGTGCGGCAACCAGTGTGGTGTTCCATCAAGGGGCTGGCACCCGGTGCGCCCAATAGCGCGGGTTGTCGTCACGCTCACAGCGCACCTGCCCCGGCTGCGCAGACGTCCAAACGGCCGCGCCACAGTGCGGTGTCGATGCCACGGCGATGCCCCGTGCATGCAGGCGCGCCAGCACCTCGGGCGCCGGGTGCCCGAAGCGGCTGCGGTAGGCGGCCTGCACCAGTGCGGTGCGTGGCTGCACGGCATCCAGAAACGGCGCGCTCGACGAGGTTTTGCTGCCGTGGTGCGGCACCAGCAACACATCGGCCTTCACGGCCGCCCCGCGCTCCAGCAGGGCCTGCTCCTGCGCCGCCTCGATGTCGCCCGCCAGCAAGGCCGCTGCACCTTGCGCCGCAACGATGCGCAGCACGCAGCTGCGGGTGTTGGGGCGCGGCACCCTGCCCGCCGCCGCCTCGGCGCCAGGCGCACCAGCCAAGGGATGCAGCACCTCAAACGCCACCCCGTCCCACTGCCATTGCTGGCCTGCGGTGCACGGCACGGCAGGGCGCAGCCCCGGCAGTGCCGAGTCACCATCGAGCGAACCCGTCAGCCGTGCCTGCGGCTGCTGCGCCAGTACGGCAGCGGCGCCGCCGGTGTGGTCGCTGTCACGGTGGCTGAGCATGACCGTATCAAGCCGCTCCCCCAACGCGCGCAGCAGTGGCACCAGCACACGGTCACCGGCATCGCTGTCCAGCCCGTAGCGCGGCCCGGCGTCGTACAGCAGGCTGTGGGAGGCCGTGCGCACCAGCACCGCATTGCCCTGGCCCACATCAGCGGCCAGCAGCTCGAACTGCCCTTGCGGCGGACGCGGGGCTTGCCACAGCAACACCGGCAACAGCAGCGGCAGGCCCAGCCCCCGCACCGCCCATGGCAGGCGCAACGCCAACAGCGCACCGCCCGCCACCCCGGCCACGCCCGCCCAGACCGGCGCCACCGGCAGCCACAGCGATGCCCAGGGCCAGTCGGCCAGCCACTGCAGCGCCACCACCATGCCCTGCACCGCCCAGGCCGCTGCAACCCACAGCGGCGCCCAGAGCACCCCCGCCAGCGACAAGGGCGTGACCACCAGCGTCACCCAGGGTATGGCCCACAGGTTGGCGACCAGCCCGGCCAGCGAGACTTGCCCAAAGAACAGCAACCCCAGGGGCGTGAGTGCCAGGGTGACAATCCACTGCTGACGAATCAATGAATAAAAATAGGCTCTAGCGCTTATCCCATAAGCGGTATCAGCTATCAAATTACTAGCAAAAAGAACGGCAACAGCCACAAAACTAAGCCAAAACCCGGGCTGCAGAAGGGCCCAGGGGTCGGGCAGCACCACCACGGTGCAGGCCAGCAACCACACCTGCGGCCAAGGCCAGCGCCGCCCGGAAAGGCGCAGCAGCGCCACCACGGCCAGCATGGTGACCGTGCGCTGCGCGGGCACGCCCCAGCCACTGAAGAGCGCATAGAGCGTCGCCAGCAGCACCCCGCCTGCCAGCGCAGCCGAGGGGGCCGGCCATGCCAGACACAGACGTTCAGAGCGCCGCCACAGCCAGCCGGTCACCGCGGCCGCCAGCCAGGCAAACAACGTGATGTGCAGGCCCGAGATGCTCATCAGGTGCGACACGCCGGTCGCGCGGAACAGCTCCCAGTCGGGCCGCTCGATGGCACGCTGGTCGCCCGTGACCAGCGCCGCCACCACACCGGCTGTGCGCACACTGGCAGCCTGCGTGGCGTCGGGGGCGAGGCGCTCGACAATGGCATCGCGCACCGCCTGGCGCAGCTGCTCCACAGGATGGCGCCAGGTCTGCACCAGACGCTGGGGCGGCTCGTCCCGCAGCCCGGTACGCACGTAGCCTGTGGCCCCCACGCCCTGCTCCCACAGCCACAGCTCGTAGTCAAAACCCTGGGGGTTGCGTGCGCCATGGGGCGCCTTGAGGCGCACGGTCAGGCTCCAGCGCTCTCCGGCGCGTACCTCCCCCGGCTGGCGTTGCAGCTGCACCAGGTCCGCAGACTCCCGCAGCAGGCCGTGGTACCAGCCCAGATCCAGGCGGGCTGGCAACTGCACCGGCTGGTCGCCGATGCGGGCCGATTCCACCGCCAAGCGCAGGCGCAGGCCCGCCTCCATGGGCTGTGGCATGGCGGCAATGGTGCCGATCACGCGCAGGTCGCGCCCTTCCCATGCGGGCGCCAGCACCTGAGCTTGCCAATGCAGGGCCCGCAGCCCGGTCACGCCAAACACCAGCGCGGCAGCCCCCAGAGCCCATGCCGCCGGGTGCCACCCCCCCGGGCCACGCCCCCTGCGGCCACGCCATGCCAGCACCAGCACCAGCAACAGGCAGGCCAGCAGGCAGAACGCACCGTACACAGGCCACGCCCACAGCACTGGCTGCTGCAGCTGGCACAGCGCCCCACCCACCACACCGGCGCACACCGCAAAGCCGTGCCAAGCCTGGAGCACGGGCATGGCTTCGTCAAACCCGCCATCGTTCGCAGCCAGCGGGGGGATTTGCGGGCCGGTAACGTGCGGCATCATGCGCCGATGCTAAGGCACGGCGGAACAAGCCCACGCCAGCCATGCCCCCCTGCCTTGGGCGGAGCGCGTGTCATCGTGCGGGCCAGATCAGCACCCACCCTAATGCCGCATGAAAACGAAGACCCTCCCAGTGGCATCCGCCGTGCGGCTGTGTAACATCCCGGCACACGCACGGAAGGCGCCACCCCCAGCGGCAAAAGCGCCCGACGCCCTGCCAGTGCCTTCTTCCCCCTGTTATTACCCAAGGACCCCCATGAGCGTTTACGACAAACTGACAGCCCTGAACATCACCCTGCCCCCGGTCAGCGTGCCGGCCGCCGCCTACGTGCCTTTCGTGCAGACCGGCAACCTGGTGTTTCTGAGCGGCCACATCGCCCGCAAGGATGGCAAACCCTGGGCTGCCCAGTTCGGCCGCAACATCACCACCGAGGAAGGCAAGCTGGCAGCCCGCTCCGTGGCCATCGACCTGATGGGCACGCTGCAGGCGGCCTGCGGCGGCGACCTGAACCGCGTCAAACGCATCGTCAAGGTGATGAGCCTGGTCAACTCCACCGGCGACTTCACCGAACAGCACCTGGTGACCAACGGTGCCAGCGAACTGCTGGGCGAGGTGTTTGGCGGAGCCGGTGTGCACGCCCGCAGCGCCTTTGGCGTGGCGCAGATTCCGCTGGGTGCCTGTGTGGAGATTGAGCTGGTGGCCGAGGTGAGCCTGGGCTGAGAGGCCGAGAGTGGCCCGAGACTGGCGCAGCCGAAGTCTCTCAGGCCTCGCGTGCCGAGCCGGTAGCCCACAGCGCGTCGAGCTCGACCGCAGTCAGCGGCTTGCCATAGAGGTAACCCTGCAGCTCGTCCACACCCAGCTTTTGCAACAGGGTGGCCTGCGCGGGCGTTTCCACACCTTCCGCCACCACCCGCTTGTCCAGCGCCTTGGCAAGGGCCACGATGGCTGTGGCAATGGCCAGCGCCGGGCGCTGGACACCAAAGGCAAACACGAAGCTCTTGTCGATCTTGAGCGTGTCAAACGGCAGTCGGTTGAGGTAACTCATGGCCGAGTAGCCGACGCCAAAATCGTCCAGCGCAATAGTCACCCCGAGCGCGCGCACCGCAGCCAGACGATCGACCGCGGCATCCACGTCACGGATGAGCGCCCCTTCCGTGATCTCCAGCTCCAGTTCGCCCGGCGCAATGCCGAACTCATGCAGAAGGCCTTGTAACTGGCCCGGCAGCATGGGGTCAGCCAACTGGAGGGGCGAGAGGTTGACCGACAGGTGGCGCACCGGATGTTGGGGGTCGGCGCGCCACTGCTGGAACTGCTGGAGCGCCTGGGACAGCACCCAGAGCCCCAGCTCGAGAATGAAGTCAGACTCCTCGGCCAGTGCAATGAAGACCTCAGGGGAAATCAATCCTTTGTCGGGGTGGTGCCAGCGCAGCAAGGCTTCCACGGAAGTGATCTGGCGGCTGCTGCCATCGACGCGCGGCTGGTACACCACAAACATTTGTCCTTCGGTCAATGCCTGGCGAAGATCGCGTCGCAATGCCAGGCGTTCAGCCGCCTCGGCGTTGAGTGCATGATCGAACTGCACGAGCACGTTGCGCCCGGCGCTCTTGGCGCTGTACATGGCCAGATCGGCGTGTTTGAGCAGATCATCATGCGTACGGCCATGCTCCGGGAACAAGGCCAGGCCAAGGCTGGCGGCCAGGTGGAGCTGGCGCGGCGGCATGACAAACGGCTCGCGAACGGCCAGCATGACGGCCTCGATACCGCGGCGGAATGCGCCCTGCGGGTCGGCAGGAATCACAAAAACGAACTCGTCTCCGCCAGGGCGACCAATGGCCTGCGCAGTGTCTCCAACGCAACGCCGGAGCCGCTCGGCAACTTCCTTGAGCACGCAGTCGCCCACGTCGTGACCATAGGCGTCGTTGATCTCCTTGAAGCCGTCCAGGTCCATGTAGACCACGGCAAAGCCCGGCGCGCTGTCAGGCCCTGGCGGCGTGCTCTGGCGGGCAAGCTGGTCAATGGCCTCGAAAATTCCGAGCCGGTTGAGCAACCCGGTCAGGCTGTCACGGGTAGCCCGTTCGCGCAACTGATGCTCGCGCTGCTCCGCCTGCAGCGCCACGGCCAGCCGTTGGCGAAAGGCCCCCAGCTCGCGCTCGGCCCGTTCGGGCGCAACCGGCAAACGTGACACCCTCAACCAAACGCTCTGGGTTTGCGTCTGCGCGATGGGTAAGTCAACGTAGAGCGGATCTGTGCTCTCGGCGGGGCGATCTCCCACAACATGATTTCCGTCGTCCGGTGCGGCGGCGAGACGCTTTTCGAGCGTTCCGTCCACCGCAAGCGAAAGCGCCCACGGCTGCGGTGCACCTCGCTGCCATTGCAACACGCAGACCTGACCGCCATAGGCAGTAGCATCCAGGTGGGCCAGCATCTTATGCACGACCTCTTCCAAAGGACGCTGATCCATGATGGCGCGGTCCATCTGCGCAAGCAGCTGGAAGAGTTCGAGGTCACGCCCCACTTCCTCGGTCATGGCGTTGAACGAATCGGCCAGGTCGGTGAACTCGCTGCGCGGCCCTGCGATCTGCACCCGGCGACTGAAATCACCGCGAAGCACCGCTCGCGTTCCCGATGTCAGTGCATCGAGTGGCTGGGTGAGCTTGCGCAGCAGCACCGAGCTGCCCACCACGGCCAGCAAAAACACGATGCCGGCGACATTGCCCACCAGCGCAGCTACACCAATCGGCAAATGGCGCGCCACGTTGGGCTCAAGTGAGGTGGCGACCGTCCAGGAGGACGCCTCGAAATAGGGAAGAAAGAAGATTTCGCGCACGCTGCGAATGGCGTCCAGCCCGGTGATCTGCACTCCCTGGCAAAAGGGCTGTGAAAACCCCACACCTGAAAAACAGATACGGTGGGTTCCCGACTGGGCGTTCTCCCAAAGATGCTCGGGGTTGAACTTGGCCCGCACCACCATCGGCCCCACAGGCGCATCCATTTCCACCGAGGGCGGCAGTCCGGCAGCGGCACCGTCCACCACGCGCAAGGCCGTGCGCAGTTCAACGCCTGGCTGCGCGGCCAGCGATGCCGGTGCCACACTCACACTGGAGAACACCAGCGCAAGCCGCTCACTGAGCGCCGCAGGCGGCGGCCCATGCTTCAACCCTTCGGCATAGACGCGCAGCAGGCTCTCTCCCGAGCGCAGGCGGTCGATCAGGTTGATTCCGACCGCCTTGGTCATCTCGCTGCTGAGTTGCGCCGCCGACTGCCGCACGATGTACTCGGTCAGTTGGTAGGCCAACAGCGACACCGCGCCCACCGGCACCGCCACAAGCACGAAAAATGCAGCAAACAGCCTGCGCCCGACACGGCTTTGCAGAAAAGCGCTTGCCGCACTCAAGCGCATTCAGTAGTCCTCCGCCACCCCGATGAAACCACCGTTGTTGGCACGAATAATGTCGTCTCTGCTTGCCTTCGCCGTCAAAGGGGTCTGGCTGCTGCCGTCTGGCCCCATGCTGTAGAGGTCGTAGTCGCTGTTGAGCGGATGCAGCGACTTGTCCTTGCGCTTCTGGCCCACCGTAGCGCCATCCATCGACAAATATCGGTAGGGCGCACCCCACGGGTCCAGGGGAACTGCACCCAGCTCAGCCAGGCTCCCGGGATACGCCATGCGAACCATGAAATACCGGTCAATCCGCAGGCTGATTTCCAGAATGTCCTTCTTTGCTGCGCTGATTTTGGCTTTTTGCATGGCCCACTGGTAGCTGGGAACGGCAATGGCAGCCAACAACCCCACCAGCGCCACCACAATCAACAGCTCCACCAGTGTCACGCCGAGCAGGCGACGCGCAAGCATGTTGCTGCTGCGTGCCGTGAAAACAATTTGTTTCATTCCCGCATGATACGGCGCGAGCGATCAAGTGGTTCCGCGCTAAAAGGACTCCCAGGACGCGTCTCCTTCGGGCGCATCCGCTTGCGCTTTGCGCACCGGCGCTGGAGAGGGTGCGCGCAGCGACGAGCGACCCGGAGAAACAACGGCCTTCGCTCGGTCCACAGGTGCCGCAGCAGGCCGTGCCGCAGGCAAGGGTGTCACTCGCGATGCTGCCAGCGGTGTCTGCCCACCCTGCACCTTGAACACGGCCACCGCCTGCGCCAGTTGTTCTGCCTGCTCCCGCAGGCTCTGCGCCGCTGCCGTGCTTTCTTCTACCAGCGCCGCGTTCTGCTGGGTCATCTGGTCCAGGTGCCCCACCGCCTGGTTCACCTGTGCAATTCCGGCGCTTTGCTCTGTCGAGGCGGCAGTGATCTCGCCAATCATGTCGGTGACGCGCTGTACCGACTGTACGATGTCAGACATGGTCGTGCCGGCCTGCTGCACCAGGCTGGAGCCCGTCTCGACCTTTTCCACCGACACGCCGATCAGTTGCTTGATCTCCTTGGCCGCCTCGGCGCTGCGCCCGGCAAGGCTGCGCACCTCGGACGCCACCACGGCAAAGCCCCGGCCCTGCTCGCCCGCCCGCGCTGCCTCGACGGCGGCGTTCAGCGCCAGAATGTTGGTCTGGAACGCAATGCCGTCGATCACACCGATGATGTCGGCAATCTTGCGGCTGCTGTGCTGGATTTCCTCCATGGTGGAGACCACCTTCGAGACCACGTCACCTCCTTTGCGCGCCACACTGGCGGAGCCCTGGGCCAGGCTGCTGGCCTGCTGCGCGCTCGATGCGCTTTGCTGGATGGTGCTGGTGAACTGCTCCATCGCCGCAGCCGTTTCCTGGAGGTTACTGGACGTTTGCTCGGTGCGCGCCGACAGGTCGTGGTTGCCCTGGGCGATCTCGGTGCTTGCGGTGGCAATGCTGTCGGTGCTCTGGCGTACCTGGTACACCATGCGACCCAGACCCTCGCTCATGGCGTTGAGAGCACGCAGCAGATCACCAAACTCGTCGCCACGCGTCACGGCTTCCTGAACGCTGAGGTCACCCGCCGCAATGCGCCCCGCCAGCGCACTGGCCTGCGCCAGAGGTTGCTGGATGTTGCGAATCAGAAAATACGCGCCTACACCAATGCCCAGCAGCACCAGCGCGACCATCACCCCCGCCAGCTGCACCGTGCGCATGCGATCGGCACCCAGTTCGGACTGCCGCTCGTTCGAGTAGTTTTGCTGTAACTCCACAAAACCACGCAGGTTGGCGAGATAAGCAGCAACCGCCGGGCTGTAGGACTGCTTGACCAGCGTAATCGCCTCGTCATTGCGACCCTCGCCCTTGAGCTGCGTGGCCTGCTTGCGCAGGTCGAGCATGGCTTTGCGAGCCGTGGCGATTTTTTCCATCTGCGCCTTGTCGGCATCGGTCAGCGACATGGATTCAAGCGACTTCTGCACCTCGCTGATCTGGGCCGATGTGGCGGCTATCACGTCCTTGAATTCTGCCTCTACTGCCGGGTCGCTGCTGACGATCATGGCCTGGGTCCGGGCGGCATTGGTTTCTGTCAGGCCCTGCCACTTCAACGCAGAGGCAACGCGGGTTGCCAGCTCGCGGGTCACCGCATCGGCCTGCGCCTGCGACTTGGAGGAGCGATAGCCCGCAAAGCCCACCACGGACACGAGCAGCACAATGATCAGAAGCACGGCGAGCCACAGTTTGTGAGCCATGCGCAGGTTGTGGGTCATTCTTGTTCTCCTGAAGGCCATGAACACCGGCTTCCGCCCTCGCGGAGCCATGGGGTGATTCAGTTTACGCCGAACAGAAAAAAACAACAGCCGTACCGGCTTTCATTCGGTGGACCGGGGGGTTCTGCTTTACGGCCTCCTTGCAAAGTGTTTTGCAACGTGGGGTGCTGGACCGTCCGCAGGCCCACGGGAGCGCATTTTCACTCCACCCGGACCACCGTTACCGGCTTGAACCCCAGATCTGCCGCTTTGCCCTTGCGCCCGCGCGCCGCACGGGCGTTGTTGAGCGATCGGATCTCCAGCTGCTCGTCGCGCGCCTTGCCGCCGCGCCCCAGCCCCTCAATGCGTATGCTGCGCGTGTACGCCGCAGCACCGGCGAGCTGGTCCTTGGCCTCCAGGTCGATCAGCATCAGGCCGCGCCCGCCCTTTTCCATCAGCTTGAGTTCGCCGATCTCAAAGGTGAGGATGCGCCCGCCCACCGAGGCACACACCACGTGCGTGGCGGGTGCCAGCGGCTGGCCGCCGCTGGTGTGTGCGGCGTGCGAGGGTGCGCAGATGGTTTCGCCCTCGCCCACGGTGATGAAGGCCTTGCCGCCGCGCTGGCGTGAAACCATGTTCTCCACCGTGGCCAGAAAACCGTAGCCCCCCGTGCTGGCCAGCAGCAACTGGGCCGTGGCCGGGCCGGCAAAGTAATGGGCAATGGAGCTGCCGGGCTCCAGGTCGATCAGCGTGGTGACGGGCTGGCCGTCGCCGCGCGCGCCGGGCAGTTGCGCCACGGGCACCGAATAGATGCGCCCGTTGCTGCCAAACACGAGCAACTGGTCCACCGAGCGACACTCGAAGGTGCCATAGAGCCCGTCGCCCGCCTTGAAGGCAAAGCTCGCGGCCTCGTGGCCATGGCCGGTGCGCGCACGCACCCAGCCTTTTTGCGAAACCACCACGGTGACGGGCTCGTCCACCACCCTCACTTCGACCACAGCCTTCTTCTCGGCCTGGATCAGGGTGCGGCGCGCATCGGCAAATTGCTTGGCATCCTGCTCGATCTCCTTGATCATCAGACGACGCAGCGCGGCCGGGCTGCCGAGGATTTCCTCCAGCTTGCCCTGGCTCTCGCGCAGCTCCTTCAGTTCCTGCTCGATTTTGATGGCTTCGAGCCGCGCGAGCTGGCGCAGGCGGATTTCAAGGATGTCTTCGGCCTGGCGGTCGCTGAGCTTGAAGCGCGCGATCAGCGCGGCCTTGGGCTCATCGGACTGGCGGATGATGGCGATCACCTCGTCGATGTTGAGCAGCACGATCTGCCGCCCTTCGAGGATGTGAATGCGGTCGAGCACCTTTTGCAGCCGGTGCTGGCTGCGCCGCGTGATGGTGCCCTGGCGGAACGCAATCCATTCGTCGAGCATCTGGCGCAGGGATTTCTGCACCGGCTTACCGTCGATGCCCACCATGGTGAGGTTGATGGGCGCCGAGGTCTCCAGGCTGGTGTGCGCCAGCAGCGCGGTGATCAGCTCCTGCTGCGGCACCTTGCCGGTCTTGGGCTCGAACACCAGGCGCACGGGCGCGTCCTTGCTCGACTCATCACGCACCACGTCGAGCACGGCCAGGATGCTGGCCTTGAGCTGCGTCTGGTCCTGGCTCAGCGCCTTTTTGCCCGCCTTGACCTTGGGGTTGGTGATCTCTTCGATCTCTTCCAGCACACGCTGCGTGCTCACGCCGGGTGGCAGTTCGTTGACCACCAGTTGCCACTGGCCGCGCGCGAGGTCTTCGATCTTCCAGCGCGCACGCACCTTGAGGCTGCCCCGGCCTGTGCGGTAGGCATCGGCAATGTCGGAAGCCTGGCTGATGATCTGGCCACCGCCGGGGTAGTCCGGGCCAGGCACCAGCGCCAGCAGGTCGGCCTCGGGCAGTTGCGGGTTCTTGATGAGGGCCACGCAGGCGTCCGCCACCTCGCGCAGGTTGTGGCTCGGGATCTCGGTGGCCAGGCCCACGGCGATGCCGCTGGCGCCATTGAGCAGCGCAAACGGCAGGCGCGCGGGCAACTGGCGCGGCTCCTGCGTGGAGCCGTCGTAGTTGGGCATGAAATCGACCGTGCCTTCGTCGATCTCGTCGAGCAGCAGGCTGGTGATCTTGGAAAGGCGGGCCTCGGTGTAGCGCATGGCCGCCGCGCCGTCACCGTCGCGGCTGCCGAAGTTGCCCTGGCCGTCGATCAGCGGGTAGCGCTGCGAAAAATCCTGCGCCAGGCGCACCAGCGCGTCATAGGCCGACTGGTCGCCGTGCGGGTGAAAGCGGCCCAGCACGTCGCCCACCACGCGGGCACTCTTGACCGGCTTGGCCGCCGTGTTGCCCGAGTAGCTCAGGCCCATGCGGTCCATGGCATAGAGAATGCGCCGCTGCACGGGCTTGAGGCCGTCGCACACGTCGGGCAGCGCGCGTCCCTTGACCACGCTCAGCGCGTATTCCAGGTAGGCGCGCTGGGCGTAGCTGCCCAGGCCCGGTTCATCAGGCGTCTCGGGCGCAGAAAATTCGAGGGTGGGTTGGTCACTCATGCGGAGGGTCCGTCATCGGCAGGCCCCTGCGGGGCTCTGCTGAAATCTTTAACTATATTTTTAATAGCTACCAGCGCTTATCAATAAAGGGCTAGAGGCAAAAAACACTTAAATATCCACTTCCACGCTGTCGCCGTGCAGCTCCATCAGCTCGCGGCGCGCAGCGGCTTCGCCCTTGCCCATGAGCTTGGTGATAAGGCCCTCGGTGGCGCCGAAGTCCATGCCGCCCAGGTGCACGGGCAGCAGGCGCCGCGTGTCGGGGTTGAGCGTGGTCTCCCACAGCTGCTCGGCATTCATCTCGCCCAGGCCCTTGAAGCGGCTGATCTGGCACTTCTCTTTGGGCACGCCGTCTTTGGCACATTTGTCGAGGATGGCGGTGAGCTCGCCCTCGTCCAGCGCGTACATCTTGGCGGCCGGCTTCTTGCCACGTGCGGGAACATCCACA
>Ga0138256_10006982_pt1 | contig 11936 bp, 5 predicted proteins | sample KNB2016incub_MG_FD_105486 | JGI IMG/M metagenome (GOLD analysis project Ga0138256, IMG submission 105486) | Active sludge microbial communities from wastewater in Klosterneuburg, Austria - KNB2014incub_MG | ecosystem: Engineered > WWTP > Activated sludge > Unclassified | place: Austria...
CGTGGCAAACAGAAACTTCAACGCAGCAAGCATGGGCAGGGCAGAGGGGGTTGCGGAGACAGAACTATAAACTTGAAGTGTTTTTGGCTTCTAACGCTTATCCAGTAAGCGCAAAAAGCTATAGTTTTAATAGTGTTTTGAACACTTCGCGGGCGGCCGCCACGGTGGTTTCGATGTCGCTGGCTGTGTGCGCCCCGCTCACAAAACCGGCTTCATACAGCGCCGGCGCAATGTATACGCCCCGGTCGAGCAGGCCGTGGAACAGGGTGTTGAAGCGTGCGTTGTCGGTCCTGAGCACCTGGGCGTAGTTTTGTGGCAGCTCGGGCAGCAGGAAGAAACCGAACATGCCGCCTTCACAGTCAGCGCTGAACGGAACGCCCTCGGCGGCGGCAGCGGCTTTCAGGCCGGTGACCAGCGAGTGCGTCGAGGCGGACAGCGCGTCGAAGAAACCGGGTTTGCGGATTTCGCGCAGCGTCGCCAGGCCACAGGCGGTGGCCACCGGGTTGCCCGACAACGTACCGGCCTGGTACACCGCACCCAGCGGTGCGAGGTGTTCCATGATGGCGCGCGGGCCACCAAAGGCGGCCAGCGGCATGCCACCGCCAATCACCTTGCCCAGCACGGTGATGTCCGGTTTGAAACCGGGAATGCTCTTGGCGTACACGCTTTGCGCGCTGCCCAGCGCCACGCGAAAGCCCGTCATCACCTCATCGAGCACCAGCAAGGCGCCGTACTCGGTGCACAGTTCGCGGCAGCGGCGCATGAAGGGCACGCTGGCACGCACCAGGTTCATGTTGCCCGCGATGGGCTCGATCATCACGCAGGCCAGTTCCTTGCCGTGCAGGGCAAAGGCTTCTTCGAGTTGTGCCACGTTGTTGTATTCGAGCACCAGGGTGTGCTGCACCACTTCGGCGGGCACACCCGCGCTGGTGGCGTTGCCAAACGTGGCCAGGCCCGAGCCTGCCTTGACCAGCAGTGCATCGGCGTGCCCGTGGTAGCAGCCCTCGAACTTGATGAACTTGCTGCGGCCCGTGGCGCCGCGCGCCAGGCGGATGGCACTCATGCCGGCCTCGGTGCCCGAGCTGACAAGGCGCACCATCTCCATCGAGGGCACCAGGCTGAGGATTTCCTCGGCCAGTTCCACTTCGCGCTCGGTGGGCGCGCCAAACGAGAAACCATCAAGCGCGGCCTTTTGCACGGCTTCGAGCACGGCCGGGTGGCCGTGGCCCAGGATCATGGGGCCCCAGGAGCCGATGTAGTCAATGAAGCGCTGGTCGTTGGCATCCCAGAAGTACGCGCCCTGTGCACGTTTGACGAAGCGCGGCGTTCCGCCCACGGCCTTGAAGGCGCGCACGGGAGAGTTCACGCCGCCGGGAATCACGGCTTTGGCACGTTCGAACAGGGGAAGGTTGAGGTCAGTGTTTGATGTCATGGGAAGGAAACCCGAAGCCTTCAAGGCTGGGTGGTTCGGTGGGGTCAGGGGTGTCGTCGTCGCTGTCGTCGGGTTCGGCCCAGAACATGCGGTCGGGAATGACATGGCCCATGCCGGGACGAAAACCCCCGTCAAGGCAATGGTCGAGGTAGCCCAGGGCTTCGTTGCAGGCCTCGCCCAGGTCGGTGCCGCAGGCCAGAAGGGCTGCCAGCGCCGCCGACAAGGTATCGCCCGCGCCAGCAAAAGTAGCGTCGAAAAGCTCGAATCGACTGGAGGAAATCACGGTCTCGGGCGATGCCAGCACGTTTTCAATGAACTGCTCGGGCAGCGGGATGCCCGTTACCAACGTGTAGGGCACGCCCATCTCGGCGGCTGCGGCTGCGATGTCGCGTGGACCGGGGTTTCTGTCGCTGTTCCAGTCGGGCAGAAGCCAACGCCACAGCGTGCTGTGGTTTCCAACCAACACCGTGGTCTGGGGCAGCAGGAGCTCAAGAAAAGCGTCCAGATACTGATCAATCAGGTCGTCTTGCCACCAGGAAAGGTTGGGCATGTAGCTGACCACGGGCAGGTCAGGGTAGTCCGCCGTCAACTCGGCAATGGCGCTGATGTTTTCGGGGCCACCCACAAAACCCACCTTGATCACCTGTACTGGAAGGTCTTCCAGTGCCGCCCGCGCCTGGTCAGTAACAGCCTCGTCGTCCAGGGAGAAATGGTCGAAAACCTCGGCCGTATCACGTATGTAGGCCCCAGTGACCACGGCCACAGGGTGCCCGCCCACCGATGCCACGGTGGTAATGTCGGCGGTCAGCCCGCCAGCCCCGCTGGGGTCGCTGGCATTGAACAACATCACGCAGGCCGGGTTGACCTGGGGCTCTGCGTCGGGGGTCAGGCCGTCATCAGGGAGGAGGGGGGTCGGCTGGAGTGGCATGGGCCTGTTGCGGTGTGGGGGTGGCGCAAAAGCGGCAACCAGCACAGGTGTCTGGATACAATCGTTGCATTCTATGTGAAGGCCCCTTAAGCTGTGACCGACTCATTGACTTGGATGTGTTTGCTCTGTGGTTGGATGTATGACGAGGCCCAGGGTTCGCCCGAGCACGGCATTCCGCCCGGTACGCCATGGGATCAGGTTCCTGCCGATTGGAACTGCCCCGAATGTGGCGCAGGCAAGGAAGTTTTCGAGATGGTCCAGATCTGAAGCGCAGCCTATGACTGCGTTGTTTATTTTTCCCATCGGGAGCAGTGACAATTGACTACAACCGGCGCATCTTTCAAAGTTCTCGTCGTGGATGACAGCAATACCATTCGGCGGAGCGCGGAGATCTTTCTTAAGCAAGGTGGACACGAGGTTTTATTGGCAGACGATGGATTTGATGCGCTGGCCAAGGTCAACGATTACCATCCACAGCTGATTTTTTGTGACATCCTCATGCCCAAACTTGATGGTTACCAGACGGTGGCCATCATCAAGCGCAATGCCCGTTTTGCAGATACACCCGTGGTGATGCTTTCATCCAAGGATGGTGTCTTTGACAAGGCGCGCGGGCGTATGGTGGGTTGTCAGGAATATCTCACCAAACCTTTTACCAAAGACCAGCTGTTGCAAGCAGTGCAGCAGTTTGGCAATCCCGATCAAGGAGCGATGTAATGGCTATTCAGAAAGTACTGGTCGTGGATGATTCCAAGACCGAATTGATGTTCCTGACCGACCTGCTGCAGAAAAAAGGCATGCAGGTGCGCACGGCTGAAAACGCTGATGAAGCCTTTCGCCGTCTGGCCGAAGAAAAGCCGGACCTGATTCTCATGGACGTGGTCATGCCAGGTCAGAATGGTTTCCAGCTGACGCGCGCCATCTCGCGCGATCCGCTGTATGCCGACGTGCCGATCATTATGTGCACTAGCAAAAACCAGGAGACCGACCGTGTATGGGGCATGCGCCAGGGCGCGCGTGGCTACATCACCAAGCCGGTCGATGCAGCTGAGCTGCAAGCCAAGATCGATGCGCTGAACTGAAAGTCCGGCATCTTCTATGGCCAATCGCGAAGCACTAAGAGAGCTCCAGGTACGTCTCGCCAGTCGTCTTCAGGCGGCAAGGGAGGAGGGTTTGTCGGTTTCTTCCTGGCTGGCTGTAGAGTCCGCCGGGAAATACTACCTTCTGCCCCTGGGACATGCGGGTGAAATCTTTCCATGGACCGTGGTACAGCATGTGCCCTACACCCAAAAATGGTTCATGGGTGTGGCCAATCTGCGTGGCGGTCTCACGGGCGTGGTAGATCTGGCGGGCTTGCTGGGCGATGCGCCTGTGCGCACCGAGCAGGCATTGTCCGAATCCAGTCTGCTGGCCTTCAACGCTGCACTCGAAGTGAATGCCGCTTTGCTGGTGGATCGCTTGGCGGGTCTGCGCAGTACGGACGCCTTCGTATCTTCCGAGTCGCCGGCCGAGGATGCCCCGGTCTTTTTTGGTACGACGTATATCGATTCCGATGGTAAGCGCTGGCAGGAGCTCAATTTGCAGGCCCTGTCTCAACACACCGCATTTTTGAGCATCAGTGCTTGAGTTCTTCTGTAAGGCTGTCCTATGTCTGTCGTCAAACAAGTTGGTAATCTGTTCAACCGTAAGCCTGCCGCTAGCGGTCCGTCTGCGGACCAGGATGCGCTCTCCGCCGATGAGTTGCAAAATTATGCGGCGGATGGTTTGAATAGTGTGCAGGGAGACCCGGATGGCTATGCTTCTGCCGCAGCAGGCGCAGGGCGCTCCGAAGAAGATACTGACCTGATTTCGCTGCCCATGCTGGGCGAAGCAACTTCCGCTACGCACCAACGGCGCTTGCTGATTCTTTTGGCGCTGGGGGTGGGGGTTCTGGCCCTGATTGCCTACTGGGTTTTGCAGCAGGCAGACCGTTCGGCCCAGCAGTTGACGGCTACTGGCCAATCGCTGATGCAATCCCAGCGGCTGGCCAAATCGGTGTCGCAGGCCTTGGTGGGAAGCCCACAGGCTTTCCCGGACGTGGTGGAGAGTTCGGGCGTGCTGGCTCGCAATGTGCGGGCACTCAATGCGGGTGATTCGGATCTGAACGTACAGGCCTTGGGCGAGTCGTTCAAAACAGACCTGGACGCAGTGACGCCATTGATGGAGCGCGCAGAGAAAAATGCAAGCGTCGTGATGGGGCAGCAAAAAATTCTGACGCAGGTGGGCGATGCGCTGCGCACCATCAACCGTCAGTCCTCGGATTTGCTGGAAATCGCAGAGACCGTTTCGTCTCTCAAATTGCAGCAAAACGCCCCTGCGGCTGAAATTTCGGCTGCTGGCCAGCTCGTGATGTTGACCCAGCGTATCGGCAAGTCGGCAAACGAGTTCCAGACGGCAGAAGGCGTTAGCCCTGAAGCGGTGTTCCTGTTGGGTAAGGACTTGAACTCGTTCAAGGAAATTGCACAAGGACTGCTGGACGGCAGCCCTGAGTTGCGCCTGACCGCGACCAAGGATGCGCAAACCCGCGAGCAGCTCGCTGCCCTGATCAAGCTTTACGAAGACACCCGTAACCAGGCCAGCGCCATTCTGGGCAACCTGCAGGGCCTGGTTTCAGCGCGTGAGGCGCAGACAGCCATTCTGGGTGACAGCGAGCCGCTGCGCCGCCACTTGGAGGGCTTGCAAGGCAAGCTCTCGGCACAGACGGGTATCGGTGCAGGCCAATTGGCGGCACTGGTGTTGGCCGGTCTTTTCGTGCTGTTGTGCGGTGTGGGTATTTCGCGTGTGCAGTTGCTTGACAGTCGCAGCCGCCAGCAAGACGCTGAAGCGCAGCAAAAGGACGCACAGCGCCAGGAGCAGGAAGCCAAGCGCGTCAACGACGCCAATCAGGCCGCCATTTTGCGTCTCATGAACGAACTGCAGTCGGTCGCTGAAGGCGATCTGACGCAGGAAGCCACGGTGACCGAGGACATCACGGGCGCCATCGCCGACTCGGTGAACTACACGGTGGAAGAGTTGCGCCAACTGGTGGGCAGCGTGCAGAACACAGTAACCCGGGTGGCGCAAACCACTGCCATGGTGGACAACACTTCGACCGAACTGCTCGCGGCATCCACCGAGCAGCTGCGGGAAATTCGTGAAACCGGTCGATCGGTGCTGGACATGGCCACCCGAATCAACGAGGTGTCTACCCAGGCGCAGGAATCGGCCACGGTGGCGCGCCAATCGCTGCAAGCCGCCGACTCGGGGCTGCAAGCCGTGCAGAACGCCATCGGTGGTATGAACTCCATCCGTGACCAGATCCAGGACACCTCCAAGCGGATCAAGCGCCTGGGTGAGTCATCGCAGGAGATTGGTGAAATCACCGAGCTGATTTCCGACATTACCGAGCAGACGAACGTGCTGGCCCTGAACGCCGCTATTCAGGCAGCATCTGCTGGTGAGGCCGGCCGTGGCTTCTCGGTGGTGGCTGAGGAAGTGCAGCGACTGGCCGAGCGCTCTGCAGACGCAACGCGCCAGATTTCGGCGCTCGTGAAGGCCATTCAGACCGACACACAGGATGCCGTGGCCGCTATGGAGCGTTCTACGCAGGGTGTGGTGGAAGGGGCCCGCTTGTCTGACAGCGCGGGTACCGCGCTGACCGAAATTGACCGTGTGTCGCGTCGCCTCGCAGAACTGATTGAGCAGATTTCGTCCTCCACGTCGCGTGAAGCCACGATGGCCAACGAAGTGGCGGACAACATTCAGCACATTTTTGCGGTGACCGAGCAGACCGGTGAGGGTACGCGTGCTACGGCGCAGCAGGTGCGCGAACTCTCCACGATGGCTGAGGAGCTGCGCCAGTCTGTGGCCCGGTTCAAGATTGCCTGACGTACCGAACAACAAACGGGCTCTGTGCAGCCGGGAACGAATCCATGTCATCTACTGATGCCGTCAACGCACCACATGTCGAAGGAGGTTCTGGCGAACAGGACCTGGGACCGCTGGCATGGGTGCTCGAGGAATTGCGCAAATCCCTGGACGGGGCCGTCAAGGCACTACGTCGCTTCGTGCACGATGCCGATCTGGCGCGCGAATCAGATATCGCCACCTTGGATGTGGGCACCTTGCGCATTGCTCGCCAGCAGTTGCACCAGGCCAGCGGCGCACTCGAAATGGTGGGCATGGCGTCCCCTGCGCTTGTGCTCCGGGCCATGGAGTCTGCCGTCCAGAAATTCGTGCAACGCCCCGAGTTGTGCACCGACGATGCAGCGGGTGCTTTGGAACGCGCCAGTTTTGCATTGAGTGAATACCTGGAAAGCGTGCTGGCTGGCAAGGCTACCTCATCGGTAGCCCTGTTTCCGCAATACCGTGATGTACAGGCATTGACAGGCGCCGAGCGCGTTCATCCGGCCGATCTGTGGCCCGTCGAGCGGCGTTTCCGTGAGCCTGATATCGAGGTGACCGCAGCACCGCTGGCTTATGGCCCGCCCGCTCGGGCACGCCTTGACCAAGCGGTTCTGAAAATTGTCAAGGACGCCGATTTTGATGCGGCCCATGATTTGCGCGACATTGCACTCGGATTTGTTGCAAGTCAGACCGATCGCCAGTCCCGTGCGTTCTGGAAAATTTGCGCTGGCTATTTCGAGGCTTTTGGCAGCGGGCTGTTTGCCTCGGATGTCTACGCCAAGCGGGTGGCCTCGCGCATCCTCATGCAGTACGCTACCTTGGCCCGCGGCGACGCAGGTATTGCGGATAGGTTGGTGCAGGATTTGCTGTTCTTCTGTTCGCAGGCACAGCCTTCTGACAGTGACAAGGTTCCCTATCTGCGTGCGGCGCGCAAAGCATTCGACTTGGATCGCGCGGCGCCGGTGGATTACGAAGCACGCCGGTTTGGCCGATTCGATCCCGCCGTTCTGGCCCAGGCGCGTAAGCGCATTTCGGCAGCGGCAGAAACCTGGTCGGCATTGGCCGGGGGAGATCGCAACAAGCTCAAGCCTGCGGCAGACCAGTTCAGTCTGGTGTGCGACTCCTTGCGCAAACTGCACCGTAACAGTGAAAGCCTGGCCCAGGCACTGACGCGAGCACTCGAATCTACAACCCGGGCTGGCGAACCTCCCTCGGCTGCACTGGCCATGGAAGTGGCTACATCCGTGTTGTACCTGCAGGCAGCTCTGGAAGAAACGGATACGGCGGAAGAACAGATGGTTGCCCGGGCCAAGCGGCTGGCCGATCGACTGGACCATGTCACGGCGGGCGGTGAACCGGATCCACTTGAGCCCTGGATGGAAGAGCTGTACCGGCGCGTCAGCGACAACCAGACCATGGGCAGTGTGGTGGGTGAGTTGCGCTCCACGCTGGGCGAGGCCGAGCGTGCTATGGATCAGTTTTTCCGCAACCCGGAAGATGTATCGCCGCTGACGTCCGTACCGGGACGTTTGGCCCAAATGCGCGGAGTGCTGTCGGTGCTGGGTCTGGACCAGGCCTCGCTCGCCGTGTTGCGCATGCGCGAAGCCGTCGAGCGCCTCTTGGTGAACGATGTCGGTTCGGAAGAAGAGCGCAAGCAGACCTTTGAAAAGCTGGGGAACAGCCTGGGGGCCTTGGGTTTCCTGATCGACATGCTGAGTTACCAGCGTGCCATGGCACGCAAACTCTTTGTCTATGACGAAGAACTGGGCGAACTGCGCATTCTGATGGGCCGTACCCGCGCCCGGGCGGCTGACCAGGCCGAAAACCCGGAAGAAGTGGAACACAAGATCGAGGAACGCGCCGCTGTGCCGCTGCCTGATGTGGTGCCGCGCGATTCGCTCTATTCCAACGCACCAACTGTGGTGCCGCCGACAGCCCCTGTGGAATCGGTGCCGGCAGAGGTCGAGCCGTTAGAGATCGACATGCTTGCAACCATCGCACTGGATGCATCGGTTGCGCCTGATGCACAGCTCCCCGTTGTGCCGCCCTTGCCCGTGCCTACCGTCATCACCGAGGTGGAAGACGAGCTCCTGGATATTTTCCTGGAAGAAGCGCGTGAAGTCGTTGGCAATGGCCTGGCTGCGGTGCAGGTGCTGGAGGCTGAACCCGCCAATCTCAGTGAACAGACCACGCTGCGCAGGGCGTTCCATACGCTCAAAGGCAGTTCACGCATGGTGGGATTGAATGACTTTGGTGAAGCTGCATGGTCCATGGAGCAGTTGCTCAATGCTTGGCTTGCCGAACAGAAACCCATGCAGCCTGGACTGCTGAACTTGTCCGGCCAAGCCTTGAAGGGTTTTGGCCGCTGGGCTGATGACATCGCCGCTGGCACTGCCGGAGCATGGCAGGTACAGATGTTCAGCACCGCGGCTGATGCCATGCGCTTACAGGGCACCGAGCTGCCGCTGGAGCTGCCGGGCGAAGCCACAGCCGTACACGCAGAGCAGGAATCTGTCGCGGCGGAGGTGCTGGATGACCAGGTTCTGGCGGATGATTTCCCGTCGCTCGATTTCTCCGAAACCCGGCCCCTGGTGCTGGGAGAGGAAACGACGACACAAAGTGAAACGGCCGAAGTCACTCTGGCAGAAGACATCGATTTTGCAGAGTTCTCGGCGGCCCTGGCCACGGATGAACCAGCACCACAGGACGATGCTGCATTGGTGGACATCGATCTGTTGTTGGACGAACCGGTCCCTGCCGTGCAAGAGTCGGCCTTGTCTGAGGAAGACCTGGAGCCCGCAGCGCTTGAAGAGTCGCCCGCTCAGGTGCCTTTTGGTCAGGACGACGAACCAACCGAAGGCGCACCAGCACAGAGCTTGGATGCCCCTGTGCAAGAACCAGAGGCCACGCTTGAAACCACCGCTATGGCATCCGAGCCTTCGCCGGATGACAACGTCAAGGTCATTGGTGATCTGCGCATCAATATCCCGCTCTATAACGTTTACCTGAATGAAGCGGATGAGTGGTCGCGCAGACTCGTGACGACTTTGCAAGAATGGTCGATGGAGCTGCACGAGCGGCTACCGGACATGGCGGTCGCGTTGGCGCACTCCCTGGCCGGAAGTTCTGCCACGGTAGGATTTTCTGCGTTGTCCGAAACTGCCCGCTTGTTGGAGCATGCCCAGGAGCATGTCCAGTTGCAGTCCACGGGTGAGCCGGAAGATGCACGGGCGTTCCTGGATGCTGCGGAAGACATTCGGCGCCTTCTGCACCAGTTTGCGGCAGGGTTCCTCAAAGAGTCGAATCCGCAGATTCTGGAAGAATTGCAACGAATCCTCCAAACCGAGGTCGTCAGCACGCAATCTCCTCCCATCGAGGACGCCGAGCAGGCAATGGAGGCATGGCGGGAAGAAAATGCGCGTGCCGCCTTGCTTGAAAAATCTCTCCAGGAAGCAGAAGCAGAAGCAGAAGCAGAAGCAGAAGCAGAAGCAGAAGCAGAAGCAGAAGCAGAAGCAGAAGCAGTAGTGGATTCGGAAGCACTGGTGCCTCCTCTGCCCGCTGAAACTGTTGTGCCCGAGGTCGTACGTGGCTATGTGGCGCCAGCCCTCTCGGTTCCCTTGCGCGAACAGGCTGATAGCGCCCGTGAGGCGGTAACACCGGCACCGGTGGCTCCAGCCGATATCGACGACGATATCGATGCGATTGACGTCATTGATCCGGATCTTTTCCCGATTTTTGAAGAAGAAGCCGCAGAACTGTTGCCTGTTCTGGGTGGTGCCTTGCGCCAGTGGGCTTCGCGACCTGAGAACCTGGGTGCGCGTACCGAGGTGCTGCGTGCATTGCACACGCTCAAAGGAAGTGCGCGGCTGGCAGGTGCCATGCGCCTGGGAGAACTGTCCCACCGTCTGGAATCTGCCATCGAGCAGTTGGATGTGGATACCGTGCAGTCCGCGGACATTGAGCCCTTGCTGGGCAGTTTTGACGGCTTGCAGGCTAATTTCAACGCACTGCGAGTCATCAGTGACCAGGCCCCTGCCGAAGCTGTGGCGGTCGCTCCTGTCAAGTCCGAGGTTACGCCTGCAGACGAAGCACCGCAGACCGAGCAGCCTCGGCGCCCTGCGGTGGCCCGGCCCCAGGGGCCGCTCGAACTGGCCCCTGCACGCTCTACGGCCGGACATTCGGTGCGGGTGCGTGCGCAATTGTTGGATCGACTGGTCAATCAAGCAGGCGAGGTGATGATCACCCGCTCGCGCATGGAAGCACGGCTGGGCCAACTCAAAGGCTCAATGGCCGATCTCACGGGCAACCTGGAGCGACTGCGCCAACAGCTACGTGATATCGAGGTCCAGTCTGAATCCCAGATGCAGTCTCGCTTGGCTTTGTCCAAGGATACGGCGGCCGGTTTCGACCCACTCGAATTCGACCGCTTCACGCGGGTGCAGGAACTGACCCGCATGATGGCGGAATCGGTCAACGACGTGGCCACAATCCAGCGCAACTTACAGCGCACGGTGGAAGGTGCCGAAGACGATTTGATTGCGCAAGGGCGGCAAGCGCGGGAATTGCAGCGTGACCTGTTGCGCACCCGCATGGTGGAGTTCGAAGGCATCGCCGAGCGCTTGTATGCCGTGGTGCGGCAGTCTTCCAAGGAAACCGGCAAGCAGATCAAGCTCGATATCACCGGTGGTTCGATCGAAATGGACCGAGGTGTTCTTGACCGCATGACGCCTGCGTTTGAGCACCTGCTGCGCAATTGCGTGGCCCATGGCATTGAAACCCCAGAACAGCGACTGGCTCAGGGCAAACCTGCATCCGGAACCATCTCCGTTGATCTGCGCCATGAAGGCAACGACGTTTCGGTTGCGTTCCGGGACGATGGCGCCGGGCTGAATCTGCCAGGTATCCGCGCCAAGGCACTGTCACAAGGGCTGATCGGTTCTGGCACCGAACTGAGCGATTCCGAGGCGGCCAATCTCATCTTCACGCCAGGTTTCTCCACAGCCTCTGAAGTCACCGGTCTTTCCGGTCGTGGCATCGGCATGGACGTGGTTCGAGCCGAAGTGAATGCGCTGGGTGGCCGCATCGAAACCACGACCGAAACCGGCAAAGGCGCAGCATTCCGCATGGTACTTCCGCTGACCACGGCGGTGACGCAGGTGGTGATGTTGCGTACCAGTGATCTGGCGGTGGGTGTGCCTGCGAATATCGTGGAAGTTGTGCGCCGGGTGCCCTTGGCCGAGTTGGATGCGGCGTATCGCACCGGAACCTTCGAGGTTGCAGGTGAGAGCCTGCCCTTCTATTGGTCTGGCGCCTTGCTGCAGGCTTCGCAGCGCAGCAACGAAGCGGCGACGGGCAAGACCCGGCCTGTCGTGGTGTTGCGCAGCGCGTCGCAGCGTATTGCCATGCACGTGGATGAAGTGCTGGGCAACCGAGAAGTGGTGGTGAAAAATCTGGGGCCGCAGTTGTCCAGGCTTCCCGGTTTGGCGGGCATGTCGGTGCTCGCTTCGGGTGCTGTGGTGCTGATTTACAACCCGGTAGCGCTTTCGACGGTGTACGGGGATCAGGTGCGCGCCAGCAGCGGGCCTGTGGCCCATCTGGCAGCGTCGTCGGATACGGGTACCTTGGTGCCCGGTGTCTCGATGTCTCCTGCAC
>Ga0138256_10006983_pt1 | contig 11935 bp, 14 predicted proteins | sample KNB2016incub_MG_FD_105486 | JGI IMG/M metagenome (GOLD analysis project Ga0138256, IMG submission 105486) | Active sludge microbial communities from wastewater in Klosterneuburg, Austria - KNB2014incub_MG | ecosystem: Engineered > WWTP > Activated sludge > Unclassified | place: Austria...
ATCAACAGACAAGTTTAAATGGTACTGCTAAATCAGCTCTTAATGAACTTGCTTCATTATTAAAGAAGAATGCAAAGTATAATCTGGTTGTTTTTGGTTATGGTGACGAAACGACTCCTTCCAGTGACCCTATCACACTGGCAAAATCCAGGGCAAATGCAGTACGGGACTACTTGATTAGCAAGGGTATATCTCAGGAAAGAATATCAATTGTTTCAAAGTCGATGCCAAAGCTTTTCAATCGGAAGATTTCATTTGAATTAAAATAAATTAACATGCAGGAGCAAATTGAATTTGCTCCTGCTCTTTTTAATACCAATCGTGCACGATAAAGTTTATATCCTGGATAGTGGCTCTCAATATACACAATTGATTGCCCGTAGAGTCAGAGAACTAAATATATTTTGTGAGATATATCCGTTTCACAAGGCTCCTCCGATCGACCCATCTGTAAAAGCAGTAATACTCAGTGGAAGCCCATTCTCTGTAAATGATCCGGATGCTCCTGTTATTGATCTCAAGGCATTCATCGGTAAAGTTCCTTTACTCGGAGTATGCTATGGTGCCCAATATCTGGCCAAAGTGTACGGTGGAAAAGTTGAAAAAAGCGCACAGCGGGAATATGGTAAATCAGAACTGCAAAAAATTGAAGCGGGCGATCCTATCTTCCTTGATATTTCCTCAGAGAGTCAAGTCTGGATGTCGCACGGTGATTCTATCCTCACACTACCAGAAAAGTTTACTCATATAGGCATTACAAAGGATAATGCGTATGCGATGTTTACTTTCACTGAAAATGATATTCCTGTGTATGGAATCCAGTTTCACCCTGAAGTTACACATACAGCACAGGGTAAGATATTTTTAAGAAATTTCCTTATTAACATAGCCCATATAACACCTGACTGGACTCCCAAAGCTTTTGTTGATGAAATGGTCACACAATTAAGACAAGCAATCGGTTCAGATCATGTGATGATGGCATTATCCGGAGGTGTAGATAGTACGGTAGCAGCGACACTTTTACAACGAGCCATAGGTGACAAGCTGCAATGTATCTTTCTGGACAATGGTTTATTACGGAAAAATGAATTTTCTCAAGTATCCCATGCTTATAAGTCATTAGGTCTGAATGTCAGCTCAATCGATGCAAGTGAGGATTTTTACAGCGCATTAAATGGCAAAAGTGATCCTGAAGATAAAAGAAAAGCCATCGGTAATACATTTATTGAAGTATTTGAAAAAGAAGCTAAAAAGTTTCCAAATATTAAATGGCTCGGCCAGGGTACAATTTATCCGGATGTGATCGAATCTGTATCTGTACATGGCCCCAGTGTTACTATCAAATCACATCATAATGTAGGTGGCCTTCCTGAGAAAATGAATTTAAAAATTGTCGAACCCCTCAGAATGCTATTTAAAGACGAAGTAAGAAGAGTCGGTGCTGAGCTTGGATTAGACAATGCATTTCTATACAGACATCCATTCCCCGGACCCGGACTGGGCATTCGAATTCTAGGTGAAATTGACGTAGAAAAAGTACGGATACTTCAGGAAGCAGATGATGTGTTTATATCATTATTGCGACAGCATAATCTATATTCGGAAGTCTGGCAAGCTGCCACAATCTTGTTGCCTGTCAGATCAGTGGGTGTGATGGGTGATGAGCGAACCTACGAATACGTAGTTGCACTCAGAGCTGTTACTTCTACTGATGGGATGACCGCTGAATGGGCCAGATTACCTCAGGAATTCCTGGCAACAGTTTCGTCTCAGATCATTAATCGGGTTAAAGGTGTCAACCGTGTAGTCTATGACATCAGTACAAAACCACCTGCCACTATTGAATGGGAATAAACTAAATTTCACCACTTTTTAATTTCCGTATTCCAGCAACTAACAGGTCTATATCTTTCGCTGTAGTATCCCAGGAACACATCAATCTAACCTCATTCCTGAAAGTATCCCAGATATAAAAAGGAATAATCTCCTGGAGTGGTTTTATCCATTCTACAGGGAATATTGCAAAAACACCATTAGCCTGAATTGCCTGAGTCAGCTTAACTTCCGGAAATTGAGCTAATACAGTTGCTAGTTTTAATGCCATAGAATTTGCATTATTGCAATATTGCATCCAACAATCATTCTTCAATAAAGCCAAAAACTGTGCAGCCAGATATCGGTTTTTTGAAACCAGTTGTGTATTTCTCTTATGAAAGTATTTTGCATCCTTAGCCAACTCGGGATTGACAAAAATTACTGCCTCAGCACCCATAGTTCCGGCCTTTGTTCCACCGAATGAAAGTATATCGACACCCGTCTCAGTTATCATTTGTTGTATTGAAACTCCTAAATAACAAGCAGCATTAAGCAAGCGGGCACCATCAACATGTAATAATAAGTTAAATTGATCACAGACAGCCCTCAACGATTTAATTTCATCCAGACTATAAACAGTCCCATACTCAGTCGCCTGTGTGATGCTAACAACCCTGGGTTGTGGCGCATGTGGATCACCTAACCGATGACATACATATTGAATACGATCAGGTGACAATTTGCCTTCATCATTTGCTTTTATTGATTGTAATCTGCCCCCAGTAATCAATTGGGGAGCATTAGACTCATCCACATTCAGATGTGACAAATCTGTACAGATCACAGATTCATAGGGCCTCAATACTGAACTAATTCCTAACAAATTTGCTCCAGTCCCATTAAAAACTAAGAATGAACTTACCTTACGTCCAAATATTTCATCAAATAAAGCAGCCAATTCTTCAGTATAAGGATCAGCACCATATGATCTGGCATGATCGACATTCACTTTAAGAATATAATCCAACACCTCGGGTATTACGGGTGCATAATTGTCACTTGCAAAAGATTTCATATCTAAAGATCTACAGATTCAAAGATAAATAAAAAAGGAACCGGGATTCCGGTTCCTTTGCAGATCTATAATTAAGTTTTTTTAAAATACATAATTGTATTTGATATATAATTGCTCCGTAAATGAAGCCCGGCGGCCTATCCCATTTACTCCACCCACAGCGTCATTGTCAGTAATTTGTACAGGAATATCATGATCATAAAATAATCTGGTATTCAAAGTAACAGATATACCTTTCCATATCATAAATGCAGTCTCAGTATTCCAATCCACATCGACATTTCCCGGCTCCTTCAGGTAATTACTAAATAAGGTCAATCCGGATTTAAAAGATATCCGATCTTTCAAAAATTTATTTGTATAAACAGCAGCCAATGTAGCTCCAAGCTGAGTTAATGTCTTATCGTAATCAGTACCACTGCGCCATGGATTACCATGAATTCCCACACCTAATGTCTCTCCGCTGGCTTTTCTGGCTGGAATCGCAGCGATATCATCATTTGCTACAACTATCATTTTCAATGATGCAGGCGAGATGAAAACAGATAAGTTCTTATTTGCTTTATAATCTATACCCGGCGAGATAGTTATACGAGCCGGAGATAAAAACTGAGCTATTGGCCCTTGTCCTTTACCGGAAACATCTTTTAAATAATTTCCCTTAATCGGATTGATGAGTGAAGTATCTGAATAGGTATTGAGCAATTGGGATTGGAATGTAAATAACAAAGAATAAAAGAACTTTGAGTTTGATGAAGCTTTAAAACCGATTTTTGATCCCACTCTCAATTCATCAATACTTTTTTGCCAGGGTGTACGTAGATTAGGATTCAATGTTGAATATCCACCACCTAGCTTCTGAACTCCAAGCAATAAATCAATTACATTATCCCAGGCTAACTTTCCATCTTTATAATTAGCATAAAAGCTAGCCACTCCACCAAATCCAATCTTATTCTCCCCGGCACCTACTGCGGGATTTATTTGCAATAACTGGCCGAAGTCCAGACCAATGCCAGCTCCGGACAACCATTTGGTCGTATCTTTTGATTTTGAAAGTTCACGAATCTCCTTCAGTCTGTTTTCATTCTGCCCATGCAACAAACAAACACTTAAGGTTAAAACCAATAGTAAAAATATCTTTCTCATATTATAATTTATTTTTAGACGAATCATCATTAATTATAGTCACTACTTCTTCAATCAATTTTTTTAATGGAATGATTGTTTTGTTTTCCCCTTGTGCTATAGTAATACTTGTCTTATCAATATCTGTCACGACCCCTTGTTGGCCCCCTATCAGAATGGTGCTTCCTACTTTCAATTTGCCGGAGTTATAATAACCTGCCAAAAAATTTGATAATATATCCTTACTGGCCAACCCATAACCCAGACCAAAAGCTAACACCACACCTCCGATAATGGTGGTAAGACTGGTTTGCAGAAAGCCGGTTTCAATCCCTGCCTGATCTAATGCACTGATTACAATTGTTATAAAAAGAAAATAAAAAATAATTGATGAGATCATTCGGATCGAAGCAATACCAAGTGATTTGCCTGCAGTATAAACCGCTTTTTTTATACTATCAGCTATTAATGTACCTACGACAATGATTGTTAAGGCAACTAGCAACTTAGGTATATAATTTATTATCTGTTGCAGTAAATTAGTCAAAGCCGGCAGTTTTAATATGTCTGCAGCTATTAAAAGGGTCATCATCATTAGAAAATAATAAACCACTAAGGATATTATTTTACTGGGAATAATTTCAATATTGGATTTCGAAACGATTTCTATCTGATGCAATTTATCTGCATATTTATCAATCTTAGATTTCTTCAATCCAATTCTAACCACTTTTCGAATGAATCTGGCTAATAACCAACCGATAATGAATACAGCCAATGATCCAACCAGTCCAGGAACAAAATTCATCATCCCGGCACTAATACTTTCTATTAATGAAAAACTCATAATATCGACAAATATAATTTAACCACTATTTATTCAATTCACTTTCAGCATCCTCTACGTCTGCATTCTGCACCGTCAAATCGCCAAAAGATTTGATCAATGCATCTGAAAATAAACCCAATATATTTCCTATCAAATCCAAAATCCCAAGGTTACTTTGGATACTTTCCTTTACACTTTCCGGTAATTTACCCAATTCATCCTGATAATTACTCTCTAATTCATTGAAGACATTCGCATTGCTCATATTTGTAGTACACTGGTATATATTTTACGAAATTTTTCTTTGGCTCTTTGCAAACGCATTTTCACAGCGCTTTCTGAAATGCTCAAAACTTCAGCTATTTCCTTGAGTCGCAGATTATCCTGATATTTCATCAGTAATATCATCTTATCCGCCTCATCAATGACATCAAGTGTATTTCTTAGTGCTTCCAGATTATCTTCCTTGATCAAATAGTCTTCATCTTCATACCCTATCTCGTTTATTTCTTGCTGATCACTAATCACTGCATTCACTTTCTTAAATCTTCTGACCTGATCAATGCAATAATTGTAAGTAATTGAATAAATCCAGGTTGAAAAAGATGACCTGCCTGAATAGTTTGCCAGGTTCAGCAATACTTTCATAAATATATCTTGTACTGCATCTTCGGCTAAAATACTATCTTTTAGAATTGAATAACACTTATAAAATATTTTATTGGCATAGCGACTATACATTTCCTCAAAATAACTCTGATCCTGAGTCCTGAGGTAATTCTCTACAATAACTGCATCAGATAAATCGTCGAACGGCATTGCCTTGTCGTGGATATTTCAGCAAATATGCGACAAATACGAAAGATTTTAAGATTATATTTCAACTAGAAAAAAGATTGCAACCCGTACCACACTGAATTCAAATCTTTACCTTATTACTATTTATATTGATCGTAATTGAGGAAAAATTTCATTATTTCTGTGTTCTAAAATTTTTACCTTTAGGTTATGAAGCAGTTTTTATTAATATTATTATTGGCGGGTACTTTGATAACAAATGGTTATTCCCAATATTCTTCCGGGGATTCTGTATTTATTGCATCTATCTATAAAAATGAGCTCACTCAGGGGCAGGGATACAATTGGTTAAAGGTACTATGCCTAAATATCGGAAATCGAATTTCCGGATCTTCAAATCTCGACAGAGCCGACACCTATATGAAAAGATTAATGGATTCATTAAAGTTTGATAAAGTATGGCTTCAGCAATGCCAGGTACCACATTGGGTAAGGGGTGACAAAGAAATCGGAAAAGTTGTCCGGTCAAATACAGGAGCATTCCCCATTGAAATAGCTGCATTGGGCAACACAAATGGTACTGGACCTAAAGGGATTTCAGCAGAAGTACTCCGTGTTTCATCTCTTCAGGAGCTCATGAATATGACTGAAGCACAGGTAAAAGGAAAAATTGTATTTTTTGATAAGCACTTCGAGACAGAACATATCAATACTTTTGAAGGGTATGGACATACAGTATCAGCCCGTTCCCGCGGACCAGAAGCGGCTATGAAGAAAGGTGCAGTAGCCGCTCTTGTAAGAAGTGTCTCCACTAACCATGATAATAAACCACATTCGGGTGCAACTCGTTTTGAAGACTACACTCAAACTATTCCTTCATTTGCCATCGGTGTACTTTCTGCTGACAAGCTAACTGATGCGCTGTCAAAAGGGTCGGTTACTATTTACCTCAAGTCTAATTCCAAATATCTCGGATTGACCAATGGTTATAATGTCATAGGAGAAATCACAGGTGCTAAATTCCCGGATGAAGTGATTGTAACTTCCGGTCACCTGGATAGTTGGGATGTGGGTCAGGGCGCACATGATGACGGCACCGGCTGTATCCATGCTATTGAATCTGTCGAGGTGCTACGAAGGCTGGGATATAAACCACAAAGAACACTTCGGGTAGTATTATTTGTAAATGAAGAAAATGGTACAGCAGGAGCAAAAAAATATGCTGAATTTGCTAAATCAGAAAATAAAAAACACATTCTTGCAATTGAATCAGATGCCGGTGGGCATGCGCCGACTGGATTTGCCTGGGAAGCTACTAAGGAGAAAGCTGGAATGTACAGTGATCGAATTCATTCCTGGAAAAATTACTGGGACCAGTATGGCTATTCTCTTTATCAAGGAGAAAGTGGAGTTGATGTCGGATATCTACAAAGCTTGGGCACATGCCTGATGGGTTTACTTCCGGAAAGTCAAAGATATTTTGACTACCATCATTCACCTAATGATACATTTGATAAAGTTAATGCAAGAGAATTGCATCTCGGGACTGCAGCTATTGCTAGTGTCATTTATTTAGTGGATAAATATGGATGGGAATAAACAAAAAGATCTGGTATCAATACATGGTAAATGGTTTGAAGCCTATATAAATGAATCAGATATCAATATCAGAATCAATGATATAGCTAACTGGCTTAGAATCGAATATTCAAACAAAATTCCCATTTTCCTATCAATACTCAATGGCTCAGTGTTTTTCGCAGCTGATATCATTCGGAAGTTTGATCAGGAATGCGAGATCTCATTTATCAAATTACAATCGTATGAAGGCACGCATTCTGTGGGTAAAGTCACTGAATTAATCGGACTTAATCATGACATCACAGGCAGAGATGTAGTTATTCTTGAAGACATTATTGATTCTGGCCTGACAATAAAATCATTAATAGAAATTTTAGAAAGAGAAACTCCTAATTCTGTTCGAATAGTAACTCTTCTGGATAAGCCTGCAGGCAGAAAAACCGAAGTCCGGATTGACATGGTTGGATTCACGATAGAAAACAAATTTGTTATCGGTTATGGCCTGGATTATGATCAACTCGGACGTAATCTAAAGTGTATTTATCAGGAAAAGCTTACTTGATTTTAAAAACTGAAAATTATTTTATAGTAAATCTGCAGATAGACTGACTTAGAATCAAAGGTGAAGTTAATAATTGCTCAATTTCTTACTACCTCTTACATTGAGAAAGCATCAGATAAACTACCGGCCCACTGATAGCAACATACATCCAAAGTGGTAAGATCCATCTCGCCATTTTCTTATGCATTTCATATAGTCCGACATAAGCTCTGGCAAAAGTGAACATCACAAAGGGTAATAAAACTGCTGAAAGTAAAATATGTGAAGACAATATGACCAGATATACAATTCTGATAGTTCCGGTTCCACAATACTTTTGTTCAGGTACAGTCATATGATATAACAAGTAGGATAAAAGGAATGTGCACGATAAACCGATAGCAAAATAAATTGCCTTTCTATGTTTCTCAATTTTCTTTTGCCTGATCATAATGTAAGCATAGACCAATACAAAGAAAGTAATCAGATTGATTGTAGAATGAAATACAGCCAGCCAGCTGAAATCAAAATTAGTATCAATTTGGATCCGGCCCATTGATGCTATCAAAATAAACAGAGCAAAGCTCAAAAACCAAATCTTCCGTTTCCATTTATGGAGTCGCAAAACAGCAGTTTCATTATTCATTACTTCTCTTTTTGGCGCACCAATTTTGGTTCTATTTTCTCCCGTTCAGGTGCAAGAATAGCAGCGTGTCTGATCAACATTCGTATTTGCTCAATATTATTAAGATCGTACCCTTTCCTGATACTTGCACTTCGATCAATAATAAGTGCACTTACTGCTTTATTTCCAGCAGATTTCAACGAATCAATTTCAGAAATATCCCGGATATAACTTATTACATCACTACTTTTGATCAGATGTAAGAATCCACTGGAATAAAAATAATGCGGTAATCCAAGAGAGTCATTAATTGCAGATTCACCAATGATCACTCGTACAGTTGGATTATTTTCATTCTGCTTATAAATTGTTTCCGTCAGTTTCTTTACTACATCTTGCTTGAGCGAATCACTAACAATTACTATTGTAACTCTTCCCTTTAAGGAATCAATATGGAATAAGGAAGAATCTGGCATCTCAGGTGCAACTCTCTTAAAATGCAACTCTTTAAGGCCATTTGCACGCATATCAATTCCCTTCTTCAGGTAAATGTATGATATCAGCGGAAATAGAATAAAACAAACCAGAAGGACTAAGGTCCCTTTCTTTAGCTTCATTAAAATAAATAAATCAATTAATGGCTGGAAGCATCATTTTCTTTGGCACCTGCTTCTTCAACTTTAATAGTGCCGGCGTCTGGAAGCTTGTTTTCTTTTTCCAGCATTTCTTTCTTATAACCTTCACTGCTTACAAGCTCAATATATTGGCGTCTGTTATTCCAATCATTTCCTTCTTGTAAAAAGGCAATAATAGCCCAGATTAGCAACATAGTAGGAACTAACACTGATATAGCCAGAGTTCTCTTTTCATACCGCATATGCATAAACTCATAGACAATAAAATAAGCTTTGTACATACTTAATAAAATCATCGCCGGATACATGATCCATTTATGCAGATGAAATCCTGGAATCATATGACCATTCCCCAGTAAAGCAATTGAAACTTCCATCAGAGTAACAACTCCGAGGATAATCATTCCTTTAAAAACTACTTTTTTAGCTTCTTCGTATGATAATGACATTATCGTTTATTTTTTTATTACAATAGATAAAATACAAGAAATACAAACACCCAGACCAAATCTACAAAGTGCCAATACAATCCTATTTTCTCGACCATTTCATAGCCGTTCTTACGTTTATTATACAATCCGCCTGCAGCATTCAGCATGATAATTGTGAGAAAACATACGCCAGAGAATACGTGGAATCCATGAAAACCTGTGATAAAAAAGAACAAGGCTCCAAAAGCCTTTGGGCCAAATGATTCCTGTGCGATCTGACCTTTCAGATCACCTTCTGTAATCCTGAATTTTCTTTTGTGCCATTCACCATCATGCTTATGAATCAAGTATGTATGGCCAGCTGTGAATGCATCAATAGTACCATCTTCTTTTTTTGCATCAGTGCCATCGTCATTCAGATAAACTCCATCATATACATGCGTACCAAAAGGATCTGTTGTTAAGCTCATATGCTCATTCTTGATCAGATTAGTCCATTCCCAGGCCTGGCAACTTAAAAAACTAAGCCCACCAACAATAGTTAAAATCATCCACTTAACTACACCTCTCCTATTCTCCTTATGGCCTTCCTGTACAGCACGCACCATAGTAACTGAAGATAAGATCAATACAAATGTCATGATCGTTACAAATATCAAAGGCTTATGCTCCAAACCAAATGGCGCAGTAGAGAATACGACATCAGGTAATGGCCAGGTCGGTACACTAAAGCGTAATGCACCATAGGCTATCAGGAATCCGGCAAACGTAAATGCATCTGATAGTAAAAAATACCACATCATTAACTTACCATAGCTGGTACCAAAAGGAGATTTTCCACCCTCCCAGAGTTGTTTACCTGTCTCTTCGGCTGTATGTGAATCTTGTGTATAAGTGTCAGTACCCATTATTAATTACTATAAATTTTATCAAATAAATTATCGCTGTATCATAAAAAATATCAACAAGTAAACCCACAATACATCCACAAAATGCCAGTATTGTGCCGTTAGATTAAGTCTCAGAATTCTTTTTTCTGTAGGCTGAAATGGAAGAGAAAATGCATGATATACAGCAGTACAGAGGATAGCAATACCACCGAGCACATGTGCAGCATGAAGCCCGCTTAAGACATATACAAACGAGCCTGAAGGATTACCATCCATTAATATACCGGATGCTTCCATATCCATCCAACCTTTATATTGAAAAAGTATAAATAAGATACCTAATGCCAAAGTTGACAAAAGCATTAATTTATAACTTTTCTCTTGTCCTTTCTTAAAAGCAGCCTTACTCATTTGCAAAGTAACACTGGAAAGTAAAATTGCAAAAGTACTGAGCAAAAAGATAGAAGGCAGCTTGAATTCCAGCCAATTACCTGCAGCTTGCCTGACAATATAAGCACTGGTGAGTGCCATAAACATCATTACTATGCTACCTATTCCTATCCATAATGCAAATTGCAGTGGATGAATCATTGTTCTGGATGCACTAATTTTATTCATTATCCTATCCAATTAAATATATAAACAGAACCTAAACAAATAAATAAATGAACTAATGAGGCATATAGTAACTCCTTGGCAGCACTTTTCGTACCCACACTATATAGCCGATAGCCGTAAAATGCAAATACGATGGATGCAATGATTAATATTGCCATTACTGGTACATTTACTATACCACTCATGAAGCCATAAACTGTAATCGGAATAGTAAGTAATGCATAAACAGCAGAATAGATACCCGTCATAGGATCAATTTCCCCATCTCTGGTTGCTACCAATTTATAGCCTGCCCGCTGGTAATCATCAAAACTCATCCATCCAATTGCCCAAAAGTGAGGGAACTGCCATACAAACTGAATTGAAAATAAGAAAATTCCCATACTATTTATCTCTCCTGCCGCAGCAACATTACCGACTAAAAGTGGAAGTGCGCCTGGAATAGCGCCAATAAAAACTGCAATTGTAGAAAAGCGCTTCAATGGCGTATAGAGAAAGGCATACAATACGACAGCAATACAGCCGATTACCATTGCTTCAATATTAATTGCACCTAACATTAATATTCCAGCAAGCCATAAAATACCTGCTAGAAGAATAGCATATCCTACCGGGATCCTGTTTGCCGCTAAGGGTCTGTTAGCGGTTCTCTTCATCAATTTATCATAATCCTTCTCGAGAATTTGATTAATTGTATTGGATGCACCTGAAATACAATATCCACCAAAAAATAATAATAAACAGTGCAGGACATTAACCGGACCTTGTAAAGATGCCAAATAGGCCATCACAGAAGAAAACACGACGAACAAAGTCAACCGATGCTTAGTCAGCATCAGAAACTCTGACCACAGACTCTCTCTTACTGTGCTTATTTCGCTCTTTGCTATATTACTCACCTATCTAAAACTGTTATTATATTTAAAACATTAATGTGCTTCCTCACCTTCCCTTAGTGGAACTACC
>Ga0138256_10006984_pt1 | contig 11934 bp, 5 predicted proteins | sample KNB2016incub_MG_FD_105486 | JGI IMG/M metagenome (GOLD analysis project Ga0138256, IMG submission 105486) | Active sludge microbial communities from wastewater in Klosterneuburg, Austria - KNB2014incub_MG | ecosystem: Engineered > WWTP > Activated sludge > Unclassified | place: Austria...
CCGCCGCCGGGCAGGTTGTGGCCGCGCAGGAACAGGTACAGCGACACCGCCAGCGCCAGCGGCAGCAGCAGGCGGGCCACCAGGTTGGGGATCAGCAGCGGGTCGGCGCTGCCGGCCACGGAGGTTTCAGGCAGCATGCGTGCACCGCGCAGCATGGCGTGCACCACCAGCCCGGCAATGCCGAACACGGCGATCTCGCCCAGGGTGTCGAAGCCGCGGAAGTCCACCAGGATCACGTTCACCACGTTGCCGCCACCGCCCTCGGGCAGCGAAAGCGCCAGCATCTCGTCCGCGACGGTGTCCAGCGGGCGGGTGATCACGGCATACACCAGCGCGGCCACGCCGCCGCCGGCCGCCAGCGACACCGCCACGTCACGCCACTGCCGCGCGCGGGACGGCTCCGCCGGCGATTCCTCGGGCAGGTAATTCAGCGCCAGCAGCATCAGCGCGATGGTCGCCATTTCCACCAGCAGCTGGGTGAGCGCCAGGTCGGGCGCCGACAGCAGCACGAAGGCCAGGCTCACCGCCAGGCCCACGGCGCCCATCACCACCAGCGCCACCAGGCGTTTGCGGTGCAGGGCCACCGTGGCCAGCGTGGCGGCCACGCCCAGGCCCCACACCAGCCAGCCCAGCGGCGGCATCGGCTGGGACGCGCCCGGCGAAAGCGCGAGATGGGCGAATGGCGCCGCGCCCATCACCAGCGCCGCGAGCACCAGCAGCAGGAAGTAGCGCTGCAGGCTGCCATTGCCCAGGGTGCGGGTGAGGCGGTCGGCCAGGTCCGTGGCGCTGCCGAGCTTCCATTCATAGACGCGGCGGCCAAGCGAGTCGTAGCTGATGCCGTAGAGGTCGATCAGGCGGCGGAGTCCGAAGTACAGGCCGATGCCGGCCGCCAGTCCGGCCAGGCTCATCATCAGCGGCAGGTTCCAGCCGTGCCAGATGGCCAGGCTGTAGTCGGGCACGTTGCCGGCGCCCAGCACCCCGGTCGCCGCGGCGTGCAGCACGGGCGCGATGGTGATCGCGGGCGCCATGCCGACCGCCAGGCAGACCACCACCAGCACTTCCACCGGGATGCGCATGAAGCGCGGCGGCTCGTGCGGCGTCCCTTCCACCCGCACCGGGCCCTTGCCGAAGAAAGTGTCGTGCACGAAGCGCAGGCTGTAGGCCACGCCAAACGCACCCGCCAGCACGGCGGCCGCGGCGATGCCCCAGCGCATGAACTGGTGGCCCTCGACCTCGAGCGCCTCGGTGAAGAACATTTCCTTGGACAGGAAGCCGTTGAGCAGCGGCACGCCCGCCATCGCCAGCGACGCGATGATGGCCAGTGCGCCCGTGTAGGGCATCAGCCTGAACAGCCCGCCCAGCCGGCGCATGTCGCGCGTGCCGGTCTCGTGGTCGATGATGCCCGCGGCCATGAACAGCGAGGCCTTGAACGTGGCGTGGTTGATGATGTGGAACAGCCCGGCCACCACCGCCATCGGCGTGGACAGCCCGAACAGCAGCGTGATCAGGCCCAGGTGCGAAATGGTGGAATACGCCAGCAGCCCCTTCACGTCGTGCTGGAAGATGGCGTGCCAGGAACCTACCAACAGGGTGACCGCGCCGATGCCACTCACCAGGTAAAAGAACAGGTCACTGCCCGCCAGCGCCGGGTGCAGGCGCGCCAGCAGGAACACGCCGGCCTTCACCATCGTGGCCGAGTGCAGGTAGGCCGACACCGGCGTGGGCGCCGCCATCGCGTGCGGCAGCCAGAACTGGAACGGGAACTGCGCGCTTTTGGTGAACACCGCCAGCAGCACCAGCACCAGCGCCACGGGGTACATCGGATGGGCCAGGATCTGCGGGCCCGAGGCCAGCACCACGTCCAGTTCATAGCTGCCCACGATGCGACCCAGCAGGATCACGCCGCCCAGCAGCGCCAGGCCGCCCGCGCCGGTGATGGCCAGGGCCATCCGGGCGCCGTCGCGGGCGTCGCTGCGGTGTTTCCAGAAGCCGATCAGCAGGAAGGAGCTGACGCTGGTGAGTTCCCAGAACACCGCCAGCAGCACCAGGTTGCCCGCCACCACCATGCCCAGCATCGAACCCATGAACAGCAGCAGGAAACTGAAGAAGCGCGGCATGCTGTCTTCTTCGCTGAGGTAGTAGCGCGCATAGACCACGATCAGCAGGCCGATCGCCAGCACCAGCCCCGCGAACATCCACGCCAGTCCGTCCAGCCTCAGTGACAGCGCCAGGCCCAGCGAAGGCACCCACGGCGTTGAACTGCGTACGCCGGTGCCTTCCAGCACGGCCGGGGTCAGCGCCGCCAGCACCAGCAGCCCGAGCACGGGCGCGGCCGCGGCCAGCCAGGCCGCCGCACGTCGCTGGTCGCGGCCCAGCAGGGCCACGAGCACGGCCAACACGAAGGGAGTAGCGAGCAGCGCCTCGAGCATTGCGATCCTTGCTGGGCCGCCCGGCGCGGGGCGGTGGTCTGGCCGGGTGGCCGCGCCAGTGGCGGCAGCCGCTTGGACTGAAGTCTAACGCATCGCATTCGCTCGGCTGGTGATGGGCCTTTGGTTATGCTCGGGGCATGGAATCCATTCGCGAACAGGGCAGGGGCGCATGGCTGGTCTTCGGACTGAGCGGGCCGATCGGGCGCGCGCTGCACGACGGACTGCACGCTTCCGATCCCGCCGTGCTGGCGGTGTCGCGCGTGCCGCGGCCCGATGATGGCCGCGTGACATGGCTGCGCCAGTCGCTGCCCGGCTTCACGCCGCCCGCGCAGGCCATCGACGCCATCGCCAGCGTGGGGCCGCTGGATGCCTTCACCCAGTGGTTCGAATCCTCGGACCTGGTTCCGGCGCGCGTGGTGGCACTGGGGTCCACCAGCGTGCACGCGAAAAAGGACTCACCGGTGGCCGCCGAGCGGGCGATCGCACAGGTGCTGCGCGACGCCGAGCGCCGTCTGGAAGCGGCCGCCCAGGCCCGGGGCACGGCCTTGACCCTGCTGCGGCCCACCCTGGTCTATGGCGGGGGCGGCGACCGCAGCCTGGGCCGCCTGGTCACCCTGGCCAGGCGCTGGCGCGTGCTGCCCCTGCCGCTGCGGGCCGGCGGCCTGCGCCAGCCGGTTCACGTGGAGGACGTGGCCACCGCGGTGCTGGGCGCACTGCGGGCGCGCTCGGCCTGCCCCGGGTTCTTCGACCTGCCGGGTGGTGAAACGCTGACCTTCGACGAGATGATCCGGCGCACGCTTGCGGCGGGTGCGCCCGGGACCCGGCTGGTCCGGCTGCCCGGCCCGCTGTTCCGCGCCGGCGTGGGCCTCTTGCACGGCCTGGGCCGGCTGGACGAGGCCGGCGCCGGGGCCATGGCCCGCCTCGACCAGGACCAGGCCTATGACGCAGGGCCGGCCCGGAAAGCGCTGGGCCACTACCCGCGCGGCTTCCAGCCCCTTCCGGGCGTTTTTCCCGAGTGATGGTGCGCTGCAGCAGGAGTGCCAACGGCGTCACCATACGCGGGAGCATTGCCTTTTCCTAACGAACATTTAATATCCCTAGAGGAAATGCTCTAGAGTCTGGGGGGAGCCAGACCGTCATGAAGAACGATTCCAACGAGACGCGCCACAAGCCGTCCATGTCGCCCGCCGCCACTGGCGGTGCTCCAAATTCAGCCCGCACGCACTGACCCGAGGATCCACCCATGAAGAAACTCCATGCACACCACGGGCTGGTCGCTCGTGCCCCGCTGGCCGCCGCGGTTGCCCTGGGCCTGCTGATGGCTCCGGCCGCGCAGGCCTTCGAATTCTCGCGCGGCGAGCTGACCGGCAGCCTCGACACCACCGTGTCGTACGGCTACTCGTGGCGCGTCGAGGAACGCGACGACGACCTGGTCGCCAAGTCCTTCTTCGACCCGCTGCTGTGCGCGCAGAACGTGCCGCTGGGCGCCATCCCGGTCGGCCCCGGCCGCTGCACCTCCACCGGCGGCGTGCCGGGCTCGCCGTTCCAGCTGGCGGCCCCGGGCCGCTTCTCGGTCAACCGCGACGACGGCAACCTCAAGTACGACGACGGCGACGCCATCTCCAACGCCTTCAAGATCACCTCCGAAATCAGCCTGAACTGGCGCAGCTGGGGCGCCTTCGCCCGCGCGACCTACTTCTATGACTTCGAGAACGCCGACCGCGACGACCTGACGGACATCGCCAAGGACCGCATCGGCCAGCGCTTCCGCATGCTCGACGCGTTCGTGTTCAAGGATTTCGAGCTCGGCGAAGACGGCGCCCTCGGCGGCACCGTCCGCGTCGGCCGCCAGGTGGTCAGCTGGGGTGAGGGCACCTTCATCCAGAACGGCATCAACGTCATCAACCCGGTCGACCTGTCCGCGCTGCGCGTGGCCGGCGCCGAGCTGAAGGAAGCCTTCCTGCCGATCGACATGGCCTGGGGCTCGATCAACCTCTCCGAGAACGTCGCGCTGGAAGCGCTGTACATGTTCGAGTTCGAGGAAATCGAAGTCGACGCCGCCGGCACCTACTTCAGCGCCAACGATTTCGGCACCCCGGGCGGCACCTACGTGATGCTGGGCTTCGGCACCACGCCGCAGCCGGTCAACAACCCCGAGCGCTTCGGCAGCACCTGCTACGCCGGCCCGGCCGGCTACGCCACCAGCGACCGCTTCGCCGCCCTGTCGGCCATCTACGGCCCCGCCACCGCCGCGCAGATCATCGCCATCGGCTGCGGCAACGCCGTGGGCCGCATCGAGGACCGCGCCGCCAGCGACGAAGGCCAGTTCGGCCTCGCCCTGCGCTGGTACGCCGAGGCGCTGAACGAAACCGAGTTCGGCTTCTACTTCCTGAACTACCACAGCCGCGTGCCGCTGCTGTCGGGTCGCGCCGTCAACAGCCCGACCGTCGGCGCCGCGTCCGGCCGCTTCTTCGTCGAATACCCGGAAGACATCCAGATGTTCGGCCTGAGCTGGAACACCACGCTGCCGGGCGGCGTCGCCTGGCAGGGTGAAATCAGCCACCGCCCGAACGCGCCGCTGCAGGTGGACGACGTCGAACTGCTGTTCGCCGCGCTCAGCCCGCTCAACCCGTTCATCCCGGCCCCGGCGCTGCGCTTCAACAGCCAGCTGGGCCAGTTCGCCCTGGGCCAGGAAGTCCGCGGCTGGCGCGAGCATGAAATGAGCCAGCTGCAGATGACCTTCACCAAGGCCTTCGCCGAAGTGCTGGGCGCCAACCAGGTCGCCGTGGTCGCCGAGTTCGGCGCCACCGAAGTCTGGGACCTGCCCGATGCCTCCGAGCTGCGCTACGAAGGTGAAGGCACCGACACCGGCGGCGGCTGCGACGTGGGCGACGTGACGGCGGCGGGCGGCTTCGCCGGCCCCGGCGCGCTGCTGTTCGGCTGCGGCCGCAACCCGCTGACGCAGAACGGCGGCTTCCCGACGGCCTTCTCGTGGGGCTACCGCCTCGCGGCCCGCGCCGACTACTCCAGCGCCTTCGGCACCCCGCTCACCCTGTCGCCGCGCATCGCGTTCAACCACGACGTCAACGGCATCACCCCGGGCCCGGGCGGCAACTTCCTCGAGGATCGCAAGTCGCTCACCCTCGGCGTCGAAGCCAACTACATCAACCAGGTGATCTTCGACCTCAGCTACACCCAGTTCATGGGCGCCGAGGACTACAACCAGATCCACGACCGCGACTTCGCATCTTTCACCGTGAAGTATTCGTTCTGACGCCACAGGGAGGCAGAGGATGAAAATCAACAACAAGCACGCGCTGGCCGCATTCGTCGGCGCCGCAGTACTCGCCACCGGCGTGGCCCAGGCCGCGGTCAGCGCGCAGGAAGCCGCCAAGCTGGGTCAGAGCCTGACCCCGATCGGCGCCGAGAAGGCCGGCAATGCCGCCGGCACCATCCCGGCCTGGACGGGCGGCATCGTCCGTCCGCCGGCGGGTTTCCGCGTGGGCACCTTCCACCCGGACCCGTTCGCGGCCGACAAGGTGCTGTACCAGGTGACCCGGGCCAACGTGGCCCAGTACGCCGACGTGCTGACGCCGGGCCAGAAGGCGATGTTCGCCAAGTACCCGACCTTCCGCATGGACGTGTACCCGACCCGCCGCAGCGCCTCGTTCCCGCAGCGCACGTACGACTTCACCAAGCGCAACGCCACCAGCTGCAAGCTCATCGCCGACGGCGACGGCGTGCAGGGCTGCGCCGAGGGCATTCCGTTCCCGATCCCGCAGAACGCCTACGAAGTCATCTGGAACCACAAGCTCAAGTACAAGGGCCTGTCGGTGGTCAGCTACTCGAACCAGGCGGCCCCGACGGCCGGCGGTGCGTTCACGCTGATCAAGCTGCGCGAGGAAATCCTGGGCCTGTACTACAAGCCCGGCAACACGTCCGAGAACATCAACAACATCCTGCTGTACTTCAAGCAGGAAGTGCTGGGTCCGGCGCGACTGGCCGGCCAGGTGCTGCTGGTGCATGAAACGCTGAACGCCAAGGCCGCTCCCCGCCAGGCGTGGGTGTACAACCCGGGCCAGCGCCGCGTGCGCCGCGCCCCGAACGTCGCCTACGACAACCCGGGTACCGCCTCGGACGGCCTGCGCACCAACGACATGACCGACATGTTCAACGGCGCCATGGACCGCTTCACCTGGACCCTGGTGGGCAAGAAGGAAATGCTGGTGCCGTACAACGCGTACAAGGCGCACAGCGACAAGACCAAGATCAGGGACCTGATCCGCCCGGGCCACCTCAACCCCGACTTCATGCGCTACGAGCTGCACCGCGTGTGGGTGGTCGAGGCCAAGCTCAAGGCCGGCCAGCGCCACATCAACAGTCGCCGCACCTTCTACCTGGACGAGGACAGCTACCAGATCCTGCTGACCGACCACTACGACGGCCAGGGCAACCTGTGGCGCTACTCCGACGCACCGTCCATCAACTACTACGAGGTGCCGACCTTCTGGTCCACCCTCGAGACCCACCACGACCTCAAGTCCGGCCGCTACATCTCCGGTCTGCTGGACAACGAGGACAAGCCGCGTGACTTCGGCTACCAGAGCACCCCGGCGAACTACTCGCCGCAGAACCTGCGCACCGCAGGCGTGCGCTGATTCCCAGCTGTTGGTAAACCAGCCGCGCCCGAAAGGGCGCGGCTGCGTTCCGGGCCCCGCATCACGCGGGTGCCGCGCAGGAGGAAACGATGCCCAGCAACACCCTTCGATGCACGCACCTGTTCGGTGCACTGCTGCTCGCCCTGGCCCTGCCGACCTCGGCACAGGCGCCCGAGGCGGCACCGGCCGAGCCCGGCACCGATGCTCCCGCGGCCGAGGCCGCTGCCGAAACCACCCCGATCCAGGAGCCGGAGGCCGCCAAGACCGCAGCCACCGACCCCGCGCTGCTCGACGCCGAGCTCCTGCCCCGCGCCAGCCGCTCCCTCTTGCTTGACGCCGTGCGCACCAACGCCGGCTATTTCGCCGTGGGCGAGCGCGGCCACGTGCTCGCGTCCGACGACGGCGTGACCTGGCGCCAGGCGCCCGTACCCACCCGCGCCACGCTGACCACCATCGCCAGCGTCGACGGCGTGATGTGGGCGGCCGGCCACGACGGCGTCATCGTCCATTCCACCGACGGCGGCCAGACCTGGGTCCGCCGCCGCGCCGCGCCCTGGAGCTACGACATCGTCGATCCCAGCGAAGGCGTGCCGGTGATGGACCTGCTGTTCACCGACGCCAAGAACGGCTTCGCCATCGGCGCCTACAGCCTGATGCTGGTGACTTCCGACGGCGGCGTCACCTGGACCCCGCGCACCGTCGCGTCCCCGGCGCCCGCCGCGCCCGAGCCCGCCGCCGAGGCGCCCGCCGGCGACGGCGCGGACCCGGCCGCCGAGGCGGAAGACTGGACCTTCAGCGACGAGGACCTGGCCCTGGACGCCGAGTCCGACCCGCACCTCAACGCCATTGCCCGCGCCGGCTCCGGCGCGCTGGTGATCGCCGGCGAACGCGGCACGTTCATGCGTTCGCGCGACGGCGGTGAAACCTGGACCAGCAAGCGCCTGCCCTACGAGGGTTCGATGTTCGGCGTGCTGGCCTGGCAGGACGACCACATCCTGGTCTACGGCCTGCGCGGCAACGTCTACGAATCGCGCGACCTGGGCGACAGCTGGACCCGCGTGGAAACCGGCATCACCACCAGCCTGATGGGTGGCTATGCGCTTGAGAACGGCGGTGCGGTGCTGGTGGGTGCCAACGGCGCCATCCTGACCCGCCCCGACGCCGATTCGCCTTTCACCGCGTCCGCTTTCGAGACCGCTTCCGGCGAGACGCCGCTGCTCTCGGGCGTGCTGCCCGTGGACGGCGCCGGCTACCTCGTGATCGGCGACAAGGGCGCCGATATGTACCGCCCGCAGTGACGGAGATCCAATGAGCCTGCCCAACGCCCAGCCCGGCCCGTTCGCCCGCTTCGCCGAGACCCTCGTCTTCGGCAACCGGCCGCTCGTGCTCATCGTCTTCGCCGCCATCACCATGGCGATGCTGTTCTTCGCCAGCCAGCTCAAGGTGGACGCCGGCTTCAAGAAGCAGGTGCCGCTGCAGCACGAGTACATGCAGACCTTCCAGGACTACGAACTGGAGTTCGGCGGCGCCAACCGCGTGCTGGTGGCGGTGATCGCCAAAGACGGCGACATGTTCGACCAGGACTTCATGAAGACCCTGGAGAACGTCACCAACGAGGTGATCAACCTCGACTCCACCGACGACGCCCGCTCGCGCTCGCTGTTCACGCCGAACGTGCGCTTCATCGAGGTGGTGGAGGACGGCCTGTCCGGCGGCAACGTCATCCCGCAAACCTTCACCCCGAACGTCGAGGGCTTCGCCTCCACGCCGGAAGACTTCCAGACCATCCGCGGCAACATCGTCAAGGCCAACATCGTCGGCCGGCTGGTGGCCAAGGACTGGTCGGGCGCCATGATCTGGGCCGACCTGATCCCCGAGAGCCAGGTGAACAAGGTGGACTACCAGCAGGTGGCCAACCAGTTCGAGGCCATCCGCGCCAAGTACGAGGACGAGAACCACACCGTCCACATCATCGGCTTCGCCAAGGTGGTGGGCGACATCAGCGACGGCGCACGTTCGGTCATCAAGTTCTTCGCGCTCACCATCGCCTTCACCTGGCTGCTGCTGTTCCTGTATTCGACCTCGGTGAAGCTGGCCAGCCTGACGGTGGCCGCGGCCCTGGTGTCGGTGGTGTGGATGCTGGGCGCGCTGAAGCTGATGGGCTTCGGCATCGACCCGATGAACATGCTCACGCCCTTCCTGATATTCGCCATCGCGGTCAGCCACGGCGAACAGATGATCAACCGCTTCCGCGGCGAGATCTTCTTCGGCGGCCTGGAAGAGGGCACCGTGGACGAGCTGCGCGCCCGGGCCAAGAACGCCGTCGAACCGCTTGAAGCGGCCCGGCTGTCGTTCCGCATGCTGCTGGTGCCGGGCACCGTGGCCCTGGTCGCCGGCTGCATCGGCTTCGGCGCCATCATGGTCATTCCCATCGACATGGTGCGCGAGCTGGCCATCACCGCCACCGTGGGCGTGGCGCTGACCATCCTCACCGACCTGGTGCTGCTGCCGGTGCTGCTGAGCTACACCCGCCTGCGCAACATCGACCGCAAGCGCGAGTTCCGCCTGCGCCAGCTCACCCGCTTCGACAAGGTCTGGGCTGCCTTGTCCCGCCTGAGCAAGCCCGTGCCGGCGGCCATCGTCATCCTGATTGGCGCGGTGGTGTGGTTCTTCGCCTGGCAGCACGGCAACAAGGTGATGATCGGCGACGCCCAGAAGGGCGTGGCCGAACTGCGCCCGGACGCGCGCTACAACAAGGACGCGGTGCTGATTGCCGAGAAGTTCTCGCTCAGCGTCGACATGCTCAACGTCATCGCCGAGGCCGCCCCGTCGGCCTGCACCACCAGCTTCGCCGCCATGGAGCTGGTGGACCGGTTCGCCTGGCACATGGAGAACGTGGAGGGCGTGGAGCAGGTGATCACGCTGCCGGCGGCCGCCAAGATCGTCAACGCCGGCTGGAACGACGGTTCGGTGCGCTGGCGCGTGCTGCCGCGCGACCCGGACACGCTGCGCCAGGCCACGCAGAGCTTCGAGACCGACTCGGGCCTGCTCAACGCCGACTGCAGCGCGATCCCGATCACCATCTTCACCTCGGACCACCAGGCCACCACCATCGACCGCGTGGTGGCGGCGGTGAAGGACTTCCGCGAGAAGAACAACGCCTACGTGCCCGGCAACCTGCAGCTGAAGCTGGCCGCCGAGGCTGCCGAGAACCCGGACTTCACCAGCGACCAGGTCAACCTGCGCCTGGGCACGGGCAACATCGGCGTGGCCGCGGCCACCAACGACACGGTCCGTGCGTCCGAGCACATGATCCTGTACCTGCTGTACGCGGCCGTGTTCGTGATGTGCTGGCTGAGCTTCCGCAATCCGCTGGCCGCGCTGTGCGTGCTGCTGCCGCTGGTGCTGGTGACCGAACTGGGCCACTCGCTGATGGTCGAGCTGGACATCGGCATGAAGGTGAACACGCTGTGCGTGGTGGCGCTGGGCGTGGGCATCGGCGTGGACTACGGCATCTACATCTTCGCGCGCATGCGTGAGTCGATGCTGCAGGGCCGCAGCGTGGCCGAAAGCTATTTCGTGGCGCTCAAGACCACCGGCATCGCCATCTTCTACACGGCGCTGACCCTGGCCGTGGGCGTGGCGATGTGGATCTTCTCGGACCTGAAGTTCCAGGCCGACATGGGCATCATGCTGACCTTCATGTTCGTGGTGAACATGGTGGCGGCCATCATCTTCCTGCCGGCCCTGTGCCGCTGGCTGCTGCGCCCTGGCGAGAAGGACACCTGGAGCCCGACGCTCTGACGCCCCTCCAGGACACACACTGAAAGCGGGCTTCGGCCCGCTTTCTTTTTGCGCACCGCTCGCTGTTTTCGGTTTCGGCGCCGGCCGCACCGCGGAGGCGAGGGTCACTTCCTGCTCACGGCAGAGCCTTTTAGTTCGCAGGAAGTGACCCTCGCCTCCACGGCGCGTCCGGTGGCGACTCCTCTCTGGGTTGGAAGGGCGGCCCGTGGCTGCGCGCTTCGGTGCTTGCGCGTGTCGATCCGGACCAAGGCCCGGCATTGTTCTCGCCGACCGCGCTCGGCTAACCCGGTCCTGGCACTTTCTTGCCCCGCGTCAATCGCGCGCGTCCCTCCGGACGCGATACGACGCGTCCTGGCTAGCGTGGAAGGTGGCCAGATTGCGAGAGCGATCCGCCCGGCGGCGGGTGTGGGTTCGAGGCAGGCACAACGGAGCAACAGGCCAAGGGAGTGGCGTTGCGGTCAGCCGCAGCTCCATCTCCGCTGGCCACGCTGACGAGCGAGTGCCCGACGCCGGTAAGTCGACTAAGGGAATCAAATGCGCATTGGCTAGTGCGCTGAGCGTTGGATGGTGCCCGAGCATTGGAGGCCGGCCTGGCCTTTTGGATGGTGCCCCGGGCTACGGAAACTGCCCTGGGCTGTGGAGGGGGGGCAAGCGTTGGGCTCGGGTTGATACCTGATGTGTCGATGTGCGCGCCAGGAACCCACACCCGCCGCCGGGCGGATCGCTCTCTCACTCTGGCCACCTTCCACGCTGGCCAGGCGGCCCCGTATCGCGTCCGAAGGGACGCGCGCGGGAAGCGCGCATGCGAGAAGTGCCAGGACCAGGTTAGCCCAGCGAGGTCGGCGAGAACAATGCCGGGCCTTGGTCCGGATCGATACGCGCAAGGACCAGGCAGTGGCGCCGGCTCAGAGGTCTTCGGCCACCGGGGCGGTGCGCGCCTTGGCTTGCGTGCGCAGCGCGATCACCAGGATGCCGCCCAGCACCATCGCCCCGCCCAGCCACAGCTTCGGGCCCGGGCGGTCGCCGAAGAACGCGATGCCCAG
>Ga0138256_10006985_pt1 | contig 11933 bp, 12 predicted proteins | sample KNB2016incub_MG_FD_105486 | JGI IMG/M metagenome (GOLD analysis project Ga0138256, IMG submission 105486) | Active sludge microbial communities from wastewater in Klosterneuburg, Austria - KNB2014incub_MG | ecosystem: Engineered > WWTP > Activated sludge > Unclassified | place: Austria...
GGCCGGAGGTCGCAGCGCCTGCGCCGCCGCCACCGCAGGCGAATGTTGTACCGGTCGTGGAGAGCTTGCCCGAGGTCATCGGCGCCTACTCGCAAGGAACCATCGCCGCGCCTGCACCGATGACCGAAGGGGAAGTCATCGAGATCGACGAGAGCAAGCTCGGACTGGCCGATTTTCACGAGCCTGACGGTCCGGTCTCGGCGTTTGCGCTGGGTCCGATCGGGCGCGCGCCGACCAAAACTGCACCGGATCCGGCGCCCAGGGTCAGCCAGGCCGCGCTCGCTCAAGGTAGCGCCGGCGGGACCAGCAACATTGAGCTGCCGCCGCCCCCGAAGGCGGCTCCCGTCGCGGCCAGCGTTCCTGCCGTGGTCGGCGCTCAGCTGCCGCAAGCCACCCCAGCGATGGCCAGGGCGGCAACCAGCGACGATGTGCCGGTGACCACGCCGGCCACCGATGGCGCGTCCGATGCGGACAAGGAACGCGACGCCGCGCTTTTCCGTCTGCGCATGCGCGCCATGTTGACGCGCCTGCGCAGCGACGATCAGGAAGGCCCCAAGACCTGATCGGTACGGGTCAGATCAGACGAATCTCGCGCAGGCGTTCGAGCAGGTAGTCGTTCGCGGTGATCGGCTGTGGATAGCGGCTGGGATTGTCGTCGCTGATGCACTGCGGCAATACGTCGATCAGGAAATCCGGGTTCGGATGCAGGAAGAACGGCACCGAGTAACGCGGCTGCCGCGCATTCGGGCCAGGCGGATTGACCACCCGATGGCTGGTCGACGGATACACATGATTGCTCAGCCGCTGCAGCATGTCGCCGATATTGACCACGATGGCATCGCCGCGGGTGGTCACCGGCAGCCACTCGCCCTGGCGCGTCAGCACCTGCAGGCCTTCGGCGCTGGCACCCACCAGCAGCGTGATCAGGTTGATGTCCTCGTGAGCCCCCGCGCGCTCGTTGGGGACTTCGATCCGGGTGATCGGCGGATAGTGGATCGGCCGTAGCACCGAGTTGCCGAAATTGGTCTTGTCGTCGAAGTAGTGTTCCGGCAGGTCGATGTGCAGCGCCAGGGCGCGCAAGACGCGAGTGCCGAGTTGATCGAGTGCCTGGTAGAGGCCATAGCCCAGCTCACGGAACTCGGGCACTTCTTCCGGCCACAGGTTCTCCGGCATCGCCAGCGCGTACGGCGAGTCCCGCGAGATCTCGCGACCGATGTGCCAGAACTCCTTCAGATCCGGATGCTCGGAGTCCTTGGCGGTCTCCACCATGAACGGCGTATAGCCGCGCGCGCCACCGCCACCCTTGACGTGGTAACGCCGCTTCACCGCGTCCGGCAAGGCGAAAAAGCGTTCGAAAGCGGCGTAGGCGTCATCAACCAGACTGGCCGCAATACCGTGCCCGCTGATGCAACAGAAACCGAATTCCCGATAGGCGCGGCCCAATTCGGCAACGAAAGCACTGCGGTCGCTGTCATAGCGACCAATATCGAGAGTGGGAACGCCCATGGCTGCCTGCCTTGTGATCTGCCAAACCCTCGATTCTAGTAGGAGCGACGTGTACGTCGCGACCAGCAATGATTCAGGCGCGCCGGGTCGCGACGTGCGCGTTGCTCCTACAACCCGGTCAGGCGAATCGCCACCACCAGCGCATAAGCCAGCGCCGCGGTGACCGGAATGGTGAACACCCAGGCCCACAGGATGCGTTCGACGACGTTCCAGCGCAGCGCGTTCGGCCGCTTGGCGAATCCGACGCCCATGATCGCGGTCGAGATGCTGTGGGTGGTCGAGACCGGCATGCCGAGCATCGCGGCGCCGGACAGGATGGTCGCTGACGCCGTTTCGGCGGCAAAGCCGTGAATCGGGTGCAACTTGACCATCTTGTGGCCCAGCGTCTTGATGATGCGCCAGCCACCGGCCGCAGTTCCCGCCGCCATCACCAGCGCACAGGTGACCTTGATCCAGGTATCGATGCCGGCGGAGGCGTCGGTGTCCGGGTGCATGAAACCCAGAATGTCGGGAAGGCCGTCCAGGGTGCCGACGGTTTGTGCCCCGAACAGCGCCAGGGCGATGATTCCCATGGTTTTTTGCGCATCGTTCAGACCATGGGCGAAGCCCATGTAGGCAGCCGAAAGCAGCTGCGCCTTGCCGAAGAAGGCATTCACGAAGCGCGGTCGGGCCATGCGCGCCAGCCAGCCACCACTGCGTGCCATGGCCGCGATGACGGCGAACAGCAGGCCCATGATCATCACGCCAAGCGCGAAGCCGATGATCGGCGAGCTGATCATCGGCACCACGACCTTGTACAGCAGGCCGGATCCCTTGTACCAGGGATCTGCGCTCTGAGCCCAGACCAGCGCCGCGGTGTTACCGCCTGCGGCCGCTACCGCAGCGCCGCACAGGCCACCGATCAGTGCATGGCTGGAACTGGATGGCAGACCCCACCACCAGGTGACCAGATTCCACACGATCGCTGCAAGCAGGGCGCACAGCAGCACGCCGGAGGTGATCGTCACCACGTTGGCATCGACCAGGCCGCTGGAAATGGTCTTGGCGACGGCATCGCCGAACATCGCCCCGATCAAGTTCATGGTGGCCGCCAGACCGACCGCCTGCACCGGCGTCAACACCTTGGTCGCCACCACCGTGGCGATCGAATTGGCGGTGTCATGGAAGCCGTTGATGAACTCGAAGGCCAGCGCGACAACGATCAGCAGCAACAACAGGGTCAGAGCCACGGCCGACCTCAGTTGTTTTTCAGCACGATCTGATACGTCACCACGCCGGCTTCGCGGCAGCGGTCGATGGCCTTCTCCAGGATCTCGTAGAAATCGTGGACCATGAAGGTCTGTATCGGGTCGTATTTGCCGGCGTACAGCTCCCGATACAACTCCAGCATCAGGCGATCGGCCTCGACTTCAATCGCACGCAAGCGGTCCGACAGCGCCTTCATCGGCTCCAGCTTCATGCCTTTCAGTTCATGCACCATCCTGACCACGACTTCGGCGGCGTCGACCAACATCCGCGCGCGCGGAACAAAATCAATGACATGAATGCGTTCGCCGGCCAGGGCATAGCGTTCGGCGAATTTCTCCACGGTCTTCGGAATGCGATAGAGCGCGTTGCCTAGCGCTTCGATGTCCTCGCGCTCGAGCACGGTGATAAAGCTGTGCACCAGCTCGGTGCGAATGGAGTCGGCCACCTTGCGCTCGCGCTCGCGCGCCAGACGGAATTCTTCCAGCGAGGGCTGATTCGACTTGCGTTCGACCAGGGCCAGCAGCGCACGGGTGCCGTCGAGAGCGGCTGCGGCGCTGTCTTCGAGGAGAGCGAAAAAGCGATCACCCTTGCCGAAAATCGTCTGCAACGAAAACATGTGGCCCCCGCGCGGCTCGCGATTATGAAGATTTTGTGACGCCGAGCATGCTCGCTCAGTCAGGGGTATCCACGCCAGAGGGAAGTTGGCCGCCGACTTCGATCAGTTCGCGGATCAAGGCCGTGGCATAGGCGCCGGGCGGCAGGCCGAAACGCAATCTCAGCACGCGATCGGCAGCACCCGTTTGCGGGTCGGGATGCCAGGCCCACTGCAGATTCTCGGGTAGCGCACGCAGCGGGCGACGTTCGGACTCGATCCCTGCGGCAACCAGACCCTGCGCCAGATCCGGCCAGCCCTGCGCACAGTCGCGCTCCAGTTCTGCGCACTCCGCCGCCGTCGGCGCGGGCGGCGTGCCCCACATCGGTCCGGTCGGGTGGATATCGAGCTCCCGGCAGCGCTGTTCCAGCACGACATCGACCTCGATCGGGCCGAACCACGCCCGGCGGCCCGCCAGGTTGCACAGGTCACCGGCGATCAGGCGATTCCAGATTCCCGCTTGCACGCGCCGGTCGAGCACGCTGTTGAAGATCGCGCTGCGCGCCGCCGACAGCGCAAACGAGCGCTCGCTGCGATCCAGTTGTTCGCCGGCGAACAGGCGTCGCGCCAGGGTCAGATTGCCGCCGCCCTGGCCGAAGCGTTGGGTGCCGAAGTAGTTCGGTGCGCCCTGGGTGCGCAATCGGTCCAGCACCGTATCCGCAAGTGCACGATCGCCGGCGACGTCACGCAGTACCAGTTCAAAGCCGTTGCCAACCAGGGCGCCGCGCTTGAGCTTGCGCGAATGCCGCGCGACGCTGAGCACCTGCACGCCGGCCAGTTCCAGGTTCGACCAATCGACGCTGCGCCCCGGCAGCTGCACGGTGAAATGCTGGCGCGTGATCGCGTGGCGATCCTTCAGCCCGGCGAAGCCCACCGCCACCTGCGGCACTTTGGCAAAGCGTGCCAATCCGCGCGCCACCCATTCCGTGTTGGCGCCGCGCTTCTCGATCCACACGAGATCGTGCTCACCGAGGCCATCGGCGCTGAAACTCAGCGTTTCCTCGACGACGAAATCCTCCGGCGCCGACTTCAGCACGCCGGTCAGCGGTGGACCACCCCAGGCAAAGGCCAGGGTCATGGTGAATCTCCGTTCGGGTGCAGCATCACCACCGCCTGTGCCGCGATGCCCTCTTCGCGACCGGTGAAGCCGAGCCGCTCGGATGTCGTCGCCTTGACGCTGACATCTTCCATGGCGCAACGCAGGTCATCGGCGATGCACGCGCGCATCAGCGCAATGTGCGGTGCCAGCCGGGGCCGTTCGCAGACGATCACCAGGTCACAGTTGCCGACGACATAGTCACGTGTGCGCAGCAGTTCGCCGCAGTGGCGCAGCAAGGCACGGCTGTCGGCACCACGCCAGCGCTCATCGCTCGGCGGAAAGTGGTGGCCGATATCGCCCAGGGCCAGCGCTCCGAGCAGCGCGTCGCACAGCGCGTGCAGGGCGACATCGCCATCGGAATGCGCGACCAGGCCATGCGTGTGGGCGATGCGTACACCGCCCAGCATCACGTGCTCGCCGGGCCCGAAGGCATGCACGTCGTAACCGATGCCGATCCGTGGCCAGCGATTCATGTGTTCTGCTCGCGCAACAGGAAGCGCGCCAGCGCCAGATCGTGCGCAGTCGTGACCTTGATGTTGTCCGGCGCGCCCTCGACCAGCAGCGGCGCAACGCCTGTCCATTCCATGGCCTGTGCCTCGTCGGTAGGTGCTGCGCCACGCTCGCCGGCGGCGGCCAGCGCCGTCGACAGCGCGCCACGCCGGAACATCTGGGGGGTCAGCGCCCGCCACAGATCATCCCGACGCACGGTTTGCGCAATCCGAGCGTCCAACTGCCCGGCGCCAGCTTGCTGTTGCCGCTTGATGGTGTCACGCACCGGCGCCGCCAGCAGGCCGCCGTCGCCATCACCGACCGCGTTCATCAGGGCATCGATGTCGGCAATGCGCACGCACGGGCGCGCCGCATCATGCACCAGCACGAAGCTGTCGGCGGATACGCTGGCGGGCAAGGCCCGCAGGCCTGCCAACACCGAATCGGCGCGTTCGGCGCCGCCGATGGCGGTGATCACCGGCTTGCCGCCGATCGTGTCCCAGCCTGGCCAGAATGGATCGTCCGCAGCCAGCACGACCAGCAAGCCGCTGATCCGGGGCACCAGCGCGAGACGCGACAACGTCCAGAACAGCAACGGGCGACCATCGATCGTCGCATATTGCTTGGGCAGCTCGCCGCCGAAACGCCGACCACTGCCGGCAGCGGGCACTACCACCCAGGTCATCGCGCTGCGGCTCGGAAATGGCGGATCACTGCTCGGGCGCTTCCTTGCGCGCGGCGGCGGCAGCCGCAGCGCGGCTGGGTTCCGCCACCTGGATCAGCTTTTCGCCGGCCTTGACCATGCCCAGCTCCGAGCGCGCGCGCTCTTCGATGGCATCGCGGCAGGTCTTCAGATCCTCGACCTCGGCCGCCAGTGCTTCATTGCGCTTGCGCAGTTGCGCGTTCTCGGCGCGCTGCACTTCCAGAGACTTCTCCAGTTCCCAGACGTCATTCATGCCGCCGCGAAACCACAGCTGATACTGCAGCGTCACCAGCAATACGAGGAGCAGGAGCAACAACCAGCGCATGGACTGAATCGGACCTCAGCGACCGAAGCGGAAAGCATCGCGCCCGGCATAGCGGGCGGCGCTGCCGAGAGCCTCTTCGATGCGCAGCAACTGGTTGTACTTGGCCACGCGATCGGAGCGGCACAAGGAACCGGTCTTGATCTGCGTCGCCGTGGTGGCTACCGCCAGATCGGCGATCGTGGTGTCTTCGGTCTCCCCGGAGCGATGCGACACCACTGCGGCGTAACCCGCCTTCTCGGCCAGCGCCATTGCGGCCAGCGTCTCGCTCAGCGTGCCGATCTGGTTCAACTTGATCAGGATCGCGTTGGCGACGCCCTGGTCGATGCCCTGCTGAAAGATCTTCGTGTTGGTGACGAACAGATCGTCGCCCACCAGTTGCACGCGTTTCCCGACACGATCGGTCAACAGTTTCCAGCCGGCCCAGTCGTCTTCTGCCATGCCATCCTCGACGGTGACGATCGGGAACTGGCGCACCCAGGACTCCAGGTAGTCGACCATCTGCTCACTGGTCAGCCAGCGACTTTCCGATGCCAGGTGATAGCGACCGTCCTTGTAGAATTCGCTGCTGGCCGTATCCAGACCAAGCAGCACATCTTCGCCGGCACGATAACCGGCCTTGCCGATGGCCTCCAGAATGACGTCGATCGCCTCTTCGTTGGAGCGCAGATCGGGCGCGAAACCGCCTTCGTCGCCAACTGCGGTAGCCAGTCCGCGACCCTTCAGCACACTCTTCAGCGCATGGAAGATCTCGGTGCCGGCGCGCAAGGCCTCGGAAAAGCTGCCCAGACCCACCGGCAGAACCATGAATTCCTGCATGTCCACGCTGTTGTCTGCATGCGCGCCGCCGTTGATGATGTTCATCATCGGCACCGGCAGCTTGGGCGCGCGGCCGCCCGCCAGATACTGCCAGAGGCCCTGACCGCGACTGGCGGCCACCGCATGCGCGTTGGCAAGCGACACGCCAAGCAACGCATTGGCGCCCAGCCGGCTCTTGTTGTCGGTGCCATCAAGCGCGATCAGCTTGTCGTCGAGTCCCTGCTGGTCGGCGCCGTCCAGGCCGAGCACGCCCGCGGCGATGGTGCCGTTGACATTGCCGACAGCCTTGCGCACGCCCTTGCCCAGATAGCGCGTCTTGTCGCCATCGCGCAGTTCGATCGCCTCTCGCGATCCGGTCGAGGCGCCACTGGGAACCGCCGCGCGACCGCGGTGGCCGCTGGACAGGGTGACTTCGGCTTCAAGCGTCGGGTTGCCGCGCGAATCGAGGATTTCGCGGGCGTGGACGTGGGTAATGGTGGTCATTGGGGCCAGAAAATGAGAGGGGGAAAAGTCGGAGCGGACGGTGCTGCCATCACACCCGGGAATCCAAGGATAGCGGCTTGTGGGCGCGCTGCGTTGCGGGAAATCTGCGGGCGGGTCAGGACCCATGTAGGTTGCCGTGAATGTAGGTCACGTTGCCCGCGCTGCGGGCTACGTGACAGCAGGTTCGCGATGTCACGTAGGCCGAAACCGGCCAACGTGACCTACGTTCACCCTTCCGGGTGGCGCCCGCGCCATGGACGTTGGGCTAAGGCGCAGCCGCGCCCAACTTACTTAGCCTGTGTTGGGCACGGCTGCGCCTTGGCCCAACCTACGTCAACTTGGTCACCGCCGACTCCAGACTCGTGAGTCGTTGCTTCATATCCTTGAAGTCGGCGCGCATCTCGCTTCGCAGCGTCTGCACGTCGTCGCGCAAGGCGCGCAACAACTCAAGTGTCAGATTTTCGATGTTCTCTGCCATAGCAATAGCTTAAGCGATTAGTACAACGGTATCGACAACAGCGACGCAAAGGCCTCACGCCGGTCCCAACACATCCTCATCAAACGGCCGCGCCTTCACTGCGCGATCGAGCAGCACCAGGGTCTCCAGCAGCGATTCCATGTGCTGCAGCGGCCAGGCGTTCGGGCCATCGGACAAGGCATTGGCGGGATCCGGATGAGTTTCCATGAACAGTCCGGAGACGCCGACGGCCACCGCCGCCCGCGCCAGCGCCGGCACGAACTCGCGCTGACCACCGGAACTACTGCCCTGCCCGCCCGGCAACTGCACCGAATGGGTGGCATCGAACACCACCGGCGCGCGGGTTTCGCGCATCACCACCAGCGAGCGCATGTCGGAAACCAGGTTGTTGTAACCGAAACTGGCGCCGCGCTCGCACACCATGATGTCGTTGTTGCCGACGTCGCGCGCCTTCTGCACCACGTTTTTCATGTCCCAAGGCGCCAGGAACTGGCCTTTCTTGATGTTGACCGGCTTGCCGGCACGCGCCACGTTCTGGATGAAATCCGTCTGCCGGCAGAGGAAAGCCGGCGTCTGCAGCACATCGACCACGCTGGCGACCTCATGCATCGGCGTGTACTCATGCACGTCCGTCAGCACCGGCACACCGATCTGCCGCTTGACCTCAGCCAGCACCTTCAGCCCCTCCTCCATGCCCGGTCCACGAAAACTGGTGCCGGACGAGCGATTGGCCTTGTCGAAGCTGGATTTGAAGATGAACGGGATGCAAAGGCGCGTGGTGATCTCCTTGAGCTGGCCGGCGACATCGAGCTGCAATTGCATCGACTCGATGACGCAGGGGCCGGCGATCAGGAAAAAAGGTCGGTCGAGGCCGATCGGGAAGCCGCAGAGATTCATGGGTTCAGCTCGGAATTTGGGGTAACGAAAGCGCGTTGAGACACATCGCGCGCAAGCGCGCTCCTACAAACTTGCCGAAAGTCCACGCAGGAATTGTAGAAGCGCGCTCGCGCGCGATGCATTCCCAACGGGCCCTCAAGCAGCAACGGCATCCCTGGAGCCCGCCATGCGCGCCGCCTTGTGCACACGAGCTGCCCGCACGAAGCCCTCGAACAACGGATGTCCATCGCGCGGTGTCGAGGTGAATTCGGGGTGGAACTGGCACGCCAGGTACCACGGATGGTCCGGTAGTTCGACGATTTCTACCAACAGATCGTCGATCGAACGACCCGAGATCACCAGACCCAGCTGTTCCAGTTGCTGGCGATAGAAGTTATTGAATTCATAGCGATGCCGATGGCGCTCGCGGATGATCTCGGCGCCATACATCTGGCGCGCCAGCGTGCCCGGCTTCAAGCGGCACTCCTGGGCGCCCAGGCGCATGGTGCCGCCGAGATCGGAAGTCGCCGTGCGCCGCTCGACTTCACCGCTGCTGGTGCGCCACTCGGTGATCAGCGCAATCACCGGATGCGCACAATCGCGGTTGTTCTCGGTGCTGTTGGCGCCGTCGAGGCCGGCGATCGAACGGGCGAAATCCACCACCGCCGCCTGCATGCCGTAACAGATGCCGAAATAGGGAATCTGGTTCAGGCGCGCGTGCCGCGCGGCCAGCACCTTGCCCTCGAACCCGCGCTCGCCAAAACCGCCGGGCACCAGAATGGCATCGGCGCCTTCCAGTACCTCGGCGCCGAGTTTTTCCACATGCTCCGACTCGACCCAGCGCAGATTGACGCGGGTGCGCTGGCGCAATCCTCCGTGGCGCAATGCCTCGGACAAGGATTTGTAGGCATCCGAGTGCTCGACGTATTTGCCGGCAATGACGATCTCGACCTCGTCCTCGGGAAACTCACAGGCATGGACCACCGCTTCCCAATCGGAAAGATTGGCGGGACTTGCCGACAATCGAAGGCGATCAACAACGATCTGATCCAAACCCTGTTCATGGAACCACATGGGCAGCTTGTGGATGATGTCGACATCGATGGCCGAGATCACCGCATTGACCGGCACGTTGGTGAACAGCGCAATCTTGCGCCGCTCGCTCTCCGGCAGCGGCTGCTCGGAACGGCACAACAGCACATCAGGCTGGATGCCGATCGAGCGCAGTTCCTTGACCGAATGCTGCGTCGGCTTGGTCTTGATCTCGCCTGCTGCCTTGATGAAAGGCACCAGCGTCAGATGGATGAACAGCGCATGGTCCGGTCCGCGCTCGATGCGGATCTGGCGGATCGCCTCCAGAAACGGCAGCGATTCGATGTCGCCCACGGTGCCGCCGACCTCGACCAGAGCGACGTCAAAGCCCTGCGTGGCCTCGTCGATGCAGCGCTTGATCTCGTCGGTGATGTGCGGAATCACCTGAACGGTGGCGCCCAGATAGTCGCCACGACGTTCGTTGCGGATCACATTCTCGTAGATGCGTCCGGTGGTGACGTTGTTCTTGCGCGTCATCCGCGTGCGCAGGAAGCGCTCGTAGTGCCCGAGGTCGAGGTCGGTCTCGGCACCATCGTCGGTGACATAGACCTCGCCATGCTGGAACGGGCTCATCGTGCCCGGATCGACGTTGATGTAAGGGTCCAGCTTCATCATCGTCACGCGCAGGCCGCGTGATTCGAGAATGGCCGCCAGGGAAGCCGCAGCGATGCCTTTGCCCAAAGAGGACACGACACCGCCAGTGACGAAGATCAGGGGAGTCATCGGGGAGATCCGGTTGCAACAAACCGGGGCCATAGTCTACCCGTCCGCGCCCGGTTCCGGCGATGAATGGTTCAGGGCCGGTGCAGAAGCAGTGAATAGTGAGTGGTGAGTGGTGAGTGGTGAGTAGCAGCCGGCGATTTCGCGCCTGACAGAGCCGCGACGGACGTTCTGGATCGCCGACTTGCAGTCGGCGCTGTTGCCGGCGGCCGCAGGCTGCCGAGTTCAACTCGGCGATCCAGATCGACCGAGGCTCGCCGGATCGTGCCGTATCCGTGCACTTTCGGTACGATGGCAGGCATCGCGCCTGAGGCCTGTCGCCTTGTCATTGCTGGAACGCTTCAAGCCCTTCCGTTTCGTCGGCGAATCGCGCCCCTGCGCCCTGTGCGGCGCCCTGGAGCGCAGTGTGGTCGGCACACGTGACCGCTACTGGAAACCTCTGCGCAACGTGCTGTGCCTTCACTGCGGCCTGGTGTTCCTCGACCCCATGCCCACCGCCGACGAGATCGAAAGCTACTACCGCGACGAATACCGCCAGCACTACCACGGCGACTCCAGGCCGCGGGCCAAGGCCCTGTTGCGCGACGAGCGCGGCGCCCGCGAGCGTGTGGCGCTGCTGGCGCCACTGCTGCGCCAGGGCCAGCGCGTGCTCGATATCGGTGCCGGAACCGGTGCTTTTGTGGCAGCAGCCAAGGCAGCCGGATGGATCGCGGAGGGCATCGAGCCGCACCAGGGATTCGCTGCCTTTGCCCGTGAGCACTATCGGGCCAATATCCACGCCTGCCTGCTGGAGGATGCACCGCTGGTCGACGCCAGCTTCGATCTGGTCAGCAGTTCGCATGTGTTCGAACACCTGCGCACACCCGACGAGGCCTTTGCCCGCGTCCATCGCTTGCTGAAACCCGGCGGCGAATTCCACATCAACGTGCCGGACATCGCCGATCCGCGCCGAACGCCGAGCGCCCGCTGGCACTTCGGGCATGTCCACGGCTTCACCCGGGAAACGCTGTCGATGCTGGCCTGGCGCAGCGGATTCGAGATTCTGCCGGAATCTCCGCGGGAGGGTCCCACGCTGCTGTTGCGCCGACTGGATCAGCCGGTGGAGCACTGGATGCGCTACCCGAAACATGCCGCCGACATGCAGCGCTTCTTCGCCGAGCACACCAATTGGCGCCATTTCACCTCAGGCACGCCCTACCAGCGCTTTTTCGCGCGGATGCGCCGCTTCAGACGCGAGAACCGGCAACTGCGGCCGTAGGAGGGCGATGGCTGCGTCGCGACCGGCAGCCTCGGCGCTTGCGCCGTCGCGACGCACGCGTCGATCTCACCGAACATGCCGTAATGCCTTGATTGTGCTGTGGGAGCGGATTTACTCCGCGACAGCTTTCGCGGAATAAATCCGCTCCCACAGGTTCGCTGCGCGAATAAGCGCACCACCACGGCGAC
>Ga0138256_10006986_pt1 | contig 11933 bp, 9 predicted proteins | sample KNB2016incub_MG_FD_105486 | JGI IMG/M metagenome (GOLD analysis project Ga0138256, IMG submission 105486) | Active sludge microbial communities from wastewater in Klosterneuburg, Austria - KNB2014incub_MG | ecosystem: Engineered > WWTP > Activated sludge > Unclassified | place: Austria...
GCACCCGTGCATAAGTTTCATCGTTTAACGGCAAGCCGAAGGCATCGATTTCATGGTAATTTGCCTACGCCTACGGCTCGCCGTTAAACGAATTATGCTCGATAACTTGCGCATGGGTGCTTAGCAGTCGTTGGCTGACTCATGAGATCATCGAACGTATACGTTCTGACGTTGCTTCTCTTGGGCTTTCTCTGTTTGCCATCATTCGTGCAAGCGGACGACTTTGCCTACACGTCGAATCGCGACGGTCGGGTCAGTTTTCCGATTTCTTAAATCCCGCCTGAACCAGTGCATCGAAACCGGCTTTGAGTGGTCGGATGTCGTAGCCCTTGCCGGTTAGAATCTCGGCACACTGAATCACACGTCCGCCCGAGCGGCAGTGAACATAAATAGTCTTGTCGGCTGGCAGTTCCTTCATTGCCGATGCCACAGTGGTTACATCCTTGAAAGTACTCAGCGGCACCAGGACTGCGTCGGCCAGATGACCTTCATTCCATTCGGAAACTTCACGCACATCAATCAGCACGGCTGAGCCATCGGCAACTCGCTGTTTGACAACGTCCAGTGAATCAACAGTATGTCCGGCATCAGTCAACACGGGCTTTTCCTTGGGTTTCGGGGTACTCACAGTCTTTTTCGCTCCAACAAAAACGGGGGAATCCGGATCACCTCCGGACTGCAGATAAGCAACAAGGTCCAAAATTTCGTCTCGGGTCAGAGTGTTGATCAAACCTTTCGGCATCATTGAAGTCCTGGAGACAAGCGTCTCTTCAATGTCTTCGCGTAACACGATCGTCAGGTTACCCGGTTCCAGCATGTTCTCACAAACCATCATCTTGTCGGAGTTGAGATTCACCACGCGACCGGCGACCTGTTTGCCGCTCGTCAGCAAAAAGATATTGGATTCGTACTGATCGGAGATGACTTTACTCGGCTCAATGATTGCTTCCAGCATCGTGCGGGGATTGTAACGACGCGAGACAGCCGTTAAGTCCGGCCCCACAACCCCGCCGTCACCCGCGAAGCGATGACACTTGAAGCAGGCCGTGACCTGAAACATTTTGCGTCCGTTATCGAAACTGCGGCCCGAAAGTCCCGCTTCGACATCAGCCAGCAGATCATCGACAGTCCAATCCTTCACGATCGGGCGCGACGCCGCTTCGACAAGATTCGCCGTGCCAGTTGGCTCAGCTTCAAGCACGGATTTGAGTTCTTCCTTCTCAGCGTCAGTCAGTCGTTCGATGGCTTCCTGACGAATGTTCTTGATGAAGCCGGAAAACGAATTGCCACCACGCAAGGTCGTTGATGTCACGAACCACTGGAAGAATTCTTTCCGCTGGTCCATTGTCCAGTGATCTTTTAACGCCCGCAGACAATAGACATAGTGAATCTGCTCTTCCTGAGTCGGTGCCTTTGCCAGCAGCGCTAGTGTCTTGTCGGCGACCTGACTGTCATTCAGGTAAACGAGCAGGCGGCAAAGTTCTTTGTTCAGATTAGGACTCCTCGCGGGATAGTGTTCATTAAGCATCGTGGCAACATCCGTCGCCATCTGAGGATCCGGCTCGCCCATACGAATGAAACACAGTCCCAGAACGCGCAACACCGCGAGCTTCTGAGTCTCCGTGAGTTCATCCTGTTTGAGCTGCCCCAACGACGCCAGTAGCGGCAATTGTTGTTCTTTCCCGCCACACCGCGCCAAGGCCAGCAACGCGGTGATTTTTGTGTCGGCACTGGAATTTTCCGCAATTGCCTTCTCCTGCCATGACGCTACAGGGCGATGTTCCAGAGCAATGCGAGCGGCGAAGCGAATGTTACGATCGGCATGCCCCAGATAAGGCCACGCAACGTCGATGGCATTTTCAGCATCGGCGTGATGCAGAGCTTCCAGTTTGTGACGCACGGCACGCAACTCGGCACCAGCATCGGCTGTTTTTTCGACCGGCGCGGTCGATTCCGTGCCTTTGTAAGTGACGCGATAAAGACCGGACTGAGTCCTGCGGCCACCGATCGTAAAATACATCGCCTGATCGGCGGGATTGATGATCATGTCGGTCACCGGAAGTGGAGCGGCGGAGATAAATCGTTGAGCTTCACCCGTATACGTTGAGCCATCCGGAGTCATATGCACGGCGTAGATCATGCCGTAGCTCCAGTCGCTGATGAACAGAGACTCCTGGTATTTGGCGGGGAATTTTGCACCGTGGCCGAACACAATTCCTGTCGGGGAACCAGGGCCGATATCGACGACCGAGCCGAGACTGTCAGGATAATACGCTGGCCATTTACCGGTCCCGGAACGCCATCCGAATTCGGCTCCACTGGTCACATGATTGACGCGAGTCGGGCGATACCACGGAGATCCAACGTCCCATTCCATGTCCGCATCGTACGTGAAGAGTTCGCCATTTTGATTGAAGGCGATGTCGTATTCATTGCGAAAGCCGCTGGCCACCAATTGCCAGTCCTGACCATCGGGACTCACCTGAGCAATCCAGCCACCGGGTGCCATGATCCCGACAGCGTGACCGCCCGCGTCCCACATTCTGGGCAGCAGTTGATCCTCGCCCCAGTTTCGCGGCACACGTGAAGCGGAGAAATCAGTAATCGGAGTATGATTGCCGCAGCACACATACAGAGACTTACCGTCCGGAGCCAGCACAATCGCATGTGGACCGTGCTCGCTGCCGCCTTGCAGCAACCGCAGATCCTCAACGGAATCATACTGATCATCGCCGTCCGTATCGCGGACTCGGTGCAAACCGACGCGCGGCTTATCGCTGCTGTTTGTCATGACATACAAACTGTCAAAAGCACACAGAAGTCCCTGGGCCATTCCCGCTTCGACGTTGATCGTTTCGATCTTTGGTTCTTCGCCCGATCCTTTCGCGGGCGGCGTCACGCGGTACAGCTTGCCGTATTGATCGGACACGATGAGTCGCCCTTTCGGATCGGGAGTCATGCAGACCCATGAACCCATCGTCTCGCTGGGCACGGAGTACAGCAATTCGACCTCAAAGCCCTCGGCGACCCTGAGATCTTCGACCGGCGTGGCCACCGGCAGCGGAGACGCATCATCGGTCAATTCGATGGAGTCAATCAGCATCGTGCCTCGGCGGCTGAGCGGATCGATACGGATCGACGTCACAGGTGAATCCGTCGCAAAATACAGTTTGAGCGTTCGCGATTCTTTTTCTGAACCACGCAACTGGCCCGTCATCGATTTTTCCTCAGACAGTTTTGGATCTGCAGCCGTGGTCCAGAAGACCTGCACGTCTGCGTTGCCCTTCAACGTCGCGGTCATCGTAATGCGATGCGAACCGCTGTGTCCGTCGATTTCAGTCGTAAAATACGGATCATTGCCTCGGGAAGCCACTTTTAAATGGCCGTCTTCCAGTGACAGTTCTGTTTCACTATTTGGCTTCCAGCCGATCGGTTCCTTGTCAAAATCCCAGCGAACAATTTCTTCAGCGGCTGTGACTCCACAAGAAAGCACGCAGGCCGCCACAGCATTCAGCAGCAATCGCGATAAATGAAAATGCTTCATGACTCAGTACCTGAAAAACGAGCGACAGGAAACGCGGGAAGGGGGCATTTCAGCCATCGCATGGTGAGTTGAAGAAACGAATCAGGAAGCGGCGAATCACCGTGTTTTTATCCTGAACGCCTCTTAGATTCGAGTTTGGCACACTTGGATGAGTTTTTGGAATTGGTAATTACAAGGACCGACATCAATGTCAGAGTACGGGTGAATTGAATCCGTAGACTTGACACGAATATTGGTCATGGAGCTTTGTAGCAGTTTTCGAGTTTTGTTCGAAGCGTTCTCTCCGGTATTTTCTCCGACCTGGAGCCGCTCGAAATGAAGCTCTTGATGTCATTGGCTGCGATGATCGTGTCGTTAGGACAACAGCTTCAGATGAAAACGGGGCGTTGCCTTTCTGCGGCGTTTCGAATTGAGCCTGACGTCACCACATTCCCTGTCGCAGCAATTTTTGCATCGTCTTTGTGGCAGTGTTCGGACTGAACTTCTCGGGATCAAATCGACGGTACAACTTTCGCATTTCGCGAACGTGCTGGAGATCCTCGTCTTCTGCGTCAGGGGCCGAATCTGCATCTTCAAAATTCAATGCCTCCAAAATATCGAAGTAGCCATAGAGGCCACCGCAATCTTCGGGAGGACAATGCATAGCACCTGCCACACACTGCGGGAAAATGTCGCGTGGTGTCGCGGTCGAGATTTCTTCAAGGACGATCTTATGCTCCCAGCAATCTCCGAAGTCGTACAAGTAAGTCATTTCAAGTCGATGTCTGGACGAAACAAGTTCGCTGATTTGGACGGCTCCAGCATCCTCAGAGCCATCATCGTCCGCATCCCAACCGAGCGGATGATTCTTTGGTGGGCGTCCGCAGAACTGTCGTTTCCCGAAATCGAACTGAAACAAATGGCTGTTCTTCCAGCCCATCGCGCCCTGAATCGCCAGATGCAACGTCTCCAGCGAACAATCTTGAATCCGGATCGTTCGCCAGATCTCCGGATCGGTCCCGCAGAGTGAAACTCGGAAATCATACACCGTTCTCGCACCGTCTTTGGCACTCATGGCCTGAGCAGGCGGCACCGCTGTTGGTGTTGCAATAGGAGCTGATTCAAAGACCCACTGACCTCGAGGCTTAACCGCAACGGGTCGGCCGATGGAATCAGCAGGCTCGGCAAGCTTCAAATTGCGGATCAGAAGTTTGAGAACTCGACGACGAGTCCCATCGCCAGCTTGAAACGCGCCTTGTGCCACCGACAACACATGATCTCGCTGCGATGTCGTGAACTCAACAACTCGCTGGTTCGGCAGGTCCAGCTTCAGGATCGCCATAAGTTTGGGACACAATTCGGCGATGACTTTTCGCTGAACTGCAGAGAACTTGCACCGAACAATCGTCCCACTGTCCATAGCGTTTTCGCGTTTGATTGCGGGTCGGATCAGCGTGGACACGGGCGACGCGGGCACGACATCTTCCAATTCACTTGCAGACACTGCGATTGGCGAATGCGGCAGGCTGCCCGCAACATCCGGAAGCCCCGTCAAAAAGATAGCGTCGTACTGAGCGTGATGGTAGGCCTGAAAAACAAACTCCAGCCAGTTCATGGCCTTGCTGCCGAATTTCAGCAGATCGTGCAGAGCCTGGCGTTTATCCTTTTCATTCAGCAGCGACCGATTTAAGAAAGTGGTCCAGTCATATCGCGTCGCACCCGTCAGAACATACGGAGTCGTCATGACGATATGATAATCAAACGTTTCAGCAACCGGCGGACACAATCGAACGTACCACAACTCACCAACTCGTCCGCGATAACCCGATGGACAATGGCACACGAAGTCATCACCGGTCAGCAATTCGCGAAGCCGAACATGCTTTCCTTCGACACCAACATGTTCATAGATCCCCATGCGTGACGAATTGAACTTCTTCAGAGTCGTCACCATCATATCCGGGGACTTCGTGGTTGCCAGCAGTTCAACCAGACAGTTGCCAATCGTCTCGCGATCTTTTCCGAAACGCACATCGAAAAAGGCCCAAGTCGTAAAAAACGACCTCGTCAGCGGGCTCATCGGAGGCCCGTCTGGCAAATACTCATCCTCAGCCGCAGCCACGACATCGGAGTACTCAGAAAACTCCCTCAGCGAGGACACCGATTCCGCAAACGCCGACGCGAAATTCTGAGCGGCGACATACAGCACATGCTGCGGGTCTTTCAGGCTCGCCGCCAGTTCTTCCAAGGTCGGCAGATCCGATGGCAACCCCGCCGCAAACGCCGCCGCCGCATCCTTCGAGTTCCGTAAATCCCGACGAAACAGCTTCGTCAGTAATTGAGCAATCCGTCCCATGTCTATGTCTCCACTGCGTTGATTGGGGATTGCTCCGCATCGTAACGGACGCCATACATTCTGAGAAACGTGTTTTTCGTTCCTCTGTGACCAGACTTTCCGAAGGCAATGCCTCAAATGAGGAGCGATGATTCATCGAGTGACTTCAAAACGGGGTCTGACTCTTTGGAGGAGGACTCCGCACGAAGGTCCGGAGAGGGTCCGACCGCGTTTTGAATTTCCAGAAACGCAAAACGCATCGCTCGAATAATAAGCCGAAGATCAGTCGGAACGCCGTCCGGTTTTCAGGCCCAAGAGGCCGACCCTATGTCAGCCCAGGGCAACGCCCTGGGAAAGAATTCCACGCGATGATTTCCAGCCCCACCGGGGCGGCACTATGTCTTGTTCTGACCGGGCGAATCAGTTTAGGGTCGCCCCGTTGGGGCTTTTCGTGCTTGAAAACCAATATAACCCAGGGCGATGCCCTGGGCTGACTTACAGCCGGCCCGTTGGGCCGAATCGCTGTGGTTTAGCGCAACAACCCGGCCGCTTCGACCGCGAAATAAGTCAGCACACCATCCGCGCCGGCTCGTTTGAAACACAGCAGGCTTTCCAGAATCGTGGATTCGCGGTTGAGCCAGCCGTTGTTGGCGGCGGCGGCGATCATGGCGTATTCGCCGCTGACCTGATACGCGAAGGTTGGCACGCCGAAGGATTCCTTCACGCGACGCACGATGTCCAGGTACGGCATTCCAGGCTTCACCATCACCATGTCAGCGCCTTCACTGATGTCCAGCGCGACTTCCCGCAGGGCTTCGTCGGTGTTGGCAGGATCCATCTGATATGTTCGCTTGTCGCCGCCGCCAAGATTCTTTGCTGAACCCACGGCGTCGCGAAACGGGCCGTAGAACGCCGATGCGTATTTTGCCGAGTACGCCATGATCTGCACGTTGACATATCCCGCCGCATCCAGCGCGGTGCGGATTGCCCGGACGCGGCCATCCATCATGTCGGACGGCGCAATAATGTCACAGCCCGCGCTGGCCTGATTGACGGCCTGACGGCACAGGGACTCCACGCTTTCATCGTTGACGACGTATCCGTTTCGGACAAGTCCGTCCTGTCCGTGAGTTGTGTACGGATCCAAGGCGACGTCGGCGATCAGTCCGACAGGAATCTGCGCGTCGCGAATTGCCTGCATCGCGCGGCAGATGAGATTCTCCGGGTTGGCGGATTCTTCTCCGTCCGGCGTCTTCTTCTCCGGTGGGGTGACAGGAAAAATGGCGATCGCGGGAATCCCCAGGTCTGCGGCCTTCCTCACTTCATCCACCAGCCTGTCGATCGAAAACCGCACGACGCCGGGCATCGAAGCGACAGGGATCGCCTGTTGAGTACCTTCCACCACAAAGACCGGCCAGATCAAATCATTGACCGACAGCGAGTTTTCCCGCACCAGGCGGCGAGACCATTCCGTGCGACGATTGCGACGAAGTCGAGTGAACGGAAATTCAGAGTTCATTCTGGCTACTTCTCTTCGGAGATTTCTTCCGCGACACAGTGGACATGGTCACGAACGCGGGAATAGGCATTCAGGGTCGCCATGAACGCAACGATGACGACGGGAGCAATTTCTCCCTTGGACAAATCTTCCAGCATTTTCTTTCGCTGCTGCTTGATGGCGTCACGTAAACGGCGTGAATGCGGATCGGTCTTAATCAGCACCCGTCGATTGTTCGCCGCATGAGCGTCATTGACCGCCAAAAGGTACTCCGCCGCATACTGGTTCAGCAAATCAAGATCAGCCCGCTGTTCTATAGTAAATCGATGGCCGTCACGTCGCAGTTTGCGGTCAAATTTATCCATGTTGGCGAGGTAATCGCTGACCGATTCATATTCGTCGGCGATTCGTAACTGTCGTCGAGCTTCATTGGCAACAGCGTGCGGAATGTTTCCAGACAACAGATTTGTAATGTATTCGGAAACTTCATCCTGAACGGTATCAAGTAGCTGTTCGCGATTTTTCAAACGATTGGACAGAACCTGATCGGGCTCGTCCTGCCCTCGCAATTCTTTCACCCAATCCAGCATCTTCATGCAGCCCTCACCCATTTTCTGCAGTTCCTTGAAAGACTGCTCAATGGCCATTGAAGGTGTTTCCAGCATTCGAATATCGAGATCTGTCAGTTTTGGCTTTTCTTTGAATGCCCTGCCGGGAACGGCCCAGACAAGAAAACGAACGCACAGTGGAAGAATCGGGAAGAAGACGATCGTGTTGGCTACATTGAAGACCGTATGCACTGCGGCTATTGCAGCCGTGGCGTGGGGAAATGTTTCCTTGCCGCCCACGAGGACCGCCGCTCCTGGATCGACACCCAGCATCCAGTCAATCGCACTCATGTACCACGGGAAAATTGCGGTAATCCAAATGACGCCGACCACATTAAACAACACATGAAAGTACGCAGCGCGTCGCGCGTTGGTGGTCGTCCCCAGCGAGGCCAGCAAAGCCGTAATCGTTGTCCCCATGTTCTCACCGAGCACGAGTGCGGCGGCTGTCTCATATTCAATGATCCCCTGCGATGCCAGAGATATCGTAATCCCCAGCATCGCTGATGAAGATTGCACAGCCGTGGTGAGAATACAGCCAACCAATGCGCATTTCAGCACACCAAAATACGTGCGGGCCTCAAACGCTTTCAACCACGATTCAAAGGCCGGAAGCTGTTTGATGATGGCGCAGGAGTTCTTCATGATCTCCAGCCCAAAGAACACCATTCCAATTCCCATGATGGTGAGCGCCCAGTATCGGAATCCGTCGCCACGGGAAAAAAGATAGACAATGGCGGACACTCCCAGCAAGGGCAGGCCGTATTTGTCGATACTCAGTGCCAGAATCCAGCCGGTAATTGTCGTGCCAATGTTGGCGCCCATGATCACGCCGACAGCCTGGGTCAATTGCATGACACCACTGTTCACAAATCCGACAACCATGACCGTCGTGACGGAACTGGACTGCACAATGCACGTCACCACCGTTCCAACAATGGTCGCCCGCAGGCGGTTCCCAGTAACAAGACTAATCATGCGTCTCAGACTGGATCCGGCCACGGCCTGCATCCCGTCCGACATGTGCTTCATGCCCAGCAGGAAGATCCCCAGTCCGCCAATGGCTTGTGCGAGTAAATTTGCGATTGCCGCGATTTCCAATGTTCACCGCCATGCCGACGAATGTGTTAATTACGAGTGATGAGCGGCGATTCTACGGTGCAAGTGATAAGTTGCAATCAGACACTTCCGAAGGAACACAGAGAGTTCAATTTTCCGCATGTGAATCTGCTCGATCCGCAAAGGTCGCTATTTCGGTGCAGTCCCCCATTTGATCCTCCTTCAGCGGCAACCTGACAAACTCTGGGTTTTCAAGCGAAACAAGCCGCAAAACCGTCCTGAATCCCGAGAATGCGTGTCGGCGATACTCGACCTGCGGCAGGCCGATTAGGATCGATCGAGAAATAAGCAGGACAGGCTTCCAGCCTGTCTTCTGTAAACTGACAGGCTGGAAGCCCTTTTTATACCCCACAAGTCATTTTGTTAAAGGCGGCGAAGACTTTGACGATCGTGTCGAAGTGTGCCATGCCTCGTCGGCACGGACCAGTGCCGTGAGAACCTTCGCTGTCCGATCCAGCAAAAGACATCCCAACCGATTCCCCATCGCGGCATGGCGAGTCTCGCTTCTTGTTCGGGGCTGTAAAGTTTGACGTGGTGACACTGCTGATCGCAACACTTCACAAGTCCGATACTCAAGCTGACCGGCCCTTCCAGAGTGAGAATGCTCCGGGATCGACGAGAGCGAATGTGCATCCGTTGCCCGCACCCCGGACAGAGACGATCCTCACGATCGAGCGTCAATTCTTGAACAGACGATTCTTCCAAAGCGAGTCGCGACATTCAGGATTCCATTCCCAAACGAAAATTTATTTTCCTAACTCATGGTTGCGTTTCCGCCAGAAATCATCGAGCACGGTGACAGATATCCACCATGGGTCCCGCCACCGCAGTTTTCGCTTCAGTTACGATTGGAAGACATTGACGATGTGACAGGATAAGGAGTGACACCGTCGCCGGTGTTGGAGCGCATTGAAGCCCGGGTATTAACGCGAACGCCAAACGGTGCCAGGAACATCTCCATGCGTTCGAATCGATTGATAACATCTACCCAGTCCTGACCTGCCCATGTCGAACATAATGGGACGCGGTTTACTGATGCCCCGTTCATCAACTTGATCAGGGGGACAAGTGCAGGGACAACTGCCATGCACTTGAAGAATGAATTTGGGTTGTTTAGGACGTTGATCTCAAGTGCATTGCGTTTTCCCGGAGGGACAGTCATCCCACGAATGAATCGGACCTGGATCTTCGCAGACGATCAGATTCAGCCGTTTCACCCTGTGAATCGCTGTGTTCGCCACACGTTTCAGTTCGCGCGGGATGACGTCACGAGGCGAGACGACTCCCATCGCAAGCCGTGGCCCCGTGATCGTTTTGATTTGAAGACTACAGGGACAATTGCGTTGCCGCTACAATCGGTCCTGGTTTGAAAAGAACGAGCTGATTTTGTGCGGAGTTCCGAAATGATGCCCCTGGGAATCAAGGCGTATGTGGATTTTGTCTTCAAGAAGATCTTTGGCAGTCCGGAGAACTCAGTCGCCCTGATCGGGCTCTTGAATGCGATTCTGGATCTGCCGCGTCCGATTACGGAAGTGACCTTTCTGAATCCGTTCAGCTAGCAGGAATTTGAGACCGCCAAGCTGGTGGTTCTGGATGTGAAGGCGAAGGATTCTGCGGGCCGCATTTTCAACATTGAAATGCAGATCTCCATTCATCCGGGCCTGCTGCAGCGTTTAATCTTCTATGCAAGTGAAATGTATACCGATCAGTTGTCTGCAGGGGACGATTATACTCAGTTGAACACGACGATTTCGATCTGCCTGCTGACCGGGAATCTCTTCCGGGATTCGGACCAGTCGCATCATTGATTTCAGATGATGGATGCGGAAAGTGGTCGAAAATTGGATAGAGCGATCGAGGTTCATACGGTAGAATTGGGAAAGTTTCAGTTCGATGAAGCCACTATTGCCACCGCCGCCCCGTTGGCACAGTGGTCCTGGCTGATTCTGAGCGCCCACAATTACACGGCCGAAGACCTGCGGTCGTTGTTTCCCAATCTGGCATTTCAGCAGGCAATCGGTTGCCTCGAAACAATCTCATCAAAGACAGAGGACAAAGCAATGCACGATCAACGCGAGAAAGCTCAGCGAGACTACGATTGGATGCTGTCGAGTGCTCGAAAGCAGGGGATTGAAGAAGGCCGTGAAGAGGGCACGGTGATCGTGATTGGAACGATTCAATCGCTCCAGCAGATTCTGGGTGATGCCGTATCTGGCACTCAGGAGCTATCTGATGAGCCGATCAGCGAACTGCAAACGATACTGGCCGAATTGCAGGAACGCGTTCGGTCGCGGCTGAGTTGATCGGGAGGGAACGCGGCAAGTCGATCGCGACCGCGAATTCCATTGCCACGACGCGGACAAATGCAATGGCGGCGGCGGAAACAGCGAGTGCCACCGCGAGTCAGTCGGCGTTGACCACCGCGGCCGATTCGATCGGTACGGCGAACGTGGCGGAAGTCTCGGCGGTGACCGACGCACGGGAGGCTTACGAAACGGCGTCGGTGAATAATGACAAAACGTACCTCGATGCGATGGCGCCGGCGGAGAAGACGTATCTGAGGGAGCACAAAAGGGGACATTCTACTTTACACAGGTTGTGGTTGCGGTTAATCTTTGTTGGTGCCAAGAACATCCCGAGCATCACGAGGTGGTTTTGTTTACCATGTCCTGAACCGGGGCAATGGCCGCAGTGACGTCTTTCACAAGGATGACGACTTCGCCGCGTTTGTGAAGCTGATGCGGGAGGCTCACGAGAAAGTGCCGATGCGGCTGACCGGGTTTTGTCTGATGACAAACCATTTTCACCTGCTGTTATGGCCGCATGAGGATGGAGATCTGAGTCGCTGGA
>Ga0138256_10006987_pt1 | contig 11933 bp, 5 predicted proteins | sample KNB2016incub_MG_FD_105486 | JGI IMG/M metagenome (GOLD analysis project Ga0138256, IMG submission 105486) | Active sludge microbial communities from wastewater in Klosterneuburg, Austria - KNB2014incub_MG | ecosystem: Engineered > WWTP > Activated sludge > Unclassified | place: Austria...
CCAGATCGACCAGATCTGGAACGCGTTCTGGTCCGGCGGCATCTCCAACCCGCTGGAGGTGATCGAGCAGATCACCTACCTGCTCTTCCTGCGCCGGCTGGACGACCTGCACACGCTGGAGGAAAACAAGTCCGCCCGGCTCAAGCGGCCGATGGAGCGCCGGGTCTTCCCTGAGGGCAACGACCCCAAGGGCCGCCCCTACGACGACCTGCGCTGGTCGCGCTTCAAGCACTTCGCCCCGGGCGACATGTACGCCGTGATCGGCGAGCACGTCTTCCCGTTCCTGCGCAACGAGCTGGCCAGGAGCCACGGCGGCGACGACTCCACCTACGCGCACCACATGAAGGACGCGCGCTTCACCATCCCCTCGCCGGCGCTGCTGGCCAAGGTGGTGGACCTGCTCGACGCGGTGCCGATGGAGGACCGCGACACCAAGGGCGACGTCTACGAGTACATGCTCGGCAAGATCGCCAGCGCCGGGCAGAACGGCCAGTTCCGCACCCCGCGCCACATCATCCGACTTATGGTGGAGCTGACGGCGCCGCAGCCCACCGACGTCATCTGCGACCCCGCCTGCGGCACCGCGGGCTTCCTGGTGGCGGCGGGCGAGGCGCTGCGCGAGCGCCATTCGAACATCCTGCACGACGCCAAGCTGCGCGAGCACTTCCACCACCGCATGTTCCACGGCTTCGACTTCGACAGCACCATGCTGCGCATCGGCAGCATGAACATGCTGCTGCACGGCGTGGAGAACCCCGACATCCGCTACCGCGACTCGCTGGCGCAGGACCACGCCGGCGAGGAGGAGAAGTACACGCTAGTGCTGGCCAATCCGCCCTTCGCCGGCAGCCTGGACTACGAGAACACTGCCAAGGACCTGCTGCAGATCGTCAAGACCAAGAAGACCGAGCTGCTCTTCCTCGCGCTCTTCCTGCGCCTGCTCAAGCCCGGCGGCCGCGCCGCGGTGATCGTGCCCGACGGCGTGCTGTTCGGCTCCAGCACCGCGCACAAGGAACTGCGCCGCATGCTGGTCGAAGACCAGAAGCTCGACGCCGTGGTCAAGCTGCCCGGTGGCGTGTTTAGGCCCTACGCGGGCGTGTCCACCGCGATCCTGCTCTTCACCAAGACCAACTCCGGCGGCACTGACCAGGTCTGGTTCTACGACGTCGAGGCCGACGGCTGGAGCCTCGACGACAAGCGCACGCCGCTGCTGCCGGACGACAAGCTCGGCCCCGTGCCGCGCACCCCGCTCGCCGCGGACGAGCACGCCAAGAACAACCTGCCCGACGTGCTGGCGCGCTGGGCCGGGCGCGACGGCGCCGAGCGCGAACGCGCCCGCACCGCACAGAGCTTCTGCGTGCCCAAGGCCGACATCGCCGCGCAGGGCTACGACCTCTCGCTCAACCGCTACAAGGAGGTCGTGCACGAGGCGGTCGAGCACCGCGCGCCGAAGGAGATCCTCGCCGACCTCGCGAAGCTGGAGGAGGAGATCCAGCGGGGGATGAAGGAGTTGGAGGGGATGCTCTTGTGACTCAGATCGCGACGGTCCCTCTTGGTGAGATTGCAGACCTTCAGGCCGGCGTTGGCTTTCCACCGGATCTGCAGGGACGTCCGTCGGGCGACTATCCACTGGCGAAAGTAGGGGACATCTCGCGATTAGGTCGAACCGGCGCCAGCGTGCTTAATACGGCAGACCACTTCGTAGACGAAGCCGACCTTGCCCGCCTAAAAGCGAAACCGATCCCTGCGGGTAGCGTTCTCTTTGCGAAGATTGGTGAGGCCATCCGCCAGAACCATCGGGTCATTGCGGGCTGCGAGTTGCTCGTCGACAACAACGCAATGGCAGCGATCCCCACAGAGAGAGTTGAGAGCCGATATCTGTTCCATTTTTTGCGAACCGTGGACTTCTACGTTCTCGCGTCCGCGACAACTGTACCGGCGCTCCGAAAGAGCGATCTGCAGCGATTGCCTGTACCGCTCCCACCCCTCCCCGAACAGCGGCGGATTGCGGAGATCCTGGACAAAGCGGACGCGCTCCGCGCCACTCGCCGCGCCGCCCTCGCCCAACTCGACATCCTCACCCAATCCATCTTCCTCGACATGTTCGGCGACCCCACCACGAATCCGAAGGGGTGGCCTGCAACCACACTCGGTGATGCGCTCATCGCCATACGAAACGGTGCGAATGCTGAGCAAAGAGAGGAGCCGGGCGGTTGGCCCATCACGCGCATAGAAACCATTTCGGACGGGACCATCAACCCGGAACGCGTTCGTTGGATCGAACCGGACGAGTCTCTTATAGAGAACTTTCAGTTGGAGCCCGGGGACATCCTCTTCAGCCACATCAACAGCGTTGAACATATTGGCAAGACTGCCCTGTACTCCGGAACGCCTACTCCGCTCATTCACGGGATCAACCTGCTTAGGCTGCGTCCAAATGTGGAATTCGTTGATCCCGTGTGGCTATTGCACCTTCTAAAGCACGACTTCGTTCGAACGCACTTCCGTACGCGATGCAAGAGAGCCGTGAACCAGGCGAGCCTGAATCAGCCAGACATCAAGAGCGTTCGGACATTCCTGCCACCCTTGTCTCTTCAGCATGCCTTCGCTCGTCGCGTCGCCGCATTGCAAAGCCTGGAGTGCGCGCACCGCGCGTCCCTCGCAGCGCAGGACTCCCTTTTCGCTTCTCTCCAGCAGCGCGCCTTCCAGGGGGAGCTGTAGCCATGCGCGGCGAGTTCATCGGCGTGTGGTCCGAGACCTGGCGCGAGATCTGGACGCCCCTGATTGACCATGAAGGCGTGCCCGAGGACATCTTCTGCGAGTTGTACCGCGAACTCGCCGGAAACCCGAAGAAGCCCGGCGTGCTCAGAGTCACGCCCTCACTGGAGGTGCTCGCCGACATCATCGACAACCCCGCCCAGGGACGTGCTGCGTTCGAGGGGACGACGGCGGAGGAACTCGCGAGCGAGACCGCGCTCGTTCGTTTTCTCGAAGCGGCACATCCGACTCTCGACGATCTGGGCGGCGACGCGCTATCGAATCGCTACTTCAACCTGCTGGCTGACTTCATCGAGAAATTCAGTCTGCGCTACGACCTGCGGCGGCCGTGCACGTTGTGTCCGACGTTTCCCGGATTACTGACGAACCTCGTCCAACACATGCGGTCTGCCAGCCAGGCAGACGCACACCTCGCGAAACTCAACCATAAGTTTGAGGAAGCGCTGCGAGACCTTAGACATGGCCGCACGGAAAGCCGCATCAAGTCGTGCCTGACCAAACAGTACATCCTGATCGAGGGCATCGCGAATACGCGCAGCGGGACGAGTGGGGAGACGCTCGGGCAACGGTGCAGTCAGGCATCCTGGCCGCATCCGACCCTAAAGGCAGCTGCCGGGAACATCTATGGTTTCCGGTCCGACTATCCAGGACTTGGGCACGCCGGGAACCCAAAGGCCGTGTTGCGTGACGTCGATGATCGAGAGCTTGTCGGCGTGTCGTGCATGCTGCTTGGCGTGCTGCCCTACGTCGACCCGACCATTGATCTGAACCCGGTATACGGAGAGACCACGTCGCCTGGCAGAAGCGGCGTCAGCGCTCAGAAGGCCGCGCCGGCTGGATCGCCAAGCCGCTCGATCTGGAAGCGATTCGGTTCGTGGGCTGGCAAGTTCGTGAGGAGGGGGTAGCCGTGCCGACCACCAGCGAACAACTTCACGCATGGTTGGCCGAGCCTGAAGGCATCCACCTCGAGTTCAAGGAGGCGAAGCAGAACTATCACTTCGACAAGCTGGTGGAGTACTGCGTGGCCTTGGCGAACGAAGGCGGTGGCAAGATCATTCTCGGCGTGACCGACCGGCGGCCGCGCCGAATCGTCGGCACGGCAGCGTTCGCCGAGCCGGGGCGCACGGAAGCGGGTCTGCACGACCGGCTCTCGCATCGCATTCCGGTAGAAGAGGTGCAAACAGCGGATGCTCGCGTGCTGGTCGTCCATGTACCGGCGCGACTTCCGGGCACGGCCTGGCAGATCGACGGGCGGTATCTCAAGCGGGCGGGTGACGAGCTGACCGGGCTGAGCGATGCGGAACTGAAGGCCATGTTCGCCGAGACGGGGCCCGATTTCTCGGCGGAGGTCTGCCCCGGCGCGGGCATCGGCGACCTGTCGCCGGAAGCGATCGCCGCATTTCGGGGCCGGTGGGCCACCAAGACGCGCGACGAGCGCAAGACGCGATGGACCGACGAGCAGACGCTCGCCAACGCCGAGCTGCTGCTGGAGGGGCGCATCACCTACGCGGCACTGATCCTGTTCGGCACGCGCGCGGCGCTGGGGCGCTGGCTGGCGCAGGCGGAACTCGTGTTCGAGTACCGGTCCTCCGAGGCGTCGGGCCCTGCGGCCGACCGCGAGGAGTACCGGGAGGGCTTCTTCCTCTGGCACGACGGGATCTGGAACAAGATCAATCTGCGCAACGACAGGCAGAGCTATCAGGACGGGTTGTTCCGCGTCGAACTGCCGACCTTCGACGAAGTGTCGGTGCGCGAAGCGCTGCTCAATGCCGTAGCGCATCGGGACTATCGGCAGGGCGGTTCGGTGTTCGTGCGGCAATTCGCCCAGCGGCTCGAGGTGGTAAGTCCCGGCGGCCTGCCGATGGGGATCACCCCCGCGAACATCCTCGACCAGCAGAACCCGCGCAATCGGCGGCTGGCCGAGGCGCTGGCGAAGTGCGGGCTGATCGAACGCTCGGGCCAGGGCATGAACCTGATGTTCGAAAGCGCGATCCGGCAGGGCAAGGCGCTCCCCAGCTTCGCGGGCACGTCGGCACACGAGGTACGGCTGACCCTGTATGGAACGGTCGCCAGCCCGGCATTCGTGCGTTTCATCGAGCGGCTGGGCGAGGAGAAGCTCAAGTCGTTCTCGACGTACGACTTCCTCGCGCTCGACTATCTCCGGCGCGAGCAAGCCGTGCCGGAGCATCTCAAGGCCTCTCTGCCGAGTCTGATCTCCGCCGGCGCGGTGGAGTCGATCGGGCGCGGACGGGGGACCCGGTACATCCTGGCGCGGGGGCTTTACGCCGCGTTGGGCGGCAAGGGCGTCTACACCCGTAAGAAGGGGCTGGATCGAGGGACGAACAAGGCGCTGCTGCTGAAGCACATCCAGGACAACGCGGCGAGCGGCGCGCAGATGGAGGAGTTCCGGCAAGTGCTGCCGGCGCTGTCGCGAAGCCAGATTCAGGTACTGCTGCGGGAACTTCGCCGGGAAGAGTCGATACACAGCGTCGGGGTCACAAAGGCCGCCCGCTGGTATCCCGGAGCGGGCCCTGGAGAATTGCAACCGTGAAGCGCGATCCGCGGGGTTCGACCGGCCAGCGGGCCACGCCCGCTTCTAAGTGGCTGATCCATAAGGCTGCTGGAGCGGGAGAATTGCAACGAGCTGGGCGCTGGTTGCAATTCCGGAGCAATACGTTGCAAACGGCCCACCGAGTGAAGGTGTTCCAGCCTTTCACATGGATCGCCGAGGCCGCCATGCTGAAGGCTGGCTATCACAAGAGGGGCATCGAGGGGTGAGTCAGTTCGCCTTCCTCCAACGCGAATGGACCGCTGTCTTCGACGCGGCGGCCAGAGCCGAGGCGGCCGTGCATGCCGATCCACGCACGTCGTGCTTCTACGCGCGGCGCGCGCTCGAACTCGCGGTGGGCTGGGCCTACAAGCACGATGCTTCGCTGAGGCTGCCGTACCAGGAAAACCTGTCGGCGCTGATCCACGACCCTAGTTTCAAGGAAGCCGCAGGCGAGGCGGTGTTCAGCAAGGCGCGGGTCATCAACACGCTGGGCAACCGCGCCGTGCACGGGCATCGCGCGATCCCGCTCGACGACGCGATGGTCGCGGTGCGCGAGCTGTTCCACGTGGCGTACTGGCTCGCCCGCACCTACGGTCGCGCGGCGCGACCGGCGCCAGGCCTGGCCTTCGACGCGAGTGCGTTGCCGAAGGCGACACCGGTGCGCGGGCCGACCGCCGAGCAGCTGCAACAGCTCGAAGCGGGTCTGCGCGAGCGCGACGAGAAGCTCGCCACCTTGCTGGCCGACAAGACCACGCTCGACGAGGAGCTGAAGCGCCTGCGCGCCGAGGTGGCGGCGGCGAAGCAGGCGGCAGCGGCGCAGCCGGACACCCACGACTACTCCGAGGCCGAAACCCGCGACTACTTCATCGATCTGCTGCTGAAAGAAGCTGGCTGGCCGCTCGACCAGCCGCGGGACCGCGAGTTCGAAGTCAGCGGCATGCCGAACAAGGAAGGCCAGGGCTTCGTCGACTACGTCCTATGGGGCGACGACGGCAAGCCACTCGGGCTCGTGGAAGCCAAGCGCACCCGGCGCGATGCGCGAGTCGGCCAGCAGCAGGCCAAGCTGTATGCGGACTGCCTGGAGCGCCAGTTCGGCCAGCGCCCGCTGATCTTCTACTCGAACGGATACGAGCACTGGCTCTGGGACGACACGCGCTACCCGCCGCGCGCGGTGCAGGGCTTCTACAAGAAGGCGGAGCTGGAGCTCGCGATCCAGCGGCGCAGTACGCGCAAGCCGCTGGCCGCGGGCGAGATCAATTCGGCCATCGTCGAGCGCTACTACCAGACACGCGGCATCCGGCGTATCGCCGAGGCCTTCGAGCGCGACCACGACCGCAAGGCGCTGGTGGTGATGGCCACCGGCGCCGGGAAGACTCGCACGGTCATCGCGCTCGCCGATCTGCTGATGCGCTGCAATTGGGTCAAGCGCGTGCTGTTCCTCGCCGACCGCGTGACGCTGGTGAATCAGGCGGTGAACGCATTCAAGCACCACCTGCCCGACGCCTCGCCGGTGAACCTGGTGACCGAGAAGGACGCGGAGGGGCGCGTCTTCGTCTCCACCTATCCGACGATGATGGGGCTCATCGACGAGACGCGCGACGGGCAGCGGCGCTTCGGTGCCGGCCACTTCGATATGGTGATCATCGACGAGGCCCACCGCTCGGTGTTCCAGAAGTACCGCGCCATCTTCGACTACTTCGACTCGCTGCTGGTCGGGCTCACGGCCACGCCGAAGGACGAGGTGGACCGCAACACCTACAGCCTGTTCGACCTGGAGAACGGCGTACCGACCGACGCGTACGGGCTCGACGAGGCGGTGCGCGACGGCTTCCTCGTGCCGCCGAAGGCCGTGTCGGTGCCGCTGAAGTTTCAGCGCGAGGGGATCAAGTACGACGAGCTGTCCGAAGCGGACAAGGATCAGTGGGACGCACTGGAGTGGGACGAAGACGGCGACGTCCCCAATCGCGTGGAGGCCGAGGCGGTCAACAAGTGGCTGTTCAACAAGGACACGGTGGACAAGGTCCTGGAACATCTCATGACGCGGGGCCTCACGGTGGCCGGCGGCGATCGGCTCGGCAAGACCATCCTGTTCGCCAAGAACCAGCACCACGCCGAGTTCATCGCGGAGCGCTTCAACGCCAACTATCCGCACCACAAGGGTGGTTTCGCGCGCGTGATCACGTTCAAGACCGAGTACGCGCAGAGCCTGATCGACAGTTTCTCGGCCAAGGACAAGGAGCCGCACATCGCGATCTCGGTGGACATGCTCGACACCGGAATCGACATTCCCGAGGTCGTGAACCTGGTCTTCTTCAAGCTGGTGCGCTCGAAGACCAAGTTCTGGCAGATGCTCGGCCGTGGCACGCGCCTGTGTCCGGACCTGTTCGGGCCAGGCAAGCACAAAGAGTACTTCTGCGTCTTCGACTACTGCCAGAACCTGGAGTACTTCAGCCAGAACATCCCCGCTACCGAGGGCGCGCTCGGTGAATCGCTCGGCAAGCGCCTGTTCGATGCCCGGCTGGAACTGATCGGCGAACTGGACCATCGAAGCGACGGCGAGAAAGGCGGCCAAGTTGTCAAGGAGGCCGCTGCGGCCTACGGCGACCCGCGGACGAACGACGAGGTCCGCCGCTCGCTCGCCGAGCTGCTCCAGCGCGAGACGGCGGCGATGAACCTCGACAACTTCGTGGTGCGGCCACGGCGGCGCATCGTCGAGAAGTACGCCAAGCCCGAGGCATGGGCTGTCTTGTCGCCGGAAGCGCTCTCGGACCTGTCGCACCAGGTCGCGGGTCTGCCGTCGGAACTCGACCCGGAGAGCGAGGAGGCGAAGCGCTTCGACCTGCTGGTACTAAACCTCCAGCTCGCGATGCTGCGGTCAGAGCCGGGCTTCGCTCGCCTGCGCGATCAGGTCAAGGAGCTTGCCGGTCTGCTGGAAGAGAAGTCGGCGATTCCGATGGTGCGCGACCATATGGCGCTGATCCAGGACGTGCAGACCGACGAGTGGTGGCAAGACGTGACCGTCCCGATGCTCGAGGGGATGCGTCGGCGCCTACGTGATCTGATCAAGCTCATCGAGAAGCAGAAGCGCAAGCCCATCTACACCGACTTCGAGGACGAGATCGGCGGCGAGACAGCGGTCGAGCTGCCGGGCTTTGGTCACGGCACCGACTACGCGAAGTTCCGCGCCAAGGCCCAGGCCTTCCTGCGCTCGCATCAGGACCACATCACAATTCACAAGTTGAGGATGAACAAGGCGTTGACCGCTGCCGATCTCGCTGAGCTTCAACGCATGCTTGCCGAGAGCGGCGTTGGCGGCGCGGAGGACATCCAGCGCGCCGCCGAGGAGTCCCAAGGGCTGGGGCTCTTTGTGCGCTCACTGATCGGTCTTGACCGCCAGGCGGCAAAGGAAGCCTTGGCCGGGTTTCTCAACGGCAAGTCTCTCGGCGCCAACCAGATCGAGTTCGTGAACTTGATCGTGGACCATCTCACCGAACACGGCGTGATGGACGCAGCGATGCTCTACGAGTCCCCATTCACTGACCTGACGCCGCGCGGGCCAGATGGGCTGTTCAGCTCGGCGCAGGTGGATGAGCTGCTGGCGGTGATCGAACAGGTGCGCCAGACGGCCATTGCTGCATGAGCGCGCTGGGCGCGCGGAGTCGAGCCGATGCTCCCACAGGGTCGTTCATGTACTGGGTCGCTTGCTCGTCGTCCTTCTCCGTTCGGTTGATCTTCAGGGCGTAGCCGTCGTCGTGCGGTGTCGTCGTTTCAGGTCAGTGTTTCTGTCCGTCCCGATCGCCGAGGCGAGGCGGGAGCTGCGAGGGACGCGGGACACCACTCCCGCTTCGTGCCGTTGTTGCATAGCTGGCCGCCGCGGCACGCGGTATGGCCGCCGAGGTGACTTCCGGTGGGAAGGCGGTTCCTCGGGTTGAAGCCCTGGTGTGATCGCCCGGGGCTCGGGGCAGGCGCCGTGCAAGTCAGGTGCTTCGGCGCGCGGCGAACGCATCCCGCTTGTGGCGGGGGGGCTCGCACTCGTCGGCCGGTCTTGCCGGCCTGATCGGCGACCCCGTCACTTGGGGTCGTCACGTGCGCCAGCCTGGGTCAACCCATTGATGGCTGGTGCATTTCGCGCGTCGTCACTACCGGCCGGCGCCGTGCAGTGACGACGCGATTGGCGCAGAGGATCCGTCGCTTCGATTGGCGCAGGCGGTCCGCCGTGCCTTGGCGCAGGGACCGGAGCGTGCCGAGTACTCGCTCGGCGTGATGAACGCGACGTGGATCTCCGGCCTCGCGGCCGCCGGCTTGCAGAAGATGAGGCCGGCTTGGGCGCCCGCGGGCGCGGGCTGGGCGATGCGCTGACGGGCATCAATCGGGCTGACTCAGCCAGCGTGAAATCGCTCGAGCAACTGTAGCCCGCCGCCGCGCGCTCACGCAATCCCAATGGCGATCCCGGTTGCGCAGGGCATCGATCGTCGTGCGTGCCGTGCGAGCGCGTCGCATTCCGCGGGGCGGCTGTGAGCCTGCGACGCAAGCCGGCGCCGCATGCGCCGTTCCGACACTTTCCCGCGCGAATCCGTTTCTCCTGAACAGGGCCACCACATGCCGCAGGCGTGCGATGCCGGGCCCGACGATCGTCCATTCACACCCGGGAGATGACGAACATGCACCAGAAGATCCAGCACGAACCGGTCATCCTGCGCCGCCCGCAGGTCGAGCAACGCACCGGCCTGTCGCGCAGCACGCTCTACCAGTACATCAAGGACGGCGACTTCCCGAAACCCGTGCGTCTCGGCCTGCGCGCCGTCGGCTGGCTCGAATCGGACATCAGCGATTGGATCGCGGCGCGCGTGAAGGGCGCACGTCAGGGCAATGTGCCGGCCGCGCGGTGACCGTGCGGCATGAGCATCCACCCCTTCACGCCGGCGGCTCCGTCGGGCGTGACGACGATCTCCGTCCCCGAAGTTCTGGACCGGTTCCGCGCCGCGCTCATCGCACGCGACATCGTGCCGCCCGACCCGATCATCGCCGACGGCCGGCTGCACCGCTGCAACGCGGCGGGCGCGCGCGGCCGGGGCGACGCTGCTTACCTGCTGCACCTGGACGGCCTGCCGGCCGGCGGCATGGAGAACTGGCGCGACGGACTCGGCTGGCAGGCATGGCGCCTGGACATCGGCCGCACGTTGAGTGCGGCGGAGAGCGAAGCGCTGCGCCTGCGCGCACAAGCCGCCAGCGCCGAGCGCCGCGAGCAGGCGGCGCGCGACCATCGGCGTGCGCGGCAAAGTGCGGCGCGTATCTGGGCAGCGGCGCGGCCGGCGCCGGCCGATCACCCGTATCTGGCCCGCAAGGGCGTGCAGGCGCATGGCCTACACGTGTACCGGGGAGCGTTGGTCGTTCCCGCGCGCGATGCGGCCGGCGTGTTACACGGCCTGCAGTTCATCGGCGCGAGTGGCACCAAGCGCTTCCTCAAGGGCGCCCGCGTGCAGGGGCTCTACTGTCTGCTTGGCGAACGGGGCTGCGACGCGTGCGCCGAACCGAGCACCGTGGCGCGCGATGTCGTCTGTGTCGTCGAGGGGTTTTCGACCGGAGCGAGCATCCGTGAGGCCACCGGCCATGCGGTGGCCGTGGCCTTCCATGCGGGCAACCTCGCGGCGGTGGCGCGGGCGGTTCGGGACAGGCAGCCGCAGGCCCGCATCGTGGTGTGCGCCGACGACGACCGCGACACGCCAGGCAACCCCGGGCTATCGCACGCCCGACAGGCCGCATTGGCGGTGGGCGGGCTTCTGGCGACTCCGGAATTCGGGCCAGACCGGCCGGCCGGCGCATCGGACTTCAATGACCTGTACCGAATCCGCGGACTGTCCGCAGTGCTGACGGCGGTTCGAGCCGCAGGAGCTCCCAGCGTCGGCATGACCGGCGCTGAGCATGGGGCCAGTTGTTCCGCGACCGACTGGCCCGAGCGCGAGCCGCTGACCGAGCCGCTCGACCCCCTTCCCTATCCAGCCGAAGCGCTGCCGCCGCTGCTGCGCGCCGCGGTGCGCGAGGCGCAGGCCTTCGTGCAGGCGCCGATAGCACTGGTCGCGAGCTCGGCGGTGGCGGCGCTGTCGCTGGCCGCGCAGGGACTCGTCAACGTGCGTCGTGACCACCAGCTCGTCGGGCCGGTGTCGCTGTATCTGCTCGCGGTCGCCGACTCCGGTGAGCGCAAGACCACCTGCGACACGATCTTCAGCCCCACGCTGCGGGACTGGGAGAGCGGCCGAGCGACGGCGATCGCGCCGGACCTCGCCGCGCGCGACGCCGCGCGCGACGCCTTCGAGGCAAAGAAGGCCGGTATTCTCGACGCGATCAAGCACAAGCGACGCCGCTCGCAGGACACGGCGAAGGAGGAAAGCGAGCTCGACGCGCTGGCGCGCGAAAGCCCGTCGCCGATCGCCGTGCCGCGCCTGCTCTACGCCGATGCCACCCCGGAAGCGCTCGCGCACGCGCTGGCCACCGGCTGGCCGACCGGCGGCGTGCTGTCGGCCGAGGCGGGCGCCGTGTTCGGGGCGCACGGCATGGGCTACGACACCATCCTGCGCAACCTCGCGCTGCTCAACGTGCTGTGGGA
>Ga0138256_10006988_pt1 | contig 11933 bp, 12 predicted proteins | sample KNB2016incub_MG_FD_105486 | JGI IMG/M metagenome (GOLD analysis project Ga0138256, IMG submission 105486) | Active sludge microbial communities from wastewater in Klosterneuburg, Austria - KNB2014incub_MG | ecosystem: Engineered > WWTP > Activated sludge > Unclassified | place: Austria...
GAATGGGAACAGGTCGATGGCCGCTGGCTGATCGTCAGGGAAACCGCCGAGCCGTTGAAATAGCAGGAAGAGGGAACAAAAAAGCCGGCCTGAATGGCCGGCTTTTTTATTGAATTCGGGTGGCGGAGAGGGTGGGATTCGCCCCCCCCTCGGCGTCCCATCCTGTCGCATGGGGTCCAGTCGAATCAAAAAGTTGCATTTTTCGATGCGACACAAAACGACTGTTTTTCCCCAAAATGTCCCGAAAAATGCCCCGGATAGTCGACAAAGAGCCACGAGCAGGTGAAGCGCAACGCGGATCGTGTTTCATGTGAATTTCGTATTCCAGCTCGCCAACGCCGCGGCTCCGGCCAGAGTTTTTCATGTCTTGCACAACCTCCGCAACTTGCGTATATTTACGCCATGAAAGCCCTGTTCGTGGAACTGCCCGCATTCTCCCGCCACAGGGCCGATTATCTGAATGACGACGGATTCCGACGCTTGCAGGAAGCGCTGCTGCAGAACCCCGAGGCCGGAGACGTGATTGAGGGCACTGGAGGACTTCGGAAGCTGCGGCAGGCGGATCCGAGGCGCGGCAAGGGCAAGCGCGGCGGACTGCGCGTCATCTACTTCTGGTGGGAAGCCGGGCGGCAGCTCTGGCTCTACACCCTTTACGACAAGGACGAAATGGACGACTTGAGTCCCAAGGAGCGGAAGCTCCTCAAGGACATGCTCAAGCGGGAACTGGAGGCGATACGATGAAAAAGCGGAACCTGTTTGCCGAGATTGCCGAGGGCTTCGATGCCCTGGCCGAAGCGCGCGCCGGCAAGCGCACGCTGCGCACACATGAGGTGGAGATGATGCCGGCGCCGGAGGTCAGCGCGGAAGAATTGCTCGCCCTGCGGGAACGCCTGCATCTGTCGCGCACGGTGTTCGCCCGCTACCTGCGCACCAACCCCCGCACCCTGGAAAACTGGGAACAAGGTCGGGCACGCCCGAATGCGCAGGCCGCCCTGCTGATCAAGCTCGTCGAGCGCTACCCCGATACGGTTGAACGGCTGGCAGCGGTATAGCCTGACAAACGTGTTGCTGTAATTCTTGCATTGGAAATGGAGCATGGCGAAGATAACTGAAAAGGCGCTGCGGGCACGGGATGCCAAGCGCGACATTGGCGCCGAACTGCTTCAATCGATGCGTGATCTGAAGGCTGGCCGCTGGGGCGCAAGACTACTATCGAAATGCTGTCCGACGGCAAGGTGCGTCGGAGCACCGAGCTGCCCAGCGGCAAAGTGGTAAAGGAAGAAATCCTGAGCAGTGCACGCTGAATAAGATCAACAGTGCACACCCATGGCACACGCAGGATGGGTGCGAACACGGCGTGTCGTGCGGGAAGCAGAAATGGAAACGCCCAACCGAGAAGGGTTGGGCGTCTAATACTGGTGGTGCGTAGTTTACAACCGAACTACTCGCTATTGAGGCCAATGAGCACTGCTGCGGTCATCTGCGCACCTTCGGCAGTCAGTCAAACCCCAAGCAGGCGACGCGCCAGGAGTGACTGCATATCCCGCCGACCGTCGGCGATTACATAAATGTAGACCTTCTGCGCCATGACACGGTAGATCACTCGATAGGGCTTGAAGGCGGTCTGCCGATAATCCCGAATGCCGAGGGCCACTAGCTCCTTGGGGTAGGCACCGCGCTCAGGAAAAGTTGACAGGCTCTCGACGACTTCCAATAGCCGATCCAGCACGTGGTCGGCGTTGGCCTTGCAATCGAATTCCGCGATGTAGTCGTAGATCGACTCCAGATCCTGCTCGGCCCCCTCGTTCAGCAAGGCCTCGTATTTTCGCCCTGCCATTACTTGGCTGCCTGTTTGGCCCGCAATCTTGCGACAACCTCACCCACGGGCTTAACCTTGCCAGCTTCAATCTCCGCATTACCGAGCGCGAGAATTTTCAGCAGCGCCAGCGTTTCCTGTGTTTCTTCGTAGGAGGCGACGTCTTGAATGACCGCCTTGGCCTCCCCGTTCTGTGTAATGACAAGCGGTTCCCGCCTCTCGGTCAATTGGGCCAAAACTTCGGCCGCGTTCGCCTTGAGGTAACTGATGGGTTTGACTTGCGATGAGTAGCGCATGACCTGACTCCTTGATCTGGCGAGGACTCAATATAGTCTTTATTCAGTCCTGCCGCAACAGCTGATCAATTCGCCCCGCTATTGGTGTCAGTGAACAAATCTGCAGCCTCCCGCGGGTATTCGACAACTATGCACGCTGGCTGCCCCGCGCGGACAACGGGGCGGAGATCGCCAAGTTCGAGGCGCGCCTCTCGTCGGAAAATGTCCGAAAGTGTCCCGAAAAAACATAGCCGGCTGATAGCCGGCTGTTTTTTCTCGGAAATTCTGGCGGTGGGGCGGCAACTCCCGCCAAACTCCACCAACTCAGTGCATTCTTACTTGCAAATGCTGCTTAGAACATTCGCGGAAAGATGCCTGAGCAGCCGCCAGTCTATCAAATACGATGTGTTGCTGCATCAACAATCATGGCGCAGTTCGAATCCGAATCCCGCAGTCGAACCCAAATCCACATCGTTGCCAATGGCTAACTTGGCTTTGGAACGGAACAGCGCTCTCATGGACTCCCACCAACCCGTTCGGAGTCATGCATGGAAACCATCCATTTCAATCAAAAAAATCTTGCCACACGCTGGGATGTCAGTGAGGCGACGTTAGAACGATGGCGCAGTGAAGGCCTTGGTCCAAGGTTCCTCAAACTACAGGGCCGAGTACTGTATCGATTGGTCGACATTGAGGCTTTCGAAGATTCATGTCTGTCGATTTCGACGAAGCGCCTCGCATCAGAGATCACCTGAGCTCGTACCCACGTTGTTTACCAAGGTCATGGCTTCTGCCATCCGGCGCCGGCGCGCCAAGGATAGTCGTGGCTACCACCGGCAGCAATGGCTGCCAGCACTGGCATCAGAAAATCGCGCAGATCGACGACCACCGTAGCCAGCGACATCGGGTCAAGGGCATTTTTACGCAGGAAGCCCTGCCACTGCTTGCCCTTCTGGGCGTCGTTGATGAATTCGTCGCTCAACCCGATGGGTACCCCGGTGGGCACGGCTGTGCGCCTACGTTCGAAGGTTGCCGCAACTGCCCGCGACAATATCTGGCCATCAAAGTCAGAATGCTTGGCCAGTATCCAGAGATCAAAGTAATCCTTCATCCGGCTGTTCAGCATGCCCAATGAGGTCAGCGCCTCCAGCTTTTCGGCAACAACCGTGTAGCGGGGATAGACGTGCAGATGGGGCCCCGGCATCTCGCCGAGGATGACCGGGTAGTGGACCTCGTCCGGACCGGGCACAACAGCATCACCAAAACCGATATCGATCTGCACCGCGCAGCGGGCGCTGTCCAGCATGCCCAGCAACGTAACCCGGACACCAGCATAGTTGGCTTCCTTGCGGATTTCAGCGGCCTTCACGGTATCAGGCTGAAACACGATCCCGTCCTCGACCTCGATACGACAGATATCCCGGAAGATCTCTTCGATATGCGGGATCTCGGCAGAACCGAAACCAAGAAAATCAGCGTCATGGGTCGGCCGGTGTGGCACATCGAACCACAGGTCGAATAGCAACGCCCCCTTGAGCAGGAACTGGTCGCGCTGTTTCGAGATGCTCAGGCGGTACAGCATGCGCTCCAGTGCGTACCGGGTCAGCAGCAGGTTGAAGTCCAGTTTTTCGGCCCGAGCTTTGTTGAGCAGCCGATCGCGGACGGACGCACTGATGTTACGAACACTCATGTCAGGCTATCCAGGTAGGGGCGCATCACGTTGGCCACGCGGCAGATCTTGGCGTAGCGCCAGATATCGTCACTGGTCATACGCTTCTCGTGCCAAGCCTCGCGCAGCGCCTCCAGGGCGACGTCGAGGCCGATTTTGTTCCGATACTTGAAGCAGTCGGCAACAGTCTTGGCCACGCTGGTGATACGAATGGTCACGCCATCCACGACGTGTTCCTCCACGCCCTCAGTCAGTGCCGCGCCGGAGAAACGCACGATGCGTAGTGGCGGGAAATCGAGTTTCGGCGCAAGGGACTTGTTCTCGATGGCCAGCCATACCTCGAAGGGAGACTGGGTGGTCAGGCCATGGAATCGCAGTGCCGAGAGCAGGCAGACGACGCCTTTGGGCACCCTGCGCGCCACCTCGGCCAGTGATCCGTGAGCCGAGACCTCACGCCCGGGCAGGCCGTACAGCCCTCGCCCGACCCGTTCCAGCTGCCCGCGTCGGACGGCACGGGTCAGGGAAACCCGGGGGATTCCTAGCGGGGCCAGATCACAGGGGCGGATCAGCCCCTGGGATCGCGCGAGATTGATCAGCCTCTCGGCAGTAGTGTCCATGTCGGGCATAGTGTTGCATAACATCGGTAAATGTCAATAACTGCCGATGGATCGGAACGGGCGCGCCTACGCACGCCCACCCCGTCATCGATCAGGGCACAGGGTTCTCCGATCATCGATGTTCGCAGGAACCCGCGCCGACACGCGTGAGTAGGCGTAAAAAAACCGCCCAGATGGGCGGTTTTCTTAGCGTTCTGGCGGAGAGGGTGGGATTCGAACCCACGGTAGGCTTACACCTACGCCTGATTTCGAGTCAGGTACAATCGACCACTCTGCCACCTCTCCGGAGGCGCGCATTCTACACCAACCCCCCTGCTTTAAGCGAGACGGGGGCAGGCACTGCCTTCCATATCTGCCTGGGGGCCGCATGCGTTCGTTGCTCGCCGCACTCCTGCTGTCCCTCCTCGCCGCCTGCGGAGAGCCCCCGCCGCCCCATGCGGAGCTCGGCAAGCTGGTCGTCGTCACGCGGGAAGGCCCGACCACCTACCAGGTCGACGGCAGCGGCAAGGCTTCCGGCTTCGAACATGACCTGGTGGCGCTCTTCGCTCAGGAACTCGGCGTCGAAGCCCGTTTCATCGTGGCGCCCGATCACGCGGAAATCGCCGCGGCACTGGCCAGCGGGCGCGCCCATCTGGCTGCCGCGGCATTGGCGCCGGTGGAAAGCGACACCCTGCGCTTCTCCCGGCCGATACGCGAATTGCAGCAACTGCTGGTTCAGCATGAAGATGCCCTGCCGGTCGACGACGCGGCCGACCTGGCCGACCGCACCGTCGCCGTGCTGGCCGGCTCTGCGCAAATCGAAGCGCTCGCGCGGCTGCAGCCCAGACCGGAAGGCATGCGCGTGGTCGAGCTGGAAGGCGTCGGCGAAATGGAATTGCTGGAACGCGTCAACGCGAGAAGCGCGGCACTGGCCGCCATCGATTCGGCGCATTTCGACATCGGCGCGAACTTTTTCCCCGGCCTGTATGCCGCGCTCGAGCTGCCCGGCAGCCGGCCGCTGGCCTGGGCTTTCCCGAAAGGCGGCGAAGAGGCGCTGTTCCAGCGGGCAGAAGCCTTCATTGCCCGCGTGCAGCAGGACGGCACGCTGGACCGTCTCGTGGACCGCTACTTCGGCCACACGCGCCGCCTCAACCAGAACGACACCGCGCGCTTTCTGGAGAAGATGCATGCCGTCCTGCCGCGCTACCGGCGTCTTTTCATCGAGGCGCAGGACATCCACGGCATCGATTGGCGCCTGCTCGCCGCACTCGCCTACCAGGAGTCGCACTGGGACCCGCTCGCCACCTCCTACACGAACGTGCGCGGCATGATGATGCTGACCGAGGATACCGCCGACCGCCTGCGCGTGACGGATCGGCTCGATGCGCGCCAGAGCATTCTCGCCGGCACGCGCTATCTGATCGAGCTGCGCGAGCAGATGCCGAGGGAGGCCAGGGAGCCCGACCGCACCTGGCTGGCGCTGGCTGCCTACAATCTGGGAATGGGACACATGAACGGCGCGCGCTTCATCGCCACTTTGGTAAAGCGCGATCCGAATTCCTGGTATGAAATGAAGCAGGTGCTGCCGCTGCTTTCGCGGCCCGAATACTACGCGCGCCTGAAGAGCGGTGCGGCGCGCGGCGGCGAGGCCGTCATCATGACGGAGAACATCCGCACCTACTATGACATCCTGCAGCGCTATGAGAAGCCGGCCGTCAGTCCTCAGGCCTTCTCAATCAGTTCCAGGCCGGCCATGTAGGGACGCAGTACGACCGGCACGTCGATGCTGCCATCCGCGCGCTGATAGTTCTCCAGCACCGCCACCAGCGTGCGGCCGACGGCGAGACCCGAGCCGTTCAGCGTGTGCGCCAGTTCCGGCTTGTTCTTCTCGTTGCGGAAGCGCGCCTGCATGCGCCGCGCCTGGAAGGCGTCGAAGTGGCTGCAGGAGGAAATCTCGCGATAGGTGTTCTGCGCCGGCAGCCAGACTTCCAGGTCGTAGGTCTTGGCCGCGGCAAAACCCATGTCGCCGGTGCACAGCGCGACGCGGCGATAGGGCAGCGCCAGCTTCTCCAGGATGATTTCGGCGTGGCGCGTCAACTCCTCCAGCGCCGCCCAGGAATGCTCCGGCGTTTCGATGCGCACCAGTTCCACCTTGTCGAACTGGTGCTGGCGGATCATGCCGCGCGTGTCCTTGCCGTAGGAGCCGGCCTCGCGGCGGAAGCACGGCGTGTGGCAGACGAACTTGAGCGGCATCTGCGCCAGATCGATGATCTCATCGCGCACGATGTTGGTCACCGGCACTTCCGCTGTGGGAATCAGAAACAAACCATCACGCTGGATATCGAATTGGTCGTCCGAAAACTTCGGGAACTGTCCTGTGCCGAACATGCTGTTGGCGTTAACCAGGTAGGGGGCGTACACCTCCTTGTAACCGTGATCGCGAGTATGAGTGTCCAGCATGAATTGAATAAGCGCTCTATGCAGTCGCGCCACGGCACCTGTCATGACAACGAAGCGCGCCGAGCTTATTTTGGTTGCGGTCTCAAAATCCATCCCGCCCAAACCCTCGCCAAGGTCGACATGGTCCTTCACGGCGAAATCGAATTCGCGCGGCGTGCCCCAGCGCCTGACTTCCACGTTATCCGCCTCGGACTGGCCCACCGGCACGCTCTCGTGTGGCAGGTTGGGAATCACCGAGACGAAGGCGTTGATGCGGTTGAGCAGGTCGGCGAGCGCCTCCTCGTTGCGCTTCAGCTCGTCGCCGAGACCGGTCACTTCCTGCATCACCGTGGCGGTGTCCTCGCCTTTCGCCTTGAGCTGACCGATCTGCTTCGACAGGGTATTACGCTTCGCCTGAAGGTCCTGGGTGCGCACTTGCAAGTCCTTGCGCTCGTCCTCCAGCGCCTGGAAGGCGGCCACATCGAAACCGGCGCCGCGTGTCGCCAGGCGTTCGGCCACCTGGGCCGGCTGGCTGCGCAGAAGTTGTATGTCGAGCATGGTTGATCCCTGTTTTTCGGTTCGGTCGCCGTATGGCGGCGACTGACTTTTACTCCAGCCACCGGAGCGAAGCAAACTTCCGTCACCCCCTTCCCCCGGAAGGGGGTCGGGGGGACGGTACTATTTCTTGCCGGCCTTGCGATCGAGTTCGCGCAAGTGCACGAGCTTCTCCGCTATCTGCCCTTCCAGGCCGCGGTCCGTCGGCTTGTACCAGCTAACTTTCGGCATGCCGTCGGGGAAATAATCCTCGCCCGCAGCGTAGGCTTCCGGTTCGTCGTGCGCGTAGCGGTATTCGCGCCCGTAGCCGAGTTCCTTCATCAGCTTCGTCGGCGCGTTGCGCAGGTGCACCGGCACTTCGCGGGAGCTGTCGTCGCTGACGAATTTTCGCGCGGAATTATACGCGACATACACCGCGTTCGACTTGGCGGCGCAGGCCATGAAGACCACCGCTTCGGCCAGCGCCAGTTCGCCTTCCGGCGAGCCGAGCCGTTCGTAGGTTTCCACGGCGTTGAGCGCGATCTGCAGCGCACGCGGATCGGCCAGGCCGATGTCCTCCACGGCCATGCGGACGATGCGGCGACCGAGATACAGCGGATCGGCGCCGCCGTCGAGCATGCGCAGCAGCCAGTAGAGCGAGGCATCGGGATTCGAGCCGCGCACCGATTTGTGCAGGGCGGAGATCTGGTCGTAGAAGGCTTCGCCGCCCTTGTCGAAGCGGCGCAGGTTCTTTGCCAGCGCGCCCTGGAGAAAGTCAGCGTCCACGACACGGCGATCCGTCGTGGATGCCGCCGTATGCACGATCTCCAGCGCATTCAGCAGGCGCCGCGCGTCGCCGTCGGCGAGGCCGACGAGGCGGCCCTTCGCGGCCTCGTCGAATTCCAGGTCGGAAAACGCCTGCGCGCGGGCGCGATCGAACAGCTCGCCGAGTTCCGCCTCGCTAAGGCTCTTCAGCACGTACACCGCCGCGCGCGACAACAGCGCGCTGATCACCTCGAAGGAGGGATTCTCGGTGGTGGCGCCGATGAAGGTGATGAGGCCCTGCTCGACATAGGGCAGGAAGGCATCCTGCTGCGCCTTGTTGAAGCGATGCACCTCGTCTACGAAAAGGAGGGTGTGGCGGCCGTTCTGCGCGAGCGTCAGTTCGGCGCGCTGCACGGCTTCGCGGATGTCCTTGACGCCGGAGAACACCGCCGAGAGCGCGATGAACTCGGCGTCAAAGGCCTGCGCCATGAGGCGCGCCAGCGTCGTCTTGCCGACGCCCGGCGGGCCCCACAGGATCATGGAATGCGGCGTCTTCGACTCGAAGGCCAGGCGCAGCGGCTTGCCCGGCCCGAGCAGGTCGGCCTGCCCGACCACCTCGTCGAGTGTGCGCGGCCGCAGCAGCTCGGCCAGCGGGGCGTGCGGCTTCTTTTCGAAAAGATCACTCACCTAAAACGTCGGCGCCCTTCGGCGGCGTGAAGCGGAACTGGCCGGCGGGGAGCTGCGGATTGCGCTCGAACTTCTCGAAGGCGATGGTCGTCACCTGGCCGAAGCTGTCGGTGATCTCCATCGCCCGCAGCGCATCGCCGACGAAGCCGATGCGAAGAAACTGGAAGCCGGAGTCCTGGCTCTTCGGCTGCGCATCGACCCACTCGATGCCGTCGGCGCTGCCGCCTTCCTTGAGATCGAAGTTCTTCTCCAGCGCGTTGTCGCCGGCGAGCAGCGCGGCGGGGCTGCTGCCCAGCGCGGCGGAGAGCTTTTTGGTGCTGACCTGGTTGAGGTCGCGGTCATACACCCACAGCTTCTCGCCGTCGCCGACGATGAGCTGATAGTAGGGCTTGTCATAGGTCCAGCGGAACTTGCCCGGACGGGAGAACATCATGCTGCCGGCGGCGTTCTGCGGCTTGCGGCCGCTCTTCGACGCCACCGTCTGGACGAAGTCGGCCTTGCCGCTTTTCGTGCCTTCGATGAAGGCCTTCAGCTTGTCGAGCGCGGCGGCATGGGACGGCAGGGCAAGCGTGGCCGCCAGGAGAGCGGTCACGGCAAGAAGTGATTTATGCAATGAGGTCATGCCGGTCAGACAACGTGGGAAGAGGCTTGTTCCGGGCGAATCGAATCATTCCTGCCGCGCCGGCACGACCACCTCGCGGTTGCCGTTGCTGCCCATCGGCGTGACCAGGCCGGAACGTTCCATCTGCTCGATCAGGCGCGCGGCGCGGTTGTAGCCGATGCGCAGGTGGCGCTGGACCAGCGAGATGGAGGGACGGCGCGTCTTCAGCACCACCTCGACCGCCTGGTCGTAGAGCGGATCGGCCTCGTCGCCGCCTTGTCCACCCTCCCCGCCTACGCCGCCCTCCCCGTCCTCGCCGCCCGGCGCATCGAGGATGCCCTCGACGTACTCGGGCGTACCGGTCTTCTTCAGGTAGTCGACTACCTTGTGCACCTCGCTGTCGGCGACGAAGGCGCCGTGCACGCGCACCGGCACGCCACTGCCCGGCGCAAGGTACAGCATGTCGCCCTGGCCGAGCAGCGCCTCGGCGCCCATCTGGTCGAGGATGGTGCGCGAGTCGATCTTGCTCGAGACCTGGAAGGAAATCCGCGTCGGAATGTTGGCCTTGATGAGGCCGGTGATGACGTCCACCGAGGGCCGCTGCGTCGCCAGGATCAGGTGGATGCCGGCGGCGCGCGCCTTCTGCGCCAGCCGCGCGATGAGTTGCTCGACCTTCTTGCCGGCGACCATCATCAGGTCGGCCAGCTCGTCGATGATGACCACCACATAGGGCAACGTGCTCAGCAGCTCGGGGCTCTCCGGCGTGATCGAGAAGGGATTCGGGATCGGTGAGCCAGCCTTGCCAGCGTCCTTGAGCTTGCCGTTGTAGCCGGCCAGGTTGCGCACGCCCAGCGCCGACATCAGCCGGTAGCGCCGGTCCATCTCGGCGACGCACCACTGCAGCGCGTTGGCGGCATGCTTCATGTCCGTCACCACTGGCGCCAGCAGGTGCGGGATGCCCTCGTAGATCGACAGCTCCAGCATCTTCGGATCGACCAGGATCAGGCGCACGTCGGCCGGTTCCGCCTTGTAGACCAGCGACAGGATCATGGCGTTGATGCCGACCGACTTGCCTGACCCCGTCGTGCCGGCCACCATCAGGTGCGGCATCTTCGCCAGGTCGACGACGACCGGCGCGCCGCCGATGTCCTTGCCCAGCGTCAGCGTCAGCGGCGAGTGCATGTCGTGATAGGCCTTCGAGCCGAGAATCTCCGACAGGCGCACCGTCTGCCGCTTCGGGTTGGGCAGCTCCAGCCCCATGCAGGACTTGCCCGGAATGGTCTCGACCAGGCGCACGCTCACCACGGAGAGGGCGCGCGCGATGTCCTTCACCAGGTTCACGATCTGGGCGCCCTTGACGCCGACGGCCGGCTCGATTTCGTAGCGCGTGATGACCGGGCCGGGATAGGCGGCCAGCACCTTCACCTGGACGCCGAAGTCGGCGAGTTTTCGTTCGATCAGGCGCGAAGTGAATTCCAGCGTATCGGCGGAGGGCGGCTCGACGTCGTGCGAGGGCTCCTCGAGCAGATGCAGCGGCGGCAGCGCGCCGCCCGGGATGTCCATGAACAACGGCGCCTGGCGTTCCTTCTCCCGCCGCGGCGATTTAGGTATGGCCATTTCGGCCGGCTCGATGCGAATCGGCTCGACGTGAAATTCACCGATGCGCTTGCGCTCGACTTCCACCTCGGCCTCGCGTTGCTGCGCGATCTCGCGGCCGATGCGGCGATCCTGCCAGCGCTGGTAGAGATGGCTGCTGCCGAGCCAGATGCCCTCCAGCAGCGCACCGATGCGCTCGATCAGCTTCAGCCAGGACAGTCCCGTGAAAATCGACAGGCCGGCGGCAAACAGCGCAATCAGAAGCAGCGTACCGCCGGTATAGCCGAAGAACTGCGAGAACAGCCGGCCGATCTCCAGGCCGAGCATGCCGCCCGGATCGAGCGGCATGGGCTTTTTCATGCTGTGGAAGCGCAGCGCCTCCAGGCCGCTCGATGCCGCCAGCAGGACGATGAAGCCGGACAGGGCGATGAAGAACGGCCGCCGGTCGGTATGGAAGATGCCTTCCAGGCGGCGATAGCCCCAGATGACCAGGAGCAGCAGGAAGAGCACCCACCACCAGGCGGAAAGGCCGAACAGGTAGAGCAGGAGATCGGCCACCCAGGCGCCGACGCGGCCGCCGGGGTTGGCGATGCGCTCGACCTGGACCGCATGCGACCAGCCGGGATCGGCCTTGCTGTAGCCGAAGAGGATCAGGCCGATATAGAGGGCGACGCCCCCAAGCACCAGCCAGCGCGCCTCTTGCAGCAGCGCAACGATCTTTTCCGGCAGGGGTTGGGAGGCGGTTTTTTCTTGCACGCTTGACAGGTACAGGCGCGAGCCGGGCAATGCCGGAATTATACGCCTGAGAGAAGCGTCTTAGATCAGGTGGATCTTCTCGCGCAGGAGGATGCGGCCGCCGCCCTCCTCGATCAGGCCCTGCAGGCTCAGGTCCTTCATGACGCGGCTGACCATTTCGCGCGAGGCGCCGATCATCTTGGCAATGTCCTGCTTGGAA
>Ga0138256_10006989_pt1 | contig 11931 bp, 7 predicted proteins | sample KNB2016incub_MG_FD_105486 | JGI IMG/M metagenome (GOLD analysis project Ga0138256, IMG submission 105486) | Active sludge microbial communities from wastewater in Klosterneuburg, Austria - KNB2014incub_MG | ecosystem: Engineered > WWTP > Activated sludge > Unclassified | place: Austria...
CCCATTTAAAACTATATCTCTGTATATATAGCCTTTGTATTCAATGCTGCTGACTCCCCCGTAAAAATTTAAACCGGCACTTTCTATGTCGAAACCTTGTCCGGAAATTTTAAAAGCGGCATTAACCATTCCGATAGACTTTGCCTGTATAAAAATAGCACCTGGATGAACTTCTTCCAAAGTAATAAAGGTATTATATGAAGCTGATGCCGGATTATTGAATTTCTTCAAATATCCCGAAATGCTTGCATTGCCTTGTGAAGTTAAAATTTTAACATTTGCGTTCAAACTATCTGTGTTTCCCTTCACAATACCACTGAGAGCTAAATTCTGCGGGATGATGATGTTTTCGGGTATCATTCCTTTTGGAGCCATCTGAGTAATATCAGAGGCTGTTGAACTGAAATTCCGGACATCCAGATCCATATAAAGATGATTCAGATCTGTCACATTCCCAATAATTCCTGAAACATCAGCTTTTGTGCTATTAAAAATATTAAAATTTAAATACTGAAAATCCAGTCTTTCCAGATTTCCTGTCATTTTGGAATGAATGTTCACCACCAGATCCGGATTGTTAAAACCCGGCCTTGCTTTTAGAAATGGCGCAAAATATAGTAGATCTTTTACTTTAATATAGCTCTTTTCTATATCCATATTAAACTCAAAAAGCAAAGGATTGTCCACCGCTGCAGTTATAGAAGGATATCTGATATGGATGTTTCTCTTGAGCTCGCTGTAAGGAGTCTGGAAAAGCAGATTTTGTGCTGAGACACTTGTATTGGTGTATAACAGATCTGTTTTTAGGGTTTTTAATACAAATCCTGAACGCTCAATCAGATTTCCTCCTACTATTTTTACTTTTAAAGTATCTTTGTGAAAATAAAAATCTTTACCCTGAAAATTAAGTTTGTTGATATCCAGGTGACCAAAATCTATTCCATCAGGTATTTTTGATTTTGTGTTATCATCAAATTTCATTTTAGTATCCGTCAGTTTCAACTCTTTTGTCCGTACTATCCATGGCAGATATTTGTGAGGGATAACTACTCCTTCGCTGGTTGTCAGTGTTATAAGGTCAGAGTCACTGCCACTCTTTAAGGTCACCAAACCTGTAAACTGATCCATTTCAATTTTGTGTAAAGAAATCAGATATTTACTAAGGTCCAGAAGTTCAGGGTATACATCCAGTTTTTGGCATTTGAAAGATGTGGCAAGTGCCGAAACTTCATTATTGTAATCAAACTGTATATCTCTTGCTTTCAGATGTTTGTTGGCAAATTTAAGAAAATTTGTCTTTTTATCTTCAGAATCAGAATCAGTTGCTTTGATGACAGTGACAATTTCTAAAGGTGAAGTCTGATTTACATATCCTTTTACACCCGAAATACTGATTTCCGGTACATCAAAATTTAATCTGGATGGGTCAAATATATCAATGTAACTTTCAAAATTTCCGACATTAAAAACAGCTTCATTACCCGAGATGTAATCTTTAAAAGTAAAATGTGTCGCTTCCATCCATATATGTTCTACTGCCATTTTTAGAGGGTCATCCTTTACATCTTTTGGTTTATCGGAGGCAAAAGCATCTAAAATAAACTGATAATTGAAAACAGAATCGGGAGGCTCACGTAATATTTTAACTTTTAAAGAAGAAGTACGGATATCATTGATCTGAATTTCACCAAAAATTAATTTGGTCATACTGATGTCCACTTTCAGAGATTCAGCGAAAATCAGAGTGTCATTGTTTCTGTCTTCGACATATATTCCTTCCAAAACTATTTTTTTTGGAAAATCTATACTCAAATTATCAATAACTACTTTCGTCTCAAGTTTTGTCCCCAGGTAGGATACCAGTTCTTTTCTTGCATAGTTTTGTACAGGTTTTGTCTGAATAAGGAGTAAAACAACGGTGATTAGAATGATAAAAAATAGAAACAATATCAGGAAGCCTCTGATTATTTTTTTCAGAATGGCTGATTGCTTTTTTTCAAATTGTATTTTAAAGGCCATAAATAATTTAATCCAATACTATTTTATCATGTTTTGCCCCTATAAGCTAATCTAATTTCTAAGGTTTGTGAGGGAAGCATTAGCTTTCTGGTCAAACCGGAAATAGTAGTGATGACTGTAGATTGTTATCTTATGTTTGCAATAGTTCGGAATCACTCATAAGAAAATACAAAATTCAAACGAATAATAAGCTTAAATGGTTGCAAAAAAACTTATTATGTATTAATAAAAAATAAAAATTGTGTAACAATAAAACATAACTATGTAAGTATAAATAATTTTATTCTATAAACCTTTGCAGTTCGTTTACACTCTTCTTTCAGGCAGAAGAATTTCGTAATCAGGTTTTAAATATAAAATCTTATTTTATTAGAAAAATATGTCAAATATTTCTTCAAATTTATAACCTGGCTTGAAAATCAATTTACTGGAAAGGATAAAACCACAATAATTAAAGTGTCTTAAAATTAACTTCAATGGCATTAAAAAGAAACTTCATCAGTAATAAAATTTTTGAAGTAGGTGAAAAAACAATTCAATTTGGTAATTGGTCATCAGGTGGTTTGGCTTCTATTGGCAATGTCTTTCTCTTTTTGGCAAATACCTTCCGTGAGACATTCTCTAGGGAATTTGAATTTCGGGAATTTGCATATCAATGCTACAAAATAGGATTTAAGACGTTGCCATTGATTTCTTTAACGGGAATCATTATGGGGTTGGTGCTGACCATACAATCAAGACCTGTATTGGTTGATTTCGGAGCCGTCAGTATGCTTCCTGGTATGGTAGCTGTTTCGTTAATCAGAGAAATGGGGCCGGTAATCACAGCTTTGATCTGTGCAGGAAAGATAGGATCCGGAATAGGAGCCGAATTGGGTTCCATGCGAGTAACTGAACAAATAGATGCGATGGAAGTATCTTCGACCAATCCAATGCGATTTTTAGTAGTACCTAGGGTTTTGGCTGCAACTTTGATGATTCCGATTCTGGTTTTGTATGCAGATTTATTAGGTATTGTGGGCAGTTGGTTAGGGGCAAATATAAAAGGTGCAGTTTCTGTTGTTTTATTTTTATCCCAGGCTTTCAGAGTAGTTGAGTTTATTGATTTTTTACCAGCAGTGGTAAAAACCTTCTTTTTTGGTGCTGTCATAGGGATGGTTGGTTGCTATAAAGGTTACAACACTGGCAAAGGCACTGAAAGTGTAGGTATAGCTGCCAATGGTGCAGTGGTCATTTCATCAGTGCTTGTCATTGTTGTTGATGCGATTGCAGTACAGATAACGGATATGATCACATTATGACAAAAGCCGATAAAGTAATACAACACCCTGATCCTGTAATTGAGATTACAGGTTTGATGAAATCATTTGGATCTGAAAAAATCCTGAATGGCATCAACCTGAGCCTTTATACACAGGAGAATCTGGTAATATTAGGAAAATCGGGGTCAGGAAAATCTGTTCTTATAAAATGTATAGTGGGACTATTATCACCGAATGGAGGTAATATTAATGTCTTTGGAAGAGATGCTACCAGTCTGAATAGAAAAGAAATGGCAGAATTAAGAAAAAACATTGGATTCCTTTTCCAAAGTGGAGCACTTTATGATTCGATGTCTGTAAGACAAAATCTGGAGTTTCCCTTAAGAAGAATAAGGAAAGAACTCACGGCACAAGAAAGAAATAAAAAAATCATAGAAGTATTGGAAAACGTCGGGCTGGAAGATGCTATAGATAAAATGCCATCGCAATTATCAGGAGGTATGCGCAAAAGAATTGGACTTGCACGTACTTTGATAGTAGATCCTCAAATTATGCTTTACGATGAGCCAACAACCGGATTGGACCCGACAACATCAGATGAAATTAGTATGCTCATACTGGAAGTACAGAAAAAATATAAAACCTCATCCATAATCATTACACATGATATAGCTTGTGCCAGAACAGTAGCAAACAGAATGGTAATGTTGAAGGATGGCGAAATTTATCTGGAAGGAAAGCCTGATAAGTTTGAAAAATCAGATGATCCTGTGATTAAATCATTTTTCAAATAATTTTTTCTCTTCAGATTATTTTACAAAAAATAAACATTTAAAAATGGATACGAATTCAGAAAAATTTAAAATCAGACTTGGACTTTTTATTATTGTGGGATTTCTGATTTTTATTGCAGCAGTATTTATAATTGGTAAGCAAAAAAATCTGTTTGATCCGGTCTTTAAAATCTCGACGACATTTTATAATGTCAGTGGTCTGCAGGTGGGAAATATGGTCCGTTTTTCCGGTATCAATGTAGGAACCGTAGACAATATAATTATAATCAATGATTCTACAGTTCAGGTCGATATGCTTGTCAGACAGAATATCCAAAAATTTATAAAGTCAGATTCGGAGGTCGGAATAGGGTCAGAAGGCATCATTGGTGATCGTATACTCATAATTTCTCAGGGTAGCAATAATGAAGGCATGGTACAGGATGGAGAAGAGCTTTTATCATCAGAGCCTATAGAAACCGATCAGATCATAGCGAGCCTTGAAATTACAGCTCATCAGGCTGAAATCATCACAACAGAACTGGCACAAATAATGACGAGTATCAACAGTGGTAAAGGCACCATCGGAAAATTAATCCACGATCCAACTATAGCCAATGACCTTGGTAAAACAATGGACAATCTTAAAGCCAGCTCCAAAGGTCTGGAAGAAAACATGGAAGCAGCCAAAAGCAATTTTCTTTTGAGAGGTTTTTTTAAGAAAAAAGAAACTGAAGAAAGAAAAAAGAAGGAAGCATTGGAAAAAACTGCTGCCAAAAAGAAACAGGCATTGGAAAAAGAAAAAGCTGAAAAGAAAAAATTGGAAGAGAAAAAAGCGAAGGATAAAAAGTAACTTAATTATCTATCGTAAAACACCTAACCTGTAAAGGCTGACTTGTTTATATTTTTAGATACTGAAATCAAGAATAAACCTAAGGTCAACCTTCGTAAAAATAATACGATGAATGTCTGACTAATTGGAGTGCATGATTGTAACGCCATTTTAAATAATCATTAAATTTAAAGTACAATTTGTTATACTCACTTTTTGAGATATTAAGGAGAATGTTTTTGTAATTATTTGTATATTTGCATTTTACGCAAAATTTCAAAAAAGCAATTTATGATGATGTTTAATCCTGTTTTAATGGTATTAATACCTATTGGTCTGCTGCTGTTATTTTCTACATTTTTTACTGTAAAGCAACAGACTGCTGTAATATTAGAGAGATTTGGGCGCTATAACAGTATTCGTCAGTCTGGCCTTCAATTTAAAATTCCACTCATTGACAGAATAGCAGGCAGAATTAATTTGAGAATACAACAGCTGGATGTAATCATAGAGACTAAAACGAAAGACAATGTGTTTGTCAAACTAAAAGTGTCTGTTCAGTTTAAAGTAATACAGGAGAAAGTGTATGAAGCATTTTATAAATTAGAGTATCCTCACGATCAGATCACATCGTATGTTTTTGATGTTGTTCGTGCAGAAGTTCCGAAGTTAAAGCTCGATGATGTTTTTGAAAGGAAAGACGATGTGGCCATAGCTGTAAAACGGGAGCTAAATGAAGCCATGACAACGTATGGCTATGACATCATAAATACACTGATAACAGACATCGACCCTGACATACAGGTAAAAAATGCCATGAACAGAATCAATGCAGCTGATAGGGAAAAAACGGCAGCGGAATATGAAGCTGAAGCTGGTAGAATTCGAATAGTAGCAAAAGCAAAAGCTGAAGCAGAAAGTAAAAAATTACAGGGACAGGGTATCGCGGATCAAAGAAGAGAGATTGCCAGAGGATTGGTGGAAAGTGTGGATATACTCAATCAAGTGGGTATCAATTCTCAGGAAGCTTCTGCCCTTATAGTTGTCACGCAGCATTACGACACATTACAGGCTATAGGCGCAGATACAAACTCCAATCTTATATTGCTGCCAAATTCGCCCCAGGCAGGTAGCGATATGCTGAATAATATGGTAGCAAGTTTTACAGCCAGTAATCAGATTGCAGAATCTATGAAAACTGCCAACAGCACAAAACGGCTTAAAAAGCCACGTTCAAAAGATGAGTTTGGAAATCATCCTGAAAGTGAATAGTCATTTTTATTTTGGTAGAAGTTAACAAGCCACGTTTAAAGTGAAATGGTTTCCGAATATGATAAAAAATGTTTAACCCCAAAAGGCACTAATGTATAGTAAGCATGTAAAATGGACGAGGTTTGGTTAACATTAGTGTAATGTTGAAAATAATATAAAAACCAAGGTAGATTAAAGGATACTTTTTGAAATTATTTTTTTTTTGATCGTATAATTTTATTTTAAGTGAAATATTATGGTTTGAAATAAATGGCATTATGTTTACATTAACAAGAATTTAGAAATATTGAGGAACTATCTATTGAGAAATATGATTACCATTGCACTATGATTGTAAATAGAAACAAGATAGCAGTTTTTCTAGCATGTATTATTTATGCAACATCTCTATTCGTTTCTCCGCAAATTGAAAACTACCAAAAATCAAGTACTAACATACAACAAATTTCCAAATCAGACTCCTGGAAACTTTCTGGTTTTACAAAAAACGAGTTTAAAACCTTTTCTGACCATCTTGCAACTTCTTCTGCTTTTGTCTGGCAAACTGACATTTTTTTATCAAAATTATTTTTTGATGGCAGCAAATACCATATTTTATCCAAGTCAACTGCATATTTTAGTATTTTATTGATTCATCGATCCGGTCTGAAAGCCATCATTTTTCCATACCACAGTTACTGGTAACACTTACCAGCTAAATTTTCAAAGTATTATTTCTTATTGGTGGTTCGCCAAACGCAATTATCTTATCAGAATAAGAAATATGTATATACAAGCCATTTGACTATACAAATGTTGATCAAATGCAGGTATAATAATATAATTTCAAATGTTTAACTTAATTAAAAAAAATCATGTCATCAACAATTATAAATATAGTTTTAGTTCTAATTATCATATTACCTATGGCATACTTCATGATGGGAAGTAAAAGTAACAAAAAGGAAAATGAAGAATTCACCAATAAAGCTAAACAGGCAGGCCTTAATCCTGAAAAAACAGGAGTTTTCCGAAATGCCAAGATTGCCATTGATAAAACCCAGTCAAAATTGTGTTATATTTCCAAATTGAAAGACAATGAACTCCATGTTGTCGATCTGAAAGATATAAAGCAATGTGAAGTCAATAAAATTTACCACACCGAATCTGTTCATAATCAGGCAACCAATATACTTAAAAATGTTTCTATTTATCTGAAATCATCAAATAAAACAGAGGAGGTCATTCCTATTTATGATGGTTCAGTTGATGTTCAGATCGGAGATGATCTTTTGGAAGCAATGGATTGGTCAAAAATCATTAACCATCAGATTAAGACAATGGCTTAGGAGTAATTTTTTTTATTCATTTTTTTATAACCAGTCACTTGTTTTGCAGCTTATATAACCTAATATTGTGAAGCAAGTGACTGTTTGAATGTAAGTGATAAAACCTATTTTCCTTTTTTATTGTACTTTTGTTTATCTATTTTTTGAATAATCTGGGTTGATGCTAATATTTTGAACTACTTATTTCTATAAAATCTATAATTTACAAAAACAAACATAAATGGTGGTTTGGATACTGTTCTTTTGCATGATAGCTGTATTTTTAGCTGTTGACCTAGGCATATTTAATAAAAACGCGCATGAAATTTCATATAAAGAAGCCACTAAATGGACTATAGTCTGGTCTACAATAGGTATATTATTTTCAGGTGTGATTTACCTTATTTATGCCAATCAATGGATAGAAATTAGTCTTCATACCCGTTCCCCGTTTGAAGCATCTGTCCAATACCTGACAGGATATATAATAGAGCTGACATTAAGTGTTGATAATATTTTTGTCATTGCCATAATATTCAAATCTTTCAGGATTCCTTTGAAATATCAGCACAGAGTTCTGTTTTGGGGTATTTTGGGTGCCTTGGTATTCCGCGGCATTATGATATTTTTTGGCGTTATTCTAATAGAAAAATTTGAATGGACAACTTATTTATTTGGTGCTTTTCTGATATTTACTGCCATAAAAATGGCAGGCTCAAATGAAGAAAATGAATTTGATCCAAAAAATTCATGGATTAATAAAGTAGTCAGAAAAATCATACCTGTCACAAGTAGAATAGATAATGAAAAATTTTTGATAAGAAGAAATGGATTAATTATCGCTACACCACTGTTACTCGCTCTAATACTGATAGAATTTACTGATATACTGTTTGCTCTGGACAGTATTCCTGCTATTTTAGGTATAACAACTGATCCGTTTTTAGTTTTTACTTCCAATATTTTTGCCATACTTGGTTTAAGGTCTATGTATTTCTTTGTGGCCAACATGCTGGATTCTTTCCATTATTTGAAATATAGCCTGACTGTCATTCTGATTTACGTTGGTATAAAACTTATGCTGGCCAATCACTATCATCTATCTATTGGTTTGTCATTAGGCATCATACTTATTTCTATTGGCGCCGGAATTCTATTTTCATTAAAATATAAACGGGAACATCCTATAAATAATAAATAGCTTCTTTATAATGCATGAAATAATATCTCTGTGAATTGTTTAAAATTATAAAACTTAAGTTTTCATGGATAATATTGATTAGAGTCTAGGAATATTTAATAGTAAAAATTATTTGACTGGTTGTTCATCTACTAAATGGTTATATTAATTGATATTAGGGTTTAATTTTACCTAAAATCATTTGTCTTTATTGGATATTTTACGTTGAGTCAGACCTTTCCAGATCGGATGTAAATAAATAATTCATATACAATGCATGTTTTTATGGGTGATTAAAAATGAACGTAGCTTATGTATTGTGTTAATAATGTGTGACTTAATGAAATAATGCCACCTTTGAAATTATCTCATCATTGGGTGTATATATAATGTATATATGAGTTAAATACTTTTTATTATTAATATTGCAGAGTATTTATTTTCATTTAGCCACATTTAAAATTTTTCGAATGAAACCCTTCGTGAGAAAAGAAACTCTTCTTTTGCTCTTCCTCAGCATTTCTGTTTTTACAGCTGCTCAGACAAACAAGATAACCATTGACAATAATAATAAAGGCATTAAGCTTCTTGTCGATGAAAAGGAAATAATAATCAACGGTGTAAATTGGGACTACTTCCCGATTGGCACCAATTACTCTTATAGTTTCTGGGATCAGACTGATCCGTTTATCAAAGCGGCACTTGATGATGAGATGTCTTTATTGGCAAATATGGGCGTTAACTCTATCAGGGTTTACTCCGGCATTCCGAAAAAATGGATTACTTACATCTACGAAAAGTACGGTATTTACACCATGCTCAATCACACATTTGGACGTTATGGTCTCAATGTTGATGGAGTATGGTATGCCAATACCGATTATGCTGACCCTCGGGTAAGGTCATTGTTATTATCTGAAGTTAAAAAATTATCAGATGAGTATAAGGATACACCTGGCCTACTTTTATACTTACTGGGAAATGAAAATAACTATGGTCTCTTTTGGGAAGGGGCAGAAACCGAAGACATCCCCATGCAGGACCGTAAATCTACTCAGAAGGCTATACCAATGTATACTCTATTTAACGAAGGTGCTAAAATAATTAAAAGCACAGATCAAAACCATCCAGTCGCTTTATGTAATGGTGACCTGCTTTTTTTGGACATTATAGCCAAAGAATGCAAAGATGTAGATATTTTTGGAACCAATGTTTACAGAGGTTTATCATTTGGAGATCTTTTTGAACGTGTAAAAAATGAGTATGGCAAACCTGTTCTCTTTACTGAGTTCGGAGCTGATGCATTCAATGTACTCACCACAGAAGAAGATCAGAGAGCACAGGCCATGTTTGCCCTTGGAAACTGGCAGGAAATCTATGAAAACGCAGCTGGTATGGGAAAAGCAGGAAATTCTATTGGTGGATACACGTTTCAGTTTAGTGACGGATGGTGGAAGTTTGGTCAGACCAAATATCTTGACATTCACGACAGCAATGCATCCTGGTCCAATGGTGGATATTTTACAGATTATAAAAACGGAGAAAACAACATGAATGAAGAGTGGTTTGGTATATGTGCCAAAGGTCCTACAAATGGTCAAGGTTTATACAAACTGTATCCAAGGGCTGCTTATTACGCATTGAAAGAAGCCCATAAAATAAATCCATTTCAGGTAGGAATCAATTTGAATGAAATTAAAAAACACTTTGCGTCCATTAATCTTGCGGACGCTGAACTCAAGGCGCGTGGAGACGCAGCGGCTTTGAATAGCAGCAAATCAAGCAAAATTAGCTTGAGTAGATTAGGAGTTGAATTTAATACCTACAATACTGGAGGTAGCCTGGTCACCACCCCTAAAGACCCTGAACCAGGTAGTAATATCTTCCCAAATCAACAAGGATTTGACCATATGCAATCATTTTATGTCGGAGTGGAGGCGCAGCCTACATCCAACATGAGAGCCAATGTCGAATTCAACATACTTGGCAATGTGGCACAAAACCCCATTGATCAGATTTTTTATGAAAACCGAGGCAGACCGACACTTATTAGAGCAAACAATGGCACTGTAACGTTACAGGATAATAATCGCTTTCAAGTATACAGAGCTGGTTATACATGGGATCACAGCCACTTCAACCTGAATGGTTTTTACAGGACAGGACATTATCACTGGGGATATGAAGGGGATTTTTTCGGCTTGTATCCTGAAGCCAATTACGGTCCCAACATCGATACATATAATGGTATTGCTCCTTTTGGTTTTGAAGTAGAAGGAAAGAAAAAACTATCAGGACTGAAAGCTGCTTTCGGACCTCAGTTGTGGTGGGGAGCCAACCCGGCATTGTTGTTAAAGTATTCTAAAGAATTGGGACACTTCAAAATGACAGGGGTATTTCATGAAGACTTAGAGCAATTGGGTCTCACTGAGAGCTCCTTTGCTGTACCACAGCCTAAAACCAGAAGATTTACACTTCATGCAGCAAGGAAATTTGGAAAATTTGGTGTAGATGTTGGAGGTATCTGGGCAGGACAACCCCTGAATGGAAGGGAATTTCAACTTGTACGAGATGAGTCTGGTACAAATAAGGTGTACCAGGACAACATTTCTACCACTGACAACTGGGGTGGAAAGATAAAACTAACCCTACAAACAGGTAAGTTCAACTGGTATGCTCAGTCGGCTGTGCAAGGATTGGTAGCACAGGGCGGTGCTGACCTTACTCAGACATTCACTGGTTGGAGACTCAAAGATAGTGGTAGTGGCAATCAGTACAATTTCCTGAGTGGTTTTGCATACAGGATAGGAAATTTTGAAATAGCTCCCAATTTCCTTTGGCAAAAACCGATAGAAGGACCTATTCCTTCAGGTGTAGCTGCTCCGGGAAGGCCAAGGAACATCTTATCTGATCCATTTGTAGTCAGGGCCAACAGGGAAACAGTTGCAGGTGAACTCTTACTTACATACGATCCGACACCAGGTACCTGGATGTATGAGTGGGATAATGACAAAGTCGAAGATTCCAAATTTGCTTTAAGTGCGGGACTCGTATATCGACACCTCCCTACTACCATGGATGCTGCTATAGGAATTTTTCCTGATGGGAGGACTACATTTGCTTTTCCTGGAGCTCCGCCGGCACAGGATTTGTGGGAATTGCATACAAGGATTGTTTCAAAAGTGAATAAAAATTTTGGTGTCATCGCCAACGTGTATGCAGGTGATGCACAGGCCAATGGTAGCGATGCAAGATTGGTCAGAAGATACGGAGCGGACGTGAGATC
>Ga0138256_10006990_pt1 | contig 11929 bp, 8 predicted proteins | sample KNB2016incub_MG_FD_105486 | JGI IMG/M metagenome (GOLD analysis project Ga0138256, IMG submission 105486) | Active sludge microbial communities from wastewater in Klosterneuburg, Austria - KNB2014incub_MG | ecosystem: Engineered > WWTP > Activated sludge > Unclassified | place: Austria...
AGGGCGAGTGCGTAGGCAAACCAGATCTCGATGCCGCCGCCGAAGAAGGGGCCGATGTAGACCTCGCTGAGCTTCTCACCCACGCCGATGATCAGCCCGCCGATGATGGCGCCGGGCACCGAGGTCAGCCCGCCCAGGATCACCACCGGCAGGGCCTTGAGCGCCACCTGGCTGAGCGAGAACTGCACGCCCAGCTTGCTGCCCCAGATGATGCCGGCCACCAGCGCCGCGAAACCGGCCACGCTCCAGACGATCACCCAGATGCGGTTGAGCGGGATGCCGATGCTCTGCGCGGCCTGGTGGTCGTCGGCCACCGCACGCAGCGCCCGGCCGGTGCCGGTGTACTGGAAGAAGGCCGCCAGCACCGCCACGAGAGCGGCTGCGATCACTGCAGCGAACAGGTCCTCCTGGTTCACCAGGACGCCGCCCTGGAAGGTGCTCTCCAGCAGGAACATCGGGTCCTTGGGCAGGCCGATGTCGATCTTGTAGATGTCCGATCCGAACACCGTCTGGCCGAAGCCGTCCATGAAGTACGTGATGCCCAGCGTGGCCATCAGCAGCGTGATGCCCTCCTGGTTGACCAGCCGGCCCAGCACCAGACGCTCCACCAGCCAGGCCACGGCGATCATCACCGCCATGGCGCCGACAAAGGCCAGCAGGTTCACCAGGATCTTGTTGTCCAGGCCGGCGTATTTGGGGATCCATTCGGCAAAGCGGGCCATGGCCAGCGCCGCGAACAGCACCATGGCACCCTGCGCAAAGTTGAACACCCCGCTGGCCTTGAAGATCAGCACAAAACCCAGTGCCACCAGCGCGTACAGCATGCCCGTCATCAGGCCACCGATCAGCGCTTCCAGAAAGAATCCCATCACAGTCTCCCGTGCTCAGTGGCTGGTGCCGAGGTAGGCCTTGATGACCTCCTCGTTGCTGCGCACCTCGTCGGGGGTGCCGTCACCGATCTTCTTGCCGTAGTCCAGCACCACGACGCGGTCGGAGATGTCCATCACCACGCCCATGTCGTGTTCGATCAGCACGATCGTGGTGCCGAACTCGTCATTCACGTCGAGGATGAAGCGACACATGTCCTGCTTCTCCTCGACGTTCATGCCGGCCATCGGTTCGTCCAGCAGCAGCACCTGCGGCTCCATGGCCAGTGCGCGGCCCAGGTCGACGCGCTTTTGCAGGCCGTAGGGCAGGCGGCCCACCGGTGTCTTGCGGAAGGCCTGGATCTCCAGGAAGTCGATGATGTGTTCGACGAAGGCGCGGTGCTCCGACTCCTCCCGGGCGCCCGCACCCCAGCGCAGCGCCTGCTGGAAGATGTTGGTCTTCATCTTCAGGTTGCGCCCGGTCATGATGTTGTCGATCACGCTCATGCCCTTGAACAGCGCCAGGTTCTGGAAGGTGCGGGCCACCCCCATCTCCGCGACCTGGCGGCTGTTCATGTGGCTGAAGGTCTGGCCGCGGAAGGTGATCTTGCCTTCCTGCGGGGTGTAGACCCCGTTGATGCAGTTGAGCATCGAGCTCTTGCCGGCGCCGTTGGGGCCGATGATGGCGCGCACCTCGTGCTCACGCACGTTGAAGCTGATGTCGGTGAGCGCCTTCACCCCGCCGAAGCGCAGGCTGATGTTCTGGACGTCGAGGATGACGTCGCCGATCTTCTTGTCCTCGCTCATGCAGCGCTCCGTACGGCCGGGAAGGTCTTGGCGTCGACGATCTTCAGCGTGGCCGAGACGCTGCCGCTGCGGCCGTCCTCGAACTTCACCGCGGTTTCGATGAACTGCTCGGCGCGGCCTTCGTACATCGCATCGACCAGCACCTTGTACTTGTCGTTGATGAAGCCGCGCTTGACCTTGCGGGTGCGGGTCATCTCGCCGTCGTCGGCGTCCAGCTCCTTGTGCAGCACCAGGAAGCGGCTCACCTGGCTGCCCGCCAGCAGGCTGTCCTGCGCCAGGTCTGCATTGACCTTCTCGACGCACTCGCGGATCAGCTCCAGCACCTGCGGCTTGGCGGCCAGGTCGGTGTAGCCGGCGTAGGGCAGGTTGCGCTTCTCGGCCCAGTTGCCCACCGCTTCGACGTCGATGTTGACGAAGGCGCAGACCTTCTCGCGGCCGTCGCCGAAGGCCACCGCCTCTTTCACGTGGGGGAAGAACTTCAGCTTGTTCTCCACGTACTTGGGTGCAAACATCGCGCCGTCGTTGGCGCCACCCTGGATGCGGCCCACGTCCTTGACCCGGTCGATGATCTTGAGCTGCCCGCTGGCGTCGATGAAGCCGGCGTCGCTGGTGTGGTACCAGCCCTCTTCGGTCAGCACCTCGGCGGTGGCGGCGGGGTTCTTGTAGTACTCCTTGAGCAGGCCGGGCGACTTGACCAGGATCTCGCCGTTGGAGGCGAGCTTGATCTCCACCCCATCGATCGGCACACCCACCGTGTCGGCACGCACCTCGTGGTCGGGCTGCAGGCAGACGAACACGGCGGTTTCGGTCGAACCGTAGAGCTGCTTGAGGTTGATGCCGATGGAGCGGTAGAAGGTGAACAGGTCGGGGCCGATCGCCTCACCGGCGGTGTAGGCCACCCGCACCCGGGAAAAACCCAGCGTGTTGCGCAGCGGGCCGTAGATGAAGAAGTTGCCCAGCGCGTACTTGACCGAGTCCACCAGGCCGATCGGCTTGCCGTCCATGCGTGCCGGGCCCACGCGTCGGGCCACGTCCATGCAGGCGTGGAACATGCGGCGCTTGAGCGGGCTGGCGTCCTCCATGCGGATCATCACCGAGGTCAGCAGGCCCTCGAAGATGCGCGGCGGCGCGAAATAGTAGGTGGGGCCGATCTCCTTCAGGTCAATCGTCACCGTGGCACCCGACTCCGGGCAGTTCACCACGTAGCCGCAGGCCAGCCACTGGGCATAGCTGAAGATGTTCTGGCCGATCCAGGCGGGCGGCAGGTAGGCCAGCACCTCGTCGCGCTCGGTCAGATTGTCGAACTTGGCGCCGGCGGCGGCCCGGTCGATCAGCGAGCGGTGGGTGTGCACCACGCCCTTGGGGTTGCCGGTGGTGCCGGAGGTGAAGAACATCGCCGCCACATCGCCGGGTGCGGTGCGCTCGATGGCCTGCTCCAGAAACTCCGGGTGGGCATGGGACCAGGCGCGGCCCTGTTCCGCCAATGCGTCCAGGCCGGCGAGGCCCGGCTCGTCGTACTTGCGCAGGCCGCGCGGGTCGTCGAACCAGATGTGGCCCAGCAGCGGGCACTGCTCGCGGATCTCCAGCAGCTTGTCGACCTGCTCCTGGTCCTCCACCACCGCAAAGGCCACCTCGGCCATGTTGAGCGGAAAGACGAACTCGGCGGCCACCGCATCCTGGTACAGCGGCACGGGAATGGCCCCCAGGCACTGCGCGGCCAGCATCGAAGCGCTCAGGCGCGGCCGGTTGTCGCCCACGACGATCACATGCTGGCCGGCCTGCAGGCCGGCGGCCGCGAAGCCGCCGGCGATGGCGCGCACCATCTCCAGCAGATCGTGCCAGTTGAGCGTCTGCCAGATGCCGTATTCCTTTTCCCGCAGGGCGGGGGCCTGCGGACGCCGCCGGGCGTGGTCCAGCAGCAGTCGCGGGAAGGTCGTGTTCTGCACCGCGTGTCTCCTTGGGCGGGCCAGGATGAAAGCCTGACCACAGGGTGTTTGCAGCGCATCGTACGCAGCAATTTGACGTTCAGTTGTCGGTCTGACGACAATCCTAGGGACAGCCCGGGCAGGACTTTCCCCTGCTCAGATGTCGTGCGGTTGTCAGCACCGCGTCAACCGATTCGGCATGTCCGGGTCGGCTGCGCAGCCACTTGAGATTTGTCATGCCAGCACTTGCCGAGGAACTGCGCCGCCACCCGCCGGGGGGGATGCCGGCCCTGCGCCAGCGGGCCCGCCAGGCCACGGCCGCGGAGCTGGCCATGGTGCCCTGGCTGGCGGTGCTGTCCGCCGAGGAGCGGGCCCAGGTGGTGAGCCACCTGCAGGTGGCCGATGCGGCGCTGGGAGAGATCATCTGCAAGGTGGGCCGGCCGGCCAACTTCTGGTTCGGCGTGATCGACGGGTTGCTGAAGATGAGCAACGACAGCAGCGAGTCCACCTCCATCACCTTCACCGGGGTGCCGCCGGGCGCCTGGTTCGGCGAAGGCACGCTGCTCAAACATGAGGTTTACCGCTACAACATCGAGGTGCTGCGCAAGAGTGTGGTGGCCGGCCTGCCGGCGGCCACCTTCGACTGGCTGCTCGAGCGCAGCATCCCCTTCAACCGCTACGTGATGGACCAGCTCAACGAGCGGCTGGGGCAGTTCATCGCTGCCCGCCAGATCGACCGCCTGGGCGACCCGGACACCCGGGTGGCGCGCAGCCTGGCCGCACTGTTCCATCCGGTGCTCTACCCGGGGGTGGGCGAGCTGCTGCGCATCACTCAGCAGGAGCTGGCCTACCTGGTGGGGCTGTCGCGCCAGCGCGTGAACGTTGCGCTGCATGCGCTGCAGCGCGCCCGGCTGATCCGCATCGAATACGGCGGGCTGCGGGTGCTGGACCTGGCCGGGCTGCGCATCTTCAGCGCCCCGAGGGAGTGAGCTCCCGCGGGGCCGTGCGGCAGCCGACGGAGGTCAGCGCCGGGCCTGGCGCCGTCGCACGGCGCCCAGCACACCCAGGCCAGCCAGCAGCAGGGCCCAGGATTCAGGCTCGGGTACGGCGGTGATGCTGTAGCTGCCGAAGCCGACGTCGCCGAGGGCGCCTTCGTACCAGAAGGCAGCGCCGCTCCAGTCGGCGGCCGTGAACTGCACGTTGGGGCGAACCGCCGTGTCGCTGCTGCCCAGATCGTCGTGGTTCAGGCCGATCAGGATGCTCCCGGCAAAGGTGGCAACACTGTCGGGCTCCAGGCCGTAGTGTTGCCCGGCAAAGTCGAGCGAAAACGCGGTCAGGGCCACATCGCCGTCAGACACCGCTGTGTCGAAGGAGAAGCTGCCGCTGAAGGCACTGCCGGCCAGGGGTCCGGAGTCGGTCAGCCCTGAGAAGCTGTAGTCGGCGGCCGCAGCCGAGGCGCTGGCCAGGCAGAGCAAGGCGGCGGCGCTGGCGCGGCGGATGGAGGGGAGGTGGGTCATGGTGATCACCAGGAGATGGCGGTGGCGGTCAGTTCAGGAAGCTGCTGCTGTCCAGCGCGTCGCAGCGCAGGTTCTTCAGCAGGATCAGTTGGCGGCGGGCGGCGGGGCCTGAGGCATCCGGATCCACGCCGATGACGGCGTCGCTGCTGCCGGAGTGGGTGCAAGTGATGTATCCCTGCGTGAAAGGGGCCGCCGCGCTCACACGCAGGGCCTGCAGGATCGCTCGCAGGTTGATGACGTCGCTGCCCGGTGTGAAGTCGGCGATCGTCCCCCCGCCGGCAAAGCTGCTGGTGAAGGCGAACTGATCGCGCCCGCCACCGCCGGTCAGCGTCCGACGGCCGGCCCCGGCGGTGATGAGATCATCCCCCGCCGTGCCGGTGACGGTCGCGCCCGTGGCCGTGATGTAGCTGTTGTACAGGTTCAACCCGATCAGCGCCGGATCGTGGTCCGACGAGCGGTAGGGTGAGACGCTGTACGGATCCGGGGCACAGGTCCCGCAGGCCGGTTGTTTGAACTCCAGGTTGTAGTCCTGTGCCACCGACTCGTCGGCGTTGATGTGCCAGTGGGTGGCCCCGCTGACCTTGGCCGACAGGGTGGACGAGCTCAGCAGGTGATCCAGCCGGCCCGCGGCGCCGTCGAAGACGTAGCTGTAGGCAAAACCCGACGCCGGGGCAAAGCGGTGGGCTTCGTCGACCCAGCCGTAGCTGGTCAAGGCGTGCACCGGATCTTCCTGCCCATAGGCGTTGAGGTCGCCGATGATCAGCAGGTCGCTGCTGCCGGCCGCCGTCTGCACCTGGCTGGCAAAAGTGCGCAGGCGCTGGGCCTGCTGGGTGCGCAGCCCGTTCCAGCAACCCTGGCCGTCACCGGCGTCCGTATTGCCGGCAGCATTGGCATCGCCGGCGCTGGGGCAGCTGCCCTTGGACTTGAGGTGGTTGACCAGCACCGAGAAGTTCACCCCATTGGCCATCTGGAAGGTCTGGGCCAGCGTCGGGCGGTTGTTGACGGCGTCGGTGTCGCTCAGCGCGGCGCCGGATCGGGCCACCCGGGAGGGCTTGTAGATCATGGCCACGCGAATGGCGTCGCTGCCGGTGCCTGCTGCGGGCAGGCCCACGCTGGCGTAGGTGCCTGCGCCCAGCCTGGTGTTCAACGCCTCCACCAGGTTGTCGACCGCGGTGTTGCCGTTGTTCTGGATCTCCATCAGTCCCAGCACGTCGGCATCCAGCAGCAGCATGGCCTCGACGATCTTGTTGCGCTGACGGATGAACTCGGCCGACGAGGTCGCGCCGCGGCAGTTGGACGTGGCCACGGTCCCGTCGAGGCTGCAGCCCTGGCCGCTCAGGCCGTCGGCCGTCTGCCCGTTGGTGAAGGTGGTGAAGTAGTTCAGCACGTTGAAGCTGGCCACCTTCAGGTTGCCCCCGACACCGGCGGGAGCCGCCGGGCGCGGGTGGCTGCTGCTGAACACCGGTACCGTGGTCGGATGGATCTTGTAGTCGCCAAAGCCGGCGCTGCCGGCGGTGGCCAGGCCGTAGTCGATGACACCCGTGATGCTGCCGATCGTGTCGCCGCCGCGCGGTGCGCCTGAGCTGCCGATGTAGGGGGTGGGGTTGCGGTTCTGCGCCGTGCTGCCGTCGTCCAGCAGGATGCGCGCGCGTGCGTTCCGGTCCGCCAGCGCAATCGCTTCGGGCGTGCCGGGGCGATGCCGGTTGGTGGGTGTCTCCAGCCGGCCACCGGCCGACAGGGTGAGCTGGCCGTAGCGGGCCTGGAAGTAGTTCTGCGCCACGGTCAGCGGGCCGGTGATCGTCACCAGCATGCCTTCGTGGCGTTCCAGGTCGTCGTTGACGGCTTCGGGCAACAACATCATCACCAAGATGATGCTGTAGCCCGTGCCGACCAGCGTGACGGCGGTGACGCCGGTCAGCTCGGTCAGCGTGTGGGAGGCGGTGTCGCTGTTGGCTGCCGCTCCGGTGTTGAACTCGGTGACCGTACCGGTGACCGACACCAGATTGCCGACGGCAACGGCGACGCTCCAGGTGGTGGGCGAGGCGAAGACAAAAAGGCCGTCGGAGGTGGCGGGGTTGCCGTCACCCGTCAGGTCCTGGATGAAGAAGCCGTTGCTGTTGATCTTGGTGACCACGCCGGTGGTGGTGACCAGGCTGGTGGCGTAGGGGCTGGTGCTGCCGCTGCCCTGGATCGCGGGGATCGACAGGGCGGTCTGAGCCTGCACCTGGGGCAGGGCAAAGGCCAGCGCCAGCGCAGCCGCCGGCAGGTGGGGACGCATGGGGAAGTTCATGGGGAGGTGGCTGGTGTTGGATGTCCGTCGGCCGGCCGCTGCGGACCGGCCGGCGCCATGGGAAAAGCGCCGCAGCGGGGGGCGCTGCGGCGCTTCAGTTCCAGTGCTGCGATCAGCCGCGACGGCGGCGGGCCATCGCGCCGATGACGCCCAGGCCGGCAAGCATCAGGGCGTAGGTTTCGGGCTCAGGGACGGCGGTCGTGAAGGACGTGGCATTGAGCGTTGTACCCGTGAACTCGCCCGATCCGACGTCGTTCCAATTGCCGTTGTCGTACACCAGCGTCTTGTAGGCGGCAAAGGTGGTCAGGCCACTGCGCGCGCCGGTGTATTCGCCGAAGTCGGCATCGTCAACCAGGTTGATCGCGTTGACGCCAAATGTCAGGCCTGCGTTGGTGACATACGAAGGAGCTGTGTCAGCCTCGGTTGTCAGTGCAGTGAGAAACGTCGTGGGTGTCGTGGCGGCGGAGCCGAGGTAGGCGTAGACCGTTTCGTTGGACTTGGCGAAACCCAGGTTGGTGCCGCCGCTGCCTGCCAGGCTGAGTGTGCCGGTGGACGCACTGATCACGTCGGGGGTGCCGTCGATTTCCGTGAACACCACGACGCTGCCGGCCGACAGGGTGGCGGCACCGGTGTTCCAGACCAGCGTGTGCTCGTTCGCGTCATTGAAGGCCGAGCCGTTCCACTCGTTGTCGCTGAAGTAGATGTTGGTGTTGGCAGCGATGTCGACGAAGGTTGCGACAGCCCAGCTGTCTTCGTCCGCATTGAACGAAGTGAAGGCGATATCACCGGTGGTCAGCGCCTGAGCCGGCGCGATGAAGGCAGCCGCAGCGGCCAGGGCGGGGAAGTGCTTGTACATGAAGGGGCTCCTGAATCCATCGTGGGTGAATCGATGCAAGGCATCGACACGTCCTCACGTTAAGAACCCGCCATGTAGCTTCCGTGACAGTCCCTCATGAACGGACTGCAGCCCCCGTGGATGAAGGGGACCGGTGTGGCTCAGCTGTCTCGGCCTGCCCTCAGTGCACGAAGCCCATCGGTGTGCGTTTGCCGCCTCCCGCGTCCGGCAGGTCACCCGTTTCGATCTGCGATCGGCGTGCCAGCTTGGCATTGCCGAAGGCGGTCATCCAGGCGCGGCGCATCTCGCGGGGGGCCAGCTCGGACAGCCGTTCCAGCACGTCCTCCGAAGGGGTGTCTTCGAAACGCCGGCCCCAGTCGTGGGTGCCGCGGATGCTCCGGTACAAGCGCAGGGCGATGAGGCGGGCCGCATCACGGTCGGGCATGCCCACCTCGTAGACGTTCATCCGGTTCAGGATGGGCTTCGGGATGCTGCGTTCGTCGTTGGCCGTGGCCACCCAGATCACCTGGCTGGCATCGATGGGCACCTCGGCAAACTCGTCGATGAAGCTGTGGGCGGTGTCGTGCTCCAGCAGGCTGTACAGCGCGCCCAGCGGGTCGTAGGCATGCTCGCCGCCGGCCTTGTCGATCTCGTCGACCACGATCACCGGGTTGGCGTACTGACCGTCCACCAGCGTCTCGAACACCTTGCCCGGGCGCGCTCCCTTCCACTGCGAGCTGGCGCCGGAGAGCACCCAGCCGGCGGTCAGTGAACTCATCGACACGAAGCCCATGCCGGTGCCCAGCAGCTGTGCCATTTCGCGGGCGAAGTGCGTCTTGCCGACCCCGGGTGGGCCCAGCAGCAGGATGGGGGTGATCTCCAGCGCATCGCGGCTGTCCTCACACAGCGCGAGCTGGCGCTTGACGTCGTCAAGCACCGGATGGAAGTTGGGCAGGCTGTCGTAGAGGTGGTCCATCACCGGCAGGCCGGAGGGTTTGACCTGGAAGCGCTCAGGCCCCTTTTCCAGCATGCGCTCGTAGGTGGCGCGCAGGTGCTCGTGTTCCTTGGGGAGCAGCTTGGTCAGGCGCTTCTCCACGTCGTCGACGCGGTAGACCTGCCGGATCTGGGCGATCGGGATCGCCGGGGTGGTGCACACCAGATCGGTGATCGGACGGCTCATGCGGACCTCCGGGGCAACTTCAGGCTCAGGTACGTTGCGCGACCGCGCTGGAGGTGCGGTCGTGCAACCCATTGCAGCAAAGCTTGCCAAAGCCTGCGCCGCGATGAAAGCGGGAAACCTCCCCCAGCAGCGGGGATGCCCTGCGTTGCGGGGGGTGGATGCTGCCGTCTGGCGCGTCGGCTCGGCAACCCAGGGCGAGCACGTTGCATGCCCATGCTCGGAACGTGACAGGGTGGCACCCCCACGGCTTGAAATCGCTGGCTGTGGGTCGATACCGCCTGAGTGTGACTCCCAAGGTGAAATGGTGCGGCAGATCCTGCGACTGTGGTGTTTGAGTGTCCTGCTCTGGGCAGCCTGTCTGCCGGGAGCGGCGGCCCAGCGCCTGGTGCTGGACGAGTCGCAGACGCGGCTGGACCTGTGGTCGCATGTCACCGTCTGGGTGGATGCCAGCCGCACCGCGACGGTGCAGGACGCCCTGCTGCACCTCAACGAGTTCCGTGCGCCCGTCGGGCCGCGCAGCAACCTGGGTGTGCAGCGGGAGGTGGTCTGGCTGCGGGTGCCGCTGCGGGTGCCGCAGGCGGCCTCGGGTCGCTGGTTGCTGGACATCGACTACCCGGCGCTGGACCGGGTGGACCTGCATGTGCTGTCGGACCTGCACCCGGTGAAGCACCTGCGCCTGGGGGACCACCTGCCGTTGGCCGACCGGCCGCTGCCCACGCGCAGCCATGCGGCCCTGCTGCTGCTGGAACGCGGCATGGAGCATGAGCTCCTGTTGCGTGTCGAAACCTCCAGCACCATGGTGCTGCCGCTGGCCCTGTGGCGCGAGGAGGTCTACCGCGCCCACGAGTCCCGCGTCGAAGCCGGGCAGGGTCTGCTGGGTGGCATCGCCCTGTGCCTGCTGCTGTACAGCCTGGCGCAGTGGCTGGTGCTCAGGGACAACGCCTACCTCTATTACGCCCTCAACGTCTTCGGCCTGGCGCTGTTCTTCGTCAACCAGTTCGGCCTCGGCGCGGAGCACCTCTGGCCGGGCAGCCCCTGGGCGATGGAGAAGGCATCGCCCGCGTCCGTGCTGCTCGGGCTGATCGGCGGGATCCTGTTCATCGACCGGGTGCTGGAAGTGCGGCAGCTCTACCCGCGTGCCTCCCGGCTCCTGCGGGCCTGTGCGCTGCTCAGTGCGGTCACCATCGGGTTGTTTCTCACCGGTGTGATCGACTACCCGCAGGCGCATGTGATGACCACGCTGCTCGGGCCGGTGCCGATGCTGGTGGGGGTGCCGGTGGCCTGGGTGCGGGCCCGCCAGGGCGACCGCTCGGCCCTGTTCATCTTCCTGGGTTGGGGGCTGTATTCGATCGGTGTGGGGGTGATGGCCGCATTTCTGCGAGGCCAGGTGGATGTCAACTTCTGGACCCAGCACTCGCTGCAGTTCGCCACCCTGGCCGAGATGGCCATGTGGATGCTGGTGCTGGGCCTGCGCAATGTGTCGATCCGCCAGGCGGCCGAGCAGGCCCGCCGCGAACGCGACCGCATGAGCTCCCTGGCCTCCACCGACCCGCTCACCGGCCTGCTCAACCGCCGCGGCCTGCAGGCGGCACTGGCCCGGCGCCTGGACCAGGTCAGCCCGCAGCGCCTGAGCGCCGTCTACGTGATGGACCTGGACGGCTTCAAGCCGGTCAACGACCTGCTGGGCCACGATGCCGGCGACGAACTGCTGATCGCCGCAGCGGCCCGACTGCGCGGCGCGCTGCGCGAAACCGACCTGGTGGCCCGCGTCGGCGGCGACGAGTTCGTGGTCGTGGCCGATGGGCTGCCGGACCGCGCCACCGCGCAGCGCGTCGGCCAGAAGCTGCTCGCCTGCTTTGCCGACCCCTTCGACATCGACGCCGCCCCCTGCCGCGTCGGCGCCACCATCGGCTACGCCCTGTCGCCCCACGACGGCCGCGACGCCGACGACCTCATCAAACGCGCCGACCAGGCCATGTACGCCGGCAAACAGTCCGGCAAACAGCAGCTGCGCCACCTGGACGAACCCGCCCTGCAGCCCGCCTGAGCCGATCCGTTGATCGCTGCACCCGTACTGGCCCGGGGTCTTCGGCCAGCAGACGCCGCGGATCCGGCTCCACCGGCCCGTTGACCCCATCCCCCCCCGGCACCAGATCCCCCGCGTTCGTCCAGCAGACGCCGCGGATCCGGCTCCGCCGGTCCGCCGGGGTCGCCCCCCTTGAGGGGGGAGCGGCGTGAGCCGCAACGGGGGGTGGGCCTACTTTACCCAGGTGTTGAGCTGGATGATGGGCAGCAGCACCGACAGCACGATGAGCATCACCATCACGCCCATGGCGACAATCAGCAGCGGCTCCAGCAGGGTGGCAATGGCCAGCGCACGGCGCTGCACCTCGCTGCCGAGCTGGCGTGCGGCGCGGTCCAGCATGGCCGGCAGCTTGCCGGTCTGCTCGCCGAGCCGGGCGAACATCGCCAGCAGGCCCGGGAAACGCTTCTTGGCGGCCAGGGCCGA
>Ga0138256_10006994_pt1 | contig 11924 bp, 11 predicted proteins | sample KNB2016incub_MG_FD_105486 | JGI IMG/M metagenome (GOLD analysis project Ga0138256, IMG submission 105486) | Active sludge microbial communities from wastewater in Klosterneuburg, Austria - KNB2014incub_MG | ecosystem: Engineered > WWTP > Activated sludge > Unclassified | place: Austria...
ATGGGATGGCAAATGGAACGGAAGCGCGCGCGCACGCCGGCGGTGGTCGCATGAGCAACCTCGCCTGGATCTTCTTCTCGACGATGCTGGTCAACAACTTCACGTTGGCCATGTTCCTCGGCCTCTGTCCCTTTTTCGGCGTCACGTCGAAGGTGGACACCGGCTGGCGCCTTGGCGCCGCCAACACCTTTGTGCTGCTGATCACGGCGGTGAGTGCCTGGTTGCTCAACACCTTCGTGCTGGCGACGGTGCCGTTCCTCAGGACCATCGCCTTCATCGTGGTGATTGCTTCGACGGTGCAGATCGTCGAGATGATCATCAAGAAGCTGCTTCCCGGCCTCTTCCGCGAGCTGGGGATCTACCTCCCACTGATCACGACCAACTGCGCCATTCTCGGCCTGGCGCTCTTCCAGACCAGCCGCGGATACACGCTGCTTGAGGGGATCGCCTTTGCGTTCGGCGCCGGCTTCGGTCTCACGCTGGCGCTGACGCTGATGGCCTCGATCCGGGAACGGATGGACGTGGCGGACGTGCCACTGGTCGCGCGGCGCATGGGGCTCGTGCTGGTAGTGGCCTCGTGCCTGTCGATGGCCTTCATGGGATTTGCCGGCATGGGGAGCAGCTGATGCAGACCGTCATCGCGATCGTTCTCGGGGCCGCCCTGTTCGTCATCGCGGGCATCCTGCAACAACGGGGTTGCACCGGCCATTGTACCGGGTGCGCCGGAAGTTGCGCGCGCCACGAAGGAGAAGGAGACCATCATGCCCACTGACCTGTTCCGGCGTCCGCCGACGCGACGGGAATTCCTCACCCTCGGCACCGGTGTCTTCGTGGCGCTGGCCATGCCGTGGTCGCTGCGTCGCCGCGTGCCGCTGATGCGCCGCTCGTTCCCGCTGATGGGGACCGTCGCCGAGGTGCAGGTGGCGCACCGCGACCCGCGCGTCGCTGCCGACGCCATTGATGCCGCCCTCCGGACGCTGCAGCACGTGGAGCGGACGATGACGCGATTCCGGGTGGACTCCGACATCGGACGCGCCAACGTGGGCGCGTCGGTGGATGGCGTCGCCGTGTCGGCGGAGACGGCGCTTGTGGTGCACGCCGCGCTTGACTGGGCCTCGGCCAGCGACGGCCGCTTCGACCCGGCGATCGGCGCGGCCTCCGAACTCTGGAGCATGCTCGATCGCCACGAGCCACCGCCGGTCCGCGAAGTGGCACGGTTGGCCGGTCGCCAGCTCTGGCGCCAGGTGGACCTCGACGTGCGCGGCGGCACCGCACGGCTGCGCCACGGCGATCCGTCACTCCACCTCGACCTCGGCGCCATCGCCAAGGGATACGGGATCGACCAGGCGACCGCCGCGTTGCGTGCGCGCGGCATCGCCCACGCGATCGTCACGGTGGGTGGCGATCTCTTTGCCCTCGGCACCGCGCCCGATGGTGACCCCTGGCAGGTGGGGATCCGCGATCCGCATCGCCCCGGGGCACTCGCGGGGCAGCTCGCCGTGACCGACCGCGCGGTGGCGACCTCGGGCGACTACGAGCGCTTCTTCGAATGGCGCGGCACGCGCTATCACCACCTGCTCGATCCGGAGACCGCGGCCCCGCGTCGCAGCAGCACGCACAGCATGACGGTGCTCGGCAGCAGCGCCATGCACGCCGACGCCGCCGCAACGGCCACGTTCGGCCTGCCGCGCGAGGCGGCCGAGCGGCTCGCCCGACGGATGCTGCCCGATGCCGAGATGATTCCGCTGGCCTGACCCGGGGGTCGCGCGCGCGGTCGCCGTACCACCTGACCCAGGAGTGTGTGCCATGAAAAACCTGCAACTCTACTGCGGCGCCTGCGATCGACCGGTCCAGGTGCTGATCACCGAGGATCATGCAGGCGAAGGCCAGGCCACGATCCACGATGCGGAGATTGTCTGCCTCGAGATTGGCGGCCACTGCACCGGCAACATGTGCCCACTGGGTGCGGCCGAACCGAGTGCGATGGTGGGGCGGATCGTGCGGAACGGCATCCCGCTCGACACGCTCGAGACCGTCAAGGCGGTGTGTCCGTCGTGCGAAGCCGAGGTGGAGATGATCCTCTACGGCGACGGCAAGGCCACCTGTTCGGCGTGCGGCGCGGCGGCCAAGTGGGTGGTGGATCACGTGGAGCCGGTGTGAGCGTGCGCCGCGGGACGCGGTTACCCAAACCGGGGCCGTGATCTAGCTTCAGGGCGACTCCCTCCCGTCCTGAGGCCCCATGTCCGCGTGCCACATCGCCCCGACGCGATCCTCCGACCGCTACGCCGCGTGATGACCGTCCTCGACACCGACCGGCTCACGCTGCGGGAATTCACGCTCGCCGATGCGCCGTTCATCCTGCGGCTCTTGAACGAGCCGTCGTTCCTCGCGAACATCGGCGACAAGGGCGTGCGCACCGACGAAGAGGCCCGGCGCTATCTGGTCGATGGCCCGCTCGCGAGCTACGCGGCGCACGGCTTTGGCCTTTGGGGGGTGCTCCTCGCGGCGACGGGTGAGCTGATCGGCATGTGCGGCCTGCTCCAGCGCCCGACACTCGAGGCGCCGGACCTGGGCTATGCCTTCCTGCCGGAGCATTGGGGGGCGGGCTACGCCGTCGAAGCGGCCGACGGCGTGCTCAACCACGCGCGGGACGTGCTGGGGCTCGCCACCGTGCTGGCGATCACCAGCCTCGACAACGAGGCGTCCATTCGCGTGCTGCGTCGAGTGGGGTACCACGAGGTCGGCGAGGTGACGCTGGCTGGCGCCACCTCGCCGGTGCGACTCTTCAGATGGATGGCGTGACGCCCCCGTTCACGACTTGCGCGCGTCGCCGGGATCACCCTGATGGATGGCGCCGGCCGGCTGCGGCAGGATGTGCTCCTCGAGCCACGCCAGCAACTGCCGATCAATCTCGGCCTCTTCCTGCCCCGCGACCTCCGGCATCACCGTCCACCGCTTCCCCGCCGACATCAACGCCCACGTGGGTGCGACCTCGGGGTGATTGCGCGAGGGGTTGGCCCGCTGCCCCTCGCAGGTCACGAAGTGGAACTCCCGCCCGTGGTGCGTGAGGCGGCGCTGGCTGGTCTTGTAGGTGCTCATGCGGCTCGCTCGTGCCAGAGACAATAGGAAACGGCTCCCGAGCCGCCCCCGAAAGCTAAGGGGTCGGCCCCGGATCGGGGCCGCCAACTACCGCATGGCCACGCTTGAGGCCCCCGAGGCCGGGGGATTCCAGATCAGCATCGGGACGCTGGCACTCCGCAGCACCTTGTCCGCCACGCTCCCCAGCACGGCGCGCTGGAACCCGCCCAGGCCCCGGGTGGCCATGGCAATCACGTCCGGGCGCCATGCCTCGGCCGCCTCCCCGATGCATCGGGCCACCTGGGCTCCCAAGCAGCTCTGGACCGTCACCCGGAAGCCGAGCGCCCGGAGCCGGCTCGCCGCCCGCTGCAAGTACTCCTCGGATTGCTCCAGCTGTTCGTCGACGACCGCCTGCGGCGGCACGAACCCCTCACCCAGGGGCGTGGTCACCATCGGCACCGGCACCACCCGGAGCAGGAGCAGTTCGGTGTCGTCGCGGCCGAAGATGGCGAGCGCCTGATCGATCACCGACTCGGCCAGTCCCGAGCCATCGAGTGGCACCAGGATGCGGCGATGCGGGCCGCTCAGCGGCGCGGTCTCGACCGAGCCGGGTCGAACCAGGAGCAGCGGACAGTGCAATTCCCGGGTGAGGCGGTCGGCGACGCTGCCAAGGAACAACCGGCTCATGCCGCCGCGGCCATGCGTGCTCATCACCACCATCCGGGCATCATGGGCCGTTACATGCCCGGCGATGGTGCTGGCCACGGGGCCATCGAGGAGGATGGCCTTCACCTCGACCCCCTCAGGATCGCGCAGTCGGGTCGCCACGGCCTGCAGGTACTCGGCCTCCTCGTGGCGCAACTCGCGCTCCACCTCGGGCGAGACCTCGAGCCCGTGGGCGCCGCTGATCAGCGGCGGTGGCGGGAGGTGGACCAGCATCAGATGCACCGGCGCGTCCAGACCTCTGGCCGCCTGCATGGCAAGGGGGATGGCTTCTTCGGCAAAGCTCGAGCGATCCAGCGGGACGATCACGGGACGATGCATGGGGGGAATCCTCCGCGTCGGTTCGAGAGAGATGTTATCTCGCCGACTATGAAGAGAGGGTGAACGCCGTGCGTAGCGTTCTTCACGGCGCGCCCGACGCCTTGACTTCGCCCCGGCCCAGCCGGAGCTTCACGCATGTCCCAGACATCCGGTCCAGCGCACGATGCCGCCACGACCTCCGACCACGCCGGCCCCGAGCTGGCGCGCCTCGAGCAGTTGGTGCTGGCTGGCGCGGCGCTGACGGCGGAATCGTCGCTGGAGGCGGTGTTGCATCGCGTGGCCGCAATCGCGGCCGACGTGATCGGTGCGCGCTACGCCGCCATCGCCGTGATGACGCCAGGCGACGATCGGATCGAGCACTTCGTGGCGCATGGACTCACGGCGGCACAGCACGACCACATCGGTGGCCTGCCATCGCATCACGGTCTCCTCGGCGAGATCATGCGCGGCGGCGCGCCGATCCGCATGGGGGACCTGGCGGCCCATCCGCGCGCAGCGGGTTTCCCCGCCCACCACCCGCACATGCACTCGTTTCTCGGCGTCCCGGTGGTGGGGCGTCGCGGGCCCATCGGCAATCTCTATCTCACTGAAAAGCTCGACGGCGGCGCCTTCACGTCCGCCGACGAGCACGTGGCCGTGCTGCTCGCCGCGATGACCGCATCGGCCGTGGAGAACGCGCGACTGCACGAGGAGAGCGCGCAGCTCCTCGTGGAAGTCCACCGCCTTCACCGCACGCGTGAACGCTTCTTCGCAATGGTCAACCACGAGATGCGCAACGCGCTCGCTGCCGTCTATGGCTGGGCCGAGATGCTCGTGCGCAAGAAGGACCCGTCCACCGTCCCGCTCGCGGCGTACGAGGTGCTCGACTCGGCGCAACAGGCGGTGGACCTGATCAGCGACCTGCTCGACCTCAGTCGGCTCGACGAGGACCGCCTGCAGATGGTGATCCGCCCGGTGCGCGTGACCGACCTGGTCCATCGGGCGGTGGGGCGGGTCACGCCCGGCGCGGTGCCGCGTCAATTGCAGCTGCACGTCAGCGTCGCGGCCGACCTTCCCGTGATCGAGACCGATGCCAGTCGGGTGGAGCAGATCCTGGTCAACCTGCTGAGCAACGCGATCAAGTTCACAGCCGCGGCGTCGACCATCCGGGTCAGCGCGGAGCATGACGGCGACGCCGTGCAGATCATGGTGCGCGACGAGGGACCGGGCATCCGGCCCGATGACGCCGAGCGGATCTTCGACGTCTATGTGACCAGCGCGGAGGGAGAGAAGCAGGGGGTCGGCCTCGGGCTGCCGCTCTCGCGTCGCCTCGCTCAGCTGCTGGGCGGGTCCTTGTGGGCCGTGCCGCAGGATGGTGGCGGGCTCTTCACGCTGCAGCTGCCCATCCGGAGGGACGCATGAGGATTCTCGTCGTGGAGGACGAGCGCAAGGTGGCCTCGTTCATCAAACAGGGACTCGAGGAAGAGGGCCACACGGTGGACGTCGCCGTGGACGGCGAGGAGGCCACGCTCTGCGCCCATGTCGGCGAGTACGACGCCATCCTCCTCGACCTCATGCTGCCCAAGAAGAACGGGCTCCAGGTCGCGATGGAATTGCGGCGCGAGGGGCGCACCACCCCGATCCTGATGCTGACCTCGCGCGACGCCCCGGAGGACATCGTGCGCGGCCTCGATGCCGGAGCCGACGACTACCTTGCCAAGCCGTTCCGCTTCGACGAACTGCTCGCCAGGCTCCGCGCACTCACGCGGCGCGGCATGGCCCACCGTCTCGACGAGCTGCGCTACGGACCGATCCTGGTGGACCGTCGGCAGTACCGGGCGACGGTGCACGAGACGCGACTCGACCTGACCCCGAAGGAATTCCAGCTGCTCGAGTTCTTCCTGCTCCACGCCGACGAGGTGGTGCGCCGCACCACGCTGCTGGAGAAGGTGTGGGACATGCACTTCGACCCCGAGAGCAACGTGGTCGACGTGCACGTCGGCAACCTGCGCCGCAAGCTGGCGGCGGCCGCGGGTGGCACCACCTTCTTGCATACCGTCCGCGGGGTGGGCTTCGCGTTGCGCGAGCAGGGCGACGACTCGCCCTCAGAGGAGTGAGCAGGATCGCCCATGAGCATCCAGCCTCGGCGCTTGCTGGTGGTGGAACGTGATCGTCGCGTGGGCAGCTACGTGACGCAGGCCCTGCGTGCCGAGGGGTACCAGGTCGACTGGGCCACGGGCGACGAGGAGGCGCTGGCGTGCGTGCGGCGCGCGCCGCCGGAGCTGATCGTGCTCGATGCGACTCGGCCCTACCAGGGCGAAGTGGCACTGCCGAACGCACTCAGTGCGGCATCGCCCGGCACGCCGATTCTGCTACTGACGGCCGACGCCGGCCAGGACCCGGCCGTTGACCACTTCGCCGCAGCACGACTGGTCAAGCCGTTCCGGCTCGACGACCTGCTGGCGCTGGTGGCGGCGCTGCTGCATCAAGCGGGATAACCCCGGTTCCCCAACTCCGCTCCTGGCAGTAACTTCCGCTGTCCCCCAACAAAAAAGAATCGCCCACCCCGACTGGAAGGCTCCCTGAGCGTCCCCGATCGCCTGTCCGCAGCCCTCGCCGACCGCTACCGCCTCGCGCGCGAGCTCGGCGCCGGCGGCATGGCCACGGTCTACCTGGCCCGCGACCTCAAGCACGATCGCGACGTCGCCATCAAGGTGCTGCGCCCCGAGCTTGCGGCGGTGATCGGCGCCGAGCGCTTCCTCTCCGAGATCAAGACCACGGCCAACTTGCAGCACCCGCACATCCTGCCGCTCTTCGATTCGGGTGAAGCCGACTCGTTCCTCTTCTATGTCATGCCCTTCATCGAGGGCGAGACGCTGCGCGATCGACTCGATCGCGAGAAGCAGTTGCCGATCGCCGAGGCGGTGCGGATTGCCAAGGAAGTGGCCTCGGCGCTCGACTACGCGCACCGACGCGGCGTGATCCATCGCGACATCAAGCCCGAGAATATCCTGTTGCACGAGGGGCAGGCACTCGTCGCCGACTTCGGGATCGCGCTCGCCGCGAGCAAGGCCGGCAGCAGCCGGATGACCGAGACCGGCATGTCCCTCGGCACGCCGCACTACATGAGTCCCGAGCAGGCGATGGGCGAGCGCGAGATCACGGCGCGCTCCGATGTCTATGCCCTCGGATGCGTGACGTACGAGATGCTGATCGGCGACCCGCCGTTCACGGGAAGCACGGCACAGGCCATCGTGGCCAAGGTGCTCACCGAAAAGCCATCGGGGCTCGCGCGCGCGCGCAGCACCATTCCCGAAGCGATCGAGGATGCGGTCCTCACCGCGCTGGAGAAGTTGCCGGCCGATCGCTTCGCGACCGCGGCGGAGTTTTCGGCGGCCCTCGCGGGCGGTACCACCACGCGGTCGGTGGCGCGCGCGGCGCAGTCCGCCCCGAGCAGCGGGAAATGGCGCACGGTGAGTGCCGTCCTCGGCGTAGCCACGCTCGGCCTGGCAGGATTTGCCGCCTGGGCCATGACGCGCAGCACCGGGACCGCGGGGCCGAGCATCTACGACGTCGCCACGCCCGACAGCGCGCGCGTCTCGTTCATCAACACGACCTCCAGCGTCGCGACGTATGGGGCGGTGGGTCGAAGCGTGTCGATCTCGGCCGACGGCGCCTTCGCGGTGTATGTCGCGCTGCAATCCGACTCGTTGGCCTCCCTCTGGTATCGCAGCCTGCTCACCGACGAGACCCGACCGCTGCCCGGGACCACCGGCGCGAGCGTTCCGCGGATATCGCCCGATGGCACCCAGGTCGCGTACTTCGCCGGCAACCAGGTGATGGTGGTGTCGCTCGCCGGTGGGGAGCCCCGTCCCCTGGCACCGCTGCTCGACGGACGCATCATCGACTGGCGCTCGGCCGACGAGCTCTTTGCCCTCGGCTCCGATGGCGACCGGGCGCTCTGGATCAACCTTGGTGGCGGTGAGCCACGCGAGCGCGCCGTGGTCCGCTGTCCGCTCGGCACCTGGGCCGAGACCATGGGGGAGTTGCTCTGCGGCTTCAATGGATCGGCGCGGATGATCAACCTCGAGACCGATTCCACGCACGAGGTGCGCACGCGTCAGAACGACGGCACGCCCGGTGGCCCGCTTGCGGGCTCCGAGTTCCGTCTCATCGATGGGCGCTACCTGGTGTTCATGAGCCCGGACGGCGTCCTCACGGGGGCGCGCTTCGACCCCGAGACCCGCCTCGTCGAGCGAGCCGTCCCGCTGGTCGCGGGCATCCGTCGGGAATCGATCGGTGAGGCACACTTCGACGTGTCCGACAACGGCACGCTGATCTACGCGCCGGGCCTCGACGTAACCAAAGGTCGATTGGTGCGCCGGGGGCCAAACAGTGCACCGGAGCCACTCCCGATCGAGGGGGCGCATTTTCAGCGCTACGACCTGAGCCGAGACGGGCGCTGGTTGGCGGCGGTCGTGCAGGGCAATTCCCTCAACGAGTTGCGCATCTACGACCTGCGCACCGGGCAACACACCGTCTGGCAGCGCGCAGAGATCATCCGGCATCCGATGTGGAGTCCGGACGGTCAGTCCATCCTCTATTCCTCGCGAGCAGGCGATCAGTGGTCGCTCGTGCGAGGGGTGCCTGGATCGGGGACCCCGCCTGACACGCTCGCGCGATTCGCCATCAACGGCATGACATTCGACCCCCTCGGGTATCTGAACGACAGCACGGCGATCGGACAGGAATGGCTTGGCGCACTCGTGGTGCGCTTCGATCCGCGTGACGCCGCGCCCGGCATGGACACCGTGCTCACAGGGGCACGCTTTCCGAGCGTCTCCGCCACCGGACAACTGATCGCCTACCAGTCACTGGAGGGGAGTCGCATCATGGTGACCACCTTCCCCAACCCTGGTCGTCGGTGGCAGATCGCCTCACAGGGTGTCGAACCGATCATGCTCTCGCCCTCCACCGTGCTCTTCCGTCAGGGCGCTGCGTGGTACTCCGCCACCGTGAACCCGGCGACCGGGGAGCCAACTGGCGCGCCCGTGATGTGGGCCACGGACCCGCGCTTCTCGGACACGTCCGGCTGGTCCAACGTGCCAACGCACGACGGCGGGATCATCTACGTGCAGGGACCCGAGCAGGTGAGTCCCGGGTACTTCAGGGTCATCCCCAACTGGGTGGCCACGATGAAGCGTGCTGTCGATGGAGCGGGCAAATGAGCGCGCGTGAACTCGAGCTCGCGGCTCAAAGCCGCGGCTCGACTGATGACGCTGAAGCGGCCGATCCACGCTGAAGTCGTGAGGGGTGGTAGGTCGTAAGTCGTAAGTCGTTGGTCGCCCGATGTTCTGGCTCGCGCTATCTTTCGTGATATCCCACCACAGTTGCCCCTGCGTCCCGAGAGCTCCCGTGAGCGTGCGTGCCCGTCACTCCCGTCGCCCGATACTTCTGCGCCTCGTGGTAGCATGCGGTGTGGCACTCGTTCTGGCGCCTCATGCCGGTGCCCAGTCGTCGCCCGCCGGCGCGCCACTGCCGACGCTGGCGGGGACCTGGTACCTCGTCACGAAGCACCCCCGGTATGACTCGACGATCGTACGCCCGAGTCCTCCTGCCCGCCCGCAAGCGCCCACCGCGCCGGCGCCGTTGGTGCGGATGGATCTGGTGCGCTTTCCCAGCGAACCGTTTTCGGTGCCGCCGCGAACCAGTGCCGGCTATCCGCACTGGGTCGAGCAGAACCCGCGCGATTCGCTGCTGATCATCGTCGAGGAGACCGTCACCACGATCCTCGGGGACGGCGCCCCCGCACTCCACTGGGCGACCGACGGGATACCCCGCGAGGACCTTGGCGGCGAGGAGCTCTTTGTCGTCCGGGCATTCTGGAAAAAGGGCGAACTGTTCCTTGAACGCACTCGGCCGAATCTCGCCACTGTCCAGCGGCGTCTCCGGCTTCTCAAGGATGGTCGCCTGGAAGTGTCCTGGCCGGGAAGCCGGCGAAACCCTGCGTTTCCCACGAAATACCTGTTCAGCCGCGAGCGGCCGGTGGCCAAGCCATGAGCACCCAATCGCGCCTCACCGCCGCCCTCGCCGACCGCTACCGCCTCGAGCGCGAGCTTGGGGCAGGCGGCATGGCCACGGTGTACCTCGCCCACGACCTCAAGCACGACCGCGACGTCGCCATCAAGGTGCTGCATCCTGACTTGGGCGCAGCACTCGGGGGCGAGCGTTTCCTCTCGGAGATCCGCACCACGGCGCGCTTGCAGCATCCGCACATCCTGCCGCTGCTCGACAGCGGCGAGGCCGACGGTTTGCTGTATTACGTCATGCCTTTGGTCAACGGCGAGACCCTGCGCGCGCGTCTCGAGCGCGACCGCCAACTCCCGGTGGACGAGGCCGTCCGCACCGCGCGCGAAGTCGCCGACGCGCTGGGGTACGCGCACGGCTTGGGCGTGATCCATCGCGACATCAAGCCGGAGAACATCCTGCTGCAGGGCGGGCACGCGCTGGTGGCCGACTTCGGCATCGCGCTCGCCGTGCAGCAGGCGGGCGGCCAGCGGATGACGCAGACCGGCCTCTCGCTCGGCACGCCGCAGTACATGTCCCCCGAGCAAGCGATGGGCGAGCGCACCATCGACGCGCGCAGCGACGTCTATGCGCTCGGCGCGGTTACGTACGAGATGCTCGCGGGCGAGGCACCGTTCACCGGGCCGAGCGTGCAGGCGATTGTCGCGCGGCTGATCACGGAGGAGCCGCGTCCGCTCTCGGCGCAGCGCAAGGCGGTGCCCGACCATGTCGAGGCGGCGGTGTTGCGCGCGCTCGAGAAGCTGCCGGCCGATCGTTATGCCACGGCGACCGAGTTCGCCGCCGCCCTCGGCAACGCGACCGGTGCAACCGTCTCCACCGCCCGCACGCGCGCCGTGGCCACCGCATCGCGCAGCAACCGCACCACCCTGCTGCTTGGTGGCGTGACCGCGCTCTCGCTGGCCATCGCCGCCTTCGCCTGGGTGCGGCCCTCGCCTGCGCCGCGTCCCGAATGGCAGACGATCGTCCTCAGCGACACGATGGAGACCGACTTTCCGGGGTCGCTCGTGGCGATCTCCCCGAACGGCGAGGACATCATCTTCCGGAAGGCGATCCAGAACTCCCCGCTCTGGCTCAAGCGAGCCGGCCAACTTGAGGCCGTGCCGATCGCGGGCACCGAACGCGGCGCCACACCGGTCTTCTCCCCTGACGGCGAGTGGATCGCGTTCACCGCCGATCGCCAGCTCAAGAAGGTGCGCCTCGATGGCGGCGCCTCGATGCTCCTCGCCGACTCAACCACATCGCAGGAGTACGCCATCGCCTGGCTCGACGACGGCACGATCCTCTACCCGTCGCCCGACGGCACCTCGATGCGTCGCGTCAGCGCGAGCGGGGGCAGCTATGCCATCGCCCACGCTGACTCAGCGCTCCTTGGGTACGGCCTGGTGAACATCACCGCATTGCCGGGGTCCCGCGGGGCCCTCATGTCCGTCTGTACGTCGAACTGCGCCTCGAGCGTCCTCAGCGTGCTCAGCCTCGAGAATGGCACGCTCACACGGCTGCTCCCCGACGTGCTGAAGGGGTGGTACCTCCCGAACGGCTACCTCCTGTATATCCGCACCGACTTCACCGCGATGGTGGTGCCGTTCGACCTCGACAAGCTCGTGATCACCGGCCCGGCGACGACCGTGCTCGATGGCGCGCTCGTCCATGCGACCTTCCGGACCGTCCCGCTCCTCGCCCTGTCGCGCAACGGGACGCTCCTCTTCGCGCGCGGCGTGGGCGGCAGCGGCGCCGGC
>Ga0138256_10006995_pt1 | contig 11921 bp, 4 predicted proteins | sample KNB2016incub_MG_FD_105486 | JGI IMG/M metagenome (GOLD analysis project Ga0138256, IMG submission 105486) | Active sludge microbial communities from wastewater in Klosterneuburg, Austria - KNB2014incub_MG | ecosystem: Engineered > WWTP > Activated sludge > Unclassified | place: Austria...
AGCAGTTATCACTGCAGATCAGATTCTGGCTAGTGGTTCAACATGCGGTGGTAGTACTGCCGGATTGTTGGTCACTTTAATGAAGACACCTACCGGTGGAGTGATCTCTACCGGCACCGGCGCTGCTACATTGGATCCCGGTCAGTTATATGTAGGTAAAACTATATATGGAAAAGTATCAGATGTAAACGGTCTTAATTCTTGCTGGACTACCATCAAGATCGAAGATAAGCTTAAGCCTAGATGGGTTAGCCTTCTTCCTGATACACTGGTAGTTACGTGCCCAAGCCTGGGACTTTATATACCTCGGGCTTATGATAACTGTCATGCGCCGGTAGTTTATCAGGTTAGCGAGACAATTGTGGTGAATGATTGTTTTACTCCTTCTATCTTTGCAGGTCCTGATACACTGAAAGAAATCACCAGGACTTATCTTGCCAGAGATGAATCAGGCAACATATCAGATATTGCCTGTACAGTCGTATTTTATGTTGTGGCAATTGATGACTTCATACCACCTGCCAATGTGCAGTTACAATGCGATGAAAATTATGCAAGACTTCCGAATGGCTTGCCATCTCCTCTGCCTATAGGCAATAAGCCGGGTTCAGGAGTGCCATCTTTATATCCATGGTTGCCAATGACAAAAAACGGAAGTGTTACTATTAACCCGTCCACTCATATGGTAACTCTTTCTGTAAATCCCAATAGAATCGGCAAGGCCCAGGTCTGCCTGAAAGCACCTGAATACGTATCATTGGCTTTTACTATGGGAGCTGTAGCACTCGAAAATAGTTTGGATTCGATATTCTATACTGTAAATGGTGTATGGCAGGCAGGATTGACAGGACCTGAAAATGGTTCGACTTCGTCGGGTTTACCGGTTGTGGGACTAAATAAAGGCGATGTATTATGTATAAATGTTGAGAAAAATAATGTTACACCTTTTCTTACTACTTTATCATTCACATCAGCACCCATTTTGGTAGGTATTCCACTGTCACCTGATGTGGTCAATGACTGTAATTTGTTTGTTACATATACAGATACAGAATTTCCTGCTATCAAGTGCGTGAAGAAAATACTTAGTAAATGGACAATATTAGAATGGTCATGTAATTCCAGTATTACTGAGTTTACACAATTGATTGAGATCATTGACTCTGAAGGTCCGGTAATTACGGGTCTGAAAGATGATGTTGCAACTACCAATGGGCATACTTGTGAAGGTTTATACAAACTTCAAAGACCAACATTGAGAGACAATTGCTCAACAGATCTCAAATATGATGTGACTGTGTATGATCAATTTGACAATCCAGTAGGATTCTACAAAGGAATTAGACTCACAGATGCAGATAAATTGATTAAACTACCATTGGGCTGTGTGACAGTTGAGTATGTTGCATTTGATGATTGTCACAATCAATCTACCGCTACTGTAACTATATATGTGGAAGACAATACTCCACCTGTTGCTATATGCGACCAGAATACGACGATTGGTTTGACATTGGATGGTACTGCATGGGTTCCTGCGACATCATTTGATGATGGAAGTTATGATGAATGTGATCTGGCCAAAATGCTGGTTAGAAGGATGGATCCAACTGCATGTAAACCATGCAAAACACCATCCTTTCCGGGATTTACATTCTTGGGAGAGTATGGTAGTGGTAACACACCACATTATTACTATGTCTCTAAGCACAAAGCCAGACCGGATGTAGCCATTAAAACAGCTGCTGCGATGGGTGGTTATGTAGTTGCCATAAATACAGCCGCAGAAGACGCTTGGGTGTACCAAAGAGTTCAGGATTGGTATCTGGATGAAGATTACCTCATAGGATTGCGTGATGTGAAGCAAAAAGGTCATTTTGCTTGGTTAAGTGGTGAAGGTTCAACTTATCGAAACTGGGCTGCAGGTAATCCTAAAGACACACTTGATGGACATAATGATTATGACTATGTCAGAGTTTTGGATTCTAATGCTAAGTGGGAAGATTTCGGATCCTACAGATGTGAAGAAAATGAGTGGCTGTATGTTGTGGAAATTACAGACCCATGTGGATTTAGTGAATATGCACAGTTCTGCTGTACAGATGTGGCTACTTCACCTAAAGTAGTGGTTTTCAGAGTAATTGATAAATCAGGTAACTGGAATGAATGTATGGTAAATGCATATGTTCAGGATAAATTGCCTCCACGTATCACCTGTCCGCCACACATGACTGTATCATGCAATGATTATTTTGATACCGCCAAATTGTATCATACATTCGGATGGCCTACAGCATATGATAATTGTGATCCGATCAGAATTACAACAGATTCGATCGTTGACTTAAATGGTTGCAGAATAGGTAGAATCACCAGAAACTTTACTGCCACTGATGCAGGTGGTCGTACTGCAACATGCACTCAGATTATCATAGTGAACAACACTGAATATCCGTTTGAAATGGATCAGAACAGATGGCCAAAAGACACCCTTATCAATGGATGTGAAGATCCTAATGATGAGGCATTCAGTCCTGACAGATTAGGAAAACCTGATCTCAGAGCAGACAATATTTGTAGTTTGGTTGGAGCAGATTATGAAGATCAGATATTTTATTTCAACAATACCAGCGGAGATGCTTGTTTTAAAATTCTGAGACACTGGACGGTCATCGACTGGTGTCAGAGATATGAATTAGTTGGTGGTGGTTATTATTACAGAACCTGGCCTCATACACAAATCATCAAGGTCTATGATTCTGAAAAACCTGTGATCACCAGTAGTTGTGCACCTAAGTTTATATGCACTTATGATCCTACATGTACAGATGGCTATATAGAGCTTACAGCTTCAGCCACAGATTCATGTACCACTGAATTAAGGTGGACATATAAAATAGATGCAAACAACGACGGCTCTTTCGAATCAGGTCTCTCAAAATCAGGATTAGGAAACTCAGCAAATGCCAGCGGCAGATATCCGATTGGAACACATAAAATAGTTTGGGCATTTGAAGACAGATGTGGTAATGTGACAAAATGTGAACAATTGTTTACAATTGCCAACTGTAAAGCACCAACCCCTTATTGTATCAATGGTCTGGCCACCAGTCTTATGCCAATGGATACCAATAATGATGGTACACCTGATGTGGGCATGGTAGAAATATGGGCTGCAGATTTTGATAACGGAAGTTCACATCCTTGCGGATACAGAGTTTACTTATCATTTGCACCAATAACTATTGGTCAGAATGGTCAACCTGTTGTACAGGCCGGAAGAACATTTACATGTGCAAACTTAGGCAGAAATGATATTAATCTTTATGTAGGTGTTCTTACTCCAATGGGAACCATAGTACAGGACTTCTGCTCGACATTTATCAATATTCAGGACAATTTTGAAGTGTGTGATTCTACAGACGGAAGATTTGTAGTAAATGGTTCACTGATGACTGAAAGTAGTGTCCCTGTCAAAGAAGTTAATGTATCACTCGAAGGTAGTGAAATGACTATGGTGACAAACAATACAGGAAACTTTGTGTTCAATGGCATCCTCAGCGGAGGCAATTATGTGGTTAAGCCAAAGAAAAATGATGATCACCTGAATGGAGTATCGACACTTGACCTTGTGATGATTCAGAGACACATTTTAGGGTTGGAAAAACTGCAATCTCCATACAAACTGATTGCAGCCGATGTAAACAAAGATAAGAAAATCACGGCGTCTGACCTTACTGAATTGCGTAAACTGATTCTGGGAGTTGTAAACAATTTCTCAAATAATGAATCGTGGAGATTTATTGACAAAGCATACAATTTCCAGGATGTCCAGACTGCGCATGAAGAAACGGTTCCTGAAGTGTATTTCATTGAGAATATAAATACCAGTATGGAAGCTAATTTTATGTCAGTCAAAATAGGTGATGTAAATGGCAATGTAGTGGCTAATGCAACAGATTATATTTCTGAGGCGAGATCGTCTGCAGCTATGGAGCTTACAACGGACAATCAGACGTTGGTTGCAGGTCAGGTATTGAACGTACCGGTATTGATTGATCGCGACGCGGATGTTTCAGGATTTCAGTTTACCGTACACTTTGATAGTGAATTATTCAGTCTCGAAGCTATAAATGGAGGACTGGCAGGCATGACGGACAATAACTTTGGTTTTACAAAACTTGCAAACGGTAATGTAACTGTAAGTTTCAACAGGGAAAACACCATGTCCCTTAAGAAAGGAGATAAATTGTTTACGCTTACGCTTAAAGCTAAGGACAATGGATTGCTTTCAGAAGGATTGTGGGTAGACTCTTCTGTCACAAAATCAGAAGCATATACTACTGATCATGAAGTGATGAAAGTCAACTTTACAGTAACCAACCGAGTCGCTGAAACAGCCACACTTTATCAGAATACACCAAACCCATTCAAAGCTGTCACTACAATCGGATTTGAGCTGCCCGCAGCTATGAAGGCCACAGTTACAGTGTATGACGTGACTGGTAAAACTGTGAAAGTGATCAGCAATGACTTTGCCAAAGGATACAATAGTGTAGAACTGAATAAAAACGAACTGGGTAGCATTGGAGTATTGTATTACACGCTGGAAGCAGGTGATTTCAAAGCTACAAGGAAGATGGTTATAATAGAATAATTTTCTATAAAGAATTTACTGTTTTTGGGATGGGACCCCGCTTCGAAACGTCGAAGGGGGTCTTTTTCTTTTATAGTATACTATGGTTGATCAGGTGTTAAATATTTAAATGAAAAATACCGGTCTACCTTACATATCAGTTGATTTAAAGTGAAAGGGAACATGAATTATTGCCTGAACTCATTTTTATTTTATCAATTATAATCTGGTTTCAATAAATTGATTTGATTTCCTGAAAACATTTTTATTATAAATGCCTTTATGTTTCTTAATTTAATTATATCAAAATGGAATACAGAAAACTTGGAAATACAACACTGGAAGTAAGTGCAATCTGTCTGGGCACAATGACTTTTGGTCAGCAGAATACCGAAAGCGAAGGTCATGAACAAATAGATTATGCTATTAGTAAAGGTATTAATTTTATTGACACTGCAGAAATGTATTCTGTACCGGGAAGGCCTGAAACACAGGGTTCCACAGAACGGATTATTGGGTCATGGTTAAATAAAACCGGTAAAAGACATGAAATTATACTGGCTACAAAAGTTACAGGCCCTTCGGCTGCTTTCAGTCATATCAGTCCGAATCTTGGGTTTAGTCGCACTCGGATCCGGGAAGCTGTCGAAGGTAGTTTTAAACGATTAAATACAGATTACATAGATTTATATCAAATGCACTGGCCGGAGCGAAAGACAAATTACTTTGGACAACTCGGATATGTCAGGCACGATGACCAATGGAATGACAATTTTGAAGAAGCCATTGATACGATGTACGATTTGGTACAAGAAGGGAAAATACGTTATTGGGGTCTTTCCAATGAAACGGCATGGGGTGTGATGAGGACGTGTAGTATTGCAGACCAAAAGGGAATGCCCAGACCATTGAGTATACAAAATCCTTATAACCTTCTGAACAGAAGTTTTGAAGTCGGTTTGGCAGAAATTTCTATAAGAGAAAAAATAAGTCTTCTGGTTTACTCTCCTATGGCTTTTGGTTTATTGTCGGGAAAATTTCATAAAAAAACAGATACACCAAATGACAGGATTAATCAGTTTAAAAATCTGGCCCGATATAATGGAAAAGAGAGCTATCTGGCTACTGAAAAATATTTAAAGATAGCAGATGATGCTGGTCTTTCTCCTGCACAGATGGCCCTGGCCTACGTCAATGGTCGTCCTTTTGTGACCAGCAACATTATTGGCGCCACCAACATGAGCCAACTGACAGAAAATATAGAAAGTATCAATGTAAAACTTACGTCTGAAATCATAGATCAAATTGATACAGTTCACCGGGAAATTTCAAACCCCGCACCGTAATATTTTGTTTTACCTGCAAAAAAACAGTTACTTTTGTAAAGTCAAAATCTGGGTAATGATTTGTAAGCAAGTAAATAATGTATCTGATGCTCTCAAAGGTCTTTCTGATGGAATGACCGTCATGATTGGTGGATTTGGGTTATGTGGTATCCCGGAAAATTCTATATCTGAACTGATTAGAATGGATGTCAAAGAACTGACATGCATTTCCAATAATGCAGGTGTCGATAATTTTGGTTTAGGCTTGTTGCTTCAGGGTAAACAGATAAAAAAAATGATTTCATCCTATGTGGGTGAAAATGATGAGTTTGAAAGGCAGATGCTGAGTGGTGAACTGGAGGTAGAATTGATACCACAAGGAACACTGGCTGAAAGATGCAGGGCAGCCCAATCCGGATTTCCGGCTTTTTTCACTCCTGCAGGATATGGTACAGAAGTGGCAGAAGGTAAAGAAACCAGGGATTTCAATGGAAAAATGTATGTGATGGAGAAGGCGTTTGAAGCAGACTTTGCTATAGTAAAAGCATGGAGAGGGGATGAGGCCGGAAATTTAATCTTTAAAGGCACAGCTAGAAATTTTAATCCTTGTATGTGCGGCGCGGCAAAAATAACCATCGCAGAGGTAGAAGAACTTCTGCCTGCCGGAGCCCTGGACCCCAATCAAATACATATTCCCGGTATTTTTGTACAGCGAATATTCCAGGGTGAAAAATATGAAAAAAGAATAGAGCAGAGAACCGTCCGTCAGCGTCTGTAGCTACAATGTAAATTTTATCCGCAAAATGATAACTCAGCTTGAATTTACACTTAAACCATACAAGAGAGGTTTTCATTTGATTACAGACGAAATTATTTCCCGATTGGGAAGTCTTCCTGAATTCGGCTTATTGCATATTTTTATCAAACATACCTCAGCAGCACTTGCCATTAATGAGAATTGCGATGCTGATGTACTTTATGATTTTGAATCGGTTTTTAATTATTTGATTCCGGAAAATTTACCTTTTCTTAAACATACAATTGAAGGACCGGATGATATGCCGGCACATATAAAATCAGTATTAGCTGGTTCATCGGTATCAATTCCTATTACAAATAGCAGACTTAACCTGGGTATCTGGCAGGGAATATATTTATGTGAATTCAGGAATAAAGCAACCGGTCGAAATCTTATCGCAACGATATATGGTTAATTTTTCCTTCCATTCTGCTTATTTTCAACATCCTTTTTCACAAGATGTTGGTTGAATTAATTTATTTTTGCCTCTCTAAAGATTTTTTTGCATGAACCTTTTTTATACTTTATTCAGAAGGGGTATAATTCTTCTATTGACACTTTTTTTATTTGGCAAGAACAATGGTCAGGAATTGATGAAGTATTATAATAATTCCAATGATTCAATGCCTGAATGGGTAATCCAAATGTATAAAGAAAATCCCGATCCCGGACTTGTAATCAGACTTTATGATGATTATTACGATCACCACGAATTTATAAAAAATAAACATACACAGTTTTATAAAAGATGGATCAGATCTATTGTCAGATCCCAATCAAGAACGAGAGAAGAAGATCGTGATTATCTCAAACATATTGAAAAATCAAAAGTCCTTCGAAATAATAATGCTGCCTGGTCCTGTATTGGACCATTTGACTGGGATCATACAGCTGCTGCGAAGAGTTATGCTCCGGGATCAGCCCATGTTTATACGGTTGAACAATCCGTTTCTTCTCCTGATATTGTTTATGCCGGAACCGCTACAAGCGGCCTTTGGAAAAGCAACAACAGGGGTTTGACCTGGACGCCTTTGACTAATCATTTGTTACAATCCACAGTGTACGCTATAGAGATAGATTATACAAACTCTGATATTGTGTATGCATCTATTGGAAACTCAGTAAAAAAAAGTAATGATGGAGGTGTTACATTCTTACCCACAGGTGATGCTGCTTTCCAAAACCAGAATCTGTCTGTCAGGGATATCAGGATGTTACCAACCAATAATAATACTCTTTTTGCTTGTACTAATCTAGGTTTGTACATGACAACAAATGGTGGCGTAAGCTGGTCTAATGTGCAAACAGGCGATTTTCAGGAAGTAGAAATCCATCCTTCCAATTCAACTATTATATATGCTGTCAGAAAAAACGGTACCCGTACAGAGTTTTTTAAGTCAGTTAATACAGGCAGTAGTTTTGCTCTCACCGGAAATAACTGGCCAGTACCACCAGCTGATGGCGACCAGGAAAGGACAGAAATTGCGGTCTCACAAGCAAATCCAAATTATGTGTATGCCCAATGTTCAGGCGAAGCCAATCTTGGTTCCGGACTTTATGGTGTATATGTCAGCACTGACCAGGGAGTAAACTGGACGTTCAGATGTTGTGGTCCGCAACCAGCCGGACCTCCTTCATTATCTAATCCAAATCTTATGGCCTGGAGTGATCAGGGATTGGATGATGGTGGTCAATATTATTATGATATGGGATTTGCGGTTTCCCCTACAAATGCCGATTCAGTTTTTCTGGCCGGAGTTAATCTTTGGGTATCAGGCAATGGAGGTACTTCCTTTACTTGTCCGTCAAAATGGTCTCATTCATACAAATCAAATTATGTTCACGCGGATATTCATGATATAAACTATTATTTTCATACCAAAGAAATATGGGTAGCATGTGATGGTGGCATTTTCTATTCAAATGATAACGGAGCAAATTTTTATAGGCGAAACGTAGGTATAACAGGTACGGATTTCTGGGGATTTGGACAGGGGTGGTGGTATGGAGATGTTATGTTAGGAGGGGCATATCATAATGGTACCATGCTGAGGGAAGAAAATGTGTACATTAATGACTGGTTGTGTACTGATGGTGGTGACGGGACTATGGGTTTTGTTAATCCGGGCATTGACAGACAAGTTTATAGCCAGTACGATATTAAGACATTAAAGTCCAACCGAAATATTAGTCCGGTGACCAGAGAATTTCAGAATAAACCAAACAATACTTATATAACTGGTGCTTCCAATGATTTATTGATTGATCCAAGGTATTATAGCCATTGGCTTTCAGGTAGCGACACAAAACTTTATAAGACAAAAGATGATGGTTTATCTTTCGAAATGTTGTATGATTTTAATGTCAAGATAGGGTCTATGGATCACTGCTGGTCCAATTTGAATGTGATGTATGTTTGTACTTTTCCGGATTGGTGGGCTACCAAAAGAATTTACAGATCTGTAGATGGAGGATACAATTGGATAGAAATTACACCTCCATCTTCAATATTGGGACCAGATCCATCTTTATGGATCCCATATGATATAGTAGTTGATCATCACGATCCAATGAAAGTCTGGATAGCCAGAACATCCATGTATGACAGTGCAGTCAATGGTTTTTCAGTGTATTACTCTTCCAACGGAGGCACTACCTGGCAAAATATAAGTGGAAGTGGTTTAAACGGACACTCTCCAACCAATATTTTTTTACAAAAGGGTAGTGCTAACGGGCTCTACGTGGGAACACACAAAGGAGTTTTTTACAGAGATAATAATCTTACTGAATGGGTATTGTTTAATCAGGGACTTCCTTCCCAAACCTACAGCACAAGAATGGAAGCATACTATCGTAAACAAAAGATCAGAAGTGCTACCGACCGTTCAGTCTGGGAAACTCCTCTATACAGTAATAGTGTACCTTTAGCATATCCTTCCGCCAATACTGATAAAATTTATTGCGCCAGGGATACTGTATTTTTTGTTGATCACTCAGTAGTTTCTGATCAGAATGTTGCCTGGCAGTGGTCGTTTCCCGGCGGATCGCCATCTTCATCCAACTTACGAAATCCCAAAGTTATGTATACCGTATCAGGTACCTACGATGTGACCTTGACAGTTTCTGATGTATTCGGAACTTCTACGAAGACCATTCAGAATATGATCACTTTTGAAGACAGATGCAATATAGACACCATACCCGGCAAGAGCTTAAAATTAAGTTCATCTACTGATTATGCCATTGTGCCACCATATAATATCACGACCAATACTCTTACTATTTCCTGCTGGCTAAAGCCCAATGGTAATCAGGTCACAAATGCAGGATTGGTCTTTTCGGGTAGTGGGGGAGCCTGTGGTCTCAATGTAAAAAGTAACAACCAGCTTGGATATCATTGGGCAGATGCTTCGGGTTCATATGGATGGAATGGCGGACCCACATTACCTGTCAATGTTTGGTCTCATGTAGTGCTTGTGATAACGCCAACAAGTGCCACCATATATTTGAATGGTGTACCCTATACCAGAAGCAATACCGCGCATCCTTTGGTTGCTTTCAGTTCAGATTTTAGATTTGGACGTGACAGGACTAATAGTTCAAGAAATTTTGTTGGTCAGATAGATGAAGTAGCTATCTACAATCAATCCATGACCATCGATAAAGTAAGAGAATTACGACATTTGACCAGAAAAGAAGGAGATAATTTATTGGGTTATTATCAGTTTAATGAATTATCGGGAAATGCCTTTGACAAAATTGGGTCTAAACATGCGGTTTTAATCGGTGAGGCATCAAGAGAAGTTTCAACGGCCCCTTTGGGTGGAGGCTTCTCTAAAAAAGTAACCATTAATTCGGGTGGGTTAAAAGACTTTACCAATGCAGACCTTAAAATATACTTTCCATCCACAGGTAATTATCCAAATGGAGAAGTGGTAGCTACAAAAATAAATTTGTTGCCGGATGTTTTTCCCACTGGTACTATACTGGCCAAAAGTTACTGGGTTATTAATAATTACGGAACCAATCAAAGTTTTTCTATCCCGGATAGTATAAGATTTTATAATTCAGGAAATATATCCGGTGGTTGTGACTCCAGATTTTACAATCTTTTCCGGAGATTGGACAATGGGGAAGGAAATACATGGGGAACATCCATTGATGTGGGTGAAAATTACAATCCTAATCCGCCTGATAAATTTGTTAATTTTAGTACCGGTAATAATGTAAATTCATTAGGACAGTTTTATGTAATGGTGGATGGCAAACCCAATGAATCAGTGCAGGAAATCTGCAATGACATTGATGATGATTGTGACGGATTGATTGATGAAGAGTATTCGCTTTTTGTGTCCAGCAACGATGATAACGGAGCTAATTCACTTCGGGCCATTCTGAATTGTGCTCAAAATGGTGATATTATTACATTTAATTCTGATGTGGATACTATCACGTTATTGTCTCCGTTGGTATTCAACAAAAATCTGACCATCCACGATACGGAAGGAAATAAAATAGTACTCAAAGCTGATCTTAATAGTCAGGGATTTGCCAATGCTGAAGCATCTATTATCATTGAAAATGGGGCAACAATATCTTTTAGAAATGTACATTGCCGGCAATTGAATAACAGTTCAATTAAACCACTACTATTAAATAAGGGGACTCTTACCATGACAGATTGTAAATTGAATGGCAATCCTGATTCTGTTTTGAAACACGGGAATGGAGCTATATTTCAAGTTATTGGATTAGTAGAAGTGGACTAAAGGATCTGGAAATATAATTCCATTCTTTATCGTACTATTCAGCATTTTTTTATTAATGCTGACATATGGTTGCATTTTCTCTTCATTTTCTAAAGAAAAAAAGTTACCTCAAAAATGGAATTAATTTTATCATGATGCTTCCTAATGTGGATAGTTCTCAAAATATAAAAATGTCTGTCAAACCAAGATAACTTATATCATACATCAACTTACAAAGTACCTCTCAACTCCTGTTCCCGCTCTATTGCTTCGAACAGAGCTTTGAAGTTTCCTTTACCAAAAGACTTGGCACCATGCCGCTCTATGATTTCAAAAAATACAGTAGGTCTGTCCTGGATAGGTTTAGTAAATATTTGCAATAAATACCCTTCTTCATCTCTGTCTACCAGGAT